>CAJDWZ010000064.1_pt1 | contig 30703 bp, 30 predicted proteins | sample 7391701 | NCBI WGS metagenome assembly CAJDWZ01 (sample SAMEA7055744, study PRJEB34461) | soil metagenome | biome: terrestrial ecosystem; feature: Peninsula; material: soil | place: Antarctica | collected 2016
GATGACGATGGCATCATCCACACCGGTGACACCGCCGCAGCCCGCCACTAAGGCGAGACCAGCGCTGACGATGGCGAGCCTGGTAAGAGTACGGCCGAACATTCGCCCCCTCCGAATTGGGACACGTCAGACAGGTCGCGCCGACGGCTCATGCCGTTCGGCGGCCGGGTAAGTCCCGCGGACCGACCCGGAACCTTCCGAGCGCGCACGGGCCGGCCACGAGAGGCCGCACCGTGCTTTGCTCACTGCATTTCACACCATCCTGACGGCGCCCTTTACACGACCCTGGCACTGCTGGATCTTGAGGTTGCCGTTTCGAACGGGCTGAACCGAGGACGAGCGATAGCAGCGTGTGTAACGCGTCGCTGCTGGTGGTGGGCGCCGAATCAGCGGTTTGCCGCGCCCGCACCGGGGGCCCCCCCAAATCCAGAATGTCCTCTCGGAAGCCTCGGCGTACCACCCTTCTGCCGCCCGTCGATCCCTTCCCATGCCCGTCCCCATCGTCCACGCCGTCACCACACCCGATATCCTGCTCGACGCCGATTTTCCACGTCGGGCGACGGCCGTGATGGAGGCGCTGGGAGCGCGCGGCGCAGTGCACCTGCGAGGGCACCGGGTACCGACGCAGGTTCTGTTCGCCCTGACCCGGGTGCTGCGACCGGTGCAGGAGCAGACGGGCTGCTGGCTGGTCATCAATGACCGCCTGGATATCGCGCTCGCCGCCGGGGCGCAGGGCGTCCAGTTGACCTCTCGTTCCATGACCGTCGCCGACGCCCGGCGGGTGGCACCGGGGCTGCAGCTGGGAGCGAGCGTCCATTCGTCAACCGAGGCGCGCCTTGCGGCTGGCGTGACTCCGGGCGATCTGCCATCGCTGCTCGCCGGGGGTGCGCACGGAGTCGCCATGATCCGGGGCGTGTGGGGCACCGTCCATGCCGATCGGGCCGCGACTGACTATCTTTCAGCCTATGATGCTTACAGAGGCTCCGGGGGCCACGGTCGCCCTCACGGTGAACGGCGAGACGCGTGCGATCCCTGAAGGAAGCACGCTGGCCGACCTTCTGGGCGCGCTCAAGTTGGACCCGCGGTTGATAGTCGTCGAGCACAACCGCGAGATCCTGCGGGATCGCGACGCCTATTCAACGCTGGAACTGGCTCCGGGCGACGTCCTGGAACTCGTCCACTTCGTGGGCGGAGGCTGAGCGATGACAGCTATCAGCCCGTCGGCAACCCTCGACAGCTCGGCCGCCTCCTACGACGTCCTTACCGACCAACCATTCGTGGTGGGTGGTCGGGAGTTCCGCTCGCGACTCATGGTCGGCACGGGCAAGTATGCCAGCAACGAGGAGATGGTAGCGGCGATCGAGGCATCCGGTGCTGACGTCGTCACCGTTGCCGTTCGACGGGTGGATCTGGACCGTTCACACGAGGAGGGGGTGCTCCATCATCTGAGCCCCGACCGCTACTTCCTCCTCGCCAACACGGCCGGTTGCTACACGGCCGATGAGGCGATGCGCTACGCCCGGCTGGGACGGGCGGCCGGCTTCAACGAGTTCGTGAAGCTGGAGGTGATCGGCGATAAGGAGACTCTACTCCCCGATACCGCGGGCCTCGTGGAGGCCACCCGTACGCTGAGCGCCGAAGGGTTCCAGGTTATGGCCTACACCAACGACGACCTGATCACGGCGCTCCGGCTGGAAGATGCCGGCGCGGCAGCGGTGATGCCGCTGGCGTCACCCATCGGGTCCGGGCTGGGGCTGCTCAACCCTTACGCCATTCGCACCATCAAGCACCGGCTGTCGGTCCCGATCATAGTAGACGCAGGGGTGGGAACCGCGTCCGATGCCTGTGTGACGATGGAGCAGGGCGTGGACGGCATCCTCATGAACACCGCCATAGCTGCGGCGCGCGAACCGCTGCGCATGGCCGCGGCAATGCGACTGGCCGTCACCGCCGGTCGTCAGGCGTACCTTGCGGGCCGCATGCCGCGACGCGAGGTGGCTGTACCGTCCTCGCCGCTCGCGGGAATGCTCGCCTGAAGACGCCGATGGCTGACGAGCGCGCCGTAGTACCCCGAAAGCTGGCCAGAGACGCCGGGGGTAGTCGGCCGGGTGGCGGGCGCGGCGGTCGCCTGAACGTGACGGAATCGCGGCAGGCAGCGGCGGACGTCTGCGCGGCCCTCCGTGGCGGCGAACTGCTGGACCGGGCGTTTGAAAATCGAGTCGGCCCGCTCGACGCTCGGGATCGACGGTGGACCCAGGAGCTGCTCTGGGGGATGCTCCGTCGCCGCGCCTGGCTCGACGCCGTTCTGGGCGCGCGCGTACGCGGCGGCCTGGCGCGCGTGGACGCCGACCTTACCGACCTGCTGAGGCTGGGCACCTACCAACTCCTGTTCATGGGGAGCGTGCCCGCCTACGCGGCCATCGGCGAGACGGTAGAACTGGCCAAGCGGCGGCATGGTATCGGGGCCAGCAAACTCGCCAACGCGGTCCTGCGGCGGGTGGACCGGGAGCGTGACGCGCTGGATGTCCTGATCCCCGCTGACGCCACCGAGGCTCTCGCCCTCGTCGTCGCTGCTCCGCGCTAATAATCGCGAGGCAGCGCTGACAGTCCGGCCATTCGGGGTGGTGCGCGAGCAGTTGGAAGCGGAACTCGAGTCGGCAGGCGTGCAGGTTGCCGACGCTCCGCTCCTGGCAGACAGCCTGCAACTCTCCGGCATGGGTTCGCTGACCGAGCTAGGCGCCTTCCGTCAGGGACACTTCTTCATGCAGGACGCGGCGGCGACCCTCGTCACCCACTACGCCGACTTCCCTGCCGGCGCGACGGTGGCCGACCTCTGTGCGGCTCCCGGTGGCAAGGCGCTCGAACTTTCCCGCACCGCCGGTACCGTGATCGCCATGGACCGCTCCTTCGCCCGCCTGCAGCGACTGCTGTCGAACGTGCGGAGGTTGGACGCGAAGAATATCCGCGCCGTCGTCGGCGACGCGCGTGAGCCGGCATTTGGCGCTACCAGGCAGGACGCGCGGTCAGCGGACGTCGCCGACGCCAGTAGCGCCGCCAACGCCGGCGATGCTACAAGCGCGACAAGCGCCACGAGAGCCACGAGCGCCACGAGCGATATCGACGCGGTTCTGGTCGACGCCCCCTGCACCGGCACCGGCACCTTTCGCCGCCACCCGGATGCTCGCTGGCGCCTCAAAGTGTCCGACGTGCCCGTGATGGCTGCCCTGCAGAGGGAGATTCTGCGCGAGGCGGCAACGATCGTCCGGCCCGGCGGGCTGCTCGTCTACTCCACCTGCTCGCTGGAGCCGGAGGAGAACGATGCCCAGGTGAGAACGTTCCTCTCCGAGCATCCGGACTGGACCCTCGAGCCGCCCGCGGCAGGCAGCGTACCAAGCTCCGTTTTCGATGACGGTCTGCTGCGCGTGTTGCCCCAGAATCAGGAGACTGACGGCGCCTTTGCCGCCCGCTTCCGCAAGGGTGGCGCGTGAACTGGCGAAGCAGCGTCCGGCGACTGCTCCCCTACCTGGTGGGTGCTGGCGGCGGCTTCATGGTGGGCTACCTGATCGTCTTCCTGTTCGTCTTTCCGGGCTCAGTAGTCCCCGACGACACGAAGCTGCCGAGCGTGACCGGCCTGCACCTGGATGACGCGATCCGGCGACTGCGAATGGCTGGCTTCGACGGCGAGCAGGGCGAGGAGCGATATCATGAGAGCGCTCCACAGGGTACCGTGCTGGATCAGCGACCGCAGGGCGGGGTGATGATGCCGCGCGGTACCCGGGTGACGCTGTCCACCAGCAAGGGGCAGTTGGAGGCTCAGGTTCCCCGGTTGATCGGGCTGAGCCGCCGCCAGGCCCAGACGTCGCTCCAGAATGCCGGCTTCGTGTTGGGCGACGTAGTGTCACAGCCAAGCAACGCGCCGCGCGGTGAGATCATCGCCATGTCTCCCCTGTCCGGTACCACGCAGCCCATTCCGTCGGCGGTCCAGTTGACGGTGAGCAGCGGCCCCTCGGAGCTCGACATGCCGGACGTGGTCGGACAGTCGTACCCGCAGGCGCGCGTCTTCCTCGAGCAATTGGGCCTCGATCCTAAGGCTCCGATGTTCGATTCGACCAGCTATATGCCCGAGTTCACAGTACTCGCCCAATCGCCGCTCCCCGGTGTGCCGGTGGCCCCCGGGTCCCCAGTAACGCTGCGGGTGGCGGGTCGGATGCCTTAGATCTACTGCTATACAGAGGGTTCGCCCCTACCCAGGGTGGCGCGGGGGCGCTAGCGTGCGACCACGGCCGCCTGATCGTGGCGACTGTTGCGTCTGCATCGCTTCATCACTGATTCTCATCGGAAGAACTGCCTGATGTCTGTTCGAATCGCTCCGTCCCTTCTCAGCGCCGACTTCGCGCGTCTGGCCGACGACATCGCCATGTGCGAGGCGGGTGGTGCCGACTGGATCCATGTCGACGTCATGGACGGGCGTTTCGTGCCCAATCTCACCTTCGGCACCAAGGTGATCGAGACGGTACGACGGCTCACCGACCTTCCGCTGGATGTGCATCTCATGGTGGTGGAGCCGGAGAACTATTTCGACGATTTCGTGAGCGCGGGCGCCTCAGGGCTGACCATCCATACCGAGGTCGCGCCACACCTGCACCGGCAACTGGCACGGATCAGGGAGTTGGGTGCACGTGCGGGCGCGGTGATCAACCCGGGAACACCGCTCTCCGCGGTACAGGAAGTGGCGGTGGATCTGGATCTGTTGCTGATCATGTCGGTCAACCCGGGCTTTGGCGGACAACAGTTCATTTCCGGCTCGGTGGGCAAGATCCGCCGGGCTCGCCGACTGCTGGCCGAGACTGGCAGCCGCGCCCTGCTACAGGTGGACGGCGGTATCAGCCGCGAGACCATCAACGCTTGCTGGCGGGCCGGTGCCGACACTTTTGTGGCTGGCAATGCCATCTTCTCGGCTGCCGATCCCCAGGCCGAGATCGGGGCGTTGAGAGCCCAGTGCATGGAGAGCGCATGACCGCCCGTGGCCAGTGGACAGTAGTCCTCGCCGTACTCGTCGTGCTGGGCGGCGCGCTGTACGCCGGCACCCAGATGCTCGGCGACGAGCTCTTCCCCGTCACGATCGGCAGTGCCGCGCCGATTTTCAGCGCAGCGACTGTGACTGCCACCGGCACGGCCGGCCCGGCCCGCACCCTGACCGACTATCGGGGCGAGGTGGTGGTACTGAACATCTGGGCCACCTGGTGCGGCCCCTGTCGCGAGGAGATGCCCAGCCTGCAGAAGCTTCACGAGCGGTTCCGCGATGAGGGCCTGCACGTGGTAGCGGTTAGCGTCGACGACCCCAGCGGGAGCGGCGCGATCCGTGAGTTCGCGCAGCAGTACGGCCTCACGTTCGATCTTCTCCACGACCTAACCGGCGCCATCCAGCGCCAGTACCAGACCACGGGCGTGCCGGAGACCCTTGTTATCGGACGTGACGGCCGGATACTGCGCAAGCAGATCGGCGCCACCGATTGGAACTCCGCGGCTAACCGCGCCCTCATCGCGCAATTGCTCGGAGTTACCGGCGACACCGGTGATACCGCGACGAGCGTCATGGTAGTGCCGGTCACGGCCGACGCCGGCGTCGAACCATCGTCGGCGGTATCGACACCGGGAGCGCTGGCGGCTCCGGCCGTGCGTTAGCATGCCGCGCACGCCGCCATCGATGGACGCTGGCCGCCGACTACTGCGTGGCGCGCTCACCGAGCGGCTGCTGTACAAGGCCGCGGCTCTCTTCCTTGCGCTCGTCCTCTGGCTCGTCGTCAGCGCCGACCAGCCCACGGAAGAGATCGTCCCGGTAACGTTCATAATCGATACCGACAGCACGCTCTCGCTGACCGGCGCGGCGCCGGTGTTGCGGGCGCGGGTGGTGGGACCGTTGCGCGAGGTGCTCAAGCTCTACGCCGCGCCGCCGACAGTGCAGCGCTCGGTGCCGGGCACGGAGATGGACTCGATTCGGTTCCAGTTGGAACCGCGCGACGTCATCATTCCGCCGGGCGTGAACGTGCGTGTTAGCAGCCTCGAACCATCGACGGTACTGCTGCGTTTCACCTCGCGCGTATCACGGGTGGTACCCGTGCGGTCCCGCATCCGCATGACGGTAGACAGCACCCTGCGCACCGTTGGCTCGCCGCGACTGGAGCCGGATAGCGTGACGATCTTCGGCACCCGCGAAGAGGTCGCGGCGGTCTCCGAGGTATCGACGATGGCCACCGACGTTCGGGTGCGCGACACGAGCAGCGTCCTTATCCCGCTGGACACGATCGGGTTAGGCGTGCGCATCCGCCCTTCACAGGTCCGGTTCCGCGTGAGGGTAGTTGGAGATACCCTCCTGCCGATCCCCTTCCTCATGCCCTGGAACCGCCCCACCGGCGGGCTGGAGTGAGGAAGGGACACCGCCAGTCGGCGACGAAGGGAGCCTGCTGATGCGAGTGCTGGGTATAGAGACCTCGTGCGACGAGACATCCGCGGCGGTTCTCAAGGGTACCGGCGACGAGATCAGAACACTCTCCCTGGTTATCCTCTCGCAGGACGTCCACAGGATCTTTGGCGGGGTGGTTCCGGAACTGGCGTCGAGGGCACACCTGACGGCGGTCGTACCAGTAGTGCGCCAGGCGCTGGCCGACGCCGGCAGTTCGCTGGATGAACTGGATGCCGTGGCGGTGACGTACGCGCCAGGGCTGGTGGGAGCATTGCTCGTCGGCGTGAGCTTCGGCAAGGCGCTCGCCCACGCCCTCGGCGTCCCCGTGATCGGCGTCCATCACATGGAGGGCCATCTCTTCGCGCCGTCGCTTGAACACGCCGACGCCCGACCACCGTTCACGGCGCTACTGGTGAGCGGTGGCCACACGATGATCGTGGATGTCGCGGCGTGGGGCGAGTATCGGCTACTCGGAGCAACACGCGATGACGCCGCTGGCGAGGCCTTTGACAAGGTGGCCAAGCTTCTGGGTCTTCCCTACCCTGGCGGCCGTCATGTGGAGGCACTGGCCCGTTCGGGCGATCCGACGCGCCATCGGTTCACCCGACCCATGCTGCGTCGGGACCAGCGGCCCGGCGATGCGGACTACCTGGACGTCTCCTTCAGCGGGCTCAAGACGGGTGTGCTGCATGCCGTGCGCGGCGCCGAGAGCCGCGGCGAATTGGACGACGCCGAGCGCGCGCACATCGCCCGCGGTTTCCAGGACGCGTTGGTGGAGACGCTGGTGGAGAAGACACGCCGGGCAGCCCGACAGTTCGGACGCAAGAGGGTGGTGCTGGGCGGCGGTGTAGCCTGCAACGACGCATTGGTGACCGGTATGCGCGAGCGGTTGGCGGCGGACTGCGTGGAGGTCCAGGCACCCAGTCCGCGCCTCTCCACAGACAACGCCGCGATGATCGCCCGCGCGGGTATATTTCGCCTCGAGCGCGGCGAACGTGCCGGTCTCGACCTGAACGCATACGCAGCCATGCCGCTACCCGGCCTTGTCGACGATGACGCCACGTAGAAACGAAATCGACGAGCGACGCGAGCGCGCATCCTCACCCTGCCACTGATCACCTCCCGGCGCGCCGGCGCACTCGCGCCCGGCGGCCGGTAGTGCCCCCATCGCCCCTCCACGCATGCTCGACCCAACCGGGATAGTCCACCACCCACTGGTCTTCCACCTCGGGCCGCTCGAGATCACCGGCTTCGGACTGGCCGTGGCGTTGGCCTTTGCCATCTCCCAGATCATAGCTCAACGGGAGATAGCCCGTCGCGGCCATGACCCGGAGCCCATTCTGGATCTGATACTCGCCGCGGTGATCGGCACGATCATCGGCGGCAAGATCTACTACGCCATCCTCACCGGCGATGCGGGCTCGCTACTGAGTCGCGCCGGCCTCGTGTTCTGGGGCGGGTTCATTGGCGCGGTGATCACATCAGCGCTGGTCATACGTTGGAAGCGCCTCAGCTTCCCACGCATAGCGGATGTAGCCGGGATCGCCATCGCAGCCGGCTATGCCGTTGGCCGCACCGGCTGCTGGGCCGTGGGCGACGACTACGGGCGTCCCTGGAACTCCCCTTTCGCCGTCCAGTTCCCGAATGGTGCGCCACCGTCGACAGCGCTCAACATGAACGTCGCCTTCGGAATAGACGTGCCGCCAGGCACCTCGCCCGACGCGGTGCTTGCCGTACACCCCACCCAGCTCTACGAGGTGGGTATGGGACTGATCATGTTCCTGATCCTCTGGCGTCTCCGGGATCACAAGCACGCCGAAGGATGGCTGTTCGGCGTCTACTGCGTGCTCGCCGGCATCGAGCGGTTCATCGTCGAGTTCTTCCGCGCCAAGGACGACCGCTTCTTCGGTGTGCTGACGATGGCCCAGGTGATCGCCCTCGGAGTCTTCGCCGTCGGAGTTGCCGTGATGTACGTGCGTCGGGATGTCGGGCCGGGCAAGCCGGGGATCTACGCAGCCGCTACACGAGCGGCCTGAGCGTCTCGGTACGTCTGCACGTCAGCGTTTGTAAGTCAGCGCCTCTACAGCTCAGCGCCTTTGCATAACAGCGCGTCTGAACGTCAGCGCGTCTGCAACTCAGCGCGTCTGCACGTCAGCGTTTTTGTACTTCGGCGCCTTTGAACCTCTGCACGTCTGATACTGAACTGGCGCCCTTCGCGAAAGCGTGGGGCGCCAGTTCAGTTCATGACATGTTGAGATCAAGCATCGCGCACTGAGCGCGACGCGGTTCGCTCAGGGCATAACCAGTTCCAGATTCCCACAGGCTATGGGGATCGTCTTCTGTGCTGGTACGGGCCCGAGCGACGCCACGGAGCTGGGGAGCGTCATCGTATCGGGTACGCCGTGGATGAATACGACACGGTGCTCGAGAGCGAGCGGTGCTCCACCCAGCGCTGCCTGCAGCGCGCTCATCGAGACCGTCTTCTCGTAGCTGTACGATCCGTCCGCTGTCGCGGTAGGATAGCTCTCCTCGGGGATCTCCAGTTTGACCGGATCCGCGTTGAACGGAACCATGGTCGTCCCCGAAACCGGCTCTGTCTCAATGAGATCGATGATGCCGTCTCCGTTCGCATCCTGGTCAGCCGTCGGGCAGGTTGCCTCGCGACCGTCAGCAAAGCCGTGGTAGTGCTGCCAGTGCGACATGTTCGGCGGTGCATTCTGCACGTTCACCCGGATCGTTAGGCTGTCGCCCATAACGGAGAGCCGCACCTCGCCCGTGGTCTCTGTTCCGACCGTGGCTCCATTGAGCGCGGTGAGTTGCGCGGTATACTCGGTGGCGGCCATCGTCCCTGCCGCTGCATCCGGGCTGGCATCCATGTCCGCCGGCGTGCTGTCAGGCGAACCGCACGCGGCCGTCGCGACCAGTACCAGCGCGGCGTACCAGATCTTCATCGGGAGTCTCCCTGGGTATCAGGTGATCCAGCTTCAACCAACGTCGGTAACAGCGGGGCGCATTTACCATGCCCATCACCCGCCAATTGTTTCCCGAAATCCGGTGATGAAGCTCAGCTACGCTGCCGGCTGACGCGACTGACGTCAGACCCGCTGGCTTCGCCCGCCGCCCCAGCGCATCCACTTGCGACGAACACGCCAGTCGCGCGTGACGACGCTTCCACCACGCAACACCTTTGGTTCCTCCACCGTCACGAAGGCGGCAGGGTCGAAGCGGTCAACGATCGCCATGACCTCGTCCATGTGCGCCCGCTGGACGACCGAGTTGACGATCTCCACGGTTCCCTCGCGGCCGAAGCCTGCGTACTCGGTCACGCCGTAGCCGCGCTCCCGCAGCGCCTCGGCGATCTCCACGCCGCCGTGAATGGAGACGATGCGCACCTGATTGAGGCCGAACGCCACCGCGCTCTCGATCGTGATGCCCACAAAGGTGCCAGTGGCGTAGCCGCCGGCATAGCCGAGGATGTGGATCCAGCTATCCAGATACTTGATCGCCGTGGCGACAGCAAAGATCCAGATCAGCGCCTGGAAGAAGCCGAGTATGCCAGCAACGAGCCTCTTACCGCGGACGGCGAAGAGGACGCGCATCGTGTCGAGACTCACGTCCACGATGCGCAGGCCGAAGATGAGGAGCGCGCCCCATGGGGAGGCGAAGATGGCTTCGATTTCGGGAGACATGAGGCTTCAATCTACGCGTCGGTCAAGTCACCCGGCATCGCGGCCGGCGGCCTCGAGCACCACTGTCGCCGCCGCCATCCCATCCGCGTGGGTCATGGTGAGCCACGCAGCGACTACATCCAGTTCCCTCGCTCGCGCCGCCGCCAGCCCATGGAGGCGCAGGCTCGGTCGGCCATCAGTGTCGCTCACCACCTCTATGTCCCGCCAGCCTATCCCGCGCGCCTCGGGCGATCCGGCTAGCGCCTTGTAGGCGGCCTCCTTGGCGGCGAAGCGCGCCGCCAGATGGCGCGCCGGGTCCTGTCGGCGGTCGGCGTAGGCCAGTTCGCCCTCGGTGAAGAGACGTGCTCGAGCGCGTCCACCGTGCCGTTCCAGCGTCGATCTGATACGGGCGATATCCACCAGGTCGATTCCGAAACCGACGATCACGACGCCCGTCCGTCGGCGCCGCGACTGCGCCACCAGCCGCTGCCACGTCGGGATGCGACGTCAGCCGATGACCATGTCGCTTCCCCGGGCCCGTGCCTGGCGAGAACGGGCGTCATGGCCAGCCAGCTACGGTCGGCCGCGGCGAACGAGGTCCGTGTCGCCTCCACCCAGGCGCGCCAGGCGATCAGGCGCTCGCCGTCACCCGCCGAACGAAGTCGCTCGGCGGCCGCGTCCATCGCCTCCAGCGCGCGCTCCAGCGGCGACGCGTGTTCCTCCAGAGCGGCCACCAGCGCCCGCTGGTCAGGCGGGCTGCCGGGGTAGCGCGCGAGGGCCAGCGCGGAGAGCGAATTCACCAACTGCCGGCGCAGGGAGTGCGGCGTGAACGCGGCCGCCTGGTTGGCCCAACTGTCAGCGCGCGCGGCCTCCTGGCGCGCGCTGAGCAGGGCGCCGAACCAGAGATCGTGTTCGTTGCCCGGCGCCCCTCTTCGCGCTCCCACAGCACGCAATCCGCGAGTGAGTTCGGGCAGCGTGAACGCTCTTCGCTCCGCCCGGCGGCCAATGGCGAGCAGGTCGCCGCGCTGCGCCTCCTGACGCGGTTGGATGCCGAGCGGCACCCCCCGCCGCGGATGCAGAAGGAGCGCGTCGGGCGCGTCCGGGTGCGTGCCCACGACCAGGCCGGCCAGTTCGCTCACTGGCAGCGCGAGGGGACGCATCCCCACTCCCGGCCCGGCATCGGGCGTGATCACCAGGATGTCGTCGTCCAGGTGGAGAGCGGCCAGGCCGGCCTGACCGTCAGGCCGGCCGGCGGTGGACAGACGGCGTACCAGCACCAGAAGCAGCGTGTCGTCCATCGGTGCCCCGCTGTTAGTCGCGAATCACGGCCTGTACCACGGCCGCCGTGTCGGTAAGGTCGGCGAAGACTGCAGCCGGGGAGTGGGAACTCAGCTCCGCGATATCGTACCGGCCGGTGGCCACGGCAATGGCTCGTGCCCCTACATCGCGACCGCAGTCGATGTCGGCCGGGGTGTCGCCGATGATGACAATGCGTTCCCCCTCCATGCTCAGCCCCAGGATCTCGCGCGCCCGCGCCTGCGCCAGGGCCGGCAGTAACGACCGCAGTTCCTCGTCGGAGCCAAACGCATTCACCCTGAACCGATCCACGTCTATGCCAGCCGCGGCGAGCTTGAGCGCGGCACCGCCGGCGATGTTGCCGGTGAGGAGACCGAGCACGATATCGTCTCGCGCCTCAAGGGTGTCCAGCAATTCGGGTACGCCGGCCAGCACTTTGGCCTGGTGGCCGTCCACCGCCAACTCCATGCGTAGACCATTCAGATACAGCTCCACGAGCTGTTCCATCCGGTCGTCCACATGTTCGTCGGTGAGACCAATGCCGCGCATCAGCTCACGGACAATCTGACGGTCGGTCTTGCCGTCGTAGCGGTACGCGGTGTCGCCGGTGCCGCCAAAAGTTTGCGTGAGCGCCGTCTCCATGGCGCGGCGGCCAGCGCCATCACTCCAGAGCAGCGTCCCATCGATATCGAACAGTACCAGTCGCACAGGCAATGGATTTGGGTCTATCTCGATGAGCGGGTGAGTAGCAGCCCGCCCAGAATGAGTACGGCACCCACACCCTGCAAGATGGTCGGGACCTCAGCGAGCAGGAGCCAGGCGACGAAGATGGCGATCACCGGCTGCAGGTTGCTGTACATGGCGGTCCGGGTGGGTCCCAGCACTCGTACACCGCGATAGAAGAAAAGATAGGCTATGACGAGGGCGCCGAGGCCGCTGAACAGTATCGCGCCCCAGCCAGCGGCGGTGAGCGAACCCCAGGGCGTCGAGGCGAGCGCCGGCGAGGCTACCAGCAGCAGAGTAGCCGTTCCGCTGGCCATCGTTATGGCCGACAGCTGCACGCCGTCCACCCGGTGGGTGTATGGCTTGAGGAGTACCATGTAGAGCGCCCACGACAGACAGCCGGCAAGCACCAGCATGTCGCCGGCGACCGACGCTGTACCGTCGCTCTCCCCCTGTGACGTGCTGAGGACAATGACACCGATCCCCAGCACCGAGAGGACGATGCCGGCGAGCGCTCGGGGGCCCGTCCGTTCCACCCCGCGAATTCGACCTATGAGAGCGACGAAGGCAGGTGTGGCGGCAAGCATCAGGGCAGCATTGCCGGCGCGGGTGAGGGCGATGCCCTGCACAAAGAGATACTGATAGAGACCATTGCCGAGCACGCCTAGGGCGAGCAGGGCGATAAGGTCACTGCGGGCGATGCGCGCCGGCCTCGTTATCGCCACCACAAGCCCGAGAGCCACGCTCGCGATGAGCATCCGGGCGCCGTTGAACGCCAGCGGCTGCACGACCTCCGTGCCGTACTTGACGACGCTGAAGTTGACGCCCCAGATGAGCGCCATGCCGAGAAGCATGACGTCAGTGAGGCCGAACCCCTGTGGCGCCTCGGAAGGCGGCTTCACCGTCGTGAGATCCAGGGCTGGTGCCGGTGGCCCGACGGGGAGTACCGAGCCGACGCCGTCCACCGGCGCCCCATCGGCAGGCTTCAACTGAGGAGGACTCCGGGTGGCACAGGTGGCAGTGCAGCACGCACTCGGAGCGGCACCGTCGCCGATGGCCGTTGGTCGAGGAGGACGTGCATCACGTAGAGACCGGCATCGTCCAGCGGGAGGTCGAGGGCGGCTATGACGGGCATGTCCAACGGGCCACCGTCGGGCGGCGATTGGACTTCCATCTCTCCTTCGGTCTGCCAGAGTTCCTGGCCGCTCGGCCCTACCCAGCGTAGTGCCAGCGTGTGTCGACCGACGTCGTGCAGGTCGCCCTTCAAGTGAATCACCAGGTTGGTACGCGGATGCACAGTGGGCAGGGTGCCGACCTGAACGGCGTCGAACACGCCCAGGATGTTCAGCTTGCCTTCCTGGGAGAGGTTGGCGGCGTCAGCGAAGAGGGCAAAGGAGACGTGCATCATTTCTCGTTAGCTGTTGGGCAGGACTCGCCGCGCGGCCCGCCACTGGGCGCGCAGCCGGGAGACATACGGGTCACTGGAGTCCATCTGCTCAACCGCGAAGCCACCGCGGCCGAGAGACACGTGGAGCAACTGGCCAGCGCCGGCGCCGAGGCCGACATGGGTAATGCGGTCGTCAGCCCGGTCGGAGAAGAAGTGGAGCGTGCCGGCGGTCATGGCAAGCATATCATCGCCGCCGTCGTCGCCCTCCAGCGCCTGCTGCCTGGCATCGCGGGAGAGAGCCACTCCATGGAGCGCCAGCAACGTCTGGACGAAGCCCGAACAGTCGCATCCCCACGGCGTGATGCCACCCCACTGATAGCTCGCACCGGAGAAGTAATGGCGGGCACTTGCAACGACCGCTTCGACAGTGGTCGGGAAGCGCGTGCTGAGGCTGCCCGGGTTCACCGAATCGCCAGCGAGCAGCGCCTCTCCTGGCAGGAGGAGCGCGCCCAGCGGCAACTGGCGTCTGCCGTGCGGACCGTCCACCTCCGCGCCCAGCGACAGCGTCGTGGAGGCGGGCCAGTCGGAACTGATGCGCAAGTCGGATGGCGACGCCAGGTAGCCGGAGTGCAGCCATCCGTCGTAGAGGTCGCCGCCGCGAACGCGGCACCAGGCTCCGTCGCGCGCGATGACGCCCAGCGCATGGCCGGCAAGCGCCTGGGCAATCTGAGGCGCGCTCACCCTGGGCTCGTCATGCAATGGCGCAAGATGGTTGGCGGGATGGACATGGTCCGGTAAAGCTAGCGGCCACCGTCGTCACCGGCGACAGCGCCGGTATACGTATCGCCCGATCAGCGCGTCGCCGTCGTCACTGGTCTTCCAGCACCGCCTCCAACGCGCGCTCCAACTCGTCAAAGGTGAACGGCTTCCCCACCGACGGTTGCCCGGTGGAAGCGAGGAAATCTCGAGCGAGATCGCTCCGTAGGTCGCCGGTCACGAAGATGATTCGCGCCGCCTGCGCCGGATCGCTCACACGCAGCATCTCGAACAACACGTCACCGGCAAGATCGGGCATGCGCAGGTCGAGCAGAATGGCGTCGAAGCGTCTCAGAGCCAGCACGGAGCGGGCCTCCCGGCCGCCCGACGCCGTTTCCACGGCATAGCCGGCGCGCTCCAGATATCTCCTGAGTGCAACACGGATGCTGGCCTCGTCGTCCACCACCAGCACCGTTCGCTCGGGCAGGAGCGGGGCCGTGACCTCGGTGATGGCGCTGGGTGCGGAACTGGCGGCACCACCGACGGCGAGCGCGACGGTATCTGGCCGATCATGCGCATCCGGAGCGCTCTCCACCGGCAGGATGACGCGGAACGTGGTACCCACGCCGACTTCCGACTCCACAGTCAGATCGCCGCCATGCTCGCGCACGATACCGTGCGCGATGGAGAGTCCCAGACCGGTTCCCCGGCCCACTTCCTTGGTGGTGAAGAAGGGATCGAATATACGGTCGAGCTGGGCCGCGTCCATTCCCGCGCCGGTATCACTGACTCGTAATTCCAGCCGCTGATCGCGGTGAGTCGTGGTAAGTGTCAGTCGGCGTGGCTGTGGTCGATTCTCCAGTGCGTGCTCGGCATTGGTCACCAGGTTCAGCACTACCTGGTGAAGCTGCTGCTCGTCGGCCCAGGTCCGAGGAAGGAGGGGGTCCAGGTCGAGGACCAGCTCCACCCGCTGGGTCCGGAGCGTGTAGACACGCAACTGGGCGATTGTGCGCACCAGGCCGTTCACGTCCACCGCGCTTCGCTGGGGCTCCTGCTGACGCGCGAAAGTGAGCAGGTTCCCCACGATCTTCGCCGCGCGCGCGGCCTCGGCGTGGATGATACCGGCACCGTCGCGCTGCTCAGGATCCAGCGAGCCGGCCAGCATTAGCTGCGAGAACGCCATGATGCCGGCCAGCGGATTGTTCAACTCGTGAGCAACGCCGCTCACCAGTTGACCGATGGCGGCCAGCTTCTCCTGCTGCAGTAACTGCGCTGCCAGCACCCGCTCGTCTGTCACGTCGCGGGCCATCGCCAGCGCTCCAACCACAACGCCGTCCTCGACGATCGACGACATGATGAGCGAGCCCATGCGAACCCGGCCGCCGGCGTTCCGATACCGGACCTCACCGCTCGCCCGTTCACCGTCCAGGGCTCTCTCAAGGAGCCGTACAGCGGATGGGCCGTCTTCCGGTTCGACGAGCGCGGCAACCGATGCGCCAATGAGCTCCGCGGACGTCCGACCCAGGGCTCGCCGTAAGGTCGAGTTCACGGAGGTGATCCGGCCATCCCTGTCCATCGTGCAGATGCCGTCGGCGGCGGACTCGAACAGGTTCCGGTAACGGGTTTCGGAGGCTGCGATGGCATCTCGGGCACCCCGCTCGGCGGTGATGTCCCGCAGAGTCGCGACGGAGCCTGTGATGTCGCCCAACTGACGCAGCGGAGCGGTGTGCACGGCCACTATCCGGCGCTCACCGTCGGCGTCGGTGACCACCGCCTCATAACTCTGAGACGCCCCGGCAAGGGTGGCCCGCTGACGCTCGGCGACCATGTCGCGCTGCTCGGGCACCACCAGGTCTCGAACAGCCATCCCCATGATTCCACCCGCCCTACCGAACAGTTGCTCGGCCGCCGGGTTGGCGAAGAGGACATGCCGGGACGGGTTCGTGATGACGATCGCGTCGCGGGACGTCTCCACCACCAGTCGGTAGCGCTCGGTGAGCGAATGGAGTGTTGTAACGTCGTCGACGGTGAGCACCGCGCCGCCGTACGGGTGCGGCGACGCTACTACCTCGAACATGCGTCCGCGGACACGTGAGCGGAGAGTGGCACGGACGACGACGCGCTCGCCCAGCGCCGTATCGAGTAGGGCCGCCGTCTCGGCCGATGGCTCATGAAGGAGAACGGTGCCGAACGGACGACCCATCACCTGGTCGGTGTCCTCAGCGCCGAGCAGCGCGAGGGCGCTGGCGTTGCAACGCAGAACGCGACCGCGAGCGTCGAGCACGAGCATACCGGTGGCTATGACGTCGAACGCCACGGTCCACTCCCGCGTGCTCTCCATGACCTCTTCGTAGAGCCGCGCGTTGACAATCGCCACCGCCACCTGGTCGGCGAGACGTTGGAGGACGCGTGCATCGGCGTCGTCGAAAGGCGTGGACCTGTTCAGCACCACCAGGTTCCCGATTGCCCCGTCGCTGGCCAGCAGTGGCGCGACCACCATGCGCTGCGCCTGGGCCGCTCGCTGGACCGGGCGGTAGAGCCTCTGGTCCCTCTGCGCGTCATTAACGATGATCGCCTGCCGGGAGCGGAGCACCTCACCGCCTATGCTCGTGCTCTCCGGCAGGTAGAGGCCGCGCAGGACCTCGGCACGGCCGCTGGCGGCCACGATCTCCAGGAACTCTCCGCTACGAAGTGCCACATAGGCCCCCTCGCCGCGAAGCAAGGCGGTGGCGTGACGCAGGATCAGGCGCAGAACTTCATTCAGCCGCAGCGATGAACTTACCGCGCGCGCTACCTCGGACAGCGCTTCGGTCTGACGGCGATCACGCTGGCTGTCGGAGTAGAGCGCGGCACTGGCGAGCGCGGTTGCCGCCAGAGCCCCGAAGGCACGCATCATCTCCTCGTCGGCTGGCGGCAGCGGCGCCGCTGAGCGCACTACCAACACGCCGACCAGTTGCAGACCGGCAAGCATGGGTACCGCAAGCAGTACCGAGGCCGTTGCGTCGCTGTCGTCGGCGGCGTGGGCAGGCCTGCCACTGCGCGTGACGGCGGCGAGAACAGTCGCCATCGCAGTGTCCGGCGGCACAGCGTTGCCCGTACGCCGCTCCTCATCGCCGCTCAGAGCGAACCCGACGACGAAGCCTCCACCATCGGCTGCCGGACGGGCGATGAGCAGCTCGATGAAGGGAAGAGTTCGGCCGAGGTGGCGCGCCACCTCGCGGTAGATCTCTGCCTCATCGCTCAGTCGGCCCAGTGCGGTCGCCGCTTCGCGCAAGCGCTGCAGCCGCCGGTCCATCGCGCCGCTATCAGGCTGACTACCGGGCGTCGCCTCGACATCCAACTCGGTCGCGGCAGGCCTGGTGATCGGCACGCTGTCGACCTCCGAACCGGCCACCGGTGGCCCGACGGAATTCCGGGTTACGATCGCCGAAGTGCCGCCTCGCATTGGTGGCCGGCGACCGCCGGGCCTCGGTTCAAGCTCTCGCACGAGCAGCCCGGCGATCACGTCAAAGGCCAGCCGGAGGTCGGGGCGGGCGCCTATGAGGTCCGGTGGGAGGGCAAGCACCAGAGTGCCGCGAGCCGCCTGACCATCTCCCAGAGGCAGTTCCAACCGCTCCGTCGGCTCCTCAGCCAGTGCGTCCTCCACAACTGGCTGGGGGTCGGTGGGCTGGCCGCCGTCGAGGACTGCGTCAGTGCCATCAGAGTCGGCAGACTCGCCTTCCGGTTGCGGCGACCGTGGTTCACGGATCAGCGCGGCGCGCGCGCCCAACTCGCAAGCGGCATCGAGCAGGGCACCCACCCCGCCGCCCCTGGTCGCGGCAACCCCGGCCAGCACTTCCAGCACCTGCGCCGGATCCGGTGGCTGGAGTTCTGTCCTACCGATAGAAGCGTCGCGCATTCCGACGCTGGACTGCCGCCCTCCCTCGCTCATCGCCGGCGACCGGTGGCGAGTGGCACGAGCAGTCGGGCAGCCCGTGGCTCCACCGTCACTGTCAGCGGGGACATGCCGAGCAGTTCACCGTCGGCCTGCGCAACGCGAGGCGGGTCGGTCTCGATATGGAACTCCCTCCCCTGAACCCAGAGCAGGTAGGGCGCGGACCGGAAGTCGCGCCGCGCCATCCGCCAGATCGTGCTCACTGACTGCCATGCGTTGGCGGGTGAGAAGATACAGAGATCGAGCAGTCCGTCATCCTCGCGGATGCCAGGACCGAGTGTGATCAGGTCGTCGAGCACGGCGCCGAAGTTGGCGACCATCACAGACGATGCCTCACGTTCGTGTAACCAACCGTCCACCGTAGCTCGCACGCGGAATGTATCGGGCCGCAGCACACGGCGCCCCGCCGTGACCACGTAGGCGAGCACGCCGATGCGTCGCTTCCATCGGTGCGGCGTATGCGCGATCATGTCAGCGTCCACACCAATGCCCGCCGCAAAGGCGAACCTTCGCCCGTCGGCGAGCAGCCCGAGGTCGACGTGCGCTTCCGCGCCCGCGATCAGCGCCGTCACGGCCCGACGAACGTCGAGCGGGATCCCGAGCGTGCGCGCGATGAGATTGCCCGTACCTCCTGGCAGGATCCCCATCCGCCGCCCGCTACCGGCCAGCGCGCCCACCACCTCCATCGCTGTGCCGTCACCGCCGAGAGTGAAGACGTCGTCGAAATCCGGTGCCCGCTCCGTCGCGATCCGGGCGGCATGACCGGCGGCTGTGGTGTTCACCGCCTCGCACGCGACGCCATGCAGGGCGAACTGGTCCACCGCTGCCGGACGTCGGTCGGCGCCGCGCCGGGATGCCGGGTTCACGATCAGGAGCACCGGTCCGCGAACCGGCCGCAGCTCGGATGACGGCGCGTGAGAGGTCAGAAGCGCCATGTCCGGAAGAGGTCCAGCGCCCACTGCCGCGGAGTTGGAGCGAAGCCACGCGTGGTGAGGTCACGGCCGCAATAGAGCTGTGACGTCGGGGGCTCCACACCGGCCGAGAGGGCGAGCCCACCACCCAGTCGGTAGTCCACCTTCACACCAATAGACTCAGCGAAATCGAGCGCATTGAAGCGGTCACCGCCCACCACGTTGCCGAGTTGGCAGAGCCCAGCATTCGCCGAGATGAAAACCCGATCGGAGAGCTGCTTGCCAAGGCCCAGTCGCGTTCCGGCCAGGATACTTTGACCCGCTGAACGCAGCGTGCGTGAATCACCCTGATCAATGCCCGACGTCTGTAACTGCACGACGTCGAACACTCCGCCGGCGGCACGGTCGCCGAGGTAGCTGCCCAGCGACGCGAGGGCAACCCGTGCGGCGGTGAGCTGGCTGGACTGCTCGGCGCCGACGGCGAAGGCTGGTGCACCGGTGACGAGGTAGCTCACGGCGTCAGACTCGGAAAGCGTCAGCCCGCTCTCTCCGCCGGCGAATGCACCAGTCAATCGCAACTGCGGGTTCACCAGCGTGCCGCCAATGATGGCCCGAACCTGCACGTCCTGCCGCACCGCCTGGCGATCGAACTGACGCACGGTGTAGAGCGCCACGATATCCAGCGTCGGGTTGAGATCCGGCTCGCCGAAGAAGCGCAGGGACCCACGCTCGATGCCGAAGGTGCGCTGCACCAGGCCGAGGTTCAGCCGGTAAGTGCCACGGTTGGCGGTGAGCAGGCCTTCCAGGGCGAGGTTGGCGTCGTCAGGCGACCTTGCGTCACGGGCCGTGGTGAGGCTCACCCGCCCGCCTAGGTTGATGTTTGCTTCCGGCCCGCGCAGCCACACGTCGTCGCCCATTGTGATTCCCACATCGCTCAGCGTGAGGTTGCGGATGAGAGCGGGCGGCGCGTTGGCGAGCAGAGTGCGGTTGGCGAAGACAGTCGTATCGGCGACGTTGAATTCACCCAGGTCTTCGAGGTCGATCACCTGCTTGCCGGAGAACTCCGGCAGGTAGACCGTGCCGCGCTCCACCTTCACCCCGCCGGTGATCGTGGCGCCAGAGAGAGGCCCCCGCAATTCCAGCGCTGGCGCGGTGGAGACTTCCAGATCAGCCACGCGAGCCCTGGCCAGCGAATGGAAGTTCCGTGTCTCCAGAGTGAGGTCGAAGACCGGATTGTCGTAGTTGGCGAAGCCGATGCCGCCGCTAAGCTTGAGGGAGGAGTTACGGGGCCCGCTGGCCGCGTCCATCCGTCTGACCGCCAGGCTGTCGCCGAGGAGGGCGATGTCGGCGTTGATGTCGCGCCAGCGCACGTCGCCCAGGTTGGGAAACCTCATCGCGCCATCGGTGACCCGCAGGTCACCGCTTATGGTCGGCTGGCGGCGAGTGCCGGCCAACTCCATGCTCACCTGGAAATTGCCGCTGGCGTCGCGGATGGCGGTCGTGAACGCCTCCAGCATTGACAGGTCCACCCGATCGGAGTTGATGCCACCGCTAATGGCCTCGTCCAACAGGCGTTCGTCGCGCGGCATAAGCGCCAGGTCGACGGGGAGCACGGCGTCCGCTTGCAACAGCACCGAGTCACCCTGAATGAGGGCGAGCGCTGCGTGTAGCCGCCGCTCGGCGTACCCCCCCTCCAGCGACAGTCGCGCCAGACGGACGTCTCCGTACTGTGCGCCGTCAAAGTTCCCACGGTAGTTGATCAACGGTGCCGCGCGGGTGCCGGTGATATCTACCTGCAGGCTGCCGCGCCCATCCAGGCTGGCGGCGCTCTGAGCCAACCGACCGAGGTCGTTGAGCGGTACGGAGTCGGCGCGCATCACCAGTCGGAGCGAGTCCACCACCGGCACCGCACCGGCAATCATGAGGCGACCGCCGGTCGTGCCGCTCAGACGCATGGTATCGATTGTGATACCCGCCAGATCACTGACGAACGAGGCCGGCTGCGTCAGCCGCCAACGGTCATCGCCGACCATAATCGTCGCTCCCGCGCGGCGACCCGAACAGGTCGGTGACGTTGAAATTGCCGGTCAATCCTGCTGCTGCGGTACTCCCCACCTTGAGCCCGCTGCCGATCGCGTTCCCCCGTACAGCTATCCCCTCCGCCGAGCCGGATACCAACCCGGTGACGAATATGTTGCCCAGCAAGGAATCGCGACGGTCGGCGCCGACACCGGCCGTGAGGTAGCGACGCAATCCACCCAGCGAATCTATTGCGAAGGTGAAGGCGAGCGATTCCGGCTGCTGGGCCACCAGCCCCACCCCGCCGACTGCGTTGAGCGAGAAAGCACTGGTCTCCAGCCGCAGCGTGTCTATGACAGCTCTACCATCCACGAAGTGCGAGCTGAGTCGGGACGGATAGATGCGCACGCTATCCACGAGACTCTCCTCGAGGGCCACGTCCAGCGTGCCGCGCATGGTGGCGAGGGAATCGCCATCAAGGGCGAAGCGCGCAGTCGCGGTGAGCGAGGTGGGCGGCGTGTCCAGCCGGTCGAGCAGCGTCGCCAGGTCCAGGCCGAACGCCGAGGCCGAGCCGACAGCCGAGTAGCGCGGCCCGAAAAAGTTGAAGTGCCCGTCCACTACCAGCCGGCCGGACGCTCCGTCCAGATCGCCCACCAGTGTCATGTCGGCAAGCGTGCCCTGCACCCTCAGCGGCCCCGCGTATGCGCCGCGCAGCGGGATCACAGGATAGGAGCGGGCGAGTGTCGTGAAATCGAGCGGCTGCGCCTCCAGCGTCAGGTCATAGCGCACGAACTCTGGCTCGAGTGTCACCCTACCGTCGCCGGTAAAGCGCGACGGTTCACCGTCCGCATCGCGATGCACCAGATCGGCATCGCGCATCCTGAGGTCGGTCCAGACAGAGTCCAGCGTGGCGCGTCCGCTAACAGTGCCCGCCAGGCGGAGGAAGCCAGGATTCACTGCCTGCGGCGTCCGCAGATCCAACTCATCCATCGCGACCCTGAAACCGCGAAAGACTGCCAGCGCGGGATCCAGAATGTCCAACTCACCGGATCCCGAGCCGCGCGACACCGCGCCCGGCGCATTTGCATCGCGGTAGACGAGCGCTGAAGAGTCCACGCGGAAACGTGTGAGCGGACCACCTCGACCGCGTATCATGCCGGTGATCGTTCCCTGCCAGTCGTAGGGAAATGGTCCGCCGGCGAGGACGCGCAACAGATCCATGTCCACCGGCTCGGCGCGCAGGTCGACATCCGTCACCTGAAGCACCGGCCCACCCACGCCGTAGGTCATCGCACCACGAAGGTGTGACTTCGTCGTGCGCACGTCCATCTCGCTCAGCGCGTAGGTCAGGACATGCAGGTCGTCAGGATCGTTGACGATGTGGAGCTTCATCGTCCCACCGCCGGTGCGCGGAAGCGTCTCATGCACCCACCAGAAGTCAGCCAGCGAAACCGAATCGCCGATCACCCGGATGTCGTAACGAATGGGCAGGTCACTGCCCCAGACTACCTTGCCTTCGGCCTCGCCAGTGCTCCCGGGCAGGGCGAAGTGCGGCAGGTTGAGCCACACCGAATCGCCGTGCACGCGCACCTCGCCGCGCAGGTCGTGGAAGCTCAGCGGCGGGTCGGCCTCGGTCACCGACATCCGCGCGATGCTGTACTTGTTGCCTGGACTGTCCGGGTCGGCCAGCCTGACCTCCGACGACGCCAACTCGATCTCCGACCAGTCCCAGGTGCGCGCATAGCCATCCGGCACGCGGCGAATGACGGCATCGTCCCGAGCCAGGTTGCTGCTGACCGCGCTGTCCCGCCGCGCCCCGCTCAATGAGTCGTCCGGATGCCAGGGTAGCGTGAGCCGAAAACGGCCGCCATGTACAGTCGCGCTGTCCGATCGTATGAGATCGGTGATGCTCGGGCCGCTAACGCGCTGACGAACGCTCCGCTTCTTGCTCTGCAGGATCCGCCGGAAGTTCCAGCTACCGTCCTCACGCTGCACGATGTGTACATACGGCCGCTGCACGTCAACGTGCGACAGCAGCAGCCGACGGTCGAGCAGGTCGCGCACGTCGTAGTTGATGGTTATCGGGCCACTGGCGATGAAGACGGTTCCGTCTTCCTCGGCCACGACTAACGAGTCCACGCTGATTCCATTGATCAGCCCACCGGAAAGCTCTCCGATGTGGATGGTCCCGTTGACGCGCGCAGCAAGCTGCCTCACCGCGATATCACGCAGGAAGCGGCGGCCCTGGCTCGACTGTGTCATGGCGACGGCGAGGCCGACGATCATCACCCCGATAACGAGAATGACGACGGTGCTCATCAGCACCACCCGCCGCCGCCGACTCATAGCCATGCTAGAACGCCTGGCCGATGGAGAAGTTGAGCGTCAGCCGGCTCAGTAGCGATCCGCCGCGCTCCGGCTGGAACGTCGCCTCACAACGACCTCGCGTCTGGTCCTGGACGGGTACGGTGCCCCCGTCCTGCGGCTGCTCCACAATCGGGAAGGTGTTCCCCGGGCTCACGCAGTAGAGCGGGGCCAACGGCCCACTGAGGGGAGCATCGTAGTAGGCCACACCCTTCGCCAGGGCGTACGGGTTGTAGCCGACGTCCAGACGAATAGGCCCCACTGGCGACGACACCCGCACCCCTATACCGGGGGTGAAGCGCACGTTATTGCGCAGGTCGAAGTCGATGTCGCGGGAGAGCTTGCCGGCGTCCACGAACACCGTGAACTGGAGCAGTTCGGAGAACACTGGGCTGCGCATGCGCGCTTCCAGATTCGCCACCATAACCGAGTTGCCGCCCAACGGAACGACACGGCCGTAGCCGCTGTCCGGCGTCGCCCGGAAGACCCGGCGGGTCTCGCCGCTGGCGAGGGTAATGGTGGTGTCCGTGTACTGGTTGGCGAGATAAGCCAGCGGTCCCAGTTCGTTCTGCCGGAAGCCGCGCACGGTGCTGGCACCGCCGGCGTAGAGCCGTTCCTGCGGGGGCACGTAACTGGGATCGCCGGCTCGCGCGAGGCTGGAGCCGAGCACCGCTCCAACGCGCAGCCGACCGGCCAGCACCACTCCGTCAAAGAGCGTGTGGTAAAATGCCGCGTTGCCGGTGAGCTGGTTGAATTGCTGGAGTCCGTCGGAGCCGACCAGTCGTGACGCATGCCGGGCATCGACGCGGAAGATGGTGCCCGACGTGGGCTCCACCGCATCGTTTGCACGATCGCGCACCAGCGACGCACCGAGCACGGCCAGCCGTCGGTACTCCTCGACGCGGCGGCGGTCCTGGTCCGTACACAGGTTGAAGGCCGCACAGAACAGCGCTGGCTGAGCCTGGGTCCGACCGTACTCCAGGTTGTAGCTCATCGTGAGCGGAACACCCAGCCCGCGCGGCCAGGCGCGGGCGAGGCCGATGGCCACCGGCGTGGAGCGCAGGAAGGCCTTGTACTCCGATCGCGTCTCGCTGTAGAGCGTGGTGGTGGGAAGGGTGAGGCCGAACGCACGCGGATTGCGCAGGGTGGCGCCGGCGTAATAGTTGAGCGTTTCACTGTAGATGTCGCCCCGCGCCTGGCTGGTGCACAGACTCTGCGCCACGTCCAGCGGTTCGCCCACGCCGATCTTTGACATCCGGGCATTCAGTTCCAGCCGCCGCGCCTGATGCAGGAAGTTGACGTTCGTGTACTCGGCGCTCAGCCGAAAGCAATCCAGCGAACCGTAGCCGACACCCAGCCTCGCGGTTTGCATGTACGTCTCGCGCAACGACAGGCGCAGTCGAATGAGAGAGTCCGAGGCAGCGCTCGCCGCCGTGTCGATCGTGATGTCCACGTGACTGTAGGCATCGGTCTCGTAGAGCCTGCGCTGGGCCCTCACCAACTCGTTCTCCCGGTACAGCCCCCCAGGCCCGATGCCGAGCATTTCCTGGACGACGTCGTCCGGTACCTGCTGGGCCTCTCCTTCGCGCGGTGTCACCGACACCGAGATAGCGTCAATCCAGGAGCGCTGACCAGGATAGACTTCCAGGCCCAGGAAGGCGCTCCGGGTGGACGGGTGGGTGCGGTATTCACGCAGCACATCGGCGTAAGGGTAGCCGGCGTTGCGAAGACGGCGCACGAGAATCAACCGCGACGAGTCGACGGCGTACTGGTCGAACCGCATTCCCTCGGCGAGACCGAGTCGGGCGGCGAGATCGTCGCCCCCGGGCAGCGAGTCGAGTCCGCTGACACGCAGGGTGTCGATGCGCAGCGCCGGGCCCTCGGTTATGTCGAAGCGGATCGAGACGGTCGCCTTGTTCAGCGACTGAACGATCGTATCCACCTGGGCTTCGAAGAAGCCGCGCTTGCGGTAGTAGAGCGTGAGCCGGGCGACGTCCAGTGGCAGCGCATCGCGATTCACGCAACGCCGTGTGCCGAGCACGCCGAAGGTACGGCGAAGCCAGCTGGACGGCGTGGCGGCTATCCCGCGAGCTAGCTCATCGTCGGGAAAGGTGGTGTTGCCGGAGAACTCCAGCTTGCGCACTTCCACGTCGCCCGGATCACAGACCGTCTCCTGCGCCTGTGCCGACGGAGCGACGAACAGGAACAGCACGAGTGCGACCAGCGCGGCCGCGCGCGTGCGCCAACCGGCACTCACCCCTCGCCGGCCCGACGGCTCCGCAGGTCACTCCGCGAACCCCGCACATCCAGAGGGGTGCGCTGAAGGAAGAGACGGGCGACATAGAATGCGGCAAGCCCCACGCCCAGCCCGACTCCCATGGCGGGAAGGAGCTCAGGCGCCTCGAGTTCACGGCGATAGACGTATTCCGCTGCTGGCGGTAGTGGACGACTACGAGGAAACGGCATACTGGGCGAGCGGTCGTGGAGAGGGGGACGGACGATTGATGCCGGCCGGACGAGGTGCTGCTACACCTCTTCGACGAGGATGGTGCCGGCGCCGCGAGCCTTGGCGCGGCGCTTGACGTCAGCAGCGAGCGTACCCAGATGGCTGGTGGAGACCCACCGTTCGGGCCGTACGATGAGTATCGCGGTGGATACCTTGGCCAATGGGAAGAGACGCACCTGGCCATCGCGTCCCGGGCCGGAGAAGGCGCCCAGGGCGAGTGCGTCGGCGCCAACAGCCTGGCCAATGATCTCCCGTAGCTGCCTGGCCGCACCGCGCGCCAGCGCTTCACCGGCATCCTCGGAGGTGATGGCGAGAAAGTCGTCGCCCCCGATGTGGCCGACGAATCCCGGCGTCTCCTCCTCCGTCGCGGCAACCGTCTCACCATCCTCGGACGGCCTCACCCCGGCCACACTGCCAAGTGCCTCGCCGAACTCCCGGATAACGCGGTCGGCCAGGTTGAAACCGAAATGGTCGGCGAACGGCTTGAAGTTGTCGAAGTCCAGGTAGCAGACGGCAAAGGGCTGCTTCCGTTTGATACGACGCTCCAGTTCGTCCTCGATCGCCCGACCGCCCGGCAGGCCACTGGTCGGATTGCGGTCGCCTTCCCGCTTCACAAGGCGCAGCAAGGCGGACACACGCGCTCGCAGCTCGCGTGGGTCGAACGGCTTAGGCAGATAGTCGTCGGCGCCTGACTCGAAGCCCTGAACCTTGCTTTCCACATGGCTCTGCGCGGTGAGCATGAGCACGGGGATACGCGAGGTGAACGGGTTCCTCTTGATCGCCCGGCATACCTCGAAGCCGGTCATGCCGGGCATCTCGAGGTCGAGGATCATGAGATCGGGCTCGCGGGCCTGAACGGCAGCCAGCGCGGTGAGCCCGTCGGGCGCGAGCGCCACTTCGTGCCCCGTAGCCTGCAGGAGGTCACGCACCATGAGGCGCATGTCCTCGTTGTCATCGGCAAAGAGCAGATAGCTCACAGGTTTGACGCTGAGGTGGAGACCCGGTAAGTTTGCCGCTCGAACCCGGCATGTCAACTGACCGGGCTCGACAAGTGCTTGCCGCACCGAAGGATGCGGTGCCACCAGTGCCGACCCGCGTCCCTCCGCCGTGCCTTCCATTCCCCAATTCTCGATCCGCCGCTGGCTGCCTCTCCTGGCCGCCCCAGTCTTCTTCCTCCTCGCCGGCGGAGCCTGCCGCGGTGGGGACGCCTCGCCGGAGCGCCGGACCCTTATCGATTCGCGCGACACCTACGATCCGCGCTCCCTCGACCCGGCCCTCTCCACCGACGTCCCCACCGGCCGCGTCGTCGCCTACCTCTTCGACGGACTCACCGGCTTCACCCCTGAAGCGGCGCTCGTACCGGCGCTGGCCGAACGTTGGGAAACCTCGCCCGACGGCCTGGTCTACACCTTCCATCTACGCCCCGGCGTCGTCTTCCATGATGGGACGCCTCTGGTAGCCCGCCAGGTGTTGCGGAGCTTCCAGCGCGTGCTCGACCCGGCGGTAAAGGGCGGTCGCGGCTGGCCGCTATTTCCCATCCGCGGCGCGCGCGACTTCGCCGCCGGCCGGGCGAGCAGCATCTCCGGTATCGTCGCGCCCAACGACAGCACCGTCGTGATCACCCTCGAGGAGCCGCTGGCGATCTTCCCCAAGCTGCTCGCCATGCCCGTGGCGTCCATCCTACCCGACTCTGTGCCGGCGGACTTCGGACAGCATCCAGTGGGCACCGGCCCGTGGCGCTTCGTGGAGTGGAAGCACGACGACTACCTCCGTTTCGCCCGCAACGACAACTACTGGGGCGGCGCGCCGGTGGCCGAGTCGCTGATGGCCCGCATTATCCCCGAGCCGAGCACGGCAGTGGCCGAGTTCGAGGCGGGCAACGTGGACGTCCTGCAGATTCCCGAGGGCGACACCCGCCGGTGGGAGCAGACCGACGAGCGGAGCGCGCGGCTGCAGTCGGCGCCCGCACTGCGTCTTTACTACGTCGCGATCAACACCCAACGCGGTCCACTGGCCGACGTGCGCGTGCGTCAGGCCATCAACCACGCGGTGGATGTCCAGACCATCCTGGACCGTCTCGTCGGCGGGCGAGGAAGCCTGGCTGCTGGTGTCATTCCACCGGCACTTTCCGGCGCCGACACCACCCGCGCACCGTACGCTTACGATCCGGCCCTGGCCCGTCAGCTACTCGCCGAAGCGGGCCACCCCGACGGCATCACGGTACAGCTCTGGAGCTCAACTACGCCGCCCTTCCCGCGCATAGCCGAAACGCTCCAGGGCTACCTGAGCGAGGTCGGGATCCGCGTCGAGCTGGTGCAGCGCGATGCGTCCTCCATGCGCGAGGCGGCGCGGAAGGGCGATACCGACCTGGTCCTCAAGGACTGGTTTGCCGACTACCCGGACGCCGAAAATTTCCTCTACCCTCTTCTGCACTCGGTGAGCGCCGGGGTGGGCGGCAACGTGTCGTTCTACTCGAGCGCCCGTTACGACAGCGTCGTCACGAAGTCGCGCCACGAATCGGACGAGGCCGTACGGGACAGCCTCTATGCCCGCGCCGACTCGATCGCCTTCGACGACGCACCGATGCTCTTCCTCTGGTTCTACAACGACCTGTACGCGATCCAGCCGTGGATAGAGGGCTTCCAGGTTCCGGTGATCTTCACCGGCCAGCGATGGACAACTGTGAGCATCTCCAGTCCGGCCCAACCGTAGCCATGTGCTGACCTTCATCGCCCGTCGCCTCCTGCTCGCCATTCCGACGCTGTTCGGCGTGCTGGTTGTGGTCTTCCTGCTCATCTACGTCGCACCCGGCGACCCGGTGCAGGAGATGGTGGGCGAGCGCGCCGATGCCGAGACGATAGCCAGGCTGCGCGCCGAGTTGAGGCTGGACGACCCCCTTCCGGTGCAGTTCGTACACTATCTAGGGGGAGTAGTACGCGGCGATCTGGGGCGCTCCTACATCACCAATCGCCCCATCCTGGGCGACCTGCTGGAGCGCTTCCCGGCCACCCTCCGCCTGGCCGGCGCAGCGATGCTCCTCGCCGCCACGCTCGGCATCGGCATTGGCGTGGTGACGTCGCGTTTCCCTGGTAGCTGGTTCGACCGGCTGGCGCTGGGCGCCACATATCTGGGTATCTCCTTCCCCGTCTACTGGGTGGGGTTGATCCTCATCCTCCTCTTCGCCGTCCAACTACGCTGGTTACCGCCGTCGGGCTCCGGTGGGCTGGCCTACATCATCCTCCCCGCGCTGGCCCTCGGCTCCCGCTCCATTGCCTTTCTCGCCCGCGTCACGCGCTCGGCGATGCTGGACGTCCTGGGTAGCGACATGGTGCGGACGGCGCGGGCGAAGGGGCTGAGTGAACGCGGGGTGGTGGGTCGACACGCCCTGAGCAACGCCCTCATCCCGATCATCACAGTGCTCGGCCTGGACTTCGGCTACTACCTCACCGGTAGCATCCTCACCGAGACGATCTTCAGCTGGCCGGGCCTCGGGCGGTACGTGGTGAACGCCATCACCCGGCGCGACCTGCCAGCGATCCAGGGCGCAGTGTTGTTTCTGAGCGTGGTCTTCGTGCTCGTGAACCTGCTGACAGACCTGCTCTACGCTAAGGCGGACCCGAGGGTGGCGTACGACTGAGCAGCATCGGGCTGTGAAGGAATGGTTGAGATCGATGGCTGAAGCGAGCTTTGGCACAATGCTCGCGTTCGCCACTGGCGTTCCAGTTCGCCTGTACCAGGCGGGCTGATAATGGACGTCACCTCTCGCCGACTCAGGATTGCCCATGCTTCTCCGCTTGATACGCGCCACCGCAGTGGCCGCCGTCGCCTTCGTCACGCTGGCGCCCCCAGCGAACGCGCAGGTAAGCATCTTCCAGGCATTCCTGATCGGTGCGAACGAGGTGCCGCCCAATTCATCGGGCGCGTTCGGTATCTCGGTGTTCGTTTACAACTTCAACTCGAACAGCTTCGAGATCTCGACGGGCTTCGCCGGCCTCTCAGCGCCACCGGTCGCCGGCCACATTCACCGCGGAGAAGCGGGCACGAACGGCCCGGTCATCTTCAACTTCTCGTCGTTCCTGCCGGATGGAAGTTCGGGGTCGACCATTCCGACGAACGGAACGTTGAGCGCTTCGGACGAGATCGAATTGTACGCGGGCAACCTCTACGTCAACCTGCACACGCCGCTTTACCCGGCAGGTGAGATCCGTGGCCAGCTGATCTTCGCCGGCGGCGGTATGCCCGGCCCGGGCACGGTAGTCCCTGAGCCGTCGACGCTGCTCCTGCTCTCCGGTGGGCTGGCTGGCCTGGGCGTCATCGCGCGTCGAAAGCGGCGCTCCGGTCTCGTCTAGCGTCGGGCTTGGCTCACCGCAGAGGTATGGGCGGGACTGACGAGCGGTTAGGCGGCTTTGGGTGGCGTGGCTTTCTAGGCCCGTTTTAGTTGCGTCCGGCGGCGTGGTAGCTGCCTTTCTACTGTATTTTACCGCAGAGTTCGGAGAGTTCGCAGGAACGGCCCCACGGTCAGGCTCATACGGGCCGGAGATGACTCCATCGTTCCGAAGGTTCGTCGCGTCATTTTGGGGGGCCCGGCAGCAGGGATCTCGCCAGGTGGCCGGATGGTCGTTGGGCGGCCCCCAAAAATCACCAAAGCTTGAACCTGGGCGGATCGTCGTCGGTGC
>CAJDWZ010000042.1_pt1 | contig 29342 bp, 25 predicted proteins | sample 7391701 | NCBI WGS metagenome assembly CAJDWZ01 (sample SAMEA7055744, study PRJEB34461) | soil metagenome | biome: terrestrial ecosystem; feature: Peninsula; material: soil | place: Antarctica | collected 2016
GCGACCTCGATCACGATCGCTCTGGTCAGGAGTGTGGTTGCGCTCAGATCGCTGCTGACTGCCATGGTTACTGTCGCTGGAGCTGCTGGATGACTGATTAGGCCGACGTGTATACGATACGGTGACGAGCGATCCGACGCTGAGGCACCGGCGGAGATGGCCATGTGACACCGGACGGCAGCCACCTAACTCCTTGGCTCCGTCGGGCGTAGCGCCGAACGCTAGGCAGTGATGTCCACGTCCTTCGTCTCCCCGACAAACAGAAGGCCGATCACGAACGTCATCCCGGCGATGATCACCGGGTACCAGAGCCCTGAGTATATGTTGCCGGTGAGGGCCACGATACCGAAGGAAACCGAGGGTAGAAAGCCTCCGAACCAGCCGTTCCCGATGTGGTACGGCAGACTCATTGAGGTATAACGGATCCTCGTCGGGAACATCTCCACGAGCCACGCGGCAATCGGTCCGTACACCATCGTCACGTAGAGAACGAGAACCGTCAGCAGAACTATCAGCATGGGATAGTTGCTGTCCGTCGGTTCCGCCCTGGACGGATAGCCAGCCTGATCCAACGTCGCTTCGAGTTCCTCTCCGAACGCCTTCTTCCGGGCGGCAAAGTCGACCGTTGCCAGACCAGCGCCCTCGAATGCCCCCACCGCAGCCCTGCCGACCTCCACCCGGGCCAACGAGCCGCTGGGCAACTCCTCATTGTCGTAGGGCACTCCGCGAGCCGCGAGATAGCTCTTGGCCACATCGCACGAACTCGTGAATGTCTGCGCGCTACTCCCGGTGAGGTTGATCTGGAGATGACAGTTGGCCGGATCGGCCAGAACCACTACCGGCGCGCGCGCACTCGCCGCCTCGATGGCTGGGTTGCCGTAGTGCGTGAGCCCGCGGAATATCGGGAAGTAGGTAAGGGAGGCGAGCAGGCAGCCCGTGAGCACCACCGGCTTCCGGCTTGCGACCGATCCTGTCCGACAACCAACCGAAAAACACGAAGAATGGCGTGCCGATGAGGAGGGCGGCCGCAATTAGAAGTTGCGTTGTCGTGGAGTCGATCCTGAGGGTGGTGCCCAGGAAGTACATAGCGTAGAACTGCCCACAGTACCACACCACGGCCTGGCCTGCAGTCGCCCCGAAGAGCGCGAGCAGCACCAGCTTGAGGTTGCCGCGCCGCGCGAACGACTCGGTGAGTGGCGCCCGCGACTGCTTCCCCTCCGCCTTCATCTGGACGAACGCCGGTGACTCCGCGAGTTGCGAGCGGATGTAAACCGAGACTATCAGAAGCAGCGACGACACCAGGAACGGGACTCGCCATCCCCAAGTCTCGAAGGCATCGCCGAGGAGCCACTTGCAGCCAAGGATCACGATGAGGGAAAGGAACAGACCCAGGGTGGCCGTGATCTGGATGAAGCTGGTGTAGAAGCCGCGCTTCCCATGCGGTGCGTGCTCGGCCACGTATGTAGCGGCACCGCCGTACTCCCCACCCAGTGCCAATCCCTGCAGCATACGCAGCGCGATCAGCATCACAGGCGCAGCAATTCCGATAGTGGCGTAGTTGGGTAGCACGCCCACCAAAAAGGTTGACACTCCCATGATCACGATCGTGACCAGGAAGGTGTACTTACGCCCCACCAGGTCTCCAACACGTCCAAATACCAGCGCTCCAAACGGCCGCACAGCGAAGCCCGCAGCAAAGGCAAGGAGCGCGAATACTAGTTGGCTAGCCTCGTTGAGACCGGAGAAAAACTGGCGGCCGATGATGACCGCCAACGAGCCGTAGAGGTAGAAGTCGTACCACTCGAACACCGTTCCCAGGCTGGAGGCCAGGATGACCTTTCTATGGCTGACATCGAGTTTCGGAACGTTGGGGACAGCGAGCGTAGCCATGGTTACCAGGCAGGGGAGGCCGATGCGTAAATCAGAGCCGAGCGATAATGGCACGCGCACGGTCAATGCGCGAGTAGGGAGCCACAGTCACTACTCCTGGCCCACCCTCTATCCTGCACGACTGTGCTCCTACGACAGCGCCCACCTGACCCTCTTGCGAGACATGGGTCAGGTGGGCGCGTCACTGCAACTGTGGAGCAGCGTCTTATCGCCTGTTTCGGGGCGCGGACGGCAGCGGATTGCTCTGCCAGCTTCCGTAGAGCGTGTTGGGCATGATCCACCATGAGCGACCGAACTCGCTATAAGTAGCATCCGTGGCGGTTCGTGCCTGGTCCTGGAAGAGGCCCGGGAAATCCTGAATATTGTCGCCCACGTACATCACGACGCGGAGCGGCGGAAGCCCAGCCACCTCACCCTTCTCAACGGCGACGAAACGTGGGTTCTTGTCCTCTACACCCGGTGGGCGGCAGAGCACCGCATCAGCCGGGATGCTGGCGTTCGCCAGGTTGCGCCGTGTGTTATCGCACATGTCCTCGGCACGATTCGTCACTATGACCACCCTACCGCCCAATTCACGTACCAGCTGCGTGAACTGCGAGGCGCCGGGAAGCGCCGGAGAGATCGCTTCGTTCATGTACTCTCTCCAGGTGTAGTACCCGAAGGCCAGGTGGCCCCGCTCCGCCTGACGCTGAAAGTACGGCGAGTTGTCGAGCACCGTCTCGTCAGCGTCCAGGATGACCGCCCAACTTCCGCGTTCCAGCGGGGCGGCTATCTCACGCAGATGCGCTGATGCCCCACGGTACGCCTGGATAAGGATGGCGCGATGTTCCGCCGAGGTCCGGGTCCAGTGAAGCCCCAACGGTGCCTTGCCGTCCACCACCAGCGACGGACCGTCCACCTGGACTGGCGGCATCATCATGCCTGATGGCGCTGTAGCGGGTCCTCCGGCAGAAACGCAGGCACCCAACAACAGCGGAAGCAACCAGATCGATCTCATTGTTCCTCCTGACAGGTCACGGAAGGGCCGACTGGCGGCGCAAACCTTCCGGCTGAAAAGTCTTTCGTAAACAGGGTTCAGCGGTCCGGCCGTCTCTGACCGGACCCGATGGCGCATGGGGCGCTGTAGCCCCATCGCCTCCCCTGTCGGGCGCCAATCCACTCGTTGGACACGGCCAGGAAAGACTACCCTCGACCGTGTGGCGCCCGTGCATGAACGTCGGCTGTTCAGCCCCCGCTTTTTGCCACCTCGGCCAGCACTTCTCCGAGCACACCCACCAGCTCATCGATCTCCGCCTTCTCGATGATAAGCGGCGGCGAGAGTGCAATCGTGTCACCAGTAACCCTGATCATGATGCCTCGCTCGAAGCAGCGTATGAAGGTATCGTGGCCAAGCTTACCTGGGGCACCGCTGCGTGGCTCGAGTTCGATTCCGGCGACGAGGCCCCAATTGCGAACATCGATCACACCGGGCGCCGACCGTAGCGCATGAACAGCGTCCTCCCAATACGGGGCAAGCGACGCCGCCCGCTCGAAGAGCCCTTCCGATTTGTAAACATCGAGCGTCGCAAGGCCGGCCGCCGAGGCCAGCGGGTGACCGGAATAGGTGTAGCCGTGAAAGAGCTCAATGCCGGACGGCGAGCTCTCCATCACCGCCTCATATACTCCCCGACGGACGCCAACGGCGCCCATGGGGACCGCTCCGTTAGTGAACCCCTTCGCCATCGTGATGATGTCCGGAGTCACTCCCAGAACGTTGGAGGCGAAAGGCGCTCCCACACGGCCAAAGCCCGTGATCACCTCATCAAAAATGAGCAGGATGCCGTGGCTATCACACAGTGCGCGCAGCCGCTCCAGGTAGCCCACCGGCGGGAGGAGCACGCCCGTTGAACCGGCCATCGGCTCCACGATCACGGCGGCGATACTGTCGGCACCACGCTCAGCAACCACTCGCTCAAGATCGTCGGCGAACTCGGCGCCATGCGCCGGCAGGCCACGTGAGAACGCGTTCCGAGTGAGGTCGTGCGTGTGTCGGATGTGATCCACACCGGGCAGCAACTGGGCAGCGAACGCCCGGCGGTTATTCTCGATGCCTCCCACGGAGATACCGCCAAAACCAACTCCGTGATAGCCACGCTGACGTCCAACGAATCTCACGCGCCCTGAATCTCCGCGCGCCTGATGGTAAGCGAGGGCAATCTTGAGGGACGTGTCCACCGACTCCGAGCCCGAGCCGGTGAAGAACACGCGATCGATATCTCCCGGCAGGAGTTCCGCGAGCCGATTGGCAAGCTCAAACGCCGCCGGGTGACCGAGCTGGAACCCGGGCGCGTAGTCCAGCTCACGAGCCGAGGCCGCGATCGCTTCCACGATGGGCGCCCGGCAGTGGCCGGCGTTCACGCACCAGAGTCCCGCCGTTCCGTCCAGAATCTGCTGTCCATCCGCAGTGGTGTAGTACATGTCCTTGGCCCGTACCAACAGCCGCGGAGCACGCTTGAATGCGCGGTTGGCCGTGAACGGCATCCACTGCGCATCGAGTTCAGTCGACTTAGTAGTCATTCCCAGTATCCTCAGGACATCCAGTTTGTGCCAGCATCCCGGTTCCACTTGGTAGTGGTCTTACGGGTACGTGTCCAGAACTCGATCGATGCCTCACCAGTGATTTCGCCCGTTCCGTAGGCCGAGTCACCCCAGCCGCCGAATCCGAACGGCTCACGTGGTACGGGCACACCAACGTTTACACCGATCATCGCCGACGTCGTGTGCTCGGCGACGTAGCGCGCCGAGGCGCCCTTCTCGGTGAACACCGCCGCCGCGTTGCCGTATGGCGAGCGGTTCTCCACGGCCAGCGCGTCGTCCAGCGTGGGAGTACGTAGGATGGCGAGCACCGGTCCGAACACCTCCTCCTGAGCGATCTTCATCTCAGGGGTGACGCCGTCGATAACGGTGGCGCCAACGTAGTACCCGCCCTCCTTCCCTTCGACAACGGCGTTGCGTCCATCCACCAGTATGTGGGCTCCCGCTGCCTCAGCCTCGTCGATGTACTTCTCGATACGCGTCTTGGCCGCCTCGGAGATCACTGGCCCGATGTCGCGGCCGGTGACGAGGGCCTTCGCGTGCTCCACCACTCCCTTCACGATACCATCCATCACGTCGTCACCTCCCACCGCCAGCATCACTGACGCGGCCATGCACCGCTGTCCAGAGCAGCCGGACATGGACGCGGTGACGTTGCTGGCCGTCATGCCGGGCTCCGCATCCGGCAACACGATGAGATGGTTCTTGGCGCCGCCCAGGCACAGAGCACGCTTCAGGTTGGCTGTCGCGCGACGGTAGACGGCCTGCGCTCCGCGCGTAGACCCTACGAACGTCACGGCATTGATGCCCGGGTGGTCGCAGATGGCCTCCGCCGTCTCGCGTCCGCCGTGGACGACGTTGAAGACGCCGGCCGGCAGTCCCGCCTCCGCCAGCAACTCGGCGGTCCGCATCGCCGACAACGGCACCATCTCGGACGGCTTGAGAATGAACGTGTTGCCGAGTGCGATGGCATTAGGGATGGTCCAGTGCGGCACCATGCTCGGGAAGTTGAATGGCACGATGGACGCGACCACTCCAACGGGCGTGCGTTCCGTGCGGCACTCCACACCGCGGCTGACCTCCATCACGGAGCCCGTCGCGATCTGCGGCAGCGAACAGGCAAACTCGGTGAGCTCCATGACCTTGAGCCACTCCGCGCGCGCTTCCGCCATCACCTTGCCATGCTCCACGACGATGAGCTGGCTAAGCTCCTCCATGTTCTGCTCGACCAGCGTGCGATAGCGATACAACACCTGCACCCGATCCTTCATGGTAAGGGCGCGCCATGCGGGCAGGGCGGCGCGGGCCGCGCTCACCGCCGCATCCACGTCCGAACTTCCAGACATGGGTACGTGCGCTATCACCTCGCCCGTCGCTGGGTTATGGACCGGAACCGTCGACCCGCTGACGTCGACGAGTGCCCCGCCGACGAAGTTGCGGAGCGTGCCGTAGGGTGCGACGTCCGTCGCGGTGTTCCTCTCAACGGGAATGCTGGTAGTCATGGATGTACGACCTCGTGACAGTGCTACAACTGTGAAAGGCTGACGCGCAGCTACCGCGTCAGCGCTTGGGATATGTCATGGTCTCTCCCGTACGCCCGTTCGTAACGGAGAACGAGCCATCTCGGCTGGCAGACAACTTGATCCAGGCGCTCGTGCTTGTGTCCAGATTCGCGATTCGGGCATCAGGCATGTTTTCGACTCCTGGCCGGTCCGAGCGATGGAGCTGCCAGCCGCTGATTCCCAGTTCGCGTACGGTGTTGAGGGTGACGGCTTCCGCACCCTTGAAGCCGGCGTTGCTGAACAGCGCCACGCGCGGCTTGACAGCCAAGAAGAGTGACGGATCCGATCCGTCTGCACCGCCGTGGTGGGCGATGTTGTACACGTCGGCCTGGCCGATGAGGTTGACCGGGCACGCAAGCGCGTGCAGCGGCTCCCCGCTCAGGTCGCCCACATCCAGGTAGGAGAATGCGCCGTACGTCAGCTTGACGGCCGTCGAATTGGGATTCTCCGTTATCTCCTGTGCCGGGATGGCGTCGCCGGTGCAGGCTGCGTTCCGCTCACCACCGCCCGGGAGGGCGGTGGTGAGGACTTCTCCGCCGCTCGCTATCACGTCCAGCGCGACGTCGCCAAACGAGAAGTGATCGCCGACTTTAGCCGGCCGATGCTTTGCGCGGGATCGCAACGCTACATAGGCATCGTACAGGGCGAGCGTGCCTGGCACGCGCGCCTCCGCCGCGTCGCTCGGCGCCGCATGATCCATGTACTCCACGATCGGGATCAACTGCGCGAGCTCCATCACCCCGCCAAAATGATCGGCGTGATAGTGCGATACCAGCATCAGATCAATGCGCGAGAGCCCGGCATCACGAGCGGCGGCCAGGACGCGCTGTGCGTCCCTTGCCTGCGCCGGATCTCCGGGCTTTGAATCGAACTTACCCTCGCCGGCAAATCCCGCGTCCAACAGCAGGGACTGACCGGTCGGGGTAACCACCAGCGTGGCCTTTCCCCCCTCGACATCTATGAAATAAATGTCGAGGGTGTCCGCCAGCGTTGCGGCGGAACCTGGAAGGGTCGTGGCGAGGATCAGCATCACGGCTGCTACGCAGCTCAGGAATCGCTTCACGTCATCTCACCATCTAAAAATACAACCTTCGGGGAGCGCCTCGACCAGTGGTCGAGGCGCCTGGAAACGATTTCTACTTCTTGTCTGCGGGGCGGTTGACGCACGCGCTGGGATACTGCTGGCAATACCCAGCACGGCTGCTGCCCACCTGCTTGGAATCAAGGACCGCGTGTACCACTGCGCGACCGAGGACATCAGCGCCTGCATCAAATATGGCCTGCAGGTCAGCGTTGGTCAGCGTGTGGGTCGGCGCCGTTGTAGCCATGCCGAATACCGTGTCACCGTCGCCGATACCGTGAATGGGACGGATCGAACGAGCCAGACCGGCGTTGGCGATCACGGCCATACGCTCAGCCTCCAGATCCTCCAACGGCGCGTCGGTGGCGACGAGCGCAATGGTGGTGTTGGTCGGTGCGTTGTCGGAGCCATCGTTCGGCCCGCCAACGCCTGTCCCAGCACGCGCGCACTCCGCCTTCGACGGCTGTACGATGTTGAATTCCTTACCCAGCTCGAGGAAGACGCCGTAAGGCAGGCAGGTGCGCGGGTCGATTGGCGAGCCGGCAGGGTTGAGCCCGACAATGGCCGCCACCGTGTAACCGTTGGACAGCTTGACGCTCGCCGTGCCCATGCCCCAGCCGGCGCCCATACCCATGCCGGTACGACCGCTCTTCACTGGGTCGGCGGTGGCAGCTTCAGCCGCCTTGTAACCGAACTCGGCATCGGGACGCTTCTTGAAATCGCCGCCACGCCCCAGGTCCATCAGGATGGCCGCTGGCACGATGGGCACTACCCCGAAGGTGCCTATTGGCACGCCGAAACCGTGCTCCTCCATCCACCGCATGACGCCCGTCGCGGCGTCCAGCCCGTACGCACTACCACCACCCAGAACAATGGCGTGAACTGCGCGCACGAATCCGCCGGGCTTGAGGAGATCGGTCTCCTTCGTGCCCGGCGCACCGCCCATCTGGGAGTAGCCGGCAGTCGCGCCCTTCTCCGTCCGGATAACCGTCGTTCCGGTGCGATAGCCGCTGTCTGAGCGGGTGTAAGTACCGACCTTGAGCCCCGGGACATCGGTGATTGAGTTCGTTGGCCCGATCCCCACAACAGTAACAGGAACATACTGCTGCGGTGGCTGGGCAGTGGCGACAAGCGCCGATACCGGGAGCACCAGTGCTGCCGCGACGAGACGGCTGCGCCAGGATCGGCGCAGCCCTGCAGCGGTCTCTCGCGAGACTTGTAGCATGTTATTCTCTCGCACTTCAGTTGAAGGGAAGAACCGCGGGTGACGTCTTGTTCTGCACGAGAATGCGGTTCATGTCAAAGGACATGACGGCAGTCTTGGCGGCTGCGTTGTAGGTGAAGGCATCCATTCCGAAGTCCTTCGGAATGAACGACGGCACCTGCTCCTCGGTGTATGGCGCACCGTCCTGCGTATTGGCGTTCGCCAGAACCTCGGTCCGCGAAACAGGCATGCGCATGCCCAGGTCGGCCATCCGGCGACCTTCGGCAATGAAGATCTCCTGTCGCATCAGGTAGAGGACATAGAGTCCGTCATCCACCGAGTTGATCGCATCAATGCGATCAACAGTAACCGACGTGCCGGACACGACTGGAACCCGCACATCACCCGCCGAGCGCGTAAGGATGAATCCGTCGCGCAACGCCTCGCTTGGGGCGAAGGCGACCTTCGTGTCGGCACTATTCGGATATACGACCTTGCCACCGGCGCGTCCACGCAGCTGTAGCCGGCTGTCCACGAGTTCCGTGCTCCGCGCCTGTACCAGCGTCAGCAACTGCTTCAGTCGATCCTTGGCCGCCGCCACACCGTTGTCGGCGAGCAGCGCTTCGGCGAGGATCAGGTGCGCTTCCTCAGCCTTGAGGTAGGCCATTGGACTCTGGATGTTCGTACCACGATTCGGGTACTTCGGATCCAGAAAGTCGAGGCGCGGCAGCGGCTGGAAGTTATTGACTGAACTCGTCAGCACGGTCTGCATCGTGTTGGTAGGACCGTTCACCGGATCGAACGTAGCGTTGCGAATGAAGTTCGGGTTGGCAGCGAGCAGCGCCGTGGCCTCCTCGACTGCCTTTGCCTTGTTGCCGAGCCGGTAGTACGCGCGAGCAATCGCCATCGTGTAAGACTGCTTGGCAGCGGCGTCAGGACTCGTTGAGCGGGCCTGGGTGAAGTCTTCTATAGCCGACTGAAGGTGGTCCTGCCATGGCACCACCGCGCCGTTGCCCGTTGCTGGCAGGCCGACGAAGGTTTCGCCGATGAAGAGCTTTGCCAGGCCACGCATGTAGAGTAGTTCGGCGCGATCCTGGGGAGTGACCATGGAGTCGCGGGCGAATACCGTGTCCAGGCCGAAGGAGGCCATGTCGCGAAGTCGCGCGAGGTTGCTCTGAACCGACAGCACCTGTGGATCGATGTACTCCAGCACAGGCAAGTCAAATTTCTGCGCGAACGTCGTGTAGTTATTGAAGTAATTGTCCGAGGCGAGCTCGCTGTTCACCACGACGTCGTTCAGGGAGACCAGGAACTGACGCTGGGTGCCGCGGATCCAAGACGCGCCGGCGCCGGGCGTGTTCAGGAACTGCTTGTCGGTAACGTTGGGATTGATGACATCCGTCGGCTTGAAGGAGTCACAGCCTATGAGTACGGAGGTCGCCAGGACTGCCAGCAGCGGTGCGACCACGCGTGCCGACACTCGAGTAAAGGAGTAGGCGTGCATGGTCAGAATCCGAAGCGAAGAGTGAGAAGGAAGGTGCGCGGCGCAGAATCGGTCGCGTAGTTGTAGCCGCCCAACGCGGCACCACCCTGCTCTCCCGCCGTAGCGAGGTCGGTCTCCGGATCCCAGCTCGATGAGGTCCAGCGCCAGGGATTGGTGACAGAGAAGGCGACCCGGGCAGAGCCGGCCTGGCCGGGCACGAAGCGCTCAGGAATCTTGTAGTCAGCCGTTATCGTGCGGATGGCAACGTAATCCGTGTTCTCGACCCACAGGTTCATGACCTGCTGCCAGACGGCTGAGCGCGACTTGTACTGCTCCACTGCCTTTTCAGGCACGTAGCCATCGGTGCCATCCACGCCGTAGAGAAAGCGGAAGGCGCGGTCGAACGACTGCTGCTGGGATCCGAACTGGTAGTCGGCGCTGCTGCTCAGCGTGACACGCGAGCCGAGGCCCAGCGTCGCGCCAAAACTGCCGAACTTGTCTGGGGTCGGCTTGCCGAGGTAGGCCAACTGCTGGACCTCGACAACGTTGCCGGCGTCGTCGAAGATGGCCTTGTTCCCACGTAGGTAGCCAATCGGGAAGCCTTCCTCAACGATCCCCTGGACGGTGCTCGCACCGTAACCGCTGATGGCAAACGGCGGGGTGCCCCTGAGGTCCTCGACGCGGTTGGTAAGCGTGTTGTAGGCGGCGTTCAGCGTCAGGCGTACGTCCGGGCGACTGATCGGTGTCACAGTACCACGCAGTTCCAGACCCTTGTTGGAGATCTCGCCGATGTTGCGGAGCTGGCTGGTGAGGCCGGTGGACGGCACCGCCGGTGTGTTGATCAGCGCGTCGGTGGTATTCGAGGAGTAGTAGCCGAGGCCGAAGGTTGCGATGTTGTTGAAGAGGCCTATGTCAGCGCCGTACTCCAGCGTTCCCGTGCGCTCCGGCTTGAGGTCGATGTTACCCGGCTGGCCGAAGGTGGCTGCCTGCTGACCGTTGAACGAGTTAAAGGCGATCGTACGATCGTTGGCGAACGGCGCTGGGAACTGGCCGGCCACGCCGTAGGCAGCGCGGAGTCGCAGGTCGGACACCACTTCCTCCGACAGGAACTCGCGAAGCCACGGCTCGTCGCTCAGCGAGTACACGAGGCCGAACTTGGGATAGATCTGGGCTCCGGTCTTCTCACCGAACGCGGTGTTCTTGTCCGCCCGCATGCCCAGTTCCATGGTGTAGCGCTCCATGAAGCTGATGTTCGTCTGCGCGAAGACGCCGTAGTTAGCCACCCGGTAGGCCAGGTCAGTGCTCGCCGTGCGACCGGCACCGGCTATCGTCTGCGCACCATCCCGAACGTCGGTCGCCGTGTACGCTACCTGGGCATCGTCGTTCCGGAAAAGCTGCCCGCCAGCCGACGTGATGATCGACAGATTGTTGCCAATCGACGTGCTGTGCTGCAGCCCAACGTCGAAGGTGAAGCCGGTGAAGTTACGCTCGTAATTGGAGATCGTACCGCGATCCGTCGTGCCCGCCGGATAAGACTTGGTGGCGATGAGGAACTGGTTGGTGACGACTTCCGACTCCTTGCTGAAGCGGTTGTTCACGCCGAAAGTAGCGTGTGTCTTCAGCGAAGGAATGGGGTCGTACGACAACGTGTGCGACGTTATCCACGACCGCGTGAACACGTTGTTGTCCGAGAGGCGCTCCGCCTCGCTGATGAAATTCTGGAGCCTGGAGTACTCTGCTGCGTCCAGGGCGTCGATATTGTTGTCGAAGCCAAGTGCGGCAGCGCGTCCGTCCTCAAGAAGCCAGAGAGCGTTGTAACCGCCGGAGTTTCCGTTACGGAAGCGCACTGCATTGCTCTGGTTATACGAGATCGTTCCCTGGTACTTCGCCTTGGAGCCCAGACGCGCGGAGACGGCGTTCCGGAGACCGAACTGCCGGTTATCGCCGTACATTCGCTGGCTCTCGGCTGCCCGGACGTTGCCCGAGGCGCTGTAGGTGATCGTCTCGCTCCCGCCATCCACGCCGGCCGAGTACCCCTGCGTGAGACCGTTCCGGTAGATCAGGTCCTTGGTACGGTCGAAGAAGAGGAACTGCGTCTGCGGCGTGTCGTAGCCCACTCGCGCTTCCAAGTAGCCCTTAGCCTTGCCCTCGGCGCCACGCTTCGTGAAGATCTGGATCACGCCGTTGGCGGCGTCGGACCCGTAGAGCGTGGTCGCCGCGCCGCCGGGGATGAACTCCACCCGCTCGATGTTGTCCATCGGCAGGTCGGCGAGCGCGCTGGTGGCGGCACCCTGTGAGCGCACACCCGAAACGTTCATGCCCAGGGTGGCGATCGTGTTCAGGTTGTCCACCCGCACGCCGTCCACATAGATGACCGGCGTCGAGTTGTTGCTGATCGACGTGACTCCGCGCGTGCGGATGATCGAGGTCGCTCCCACCTGACCGGTGGTCATGCGGATCTGCGCTCCCGGAATGCTCGCCTGGAGCAGCTCGTCAATGCGCTTGGCCGGGGAAGCCTCGATCTGCTCTGGACCGACGACGTCCACCTGGGTGGCGATACGACGCTTGGATATCTCGCCGCCCTGACCCGTGACGACTATCGCGTCCAGGGCGAGTGGCTGAGCGGTCAACTGCACGTCAGCCGTCGACGTTTCACCAGCAACGATGTTCACGACCACCGATTTGCTCGAGAAGCCGACGAGTCGCACAACTATAGTGTGCTCCCCGGGGTTGAGGCCGGTCAGGCGGTAACGACCTTCCTGGTCTGAGCGTGCGGCGCGACTGCGGTCCTGTTCCGTGAAGATCTGGGCGTAAGCAAGTGGCTTACCAGTGCTGGCCTCGGTAAGGCGGCCAGCGACCGCTCCTGTCGCTTGCGCATTCGCCAGCGATGCAACTGACATCGTCAGCAGCGCGCCGGCAATGGCAGCGGTCCATCGAGAACGACGTGTCATCGGTGTCCCTCGGGAAGACGATCGGCGATGCGACGGAACCTCCGCCGCATACGTGGGGAAAAAATGCGAACTGCTTGTTGAAGGCGATCGACAAGGAGTGGCGGACGAACGTCGGCGGCGTTCCAGTTCGGTGGCGCCGCCGGAAAAGCAAGGCTACTGGTCCGCGTCACCCAGTCGCACGCACGTCAGCATGCGGCCGGGTAGACAAGGGCCCAGTTCACCTCGAACCGGTGAGTGAAAGCAACGAGAGCGCAAGCACCTTCGTGGACTGCACAAGATCATCTATCACGCAGTACTCGTCGGGCTGGTGAGCCAGGTCGAGAATGCCGGGGCCGTAGGCGACGCAGTTCGGCACTCCAGCTATCCGGTCGACGTGCTTATGGTCGTACGTCCCCGGGCTGGCGGCGAGCACCGCCGGACGGCCGAGGACTGCCTGAACTGACTCCTGCAGGGCGGAAACGACAGTCGAGCCGTCCGGAGTGGCTACGGGATGCACGATCATGAGGTCGCGCAGTTCGTAAACCAGTTCGGGTGACTCGCGTGCCGCTCGCTCGAGCAGTGTCACGATCTCCGCTTTCGTCGACTCGAATCCCTCCTCGGCCAGGAATCGACGATCGAAGATGGCCCGACAGATGTCGGCGACGCATGGCGTCTGGATCCCATCTACAGCCTGTCCACCGGCTATTGCGTTGATGTTGAGCGTGGCATGCCGCGCATCGGGGGGCATTACCGGAACGTCCGTCGTCCGGCTTTTCAGCGCAGGCATGAGTTTATGCCTGATCTCCTCGAGTATTACGCCCATCTGGGAGATAGCGTTGACTCCCAGGAAAGGCATGCAGCCATGGGCGATCCGGCCGTGGGTTATAACCTCGAACCAGTAGACGCCACGGTGGCCGATGTAGATCCGGTCGGTATCCGTCGGCTCGGTGATGATCACCGCGTCAGTCCGGTCAGCGCTCAGCCGACCCTGCTCGGCGAGGTATGCCATGCCGGCGAACCCGCCGCTCTCCTCGTCCACGGTTCCACTCACCTCGATCGTTATCCCGGCCTTCATGTCGCAGGAGCCGCGGCCATAAATACGTCCGTCACGCACGAGCCCGCCAAACGGATCCACCGTCCAGCCTTCGCCGGCTGGCACCACGTCGAAGTGGCCATTCAGGTGCACCAGCGGGCGCATGCTCCGCCCCTGGCGCAATCCGACGACGTTCATGCGTGGATGCGAGGCCGTGTGCTCGGGACGACCTTCGGCCACCGGGTAATCGACTTCGAATCCGAACGAATCCAGTCTTCGTCCGATCAGCTCCGCACATTCCACATATGCGTCGCCGGGGGGATTCACGGTTGGTATGCGCAGCATCTCGACCGTGAAGTCGACCATCTCGTCGGTGGCCGCGTCGATCTCTGCCATCAAACGATCGATGGCGCTGAGAGTCTGGCTCATGTAGGCGACCGGGAACCTGGGCAACGGAAGCCCGTGAAATACGTGGGACGCTCGAACTGCTGCGCCTCACGATCGGCGTTCAGCAGGAGCGTGCGAGGGCGCTAGTTATCGGCGGGCTCATGCCTTGTCAAGTTGGCGCGCACCCGGTTAAGTCTCTCGCTTGCCTTCTCCCCAGTTGTTATAGAACGCGCGGCGGGGAATTCACGTACACCCCACTTACGTCGATGAACTCTCACCTCGTGTGGCTCCTCGCGTACTCGGTTGGCCTGCTGGCGCTCGGTACGTTTATAGCCCGTCGGATCAAGACATCCAACGACTTCTTCGTGGCCGGTCGCAGGCTCGGCCCCGGCCTGCTCTTCAGCACCATGCTGGCCGCCAACATTGGCGCCGGCTCTACCATTGGCGCGACGGGCCTGGGCTATCGGGACGGACTGTCGGCGATGTGGTGGGTGTTCTCCGCCGGCATAGGATCCATGTTCCTCGCCTTCTGGATCGGTCCTGCCATGCGGCGAGTCGCCGCTGAGCATGATCTGCGGACGGTGGGCGAGTACCTGGAGTTGCGCTACGGAGTTCGCGTTCGCACAACGATCGCGGTGCTTCTCTGGATCGGCTCAATTTTCATACTTGCCGGGCAGCTCATAGCCGTTTCGTGGATCCTGAACGTGGCCGCCGGTGTGCCGAAGGCATTCGGCAGCATACTCGCCGGCGTGCTGGTGACCGTGTACTTCGCCGCTGGTGGACTCCTGTCATCCGCCTACGTGAACATGGTGCAGCTCAGCGTCAAGGCGGTTGGCTTTGCGCTGGCAATCCCATTTGCGCTCAAGGCGTCTGGCGGCTGGCAGGCAGTACGCAACCTCCAGCCAACCCCCGATTACTGGAACCCGTTGCAGGGTGGCGAGTCAGGGCTGGTTTACCTCGCAATGCTCGGCCCCGCATTCATCGTCGCGCCGGGCCTGATCCAGAAGATATACGGCGCGCGCGACGATCGGACGGTACGCATCGGTGTGGGGCTCAACGGTGTCGCATTGATGCTCTATGCATTCGTACCGGTGGTGCTCGGCATGATGGCTCGCATACAATTCCCAGACCTCGCGCAGCCTGAACTGGCCCTGCCCATGCTGTTCATGTACGGGGTGCCGGCGTTCGTCGGGGCGCTCGGACTCGCCGCGGTCTTCTCGGCTGAGTTGAGTTCCGCCGACGCTGTACTGTTCTCCCTTACCACATCGCTAGCGCAGGACTTCTACAAGCGCTTCTGGAACCCGGGGGCGAGCGATGCGCTGCTTCTGCGGGTTACACGGATGACGGCGGTGGTCGGTGGAGCCGCAGGCGTGGCGATCGCGCTCGTCGCGGCAGATGTGGTGAGCGCTCTCAGTATCTTCTACACCATTATGGGTGTGAGCCTCTTCGTGCCTATTATCGCTGGCCTCTACAGCAAACGGGCTACATCGGCCGATGCCCTGGCGGCGATCATCGCCGGCATAGGCGTCGTTGGTGGATGGCGCATTTTCTACGGCGGCGCGACGATCAACGGCGTCACTCCGGCCATGGGCGGACTGGCATGCGCCATCACCGCCTACCTCGTGGTATACACCATCCGGCGCATTTCGGGCTCACCAGAGCCGGTAGATCGCGTCCACACATCACCCAAGGAGAAGTAGCCGGCCATGAGCACCAATAAGAACATTTTCGATCTCACCGGGAAGGTCGCCGCGGTCATCGGTGGCGCCTCCGGCATTGGCGAGGCCGTGACCATCGGCGCCGCCGGAATGGGCGCCACGGTCATCTGTCTCGACCTCAAGCAGGAAGCCGCAGAAGCCGCCGCGGCCAAGGCCGGAAATGGCGCAACAGCCGGCGTCATCGATATCACGGATGCGGAGCTGGTGGAGCGCGCGCTGGCCGGGATCGCCGAAAAGCACGGAAAGCTGGACATCGTCATCTCCACGCCGAGCATCAACGTTCGCAAGAAGATGCTGGACTACCTCCCGGGCGAGATCGATCGAGTCCTGAACGTCAACATCATCGGCAACTTCAATGTTCTGAGGGCAGCCGGACGAATCATGGTCGAACAGAAGAAGGGCAGCATCGTCCTCTTCTCCTCGATCCGCTCGCTCGTGGTTGAGCCCGGCCAGGCCGTCTACTCTGCTACCAAAGCCGGTATCCTCCAGCTGGCACGAGGCGGAGCGTGCGAGTTTGGCCCGTACGGCGTCCGTGTCAACTGCGTCGGACCGGGCGTTGTGGAGACGCCTCTGACGGCCCCAATCAAGGCCAACGCGGACTGGTACAACGCTTACGCATCCAAGAACACGTTCAATCGGTGGGCTTCTCCCGAAGAGATGGTCGGACCAACGCTCTTCCTCGCATCGGATGCGGCGAGCTACGTGAACGGAACCATCATCTTCGCCGACGGCGGCTGGCTCGCCCAGGACGGACGGTTCACGCCGCCCGGTATGTGATGACTAGGCGCTCGTCATGACTGTATCGCACCCCACGTATCGCATCGCCGTCATAGCTGGCGACGGCATCGGCACGGAGGTCACCCCGGCCGGCATTGACGTAATGCGTCATGCCGTTCGCGGCGAGGACTGCACCCTCGAGTTCACAGACTTCCCGTGGGGGTGCGAGTACTACCTCCGCACGGGCTCCATGATGAGCGCCGACGCGCTGGACCGTCTGCAGGACTTCGACGCCATATACCTGGGTGCGGTCGGCGCACCCGGGGTACCCGACCACATCTCGGTGTGGGAACTGATCCTGCCGATCCGGCAACGCTTCGATCAGTATGTGAACCTGCGACCCATGCGCCTCCTCCCAGGCGTGAAAGGTCCGCTCGCCGATCGCGAACCGCACGAGATTGACATGGTCTGCGTTCGCGAGAACTCCGAGGGGGAGTATGCGGGGTTCGGTGGACGCTTGTTCGCCGACACTCCGCACGAAGTGGCCGAGCAGACAGGCATCTTTACGCGACGTGGCGTGGATCGGATCGCCCAGTACGCCTTCGAGCTCGCCGCGCGGAGGCCTCGCCGACTGCTGGCGAGCGCCACCAAGTCAAACGCCCTCCAGCATTCCATGGTGCTATGGGACAATGCCGTGGAGGCGGTAGCTAAGGACCACCCGTCAGTTGAATGGCGTAAGTACCACGTCGATGCCCTCGCCGCGCGGATGGTCACGCACCCGCAGACCCTTGACGTGATCGTCGCCTCCAACCTGTTCGGTGACATCCTTACCGATCTCGGAGCCGCGATCACCGGCAGCCTCGGCGTGGCGCCAGGCGCGAACATCAATCCCGAGCGCCAGCATCCGTCCATGTTCGAGCCCATTCATGGCTCGGCGCCGGACATCGCCGGTCGCGGCATCGCCAACCCGATCGGAGCCATCTGGGCTGGCGCACTCATGATGGACCACCTCGGCCTCACCGGTGCGCACGATCGCATCACCAAGGCCATCGAACGAGTGATGGCGGAGGGCGCGGTGCGCACCCCCGATCTGGGCGGCAAGGCCACGACGCTGGACGTCGCCTCGGCGGTCGTTGACGCCCTGGGATGAAAAGTGCGGGGGCGCCTGACGGGACATGTCGATTGATCGCGGCTGGATACTTCCAGGCTCGGTACGATCGATGACTACGCAGCGACTCCCGCGGCGTCACCGCACTGTCTGTCCGGTTATCCATATATATAGATGCAATTCCATTCCGTAATTCCCGTCAGAGACTGGCAAGGAGTCAGGATGAGTCACCTCTTCAAACGTCGTCTCGCGCGGCTGTCGATGCTGTCGCTCTGCATCGCTGGGCTGTTCCTCGCACGACCATCGGAAGCGCAGCAGGAGGGAAAGCGGCAGGTCATCCTGATCTCGATCGACGGCCTGACGACGAAGGACTATCTCCACCCGGACGGTGGACTGAAAATTCCGAACCTGCAAGCGCTCAAGGCCAACGGCTGTGCGGCCGATGGGATGACCGGCATCTTTCCGACGGTCACCTATCCCAGCCATGTGGCGATGATTACCGGCGAGCCACCGGCAGTGCATGGCATCTACACCAATACGCCTCTCGATCCATTCGGCTACCAGAACGGTGGCTGGTTCTACTTCGCCGAGCAGATCAAGACGCCGACCCTCTGGCAGGTGCTTCGCAAGGCCGGCCTGAAGACCGCCGCGATCTCCTGGCCGGTGACCATCGGAGCGGAAGTGGACTATCTGCTGCCGGAGTATCGTCCGGTGCGGACGCGAGAGGACGTGGCGCTCCTCGCAGCGCTGTCCACGCCTGGGCTCTTCCACGAGATGATCAAGGTCGACCCCGAGAACAGGCCGATGACTGACGCCTGGCGTACGAACGCCACTATCAGCATCCTCGACACCCGTCGTCCCGACCTGCTCGCGCTGCACCTATCCGACCTGGATGGCGCCCAGCACAGCTTCGGTCCGCACACCCCGCAGGCGCATGCAGCGCTGGAGAAGATCGACTCCCAGATCGGAGAGATTCGCGCCGCGGTCGCTCGTTCCGGTCGGGCCGATCAGACGGCATGGGTGATCGTCTCGGACCACGGCTTCTATCCGGTCGAGCAGGTCGTCAACCCGATGATCGCGTTGCGCGACGCCGGTCTGATCACCACCAACGAAGCTGGACGGGTGACCGACTGGAAGGTCTTCATGCACAACGCGGGCGGATCCGCCCTGTTCGAAGTCCGTGACCCGAACGACGCAGCCAGCATCGCGAAGGCGACGGAGCTCATGCGAAAGCTGGCTGCCGACCCAGCTAATGGCATCATCAAGGTGTACACGCCTGATGACCTGAAGGTGATGCAAGGCAGTCCGACCTCTTTCCTGGGGCTGGAAGCCGCTCGCGAGTTCGGGTTCGGCAGCAACATGGAAGGGCCCATGGTCACGCCCGCGACCTCGACGGGCAAGCATGGCTACAACCCGAACATTCCGGAGTTGCGGCCAGCCATGATCCTCTCCGGAGCCGGCGTCTACGCCTGCCAGCAGCTACGAGAGGGCGTGAAGATCGTGGATGTGGCGCCGACAGTCGCTGGCCTGCTGGGCGTGCCCATGACGGGCACGGCAGGGAAGAACGTGAATACTCCAGTGCAACGCTGAGGCGACGAAGACGGAGCCAGCTCGCTGGCGCACCACCCTCTGCCGGACGCTTGAAACACTCGAGTAGCGTCCGGCAGAGGAGCCATCCGGCAACGCTCTGACGTTCACTCTATCGTCACGATGAGCTTACCGCGGGCATGCCTCGTCTCGGTCTTCTCGAGGGCCTTGACGCCTTCCTCAAATGGGTAGACCCGTTCTACCTCTACGCGGATGCTACCCGACGCTACGTCGGTTGCCAGGCGCGCCATCTCGGCCCTGATATCTGGACCGGGCATCACCTGCGCGACGGTGATCCCGCGCTCTGGCGGAAGCTGATCTCCGGAGATGGTGACTACCGTCCCACCCTCTCGTACCACGCGCATGCTGCCGGCGCCGGTTCCGGGTTGGATAGCAACTGCTCCATCCACGCCCCCTGGCAACCAGTCCAGCACCTGCGGCTCCCAGGATGGGTCCTGGTAATCGACGGCCTTTTCAACGCCGAGCGAGAGTAGGTAGTCCTGGTTCCGGGCTGATGCGGATGCCGCCAGCCTAAAGCCACGAGCCCTGAGCAGTTGGATGAGCAGTGTACCGATGGCGCCCGAAGCCCCGGCGATGAATGCCGTGTCGCCAGACTCGGGCGCGAGCATCTGAACTGCTCGCAGCGCGGTCCCTCCGGCCACCGGTAGCGCCGCCGCCCTTACGAAGTCGAGTGAGTCGGGCATGACGATCAGCGAACCCGCTGCCACCGCCGCGAACTCGGCCCACACGCCTCCCTTGGGCTGCATGCTGCTGACGAACATCACCCGATCGCCCTCCTTCACGTTCGTGACCGCACTGCCAGTCTTCTCGACCGTGCCGGCCGCCTCGATGCCGATCGGATAGGGAAAGTTCGCATTCTCGGGCATGAACCAACGGTCATGGTTCCCGACACCGATCGTCCGGATGCGCACGAGGACTTCCTTCTCGTCTATAGTGGGCACCGGAACGTCCGTCAGGACCAGCGAGTTCTGTGCTCCGGCATGCGTAGTTACGATCGCTTTCATCTCTCTCAACATCCTTGCTGATATTAAAGATCGCACGCTCGGCAACCGATTGACTCCAGCCGCCGCTCCCCACGCGTGATGGAGATCGTGCTCCCTACTCGAGCCGTCGTGATGGAGTCATCTGGAGACGTCGCTGGGGACATGGAACGCCTTCATATCGACAATCCTGCCCGAGTCGTTGAAGGTCATTACATCTATGGCGCGGATAACGGTCTTCCTGCCGTCCATATCGAGGTGGATAGTGAAGGCCATGGCCGCCGACCGTCGGCTTGTCTCAGGCATCGTGATCCGAATGATGTTCGTTCCCTGTCGTCTTGCGCGCCTGAAGAATGCTCAGCTTCACCTCAAGCTATCGCCATTCGACGCCAGAATCTCAACGATTGGAGGTTCCGATAGCCCGCCAGTAGGCCCATACTTGCAGCACTCTTCTCTCTGAGTTGGCGCGATTGCGCACGCGTCCAGAGACGATGCGAACCACGACGGCGATAGGGACGACCTGAACATGCGCACTGCCCTCACCTTCTCCTCCATCACCCTCCTGCTCCTCGCCGCGTCAGCCACCACCCCGGCTGCCGCTCAGACCCTGCTCGCCGGGCAGGATCAGGGGCGGCCGGTGATCGAAGCTACGAGGGCGATCGGGCCGATCCATGTGGACGGACGCCTGGACGAGCCGTCGTGGGCGCAGGCCAGGCCAGTGGACAGCTTCACGCAGCTGGACCCGGAAGAAGGACGCCCCGTCAGCGAGCGGACAGTGGCTCGAGTCCTCTACGATGACCAGGCGCTCTACATCGGTGTGCGCATGGACGACAGCCAGCCGCCGACGATTCGGCTGGGTCGGCGAGATATGGATTTGCAGGATTCCGACTGGATCACCGTGATCATCGACTCGTACCATGATCACCGAACGGCGTTCTCGCTCGGCCTGAACCCGGCCGGCGTGCAGCGCGACGCCGTCAAGTCCATGGGCTCGGGCGGCACTGAGTCCGATGATCTGTCGTGGAACCCGGTCTGGGAAGCAAGAACCGCAGTCGACGCCGACGGTTGGACAGCCGAGTATCGCATTCCGTTCAGCCAACTACGCTTCCGGGGCGCAGCCCAGCAGATCTGGGGCATTCAGATAGAACGGATTATAGGTCGCCGGAAGGAGTCCGCTGTAATCTCCTTCACGCCTAAGAGCGAGCCTGGCGGCATCCCGACGTACGCGAATCTGTTGGGACTCCAGAACGTCAGACCAGGCCACCGTTTCGAAGTCCTTCCATATGTTCTGGCGAAGTCCGCTCACGTGGATCCGGGCGCCAACCCGTTCCGCGGCCGCGACCGGACGACCGGCTCGGCCGGATTGGACCTGCTCTATCGGGTGTCCTCCGAGTTGACGGTCAACGCCACGTTCAACCCGGACTTCGGGCAGGTGGAAGCCGATCCAGCAGTGGTCAACCTGTCCACGTACGAAACGTTCTTCGACGAGAAGCGGCCCTTCTTCGTGGAAGGAGGCGAGATCTTCGACTTCGGCCGGAACACGAGCGGCGGACGACTCTTCTACTCCCGTCGTATCGGGCGGAGTCCTCAGCTCTCCCCGCCTACCTCCGCCGCCGACGTGCCGGACATCACGACTATCCTCGGCGCGACCAAGTTCAGTGGTAAGACGGCCTCGGGTTGGTCGCTCGGCATGATCGAGGCCGTAACGGCACGCGAGGACGCGCGCATCATGACGGCCGGTGACACCCCGGCCGACTTCACCGTGGAGCCACTGAGCAACTATCTGGTGGCGCGCGTCAGGAAGGACGGTGACCGGGGCCGCTCGTCGGTGGGTGGCATGATCACCGCGGTGAATCGGCAGCTTTCGAGCGACCCGCTTGAGGCCAGACTGCGCTCCAGCGCTTACGCGGGAGGTGCGGACTTCCGGATGGAATCGCCGAGCCGAGCGTGGGCGCTCGTTGGATCGGCGGCGTACAGCCGCGTCGCCGGTTCCCCCGGCGCAATGGTAGCCGTGCAGACCAGCGGCAACCACTTCTTCCAACGACCCGACGCCACGCACCTCAACGTGGATACGAACGCGACGTCGCTCACGGGTTATTCCGTTGGCGCTCAACTCACGCGGCAGGGCGGCAGACACTGGAGGGGCAATCTTGCCCTCGCGGCCACATCGCCCTCGTTCGAGGTCAACGATCTTGGATACCAGAACCGCACCGACCGGCGTGACATCGCGACGACCGTGACTTACCAGGAGAACCAGCCCGGCTCCGTCCTGCGCAACTACACAGTCAACGGAACCATCCGGTACGAGCACAACTACGATTGGCAGCCGATCCAGGTGCGTCACAACGTACAGCTCAACTACCGCACACTCGGTTTCTGGGACGGATCGGCCAGCATCACCCATATGGGACGCGCCTTCTCCGACCGCAACACTCGCGGCGGTCCGCTCATCCAGCGCCCGGAAGATTGGCAAGCGCGTTTGAACGTGGGCTCCGATTCCCGGAAGCCGGTTTTCGTCTCCGTGGCTTTGAACGGACTTCAAGACGAGTACGACGGTTGGAATGCAGGGTTGGACGTGACGACGTTCATCCGCACCTCACCGCGGTGGAACATCCAGATCGGACCTTCCTTCACGAAGGGCCTTATCCCGGCACAGTATGTCAGCACCGTCTCCGACCCGTCGGCCACGGCGACGTACGGCAAGCGATACCTGTTCGCTCCTCTACGGCAGACCACACTGTCCATGGAGACGCGCTTCAACTTCACGTTCACGCCCAAGCTTTCGTTCGAGCTCTATGCGCAACCGTTCCTCTCGAGCGGCGACTACCTGGAAGTCGGTTCGCTGGACACGCCCGGCGGCTTCACCTTCACACCATACACGGGCCAGGCCCCGAACAAGGACTTCAACTACCGGTCGCTGCGCGGCACTGGGGTGCTACGGTGGGAGTACAGGCCCGGATCGACGCTCTACCTCGCCTGGCAGCAGAGCCTGGACGATCGTGTGGCTGGCATCGGTGACTTCGACTTTAACCGTGACCGACAGGCGCTCTTTCGTGCGAAGCCGGACAACGTTTTTGTCCTGAAGGCGAGTTACTGGTTCCCTATGTGAGGACAATCCACCCCAGCAGAGGCCGACAATGCGCCTAACTCCGCTCCTCCTTCTTGCCGTACCCGCGTTGCTCGGCGCGCAGCCCACGCGCCAGGCTACCACTCCACTGCCCGCGAGCGCCTTCTCGGCCGAGCGGCTTGAGCGCGTGGATGCGTACCTGCAGCAGTTGGTGGACAGTCAGCGAATCGCCGGCGCTGTTGGGCTGGTGCTGCGCGACGGCGTGGTTGTCTACGAGAGAGCGGTGGGGTCGGCCGACCGGGAGCGTGGTCAGCGGATGGCCACCAACGCACTGTTCCGCATCGCATCGCAGACCAAGGCGCTCACGAGCATCGCGGCAATGATGCTGTTCGAGGACGGGAAGATCGGGCTCGGCGATCCGGTGAGCCGCTTTATTCCGGCTTATGCGAAGACGACCGTGCTGGTGGACGGCGACCGCGTGCCGGCAGCGCGGCAGATCACTATTCGCGACCTGCTAACCCAAACTGCCGGCATCTCCTACGGCGTAGAGCCCACGCTCGGGCCGCTATACCGCGAGCAGGGACTCGGCCCCGCGGCGGGGTTCGGTTGGTACACTGCCGACAAGGACGAGCCGGTGTGCACGACCATGGAGCGCCTCGCCACCCTCCCCTTCTTGCGCCAGCCGGGAGAGGCGTGGGTGTACGGCTACGCCAGCGACATTCTGGGTTGCGTGGTCGAGCGCGCGTCTGGCATGCCGCTGGACGTGTTCTTCCGCACCCGCATCACCGAGCCACTCCGGATGACCGACACGTACTTTTACGTGCCCGTGGCCGAGCGCGATCGACTGGTGACGCTCTACGGGAGCGACTACATGGCAAGGCTGGTGCGCGCACCCGAGGGCGCGCGGGGACAGGGACACTACGTGGACGGGCCACGCCGCAGCTTCGCCGGTGGCGCCGGGTTGGTCTCCACAGCGCGCGACTACTCCCGCCTGCTCCAGATGCTCCTGAACGGAGGCACCCTCGACGGCGTACGGCTCCTCGCGCCGCAGACCGTGTCGCTGATGACCACCAATCAGACAGGCACGCTGTATTCTACAGACGGCCTGAGCTTCGGACTTGGCTTCTACATCGTCGAGCGGCTGGGCGCGGACAACACTCTGCTTCCGGTTGGTAGCTACGGTTGGGGCGGCGCCTACGCGAGCCTTTACCGCGTAGACCCGTCGCAGCGCGTCGTAATCGTGCTCATGCTGAACCAGCTGCCGAACCAGTCCGACGTCATAACGAAGTTCCCGGTTCTGGTTTACCAGGCGTTAACGACTATCCGCGAGTAGGATCGGAGCCGGTCGCAGCGTCTTGCACTGGCCCATACGCCCACGCATAGTGTCACCGTCACGCCGCTCGCCTGTCCCCTGTGCCACCCGACCCGGGAGCTCATATGCCGCAACTCGTCCATTTACGAAGCGTGCTGGCAGTCCGCGACCTGCGCGTGTCCACGCGCTTCTACATCGACGTTCTGGGGTTCGTGCGCGACTTCGGAGATGGATCGGACGGTTGGAGCTTCCTGTCGCGCGACGGCTTCCGGGTGATGCTGGGCGAGTGCCCGGACTCGACAGCGCCGGGTGACCACTCCTGGTACGCCTTCGTGACCACGGAGGGCGTCGACCAGTTGCACGAGGAAGTGGCCGGGCGCGGTGCCGCGATCCTATCACCGCCGACAACGAAGCCGTGGGGGCTGCGCGAGTTCAGCCTCGAAACGCCCGACGGGCACCGGATAGTGTTTGGGGAGCCCATCCGCGCCACCAACTGACAGGCAGAGCCGAGCCGCGCCAGCCAACATTGCGCCGCGACAACGGCGAGCATCAGGCACGGCTCGCTTGCGACGTGCGCAGTACGCTCGTAGGGTTGCTCACTCGCAAATCTTACCGCTTCTTCATCGATAAACAGGAGGCCCTGCCATGGCACCGCCCCCGCCGCGCCAATGGGCGCCCGACCCCCGACTGGGCAATATCCCACCGGACACGCTGCGCAACCGGCGCGATCAGCCGTTGCAAGTCACCTCCCCGGCGCTCGAGTGGGCGACCATTCAGCTCGGCGCCATGGTGAATCCGATCGGTCGCGCGCTGTACGACTGGGAGCGCGGGATCATCACGGACATCTTCCGAACCGGTGTCGATGCGACGCGCGTCCGCATCGTCGAGACGCGTATCCTCAACGCCCCCACCACACTCGGCAACCAGATCCGCGTGCCGCCCGGATGGACCTTCAAGGCGCACAACCGCCCGGTGCTCGTCCACGAGCTCGCCCACGTCTGGCAGTACCAGACAATGGGCACCGGCTACATCACGGATTCCATCTACCACAACATCAGCGGGCAGATCGCGACGGGCAACCGCAACGTGGCCTACATGAACTACCGGCTGCGGGACGGCGTGAACATCACCGACTTCACGGCGGAGGAGCAGGCGACGATCGTCGGTGACTACTACGAGCTGACACGCATCTACCAGGGCGTCGCGAAACCGCCAGCGTGGGTGCGGCTCCGCTCGCCCGACCTCCCGATCTACGAACGGCTAATCGGGCAGGTGCGCGCCAGCACGCCACGCTCCGACACGGTGATCTATCAGGAAGGACTGATGAACCAGCCGCGCCCCGGTTTTGATTTCCGCCCGCCCGGCGCTCCCGAACTGGCGCCCACCATGCCCCTGCTGGAGCTTCGCTGGTAAGGGTTCGGTGGAACGCGAGGGCCCCCGCGTGGATTGGCCTCGGCCCTATGGCTCTGCCTTGTGAAGGCGATCAATCGGCGGAAGGCGACAGGCTTCTCTCCAATTCGATCGCCCGGGGGAACATGATGTTGTTCTCCAGGTGGATGTGCCGATGGAGATCCGTCTCGAAGTCCTTGAGCATGTTGAACGCTGCGGCGTAGGTGGAACAACCATCGGCCGGCACGGTGAAGCCATCGCTCACCGCCTTCATACGCTCGAAGCGCTCACCCTCGGCGGTGTGATCGTCCATCATCATCTGCACGGGGTTCTCCACCGTTCCGAAGTCCGGAAGGTCGAGCGCTTCACTTGAGCGTTCGCTACTCACGAGGGCGCGCACGAAGGGGAACAGCACCTGCTCCTCCTCTTCCATGTGCACGGCCATGGCCTCCACACAAGCGTTGAACTCGTCGTGGATGGTGAACAGCTCCGGGTGGCGTCCACCGTGCACCTTGCAGAGCTTCGTCAGGTATTGCTGGATGACCGGCCCGCGCTCCTGTACGTAACGATGGTGCACCGTCTCCACATGGTCGGCAAGTTTCTCCAGGGGCCAGGCGCGGGCGTCCTCGCCCTCCCTGGCGTCGCGGGCCAGGAGCGTGAGGATGTCATCCACCAGCTTGCTCTGTTCGATGTTCTGCTTCTCGCAGACTTGCTGCACGGAGCGGCCTCCCTTGCAGCAGAAATCGATGCCGTACTTCGTGAAAACGGCAGCCGCGCGATAGTCTTCGGCGACAATGGACCCCACGGTCCGATCGGGCGTGATGTTCATGATTGTGTAGCCTGGTTGATGTTCGCCGTTCCCCCGGCGAGGGTTAATAAGCGTTTGCACCACAGGGTGCCAAGCAGGACGAGCGCAGGCCTGGACCTATGCAAGTGACTGGTAGACTACAGGCTTGGCTCAGCATCTGAGGTGACGGACGTCACAGCCCCTCCGCCGGTCCGCGGGCTGGAACGCGACGGCCTTGGTCACCTTGAACGACAACAGCCGGTCTGTGGGCGCGGCGCCCGAGCGATCGTGGCGCTCGGTGTAAACCAGGAGGATCTCCGACAGTGGGGCGTGGATGTCTCCGCCAGGTAGGTATTCACACGCGACGACTCAGCCAGGCTGCTGAAGCTCCTAAATGCCATCGACGATCTGGATGACGTCCAGAAGGTTCACTCCAACGCCGACATCGACGAGGCCGCGATGGCCGAGGCGATGTAGCGGGGGGTGACCGGAGGGCGCTGCTGGCGCGCGCGACGGGCCGCCTGACTGCGGCGACCGGCAATTCTGTCGGGGAGATGCTACTCTGCCGCCGAATCGTACATCCACCCCATGATCCACCAGCGTCGACCGTCGTGGAACAGCGTGATGCTGTTGACGCCACGCGTGAACGGCTCGCCACCTTCGGTCCGCGCGGATGCATAGCTGCTCCACACATGGACCATGTTGCCGGACCTGCTCACCGCCCGGTCGGTCTCCCACTCCCAGAAACCTTCCTTCCGCGGCTGATTGTCGCCGTGATAGTCCTTGAGGGCCATTACTCTCACAGTGAGGCACGGATGATACCGTCGATCGACGACACGTCACCCGGACGAGCGTCCTGTGCTGGCAGGGATCCTGACGCCAGGACGAGGGCGACGAGGAAGCCGGTGAGGTTCGCTCTCATGGGATGGGGGACGGAGGTGGGCCATCAGGATGTAGGCTGCCGTTCGAGAATCTGACGCGGTCACCCGCTACATTCATGTGAGGTCCGTGTCGTTCGCTACACTGAACGGCGCCGTTCCCGCACCATCTAGCGACCATCAACCGAGGCTTCATGACCACTGCAGCTACCTTGATCAACGCGACCAATCTGGGCTGCTCGCTCACCTGCAAGGACCTGGCCTCATCGGTCCCTTTCTATCGCGACGCAATCGGCTTCGCGGTGGAGCAGTCGTTCGAACACGAGGGCAGAATGGTCGCCGCGGTCATCAGCGCGGGCGATTGTCGCATAGTCCTCAACCAGGATGACGGCAAGCTTGGCTGGGACCGGATCAAGGGACAAGGGTTCTCTCTGCAGATCAACGTGGCGAGTGCAGCGGATGTCGATGCGGCGGCCGAACGCATCAGGGCAACCGGTGCGAAACTCCTGAGCGAGCCAACCGATCGCCCGTGGGGCGCGCGGGTGTTCCAGTGCCTCGACCCGGATGGCTACACGGTTGGCGTTTCAACTCCGCTTGCGGGGTAATCACCAGCAGTACACGCCGTCCATCGGCGATCCCAGATCACGGGCGGACCTCGCTCATGAGCGCGAGAAGATTCTCGCCCGGATCACGGAAAAACGCCATCCATAATTCGTGGTCGGGCAGCACTGCTACAAGGTGAGGCTCGGCTTCGAAAACCAAGCCTCGCGCCGACAATGCCTCGAAAGCCGAATCGAGATTGGCGACCCTGTAATAGATGACTGAGCTGTAATTCCTGTGCTGGGTTCTGGCTGGAGCATCCAGCATCAGCCGCACGCCGCCGCAGTCAAAGACGCCGAGGCCCGGCGGCGCCTGGAAGAGAAAGCGCATGCCCAGAGAATCTGTTAGCCATCTGAGGGAACGTCTTCGTCCGTATCCTGCTTCCTCTGCCTTTGCAGATTGAGAATCACTCTACAGGAGAGACCGTGACAGAAGTCACCCAGCCCAGGATAGTGCAGTTGGCCAACGGCGAACGATTCAATGCCAAGCAGATGGAGGCCGGAGCGGGAGACCTCTTACCGAAGCACATTGCCAGCATCGAGTCTGTACTGGTCGTGTTGAACGGCGAATGTGTTCTGTCAATAGCCGGCACCGATCATGTGCTGAAGCCGGGAGACTGCTTTGTAGTGCCGCCCGACGTGGAACATCAGATCAGGGTTATCGAAGATTTAAGAGCCGTGCATGTGATGACCAACGACATCCGGTTCACATTTCCGGATTGAGCGCGCTGTAGCGGAGCGACGTGAACGTTCACCGTGGCCCAGTGTCGAAGTCTGTCGGATTCCTGAACGGGCGTAACCGCACTCTGAGATAACCGTCGCCCGCTCGCGCGAACGGCTCCGGCACCTACCTACGGGCGGGATCGACCGTTACCTACAGAGGCGTGCATGGCAACTGACAAGATCACCCAGGCCTACGGCTTCAGGGCAGCCGCGCTGGCGGACATGCTCGGCACCGTGGTATCCCCCCAGGACCCCGACCGTCGGGTGATCGAGCCCTGGGCCAGGACCGTCTCCGGTCGCATCCTGGACGTC
>CAJDWZ010000017.1_pt1 | contig 29082 bp, 25 predicted proteins | sample 7391701 | NCBI WGS metagenome assembly CAJDWZ01 (sample SAMEA7055744, study PRJEB34461) | soil metagenome | biome: terrestrial ecosystem; feature: Peninsula; material: soil | place: Antarctica | collected 2016
GCCACCAACAAGCTGCTGCAACTCACCGAGGCCGAACGCAAGCGCGGCGTCATCGCCATGTCGGCGGGCAACCATGCTCAGGCGGTAGCGTATCACGGTAGGCGATTGGGGGTACCGGTCGAGGTCGTCATGCCCGAGCACACGCCGCTCGTCAAGGTTTCCAACACCCGGCACTTCGGTGCCGGCGTGCGCTTCCACGGCCGCACGCTCTCCGATGCCATGGTGGAGGCGAAGCGGCTGGAGCATGAAGAAGGGCTCGTCCTCGTCCACGCCTTCGACGACGAGCTCGTCATCGCCGGCCAGGGGACGATAGGACTTGAGATTCTGGAGCAGTTGCCATCGCTGACGTCGGTGATCGTGCCGATCGGCGGCGGCGGCATGATCTCCGGTATCGCGGTCGCAATCAAGGAACAGCGGCCGGATGTGCGCGTCTTTGGCGTGGAGGCATCCGTTGCGGCATCAGCAATGGCATCTCGAGCGGCCGGCAAGGTGGTACACATCGAGACTTCCGACACGATTGCCGACGGAATCGCGGTGAAACGTGTGGGCGACCGCACCTTCCCGATCATCGAGAAGTACGTGGACGACATTGTCTCAGTGAACGAGACTCAGATCGCCGCTGCTGTACACCTGCTGCTGGAGCAGGAGAAGGTGCTGGCCGAGGGGGCCGGTGCGACGCCGTTGGCGGCTCTCCTGGCCGGGCTACTTCCGTTGGGCGACGATGACACCGCGGTGATGATCCTCTCGGGCGGTAACATCGACGTGAATCTGGTGGGGCGCATCATTGATCGCGGACTCGTGGCCGATGGCCGCCTGGCCCGACTCTGCGTGACTTCGCGCGACCGGCCCGGCTTCCTGGCGCGCGTCACCCAGATTGTCGCCGAAGAAGGTGCGAACGTGCTCGACGTTGCGCACAGCCGGGCGTTTGCCGACATCGGAGTGAGCGACGTGGAGATCATAGTGTCGCTTGAGACGCGCGGCCGCTCGCACATGGATGCGGTAATCGCGCGACTGGAGCACGAGGGCGTGGCTGTCCAGGTAACCCCACACCCGTTGGCATGAAGACGGTCGCGACGCATTCGCCCATGCGCATCGGTACGCTCGCCCGGAGAGCCGGCGTGAACGTGCAGACGGTGCGTTACTACGAGCGTCGCGGGCTTCTCGAGGATCCGCGTGACCGCGGCTCCGGTTATCGCGAGTACTCGGAGGAAACGCTGGAGCGTCTGCGGTTTATCAAGCGTGCGCAGGAGCTTGGATTCACCCTCGCCAACATCGCCGACCTGTTGACGATGCGATTGGACCCCGGCACGCGGGCGGCCGACGTGAAGGCTCGCGCGGATGAGAAGATCCTCGAGATCGACGCAAAGATCGAGGATTTGAAGAGAATACGCGGTGCACTCGATCACCTGTCCGGCCGCTGCCGCGGTGGCCGGGGTCCCACTGGAGACTGCCCACTACTCGAAGCGTTGGGCCCCATCCATCCCCGAGAAGTAGTAGCTGAAGGCGCCTGACGGCGCGCCTCAATGCACGGTCAGAGCCGTCATATCCGGAGGCCATGTTCATGGCCCCATCCATAGACCTCCAGAACGGAGTTTTTCATGACTACCGCCAATACCCATAGCGCACTGGACTGCTCGGTCAGCGTCAACGACATGATCTCCCGTCATCCTGAGACGGCCGGTGTGTTCAACGCCTACGGCATCGACACCTGCTGCGGGGGAGGAGCGACCGTGCAGAACGCCGCGCGCGACGCGAACGTGGACGCGACGACGCTCTGCACCGACCTCGACGCGGCCATCCGCGTCTCTGCCGCCTGATCGAGTTACCTCACTCGGCGCGCAGGTCATGAAACTGGTCTGACCGTCGAAATAGCTCCACGAATGCAAGAACGCCGTCGGTCCCGCTCAGGGGCCGACGGCGTTCGGGCAATGCCTCGCGAAATGACCGAACGTCCGCGCCGGGCTTTCAGCGGCGGGCGATGCGCACCCGCCACTCCTCGGGTCCCTGCATATCGTATGTCCAGTCAAAGGTATCCGGATGCTCGGCGAGAAGCTGGTAGCGGAGCGGGGCCGGATCGTGATCGTTTATGAGTAGAATCGCCTGTCCGCTGGTCAGGGAGTCGAGGGCGCGGAATATGGTAGGATGCTTGTCACGCGGCGGGATGACGCGGACATCGATCTCGGTGGCTGACATTGCTACTCCCTTCGGGTGATGGGTAGGAACTGCGGGTGGTAGTGCGCGATCCGGCGCGGGATCGCCACCACCGGTGGACAGCTGTGAGTCGGCGCGACTGATACGGACGCGGACGCCGCCGTCGGTCATGTTCTCCGTCTCGTGGCGGAATCCACGCTCGGCGAGGATGGGCAGCAGGAACTGCGGCACGCGATCGTTGAGCTGGATGAGCACGGCGCCGGCGGGAAGGCTCTCCAGTGTTTCCAGGGTGAGTACCATGGGCTCTGGTGGCTCGAGTCCACGGACGTCGATGACGATCTCGTTGGGGGCGTTGGCGGCCGGTGCGGCGCCTGCGCCTTGAGAGACGCTGGCGGCGGTAGCGCTCGCCGCCGTAGTGTCGGCATCGGCGGCGGACGGATAGAACCAGATGGACCAGTCGTCGGGGGCGTGGGATACGGAGTGGTGCTCGTAGCCACGTTTCCCGAGTACGCGGAACAGGGGCGCCGGCTCGAAGGTGGCGCGAAGGCGAAGGGTCTCATCGGGGGCCAGCGCGTCCACGGCGCCCATGATCAGGGAGAATGGCTCACGACCGCTTCGCAGCTCCTCGCGCACGTCCAGCTCCACCACCGTGCCAATGGCCTCGGGGAGCGGGTTGCTGGGGTCGGCGGCAGCGATCGAGGCCGACGACGGAGTGGGCAGACCGGAACGGGGTATGTGCGGCATGGCGATACGGGTAGCGGGGAAGTGGTGGTGGAGATCGGCCGGCGCGATGGTATTGGATGATTGGGGGGGCCCCCGGCGCCGAGCCGGCCGAGTGAGCTCCAAGCAGGTCAGTTAGTAGCCGCCGGGGCGGGTTTCTTTCCCACGGTCATGATCCTGATCATCTGGCTGATGAAGACCGCCACTCCCAGCGCGAACGTGTACGCGCCAACACGGAAGGCAACCGTGCTGCCGGCGGCGATGGCGGCGATGAGCACGCTCACGCCGGCGACCATCAGGACGAGTTGCACCTGAGCCGCACGAGGCGAGTACAGTTCGGCCACCGTCGGCACCTTCTCGCGACCAATGCGACCGCGGAAACGGGCTATCCACGCCAGGAAGGGCACGATCTTGTAGAACTGCCCCACCACGAACAGCGCCATTCCACCGAGCAGCCCGGTCAGCACGTACGCCGTGGCCAGCCGCGGGTGACGTGTACCGCCAACGGCGAGTACGATCGGTCCGAGGACCGCGCTCAGCGCCAGAAAGAGGACGGCGATGCCGGTGAAGCGGAGCCCTACATCCAGCCGTGGACGCTTGCGTGCCTTCGCGAATGACCGCGCCTGGATGAAGAAGCAGATCGCCCCTGCTTCCAGGAGCGCTACCCCGGCCCAGCTCAAAATCGGTTGTCCGAGCAGCATACCGACAGCGAATACCGTTAGACCGGCGGGCAGGAAGAGGAGAGCCCGCTGAGTCCAGCGTGTGTCAGCGCCGTGCGCCAGGAGGAACATGGGAAGCAGGCGGTGCGACATGCCTACGATCATCATCAGTACCCAGCCCACCAGTGCGACATGCAGGTGCACCGCCAGAGTGGCCACACGATGATCCCCGAGATAGCCGCTGTGCAGGTTAAGGAGCAGCATGATCCCCAGCACCAGCGTGGAGGCCAGGAAACCCAGCGCGAGCGCGACCGACACCCATGTGACGTCGCGCGACGTCGACCGCGGCAGGGTGAGTCCGACGTTGACGATGACGAGGGTCATCCCGGTGGCGATCAACACTATGCCGGTGTGGTGCAGCGGTATCGAGTTGCGCAGGATGCCGGCGACGAACAGCGCAACGCCGGGCACGTGGCACCAGAAGCTGACGTGCCCCATCATTTCCGATCGCACCGGGGCGCCCAGCGCCACCGGCAACAGTTGGTAGAGGGCGCCGAAGATGGTCGTCGTGAGCCACCCCAGCGTGAACAGGTGCGTGACGCCGGTGACGCGGGAGGAGAGGAAGGATCCGGCGGCCAGTTCAGGCGCGACCCACACCAGCCCCACCGCACCGGCGGCCAGGAAAGCCAGCGAGGCGACGAAGTGCTGGCCGGGCAGACGGAGCGACGCCGTGCCACCGGGGGCGAGCCCGCCTCCCATGGGCGGACGCGCCCCCGGTGCCCGTGCCGGCGGTGCCGGGGGTGGTGCTGGAGCGCCCGGCGCCGCCGCGGAGGAAGCGCCAGGCACCGGCGTGCTCACGACGCGGTCGCCGCTGCAGCGTCTGTTGCGGCGATGGCTGCTTCGTAAACGGAAGTTGCGGCGGGCTGGTATGCCCAGCCGAGCGCTGCCGCGACGTTGCGAGCGATCTGGACGTAGGCCTGCGCGACTTCCGACCCCGGCCGGGCAACTGCTGTCGGCGTACCGCCATCGCCCTCGGTCACCACCTCGCCGTCGAACGGGACGCAGCCCAGTAGAGGCACTCCTAGCGCCTCCGCCACCCTCGCCCCGCCTCCATGTCCGAAGGCGCCGGTCATGTTCTCCACCACGCCCAGAACGGGCACGTCGAGCGTCTTGAACATGTGGGCCGCCTTCTCCGCCTCAGTGCCCGCCAGCCGCTGCGGCTGGGTGACGACCACCGCGCCGGACAGCTGTACTGACTGAGCCAGGCTGAGCGGGATGTCGCCGGTGCCGGGCGGCAGGTCCACGATCAGCACATCCAGCTCCGGCCACTGAACGCCGCGGGCGAACTGCTTCACAGCCTTGGAGACCATCGGGCCGCGCCAGATGGCCGGCGACCCTTCCCCGAGGAAGAAGCCGAAGCTGATCAGAGGAAGGCCGTGCGCGTCGATCGGAATGATCTGCTTTTCCGGAGTCATCCTGATATCGCCGGAGCGTTCCTCGACCCCCAGGATGATGGGGAGGCTGGGACCATAGATATCGGCGTCCAGCAGACCGGTCCTTAGCCCGTCGGCAGCCAGGGCGAGGGCGAGATTGACGGCGACCGTGCTCTTGCCCACCCCGCCCTTACCGGCGCCGACGGCAATCACATGCCGCACCATGCCAAGTCGCGCCTGTTCGGCCCATGGGTCGCTGGCGGTGCGGGACACCGGAGCGGTCGGCGCCGGAGCCGGCGGACCGATCTCCACCGTTACATCGGTGGCTCCAATGGCAACCAATTTTTCACTTATAGACGCTCGCAGGCGATCGGGCAGGCTCGGGTCGCCGCTCCGCAGCGCCAGTTGCACCCGCACGCGCCCGTCACAGGCGGCGACGTGCTTCACCATGCCGAACGACACCAGATCCCGGGTGAGCCCGGGGTAGGGGATCTCCGCCAGCGCTGCCCGCACGGCGTCGGCGTCAGGTAGTGGCATGGCACCGCCTGAGGTCGCTTCAGTTCCCTCGTTCATCCTAGCCTCCTGGCTTGATGACGTTCAGGGTACTCAGCCCGACCGGTCGGCGGCGTGACGGATGTCTCATGAGAGGCGTCCTCCCTCACACGGCGGCTGACGCTCCTCGGTCTCCGCCAGGCCTACGTGGCAGGATTCACTCCCCGCTTCGGGCGCGTCAAGCCCGGTCCGGCGGATGGACCCTGGCAGAGTCGACGCGGGTAAGCCAGCTGTGTACGAGTGACAATCGTCACTGCTGAATGGTACGTCCATCGATTAAGATGAACGCTCATGCATATTGCCAATGACACGTTCTCGAGCGGTGCGGGCGCTTACGCGATTCCCGCTCCGCTCCCGTTGATCATTCAGGGCGGCATGGGGACAGGAGTCTCCAATTGGGTACTTGCGCGCGCGGTAGCCCGCACCGGGCACCTCGGCGTCGTATCAGGCACCGCCCTCGATTCGATCTTTGTCCGTAGGCTGCAAGACGGCGACCCCGGTGGCGACCTTCGCCGGGCGATCGCGCACTTCCCCATCGCTGCCGCGGCCGAACGAGTGCTCAAGCGCTACTTCCTGCCGGACGGTCGGGCGCCGGGCGAGCCGTACAAGCTGTTGCCGATGTACAAGCAGGTGGTGGTCGCCGCCCGCGAGCAGCTCACCATGCTGGCCAACTTCACCGAGGTGTGGTTGGCGAAGGAAGGGCACGACGGCCAGGTGGGGATCAATCTGCTGACCAAGGTCCAGATGCCCAACCTGGCGTCGCTTTACGGGGCGATGCTGGCTGGCGTGGACTACGTGCTCATGGGCGCGGGAATCCCGCGTGAGATCCCCGGCGTGCTGGATGCCCTCGCCGAGCACCGGCCAGCGAGGATGAAGCTGGACGTGGAAGGGCTCGCTCCCGGCGAGGCGGAGTACCTGAATCTCGATCCCGCCGATCACTGGCTGGACGAGGCCGCTCCGTCCGTGAAGCGCCCGCGCTTCCTGCCCATTATTTCGGCCAATTCCCTCGCCGCGACGCTGGCTCGTAAGTCCACTGGCCGTATCGACGGCTTCATAGTGGAAGGCCCCACAGCTGGTGGCCACAATGCGCCCCCGCGCGGCGAGATGCAGTTGGACCGGTCGGGCCAGCCTGTCTATGGTGAGCGGGACGTTGTGGACCTGGAGAAGTTGAAGACGCTCGAACTCCCCTTCTGGCTGGCTGGCGGCACTGGTTCGCCGGAGGCACTTGAGAATGCATTGGCCGCCGGCGCCAGCGGGATTCAGGTCGGTACCCTCTTCGCGTACTGCGAGGAGTCTGGCTTCACGTCCGATCTGAAGCAGAGCGTCCTCAACGGAGTCATAGAGGGAAGAACGACCATCCATACCGACCCGCGCGCCTCACCCACGGGCTATCCGTTCAAGGTGGTATCGGTGGACGAGGTCAAGTCCCAGAACGACACCCGGAAGCGGGTCTGCGATCTGGGATACCTGCGGACAGCGGTTCGTAGCGACGCCGGCAAGTTGGTTTACCGCTGCGCTGCCGAGCCCGTGGATACGTACGTGGCGAAGGGTGGCGACATCGAAGATACCGTCGGTCGCCGGTGCCTCTGCAACGGACTGGTGGCCAACATCGGAAACGCGCAGTTGCGTCCTGATGGCTACGAGGAGGCTCCTCTCCTTACCAGTGGCGACGACCTGCTCAACATGAACGTCTTCCTGCGCGGTCGCACGTGGTACACCGCGGCCGATGTAGTGGAGCACTTGCTGAGCGGTATTGCCGCGACCGCCGCGAGTCTGGGTCTGAACCGTGAGCTGCCGACGGCAGTGCCCGCTGAAGGCTCTGTCACCCTGGCCTGATTGATGGGCTGGCAGATGCTGCGGTCCGCAATGCTGGCGAGAGGCTGTCGATCCTCAGTCCAGCGCGCTACAACGGCTTTCGTGCCGCGGTAAGGATTCGAAACGGCCAGGGATGCAGATGACGCGGAGGAACGGAAAGGGCGCGGAGGAACTGCATGTGCTGGAGGCGAGCCGTTCGGTTTCAGAGAAGTCCGTGACGCTCCAGCACTGGCTCCAGCTCTTCGGTGCTGGTGAAATGGTGCGTGCGGATACCCAGTGCTCGAGCCGCCTCGATGTTCTGCGCGCGGTCGTCCACGAATAGCGTTTCGCCTGCCCTTGCCTGGACGATCTTCAGCGCACGTTCGAAGATGAGCGGCGAAGGTTTGCGCAATCCCAGCCAGCACGACGACAGGAAGCCCTCGAATAGCCCTTCGAGTCCGAACGTCGTTATGCGATGCTGGTTGAGGATGTCCGACTCGTTATTGAGCGTGAACAGACGCACACCGCCCCGTGCCGACATGCGGCGTACGAGCTCGAGACATGTTGGGTCAGGCACACTCTGCGCGAGCATGTAGTTCACGAACTCGTCGTGGCCGAAACTCCGTGGCCTGAAGAAGACAGTGCTATCCAGGTAATCGTTCAGTGATAGCCGTCCTGTATCCAGATCGACGGCGAGCTGGGCATGCCGTGACTCGAAGTCTTCGTCCAGGTCGAAGTGTGCGATCGCGCGCGCCCGCTCAATTCCGTCCCAGCCGTTGGATCCGAGCACTCCGCCAACGTCAAAGAATGCATGAGTGATCACTCGAGCCGTCCGCTGTCATGGGTTAGTTGCGGCACTCCACGGTCTAGCCTCCGCGCGCCAGTGCACGCAACCGTTCGACATCTGGTATGCGTAGTTTGTGCCCGCCCATAGGCTCGATTAGACCGCGCCGTTTGAGCTGACGATAGGCGCGCGACACGGACTCTCGCGCCGTCCCTATTTCCAGCGACAACTCCTCCTGGGTGCGTTCCAGCGTGAGTTGCACACCTCCTCCGCTGGCTGGCGTGCCGATGCGGTCGGCGTAGTCGGCAAAAAGCATCGCCAGTCTCGCCGCGACGTCCCGAAAGGCAAGGGTCTGGGTGACCTGCACCAGGTGGCGCAGTCGTCGACCGAGACCGCGGATGACGGCGTGAGCGATGTCTGGATTGGCGCGGTAGAGTTGCTCGAAATCGGGCCGCGGGAGGAAGACCAATCTCGTCTGCTCCAGCGTCACGGCGCTCGCCGGGTACACGCCTCCATCGAACAGAGGCAGCTCGGCCACCGTCCGGCCCGGGCCCTCCACGTGCAGCACCTGCTCTCGTCCCTCGGGGCTGGTGCGGTAGATACGCACCCGACCGGCGGCGATTATGTAGAGACCACGACACGTCTCGCCGGTGGCGAAGAGCAGGTGCCCCGCGCCAACCGAGCGTGTCACACAGCGACCGGCCAGGCGGCTGATGGCGCTCATCTCCAGTTCAGCGAAAATCGGAATGCCGCGGAGCAGCACGCCGACGTCGGTCACGCTATCGCCAGACGCGGGTGTGTGGGTGGTCATCGATCTCTCCGCGCCGTGACCGCGTATGCTGTGCCGCCCGGACATGTGACAACCGTCACCCGCTTCACGCGCGTACCGTGCGAACCTTCGTGAACAGCTATCTCAGCCTCCTCCCCTCGAGCCATCATCATCCCGGCTTCATCAACCCTTCCAACCTCGTCATGTCCGTCCAGGATCCACAGACCCTTCCCGCCTGGGACGCTCTCCGCACGGTCATAGACCCGGAGATCGGCCTCGATATAGTCACGCTGGGCCTCGTCTACGACGTGAGTCATGACAGTGGCAGCGGAGGGATGAAGGTCACCTATACCCTGACCACGCCCGGGTGCCCCATGGAACGGATCATCACTGAGGGGATCCGCGAGGCCGTCGCCCTGGTGGACGGCGTGAAGTGGGTGGACACCCACCTCGTCTGGGATCCGGAGTGGCACTCCGGCATGATCGCCCCGGACGCCTGGGGCTGACGCACCTCCGCCAGGTGAAGCGTGCGCCGTGCGCACACGACATTGTGTGTCCTCGCAGACGGCGAGAGGGTGGTCGTGATCATGTGATCATTCTAATCATGACGCCTGATGAGTGCGCTGACCTTTCGGGGGATCCGAGGCTAGCTCCACACCTACTCCGGCGACTTCTCGTCGCGAGGTAGGACAACCGTGAAGGTCGTGCCGCGTGCCTCCGAGGACTCTACCTCGATGCGGCCCTCGTGTGCGTTGACGATCCGCTCGGCGATGTAGAGCCCCAGTCCCAGGCTCCCTGTAGGCCCTCGGTCCAGAGCCGGTCGGGGAGACTGCCTTGCCTTCATCGGGTTGAACATCCCGTCGAGCTCGTCGGGCGGGATGACGGTGCCGTGGTTGTGAACCGTGATGGCGACGTGATCGTCCTCCCCTCGAATGTGGACTGTGACCGTCGTACCGTCTGCGCCATGTTGCACAGCGTTGCCGATCAGGTTGCCCAGCGCCTGATTGAGTCGTGCCGCATCCCAGCGGCCTCGCTGCTCGACCCGGGTGTCGCCTTCTATGCGACGCTCGGGATAGGCCGCCGAGATCTCGTCGATGACCTCGCGCACGACGTTGCCCAGGCTAATCTCTGCACGCACGACGGGAATCCCACCGCCGAGGCGACTGCGCGTGAAATCCAGTAATTCGCCCACCATCGTCACCGTTCGCTGCGCGCTACTGGCAATGCGTTCGGTGAGCGTCCGGTGTGGCTCCTGCAGCTCGCCCGTCTCTATCATGAACGTCGCCGACGAGTAGATCGCCCCCAACGGCGTCCGCAGATCATGCCCCAATATGGCGAGAAACGTCTCCTTCGCCTCCTCCACGTCTTCGTCGAACCGCGCGACCGATTCGGCGAGTGACTGGTCGATCGCTTCATTGAAACGGGTCAGGTCTTCCAACTCTGCCCTTCCGAACTCTCCCTGGTCCTTTAGCCAGAGCCGAATCACACTGGCTCGTAGCGCCCGGTACTCCGCCACTATCTGATCCACGGTGAACCCGCTCTCGGCCCGTTCGGCGCCGTGCTCCTCAGCCGCTGTGTAAGCAGCGTCGTCGTCAGGGGCACGTCCTTTCGACTTCTCGGACTGCTCGTACCCGTCCTGAGCGACCGCTAGGTCCGCGGCGATCACTGTGAGCATCTGGCTGGCATGGTCACGCAGCGCCTGGACGTTCATGGTGCCGCTAGCAGGACTGCATGTGCGCGCGAACGCCTCCCACTCGACCAGGATCGGCTCTCGATTGGCCAGAATGAAGTCGGTCAGTCGCATCACGCCCGTGACCAAGCCTGGCTCACGGGCATCGCTTACCTTCTCGCCCTGTCGCTCCATCGACGTCATAACCAGCACCTTTTTAGGATTGGACTTGTGCGCTGACCCTTCTCAGGATCGGCTCGCAGCGTACGAGGGTACCGGATCTGAACTTGATCCGGTGCAACGGACACGATATCCGGTATCGTCCGGACCGCGCCTTCGGCTTCGCTTCGTGCCGATCGGCCGCTCACGGCCAGATCCGATAATCGTGCCACTTGCGCTCGTCGGCCGGGCGAGCTAATCATGGGGCAGCCATGATAACCAACTGCACCGCCACCGCCGCTTTCTATTTTAGCAGCTACTGGAGCCTCTCCGGGAGCTGTTGGCGTACGCGTATGCATCGGTAATTACCGAACACGACAACCGCCCACCACCAAGCTCCCGAGTTTCTCGGGAGCTTTTTTTGTTTCCATGCACTGAGGATCTTCCAATGTCGGAGTACCCTTTGGCCGCGCTCGCATCTTCATCCACCCGCGCTCCCTCGCACGTCACGGTAGGCAACGACCTGAATGGTCGGCTGCAGATCGGCGAGGGGACGGTGACTGTCATGGCTGGACCCTGCTCGGTGGAAGGCCGTGACATGCTGCTCGACACCGCCCACGCCGTGCGCGCCTCCGGAGCGGTGATGCTCCGCGGCGGGGCCTTCAAGCCGCGCAGCTCGCCATACGCCTTCCGCGGTATGGGCCAGGAAGGGCTGGATCTGCTTGCCGAGGCGCGCGCCAGCAGCGGACTGCCGATAGTCACGGAAGTTGTTGACGCACGCCAGCTGGAATCAGTGTTGGCGGTGGCCGACATGCTCCAGGTGGGCGCCCGGAACATGCAGAACTTCGCCCTCCTGGCGGCACTGGGCGAGGTTGGTCGGCCGGTGTTGCTCAAGCGCGGGCTCTCCGCCACGCTCAAGGAACTGCTGCTCGCCGCCGAGTACATCATGGCTCACGGAAACCCCAACGTCGTGCTCTGTGAGCGGGGGATCCGCACCTTCGAAACGGCCACTCGCAACACCCTGGACCTGTCGGCCGTTCCGGTGTTGAAGCTGGAGACCCACCTGCCGGTGATTGTGGACCCGAGTCACGCCGCCGGACGCGCTGACATTATCGCGCCGCTAGCCGCTGCCGCCATCGCTGCCGGGGCCGACGGGTTGCTCATCGAGGTCCATCCCGACCCCGCGTCGGCGCTGTCCGATGGCGCACAGTCGCTCACTCCATCCCAGTTCGAAGCGCTGATGAAGGCCGTCGCGCCCATCGCCGCCCTTACCGGTCGCACGCTCACCAGGCCCGGCTGTCTCCGTACCTCGACTTCATCCGGTGGCGTGTCTCGTCAGGCTGCCCCGCGCCAGTCCTCTTCGACCGCCGTGCCCGCCTGATGTCGAACCCTGCACGAGCCCCCCGGGTCGCCTTTCAGGGCGAGGCCGGCGCCTACGGAGAGGATGCCGTGGTCCAGCGGTGGGGGAACGACGCGCACTCGCTCTCCTGCCGCACCTTCACGGAAGCGCTGGCACGGGCGGCAACCGGTGACGCCGACCATGCCGTGATTCCAGTCTGGAACTCCACCGTCGGCCACATAGAGACGGCCATCGCCGCGCTCGACGATGTGGCCGACAGGATGGGAGTCGTGGAGGAGATCCTGGTGCCGGTTCGACACTGTCTGCTCGCCCTTCCCGGTACGGCGCTGAGCGATGTCCGCCAGGTGGGCAGTCACCCGATGGCCCTCCGTCAGTGCGCCCGATTCTTCGCCGCCTATCCGGCGGTGACTGCTCGCGAAGCATACGATACCGGCGGTGCGGCCCGTGAGCTCGCCCAGCACACGAGCCGTCAGGCTTCCGAAGGCGGGAGCGACGGTGATCCGTGGTACGCCGACCTGCACGACGTGCCGGCAGAGCAGCTTGCCGTCATCGCCAGCGCACGTGCGGCCGCGAGGCACGGCCTGCAAATCTTGCTCGCCGACATCCAGGACGAGACCGACAATGCGACCCGCTTCGTGGTCGTCCGCTCTCTGGAGGCTGACCGATGGTGACCGCCAATGCAGTACACACCGAGCGCTCGCTTCGGCTAGGCGCCGTCCGCGGCGCGACTACCGTGCATGAGGACACCGCCGACGCGGTGGCCGAGGCAGTTGGCGAGCTTGTCGCCGCACTCCTGAGCGCCAACGAGATCGAGCCCGCGCACATCCTGAGCGCGATCTTCTCCGCCACCCCCGATATCCGCTCGGTGCATCCGGCCGCGATCGCCCGCCGTCTGGGTTGGGACGACGTGCCGATGCTGTGTGTTGCCGAGATGCCCGTGGACGGTGCGCTGCCGCGCTGCGTGCGCGTGCTGCTGCACCTGAGTGTGGAGGGCGACCGACGGTTGCGAGCCTGCTATCTGCGCGGTGCCCGGGTTCTGCGACCGGACCTGCACGCCGTCCAGTAGACCGACATCCCACCGAAATGGAACCCTGCCCGCCGACAGGTTGACACGGCAACTCGACCGCCGACCTGTTGACGCGGAACCCTGCCCGCCGACCGGTTGACACGGCAACCCGATTGCCGACGCGTAGTAACGAGAACCGTCGACCGCGGGCCCGCGAGCTACCCTTGCGTCCAAATAACAGGAGCAATATCTTACTACTAAGATGAATTCAGATACGCGGACGGAATCCGGGGGTACGCTGAGTACTGGCGCCAGGGGCGCAGAGACCGGGGCGGTCAGTGAGACGAACGCTGCCCTGAAGCTCTGGGTGGTTCTGGCGAGGGCGCAGGCGGCGGTCGCAAGGCACGCCGAGGCCGACGTGGCGAGGCACGGGTTGACCCTTGCCGAGTTCGGTATACTCGAGGCGCTCTTTCACCGCGGACCGCTGCTGTTGGGTGATCTCCAGCGGAAGATCCTCGTCTCCAGCGGCGGTGTCACCTATCTGGTGGACAGGTTGGAGGCTCGCGGACTGGTTGAGCGACGAGCCTGCCCCGGAGATCGCCGAGCTCGCTTCGCAGCCCTGACGAGCGAGGGAGAGTCGTTCGTGGCGAGGATATTTCCCGAGCACGAGATCGCGATCAGGCGTGCCCTGGGCGGCCTGACCACGGCTGAGCAGCTCCGCGTGGCCGGGGCTCTGAAGCGACTCGGAACCGTCGCTGCCGCCCTCCCGATCTCATCCGACGGTAGCTGATTCACGCTACTCCTATCGCAGCGGAATCTCAGCACTAGGAATCTTTCTTTGAGCGCAAGCCTGTCGGCGGGACGAACTGGCCGTTCCATAACCTTGCTGGCGAATACAGATCGGGGGTAGCTCCATGAAGTTGACTGGTATCCATCATCTGACGGCGGTCTCGGCGCGGATTCGCGACAACCACCATTTCTACACGAAGACGATGGGCATGCGTCTCGTGAAGCGCAGCGTGAATCAGGACGACGTCAGCGCGTACCACCTGTTCTATGCTGACGCAAAGGGGAGCCCGGGGACCGATCTCACTTTCTTCGACTGGCCCGTACCCGCGGAGACTCGCGGTTCGCGCTCGATCACCCGCACGAGCCTGCGCGTGGACGGTATGGATGCGCTGGAATTCTGGTCGCGACACCTCACCGGACACGGAGTGACCGTGGGACAGATCGTTGAGCGTGATGAGCGGCTGACGCTCGACTTCGAGGATATCGAGGGTCAACGATTATCGCTGATCGATGACGGCGGAGTGGGGGAGGCGCATCCCTGGGACCGTAGCCCGATCGACACCGCGCACCAGATTAGAGGACTGGGACCGGTCGTCATGACCGTTCCCGATCTCGCGCCAACGGCTGCTGTGCTACAGAAGGTCGCGAAGATGGCCCCAGTGCGTGAGTACGCCCATCCAGACAGCGAGCAGCACACCATCCACGTCTATGAGATGGGTGCTGGCGGGCCGGCGGCCGAGCTGCACGTGGCGGTACGACCGGACCTGCCAGCCGCGCGCCAGGGTGCCGGCAGCGTACATCATGTCGCGTTCCGCACCCCGGACGACGACTACGAAGGTTGGGCAGATCGCCTCAACACAATGAGCGTCGCCAATAGTGGCAAGGTGGACCGGTTCTGGTTCCGGAGTCTGTACTTCCGGGAGCCCAACGGCGTGCTCTTCGAGATCGCTTCCGACGGACCGGGCTTCGCCGTCGACGAGGACATGGCGACGCTGGGAGAGAAGGTGGTGCTGCCGCCCTTCCTGGAGGCTGAGCGGGAGAAAATAGTCTCCAACCTGAAGCCGATAGACTGACCACCCAAGGGAATTATCGGATAGGAATTCCAGATGGGCGGCTACCTTTACGGGTGGCCGCCCGCATTCTTCATCTGGACCATGACAGACAAGCCAGCGACGACGTCCTCAGCCGGAACCAGTAACGGCTCCCGCCTCCAGTACATCGCCCGTCTGGCATGGCCCGCCCTCCGCTGGGCGGGAATCGTGTTCATCGCGGCGTTGGCGCTCATCGGACTCCTCTACGTCACCCGCGGCACGGCGGTGCGGGAGGTGCGTGGGGTGGGCGCCGACGGAGCGCCGCTCGCCCCGTCCGATTCACAGTTTCCACTGGCCGTGGCCCTGCTCACCGGCACCGCGCTCAATTCGGGGAACCGCGTCGAGCTGGCCCTGAACGGTGACGGCACGTTCCCGCGACTCTGGGAAGATCTGCGCTCCGCGAAGGAGTCGATCATCATCCAGAGCTACTACGGTGGTCCTGGTAGTGTGGCCGACAGCCTGCGTGGCATCCTGCTCGAGCGCGCCGCCGCCGGAGTCCGCGTATTCGTGCTCTACGATGCATTCGGAACGGTTAGCGTACCGCGTGTGCACCTGGACGCGTATCGCGCTGCCGGCGTTCAGGTCGCACCATTCCGCCCGCTCCGCCTCTCCACCCTGCATACGATCCAGAATCGCTCCCACGTTCGCGCGATAGTCGTGGACGATCGTATTGGATGGACCGGCGGATTCGGCTTCGATGACAAGTGGCTAGGCGACGGCCACACCAACGGCAGCTGGCGCGAGACCAATGTGCGCTTCGAGGGGCCGGCGGTGCTGCAGCTGGAAGCAGCCTTCGCATCGGCGTGGGCGGAGGCCACCGGCATCCTCTTCACCGGCCGCGTCAGGCAGCTGGTCCAGCCAGACGCCGTGACGGCGGCCGGTCTGCTGTACGCGTCGCCCACCATCGGCATGACGGTCGCCGAGCGATTCCTGGCGATGTCCATCGCCGGTGCGCGGAAGACACTCTACATCACCAATGCCTACTTCGCGCCCGATCGCAACTTCACAGATTTCCTGACGCGCGCCGCACGGCGTGGCGTCGACGTGCGTATACTGGCCGCCGGCCCGCGTACCGACATTCGCATCGCCCGCCTGGCCGCGCGGGCGCGCTACTCCACGCTGCTTGAATCCGGTGTCCGCATCTACGAATGGCGACCATCGTCGCTGCACGCGAAGACCTTCGTCGTCGACGGCGTCTGGTCCACCATTGGCACGATGAACTTCGACAACCGATCGCTGGCGTTGAACGAGGAGGTCACCCTGATGGTTCTCGACGAGAGGCTCGGCAGCCAGATGGACTCGCTCTTCCTCGCCGACCTCGAACGGGCGACCGAGATCACCGCGGAGAAGTTCGACCGGCGGCCGTTCTATCAACGTATCGGCGAATGGACCACGAATCTCATCACGCGAGTACTGTAGAACCAGAGGATGCCAGCACATGAACCGAGTATCTCAGCCTCTCTCCGTAACTACGGTGACCAATCTGACCGCACGCCGACGAATGGTCGCGACAACCGGCATCCGCCGGGCCGTGATGCTGCTTTCGGTAGCGCTCGTCGCGCTGCCAGTGGTGCTACCCGCACAGGCCGTCGCCATCGCGGCTACCGCGCAACGTTCGCCGAGTTCAGCCGAACTACGGCGTGCCGTGGTCGCCGAGTCGGCACTGGTCTGGCGTGTCTATCGTGACATTCACGAGCATCCGGAGCTGGGGAAGCAGGAGCAGCGCACGCACGACATGCTGAAGCGTGAGTTGATGGCACTGGGCTTCACGGACTTCATCGACTCCAAGCTCGCCCCCACCGCCGTCATCACCGTGCTCGACACGAAGCGTCCGGGCCCCGTGATCGCGCTGCGTGCCGAGATGGACGCACGTCCGACCCAGGAGCCCGCCGACCACGATCCGCGCTCGACGATAGATGGTGTGATGCACAACTGCGGGCACGACGCCCACGCCGCCATGCTCCTGGGCACCGCGGCGCTGCTGGCCAAGCATCCGGAGTGGATCACGGGCAAGGTCGTCTTCGTTTTCCAGCCCGCGGAGGAGACGAAGGGCGGCGCGGACGACATCGTGAACGAGGGGATACTGGAACGGCTGGGCGTGGAGGCCATCTTCGCGCAGCACTCCGTGTCGGGAATGCCCGTGGGCACGGTGAACGTGGCCGCCGGCCCGACAATGGCTGCGGCGCCGGCTCCCACGCCGCGCAGCCATCGGCCGGCAGCGATGTGCTTCTTGCCGCGACGTCGATCGTACACGAACTGGCCAACCTCCCGGCGCGTCGGATCGACATGCTGTCGCGTCCGGTGGTGATCAGCCCGACGTCATTCGTCGCCGGCACCGATGCGGGCACGAACGTGTTGCCGGGCGAGGCCGTGGTGAAGGGTACGATCCGCGCCTTTGAGCAGGCCGATCCGCCGGGCTCCAGCGATTCCACGACGATCGGAGCGATCATGCGGCGCTACCTGGACGGCGCGTCGGCGGCCTTGGGCGTCGGTTACGAGTTGGACATCCGTCAGGGGTCGCCGCCAACGGTGAACGACGAGCGACTCTTCGCCAGGCTATCGGCGCCACTTGGCGCGGCGTGGGGCTCGGGCTTCGACACGACACCGTATCGGGGGATGTTCTCGGAGGACTTCGCGTTCTACACGGAATCGTTGCCGTCGCTCTACTTCGGCCTGGGCATAGCCAGGGACGGTCTGGGGATGGGGGGAGTGCACTCGCCCGAGTTCACGATCCATCCCTCGGCGCTGGTGGAGGGGGTGCGGTTGCTGGGGATAGTGGCGATCTCGGCGGGTGATGTCGGGCTGGGGGACGCGGCTAAGTAGCAGGACGGACGCACGTAGGCTGCCCGCTGGCTCAGAGGCGGCGCTGGAGTATCTCTTGCGCACCGAAGGGCGAAAGTGCAGAACCGACAGTGCATTCAGCCAACTTCGCATCTGGGCGGTCGTCAGCGCATGGCTGTGCTATGGACTCGGCGCGATGACCAACTTCCACTACAACTATGACCACCAACCCGCTCTCCCTGAACGTCGCGCGCATCGAGCTTCGCGAGGTTCTTCTCCCGCTTCGCGAGCCATTCCGCATCTCCTCCGGCGTCTGCACGGAGCGGCGGATAATGCTGCTCCAACTGTTTGATGCCGATGGGTCTTCCGTATGGGCGGAATGCGTCGCCGGTGAGGAGCCGAACTACACCGAGGAGACGATCGACACGGCGTGGTATGCCATCACGCAGTGGTTGGCGCCGCGTGTGTTGGGTCGGACGGTGGATGGTCCGGCGGCCGTGAGTCCGCTGCTCAGCCATAACTTTCGCGGCCATCCGATGGCCCGGGCGGCGGTGGAGATGGGTTTCTGGGGGCTCGCCGCGACTGTCGCTGAGCTGCCGCTGGCGCGTCTCATTGGAGGGACCCATGAGCGTGTGGTAACGGGGATATCGATCGGTATTCAGGAGTCGCCCGACGCGCTGGTAGAGCGAGCGCAGGCGGCGGTGGCCGAGGGATACCAGAAGGTGAAGCTGAAGATCCAGCCGGGCGCCGACGTTGCCTACGTTCACGCCGTGCGGGCGGCTCTCGGCGACGACATCGGGATCGCCGTCGACGCCAATTCGGCCTACACCCTCAGAGACGTCAACCTGCTCAAGCAGCTGGACGCCTTCGCGCTACTCATGATCGAGCAGCCACTGGGGCAGGACGACATCGTCCGACATGCTGAACTTCAGCGACAGTTGACGACGCCCATCTGTCTGGATGAATCGATCACCAGCCTGGACCGGGCGGAGGACATGATCAACATGGGCAGCGGCCGGATCATCAACATCAAACCCGGACGCGTGGGTGGCTTTGCGACCTCCATCGCCATCCACGACCTCTGCCTGCAGAGCGGCATCCCGGTCTGGTGCGGCGGCATGCTGGAGAGTGGCGTGGGCCGGGCGTACAACGTCGCGCTGGCGTCGCTACCCAACTTCACCCTGCCCGGCGACCTCTCGCCCAGCCATCGCTACTGGGAACGCGACCTGGTGACACCCGAGTGGACGATGGACGAGTCGGGCACCGTCGGCGTGCCGCTCGACCGCCCAGGCATAGGTGTGACGCCGGACATGGATCGCATTGACGAGCTTACCGTGCGTCACGAGACGCTCATCGCCCCGCGCTCCGATGCACCGGCGACCGGCGCGAGTAACTCCTGATGAGCGACGACAATCCCGCACGGCGGCACGAAACGGCGCTTGGCGAGAACTTCCCCGAAGAGCTCGAGCAGAAGCTGTTGGAACTACGGTGGGCGCTACATGAGGACCCCGAACTGTCGTTCCAGGAGTATCGGACAGCGCGGCGACTGGAGGAAGCACTCGCCGCACTCGGCATTGCCGACGTGCGGCGGGTGGCCGAGACGGGGTTGCTGGCACGCGTACCGGGTCGGAACCCAGCGGCGCCGGTGGTGGCCATTCGCGGTGACATCGACGCGTTGCCGATTGAGGAGCGGACCGGGCTACCGCATGCATCCAAAGTGTCGGGAGTGATGCACGCCTGCGGTCACGACGTGCATGCGACATGGGCCGTAGGCGCAGCGGCACTACTGGTCGCCAACCCAGCGGAGGGCGACGTCGTCATCGTCCTGCAGCCCGGAGAGGAACAGGGCAACGGGGCGCTCAAGATGATCGACGGCGGCGCGCTGGACGGTGTGCGGATGATCTTCGGCGGCCACGTGGACCGTCGCTTCGCCGTCGGGCAGGTGGTGGCCGACGTCGGACCGCTGGCCGCCTCCACCGACAGCTTCCAGGTCGTCATCAAGGGACGCGGTGCCCATGCGGCGCGACCTCACGAGTCGCTGGATCCAATCGTGTGCGCGGCCGCGGTGGTGACGACGCTGCAGCAGGTGGTCTCCCGGCACCTGAACCCGGCCGATGCCGGTGTAGTAACGATCGGCATGATGAACGCCGGCAGCGCATCCAACATCATTCCGGAGAGCGCCACACTACGCGGCACGCTGCGCGCGATCCAGCCAGCGACGCGAAAGCTGCTGCGGACAGAGTTTGTGCGTGTCGTAGACGGCGTCTGCGCCGCCCACGGTCTCACGGCCGCCATCGCCTTCGACGACGGCACACCGCCGGTGATCAACGAGGAGCGGTCAGTGGCTCTTGCCCGCGAGGCCGTGACCGCACTACTCGGTGCCGATGCGCTGGTGCCGCTCGGCATCCTCAACCTCGCCGGTGAGGACTTCGCGCACTATCTGGAGCGCGTCCCGGGTTGCTTCCTGCGCATCGGCGCGCGGGAGGCGGGTGGCGATGTGATCCCCGCCCACTCGCCGCTATTCCACGCGGCCGACGAAGCGGTGCTCATCGGGGCCCAGGTGCTGGCCGAGGCGGCGCGACTGGCGTCGGCGGAGTTTGCGGGTGCGGGCGAGGGCTGACGGACGCGAGTGAGACGCGAGCGATGGCGGGCAGAGATGGCTGACTGGCGATCGCGGGTTGATCGCGGGTTGATCGCGGGTTGATCGGCGAGCGGCGAGCGGAGTCGGCGAGCGTGTTCAGTTCGCGCAGTATGCACAGCTGCCCTCAGCGCTCCCGGTGCGAACGCGCGAAGAACATCTCGAGGACCAGCCCGAGGAACTCCGCGCCGTCAGGCTTCGGCTAGCGGTGATCCCTCGACGAGCTCGCGGATCACGCGGCATGGATTCCCGGCCGCGAAAACCCCTTCCGGCACGTCGCGGGTGACCACGCTCCCGGCACCGATCACAGTGCGTGAGCCGATCTGCACTCCCGGCAGGATGATCGCGCCGCCGCCCACCCAAACGTCCGAGCCGATGGTCACGGGGCGGCCGTACTCTTCCTTCCGACGCAGGGCGGCGTCGAAGGGGTGCAGAGGCGTGTAGATCTGCACCGCCGGACCGAAGAGGGTGAAGTCTCCGATCTTCACCTTGCAGACGTCGAGGACGACGCAATTGAAGTTGAAGAACACCCGCTCACCGAGCTCGATGTTCGAGCCGTAGTCGCAGAAGAAGGGCGGCTGCATCCAGACGCTATCGCCGCCGTCGGCGAACAGCTCGCGCAGGATCCGCCGCCGCTCGTCGGTCTCGCCCTCGCGGGTGGCGTTGAGTGTCTGGCAGAGGTCGCGGGCGCGCTCGCGGGCGGCGACCAACTCGGCGTCGAGCGGGTCGTAGAGTTCGCCGGCGATCATCTTCTCACGTTCGGTGGGCATTGGGCGGTGCGGGAGGTGTCCAGGTGATGGGCGCCGGATGCCGCTGCGTCGGGTGGTGTGGCTGGCTGGGTGGAGGTCAGCTCTCCCGGTGCACCTGCATGAAGAACGTGTCAAGGTCGATCATCAACGGTTCCGCGGCGCCCACTGGGTGCCACTCGATGCGCCGCTCCAGCAGCTCCGCGCGCTCGTCGTCCGGCCGCCAGCGCTCCACGACATGGGCGTACGGATCAACGATCCAGTACTCCGGCACACCCATGCGCTGGAAGAAGCGGCGCTTGACCACCCGGTCGTGGCGGGCACTACTTGGTGACAGGATCTCGACGGCGAGGAGAAGCCCACGAATGTCGCGCCAGCCGCCGCGCGGCCGCACGTCTTGCGAGGGGACCACGAAGACATCAGGCTGAAGCACCGTCTCCGGCTCCAGCTCAATGTCGGCGGGTGAGAGCACGACGCGGCCGACGGGCTCCTGTTCCAGGTAGCCGGCGAGGCGCAGCAGAAGCTGCATCACCGCTTCCTGGTGGTCCCAGGTGGGTGAGGGCGTCACGAGCAGTTCGCCATCGACGAGCTCGTAGCGCGGCCAGGCGCGATCCTCCTCCTGCATCGCGCGCACCTCCTCGGCGGTCCATCGCTTGGTGGCTGGCATACCCATAGTCTGCTCGGCGGGTCGGGGTGGGGGCAAGGGTGCATGCGGGACGATGCGGAGCCGGGGGTCGACCGGTGGCATCATCTGATTGCCGGTGGGATCGCCCCGCTGCATAGGCGAAGGCTAGGCAGGCGACGATGCCTTTGCAGTCCTTCCATCGCCTACAGGAGGCGAGTTGTTCCTTCCGCCGGCTGGTGCTCTGCGAAGAACTTCTCTAGATCGAGCACCAGTGGCTCCGCGGCGCCCGCAGGTTGCCAGCTGATCGACCGATCGAGTAGCTCCGGCCGCTCGTCTTCGGGGCGCCAACGCTCGATCAAGCGTGAGCTGGTGTCTACGATCCAGTACTCCGGCACGTCCATGCGCTGGTAGAAGCGGCGCTTGATCACGCGGTCGTACCGCGCCGTGCTGGGCGAGAGCACCTCGACGACGAGCAACAGTCCGTGCACTTCCTGCCAGGAGTGTGGCAGTCCGCCAACACCGGCCGGAATCACGAAGAGGTCCGGCTGGACGATGGTGCCGGGCTCGAGCTCAATGTCGGCCGGCGCCGACAGCGCCTCACCGATGTCCACGGTCAGGTAGGCGTCCAGCACGCGCAGCAGCGCTCGCACGCTACGCTGGTGCTCAATAGTGGGCGCGTTGGTCACGTCCGGCTCATGCGAGTCGAACGAGACCAGCAACTCCCCATCGATGAGCTCGTAGCGCGGCGTCGGACGGTTCTCGTCCATGAGCGCGCGCACCTCCTGGGCGGTCCATCGCTTGGTGGCTGGCATACCCATAGTCTGCTCGGCGGGTTGCGGTGGGGGCAAGGGTACATGCGGGACGATGCAGGGCCGGCGGTCGACCGGTGGCATCATTCGCTCGCCAGCAGGTGCGATGATCTCCCGGCCGTTTCTGATCATCGGGCAGAGCACACGCGCGTGACTGCGCTATAGAGCTGCAGTCAGGACTGCGTCGCTAGGCGATGACCCTGAGACATCATTCGTCACAATCGACAGGGCTGTTATCCAATCGGATGATATCCATTCGGATAACATCCACATGGGATCCATCTGCTGATCAATAGGGGTGAGGCCCTCAAGCGGCCGATTGTAAAGCTTGAGGTCGTCTCTAACGCCCATTCGTGACGCCGAGAATGGAGACTGGATCTCCGTGCGCACGACTCGCACACTCAGCTCGCCACTACAGGGCTCAGCCACCGGAAGGCTCGCACCGATAGCTCGAGCGTGGTCGGATGTCGACAATACTCGTGACAGCTTTACTCTGGTTGACCCGAGTATTCCTGGGGCGGGAGGGGCATCGGCGACGATCAGCCCTCGCGCTGTTGCAACGACTAGTTACCCGCTCCGCGCAGCGCCAGGGCAGCTGCATCCCAACTATCTTCGACCTCCGAGCTACCGACTGGCGCCGCCCCGCCTCGCCCCCGGCACCCGCAGCGCCCGCAGCCCGTTCCCGATCACTGCCAGCGACGACCCCATATCCGCCGCCACGGCCATCCAGAGCGTCGCCCAGCCGCTGGCCGCGAGAACCAGGAAAACAGCCTTCACCGCCACCGCGAACCAGATGTTCTGCCGGATGATGCGACGCGTCCGCTGCGACAGACGGATGGCGAAGGCGAGTCTGGACAGATCGTCGCCCATGAGAGCGATGTCAGCGGTCTCCAGGGCGACGTCGGTGCCGGCGGCGCCCATCGCCACTCCTACTGTCGCCGTCGCCAGCGCCGGCGCGTCGTTCACACCGTCGCCCACGAACGCCACGCCGTCGCCATCCGCGAGCAGCTCGCGCACCACCCGCACCTTGTCGTCAGGCAGTAGCTCGGCGTGGAACTCGTCGATGCCGAGCGCGGTCGCCACAGTACGCGCGCTGCCGGCGTTGTCACCGGTGACCATGACCACCCGACGGACGCCGCTCGCCCGCAGGTCGGCGAACATCTCCGCCGCGCCCGGACGTGTCTGGTCGGCGATGGCGATGATGCCCAGCATTTCATGCTCACGGGCGACGAAGAGGACGCTCTTGCCGTCGGCCATCAGGCGTTCGAAGACCACCGATGTGGCCTCGTCGTCCATGCCCAGCTCACGCGCCAGCCGCTGGTTGCCGACGTGGATCCGCGCCGCACCTTCGGGGCCGTCCACCTGCGCGCTCGCCCCGCGTCCGACCTGCGCCTGGAAGTCGGTCGAAGCCGGGGCCGTGATGCCGCGCTCGCGGCCGTGGTCCATCACCGCCCGGGCCAGCGGATGCTCCGACTGTCGTTCCACGCCAAGGGCCAGGCGCAGTAGCTCGCTCTCCGGCGTCGTGCCCAGGGTAATGACGTCGGTCACCGCCGGCTGACCCAGGGTGAGCGTGCCGGTCTTGTCGAAGGCGACGGTGGTGATCTCGCCAGCCGCCTCCAGATACGCACCGCCCTTGATGAGCACGCCCCCGCGGGCGGCCGCGGCGAGCCCGCTGACGATGCTCACCGGCGTGCTGATGACGAGCGCGCACGGGCAGGCGATGACGAGCATGGCCAGGGCGCGATAGATCCACGTGTCCCAGGCGCCCAGCGCCAGCAGAGGCGGCAGCACGGCGATGAGGATGGCCAACGCGACGACGGTTGGCGTGTAGACGCGGGCGAAGCGATCGACAAAGGTCTGGGTGGGCGCGCGAGAGCCCTGCGCTTCCTCCACCGCATGGACTATTCGGGCGAGGGTAGTGTCGCTGGCCAGCCTGGTCGCCCTCACGAGCAACGCACCGTGGCCGTTCAGGGTGCCGGCAAAGAGATCGTCCCCCTTCTCCCGATCCACCGGCATGCTCTCCCCGGTAATCGGTGCCTGGTTCACGCTGGAGCGCCCTTCCAACACCTCGCCGTCGACGGCGATCTTCTCACCAGGACGCACGATCACCGTCTCACCGACGGCGATCTCGCCCACCGGGATGCGTGACTCCACCCCGTCCCGAACCACCGTCGCCTCGCTGGGCGAGAGGCTGATGAGCGCCCTGATCGCGTTCCTCGCCCGGTCCATGGAATGCGACTCGAGCAACTCGGCGATGGAGAAGAGGAAGAGCGTAGCCGCGGCCTCCGCCGGCTGGCCAATGAGCCATGCACCGGTAGCGGCGACGGTGATCAGGAAGTTCATGTCTAACGCCAGCTGCCGCGCCGCCCTCAGTCCGCGCGGCACGACGAACCAGCCGCCGGCGATGGAAGAGAGGGCGAGCAACAGGGTGACGACCGCCGGTGGGCCGGAGAGCCAGCCGACAACGAGTCCGATCGCCAGGGTGAGACCTGAGAACGATGTCGTCAGCGTCCGACCGCGCAGCTGCCAGAAGGTCGGCGGTACGATGTCGTCGGTCGAGTCGACGGGCTTGCCCGAAACCTCGATGTCATCGACGCGGAAGCCAACACCGCGAATGGCGCCCGCCAATTCCTTGCGAGCCACGGCGCCGCTGGCGAGTGCTTCGTCAGTAAGCCCCACTCTTACGCGGCCACCCAGGACGTCCACCCGCACGTCCACCACACCGTCCAACCCGCCCAGCGCGCGCTCGATGGACGCGGCACAGCTCGCGCAGTCCATGCCGCTGACGCGCAGTTCGCAACTGGATCCGTTGCCGGCGGAGTCGACGACGTCCACGCCGGCATCGGCGTGATCGTGGTCGTGCAGGAGACGAGGCTCAGCCATGCCGCTCGATGCCCGGCTCCTGGCGCGACGACGGGTAAGATAGGAAGGACATGAGAAGCGTCGAGCGCATCACTCGCGCTCCTCCTCCACGTGATCCAGGCCGATGGCGAGGAGCGCGGCGACGTGCGGGTCGTCCAGCGAGTAGTAGGCTACCCTCCCTTCCTTGCGGTAGCGGACGATGCGCAACTGACGGAGCGTCCGCAACGAATGCGAGACTACCGACTGCGAGGTGCCGAGGAGTGTGGCGAGGTCGCAGACGCAGAGCTCGGTGGCGGCGAGCGCCGTGGCCAGCCGTAGTCGAGTGGGATCGCCGAGCGCCCGGAGGGTGGCGGCGAGCGCAATCACGCTCTCCGGGGCGGGCATCGCTCCCCTGGCGCGCCGGACCTTGAGTTCGTCCACGCACTGCACTTCACAGACGTCCGCCTTCCTCCGCCGGGACGGTGCCGCCGTGGCAGAGGCGCGACTGAGAGTGGGTCGTCTGGAGGCAGGGGTGGGGGCGTTCGCGGTCATACGGTCTCGCTCGTCATATATGAAGGGGTCTTCATATAAAGTTAACTGTCGCCAGAGACCCGAACAATGGGGTTGGCGAGATAGATGACTGCCCTTTCAGCTGACCGATGCGTAGTGGCGCATGGCCGCGCCGGTACTCCGGAATCCGGCGTTGCGCAGGGTGTCGGCGTATGCTGAAGTAGACGCTGGAAGACCGTCAATCGTCTCGATGGTGATGTCGCGTCCGCGGCCCTTGCCGGCGTGAGCGACCAGTCGTTCGGCCAGGGCTTGCATCGCCGCACAGACCTCGGCCGAGTTGGCGTCGGCGCTGGTCCGGAGTCGCGCCGCCCGGCCTTCCGACGTCAGGATTATCCGCCCCCGCACAGTGACGAGGAGGGCGCCGGAGCCACGCGGTCTGGCCAGCGGATCAACGCCGGCGCCGGCGGCAGCAGGGAGGGCGTGGGCGTTGGACGGGTCCGAAGTGGAGAGGACGATCGGGTGTACGTCGCTCCCGTCGACCGGCCCGCTGGATCGCAGCAGCTCGACGGCCTCGGGCAGAGCGAACTGCGCACCGGCCAGGCCGGCGACGAAGTAGCCTCGCCGCACCTCGCCGCGAAACTCCAGCCGCTTGAGCTCCCGGTAGATCGATCGCCAGCCCACCGCCGGCCGCTCGCGTCGCCACCAGTCGCGGCTCACGACGCCGTAGCGGGCCAGCCACTGGCGGGCCACCTGTTCTGCCAGCTCCTGCTCGTCGTCGTCGCCCTCGCCAGCTACCCCCAGCGTTCCGGGGGTGTGAACGAGCGACCAGCGGCCACCCCACGCCGCGGCGTCGGGCCTGTCCGGTCGCTTCCATTTGGGCAACCGTCGCACGTTCACGCGCCGCTGCACCACCGGTCGGTCCACGGATGGCACGAAGTCGGCAGGGAGCCAACGCGTCGGGTCGGGTTCGTCGGCGCGCCGTGCCGGGAGCGTCGATTTCCAGCGGAGCACGTCGCGCAGGGCGTCCATCGTGTCGTTGGTGACCAGGCCGTCGGCCACCAACTCGCGTAACGCGTCGCGTAGGCGTTGTTCGCCGAGCATAGTTGCCGCGGCCAGCTCGGCGGTGAAGGATGCCCCGGCGACGCGAAGGGCGTCCCGCACGGCGAGCGCGCTAGGGCTCAGGGTGTCGTCGTCGGGCGGCGGCGTGACCCACGCCCGCCCGGCCCCGCGCTCGAAGAAACGCACCTTCCTCACGCTGCCGGACTGCGCAGTGCCGACGGGCCCGGGAGTTGTCGACTCACCAGCGCCAGTTCCGTCAGCCGACGGTCCGCCAGAGGCGCTAACACCGGTCGGTGTTCCAGCTACCGGAGCTCCATTGACCGCCGTTCCTTCAGCTGCGGCTCCGTCCACAGCGGCTTTGTCAGCCGTCGCTCCCTTACTCGCCGCTCCGTCACCGGCAGTGCGAACAGTCACAACTTTCCCGGTCCCCGCCGCCGGCGCACCCTCGGCCGCCCACACCAATCGGCCGCTCGATGTCAGGACGCTCAGCCACGATGGCTCATAGCCGTCGACACGAGCAGGCAGGTAGTCGCGCTCCCACGCCGCCGCCGGACGGGCGACGCCGTAGAGCTGTTCGAGCACTGCGGCCGTCCCGTCGACACCGCTCACCCGTGTGTCAGGAGTGAGGTGCTGCCAGCGCTGCAGAAAGTGCGCGAACGTGTGGATCGGCACGGCCTCTATCTGCTTCCGCGCCTGGGCCAACTCACGCCTGCGAGCCTGCTCCAGCAAACGCCGCGAGCACCACCTGTCCGTTCCCGTCTCGCCGCCAAAGACGCCTCGCACCAGCACGCCCGTCTGCTCAGCCCCCTCCAGCCGACGCCGCACCCACCCCGCCGGGAGGTCGTAGCGCGCAAGCACGTCGTCCACCGATACCGGGGCGGCCAGTGCGACGAAGCGCGACAGCAGTTCGCGTCGTGCCGCGGTCTGCGTCAGCACCGCCGACCGTAGTTGCTCGGGGATCACCCCGGCCGCCGACTGCGTCACCAGCTCGGCTGTCGACTGCACGGTCGCTAGCTGTTCAGCACCGAAGGCAGCGACGTAGCGCCCGTAGGCGTCGACGAGAATGAATCGCTGCTCGTTGCCACGCGACGCGGTTGGAAGGTGCACTGCCACCATCCGTCCGCTCGCCAGCAGCGTCTCCACCGGATCGCCACGGCGCCACTCGGCCTCCGGCGCGACGCGCGCCTGCAGTTCCTCCCATGTCACATCGCCGACGCGATCCACCAGCACCGCCAGCTCATCGGCGTCGCGGGCCTGCCGGCCAGTCGCGGTCCCGCGCCGGCGGGCGAGCACTTCCTCCAGCACGGCTATTGTTGCGTCGTCGGCGCCGGCACCTCCCATCAGCTCGTCCAACAGTGCGCGATCCAGCGACAACAGCGCTGCCCGCGCCTCGGCGCGCGGCGTGTCGTCGGCATACATCCAGTCGATGACGAAGCCGAACTGCAGCGACGCCGCGAATGGCGACGGGATCTCCGTGCGCACGACGCGCACGCTCACTTCACCGCTGGAAATGCGCTGCAACACGTCGCGCAGCCCACCCATGTCGAAGACGTCCTGCAGGATGTCGCGGTATGTCTCGACGACGATCGGAAATGACGGGAAGCCGCGCACCGCCTGCAGCAGGTCGGCGGCCTTGAGTCGCTGCAGCCAGAGCGGCATGCGGCGCCGTGGGCTACCGCGCGGCAACAGCAGCGCTCGCGCCGCGTTCATGCGAAAGCGCGCTCCGAATAGCGACGACGTTCCCACTTCCTCAAGCACCAGCCGCTCGGCGTCGTCGGCGGCAAGCGATTTCATGACGTCCACCGGCGGGGGCGCGCCCAGGTCAGGGAGACGGATCATGATCCCGTCGTCGGTGGTCTGCACCTGCACCTCCACGCCCAGCCGCTGCTGCATCCGGCGGGCGAGAGCCATCCCCCACGGTGCGTTGACGCGTCCGCCGAAGGGAGCATGGAGAACCATCCGCACGCCGCCGGTCTCGTCACGGAAATGCTCCAACACCAGCGCCCGCTCGGTAGGCACGATACCGGTGATTTTTCGCTGCGCCTGCACGTATTCAACGAGCGACCGGGTGGCCGCCGAGTCGGCGTGATAGTCGCGCTCGATCGTCGCCAGGTCGTCCACCGGCACGCCCTCGATG
>CAJDWZ010000149.1_pt1 | contig 29044 bp, 34 predicted proteins | sample 7391701 | NCBI WGS metagenome assembly CAJDWZ01 (sample SAMEA7055744, study PRJEB34461) | soil metagenome | biome: terrestrial ecosystem; feature: Peninsula; material: soil | place: Antarctica | collected 2016
AAGCGGCGACCGCGGCCCGGGCTAACCACCCTCCACCGATCGTCCAGCCCCAGTATCCGAACGCTGCCAGGGCGGCCAGTTCCAGCAGGAAGCGCAGGAGAAGGTTTGCCCACCGCGCGGGCGCGCTCGACACTCGTCGTCCTGCGGTGAGTTCCAGCGCTACGCCGTCGCCAACTCCGTCACCACGCCGCCCAACTCCGCCATCACGGGGGCCTCGAAACCCACTTCGCGTAGCCGCTTGTAGGCCGTCCGAAAACCCGCGATGGTGCCTTCCTGCCCGGCCTGGAACCGCTCCCACACCGCCTCCGGATAGTCCGTTCGCCGGAGGTCGGCAATGAGGTTGGCTGCGGTGTGAAGCTGGTCCGCCGCGCACACCCAACGTCCGCGGTCGTCAGCCAGCGCGAGCCGCTCGAGCCGGTCAGCGCGACGTTCCTCTTGCGAGAACTCCACACCTTCGTCGTCGGTGCGGCGTTCGCTCACGCTCAGGATGATGTCCAGCACCTCGCTGCCGAACTTGTCGGCCACCCGGCCCAGCAACGGGTCGCCGCGCGCCGCACCCACCCGTAGCGAGTCTTCAACTACCTCCATCAGGATGCCCGCGGACACCGTCTCCTCGTCACATCCATAACGCGTGAGGATGATCGCCACATTCGCCGGCTGGGTGTGATAAGGGAGACGTAACCCCTTCCTCACCTGCTGGTCGTGATGCTTCGCGGCGAAGGCCAGCGCGTGGTTGATGCGGTCCGAGTAGCCAGTGATGGTCATGACGGAGGCTTGAGGTGGGCGTTACGGAACAGCAACTGCGGTGGCTTCAACTACGCTGGCTGATGACACCGATGGACGACGGGCGAAGCGCTTCATCATGCGCTCCAGGCCGACCCGGTCGTCGTCGTTAAAGGTGGCACGGTGCTCGGAGTCCACGTCGAAGACGGCGATCAGGCGGCCGTCGGCGTCGGTCACCGGAAGCACTATCTCGGACAACGATCGTCCGTCGCAAGCGATGTGGCCGGGGAACTCGTTTACGTCTTCCACCACTACCGTCCGCCGCTCCGCTGCCGCGGCGCCGCAGACGCCACGCCCGAAAGCTATTTCGAGACAGCCAAGTGTGCCCTGGTAGGGGCCGACGCGAAGGAGCGAACCCGGTTCCACCACCCGGTAGAAACCGGTCCACAGATGCCCGAACGCGTTGTGGACCAGACAGGCGATGGTCGCCATCTCGGCGATCTCATCGTCGATCCCTTCCAGAACGGCGTCCACGTGCTCCTGGAGCGTATCATAGGCCTCCGCCCGGGGACGGTCACGGAGGTCGAGGGTTACTTCGGCCATGGTGTTTAGGGGTGAGCGACTACGGGTAATTCCTGGTCTGCGCTTACGGGGCCCCGTCTCAGGCTACGGTGAGGCGCGCGAGGACGCTGAGGAGCGTGGAGTGAAGCAGGAGCAGGGCGAGACCGTGAACAGCCACTCCAAGCCCTCCACCTACGGGACCCAGGCGGCGAGCGCCGAGCCAACCGGTGAGGGCGATTGCCACGCCGACGCCCACGTACCCCGCGTCCAGGCCGACGTTCAGCCAGAGCAGACGGTCAAAGCTGGTATAGCTGCCAAGGTCGCGATAGGCGAGACCCTGCCAACGCCAGAGGCCAATCAGCAGTTCCAGCAATCCCAAGCCGGCCAGTATGACGGCGAAGTGACGGAGGAGTGGCGAGCGGTCGTCGGCGCGCCGGGCGACCATCAGAAAGAGGATAAGGACGGTGCCCACGAGGACGCACGCGGCGCCCCAGAGGAGCAGGCGAAGCAGGTGATTGCGTTCGGCGATCAGGAGGGCGTCGGACCACATCGGGCTGCGTCTCGTCTCGGGCGGGGGGGCGTCTGCCGACGGGCGGCTTGGGCTGGCATCCGGTAGGTGGCTGCTGACGTCCGATTGCTGATCGCCGGCTGCTGCTTACTGATGACTCGGTCTGCCTGAACTACGGCAGCGACGAGGCGGCACACAAGGCCGCCCCGGCCCGGTGCCCACTTCCGTACGCTTCGATAACTTGGATCTCTCGTTCGCGCTTCCACTTTCTTCCTTAAAGCTTCCATGGCTTCCAAGCGTCCGTTCATTATCCGCTCCTCCCCCATCGCCGGGAAGGGTGCTTTCGCCACACGGCGCATCCTCAAGGGGGAGCGTCTCATCCAGTACACCGGTGAGCGGATCAGCCAGGATGAGGCCGATAGCCGTTACCCTGACATTCCCGGCGCGTCGCACCACACGTTTCTCTTCACGCTGGATGACGACACGGTGCTGGACGCAGCGAAGGGCGGTAATCCCTCGCGTTTCATCAACCACTCCTGCGATCCCAACTGCGAGGCCGTGATCGAGGACGAGCAGATCTGGATCTACGCCCTGAAGAACATCGCCGACGGGACTGAGCTGGTCTACGATTATCGTTTCATCCTTGAGGAGCGGCACTCCCCAGCGGCAAAACGGCGCTACCCGTGCCGCTGCGGCGCCAAGAACTGCCGCGGGACGATCCTCGCGAAGAAGCGCTGACGGAAGCTGACGCAGCGCTGACAGAGGGTTAAGCGCGCCAGCAACGCGTCAGTAACCAATATGTAACGCGCCAGCAGCCAGATATGCCGACGCCCCGTCCAGAAATGGACGGGGCGTTCGTCATATTCGGACGAGGTAAAATCCCCAATTTCCGATTGACTTTGTCGGAATATACTTCTACTTTCGCACTACATGATAACAATTATCAACTAACCTTCGCAACTGGCTGGCCATCACCTGATGTCGATCAATTCCACTGCCTACCGTGACGCCGGACGGATTGTTCTCCGCCCTGTCGCTGCTGGCTCGCTCGCCCTGCTCCTCCTCGCTACTGCTGCCTGTGGCCGAGACGAAGGGGTCGCCCCTCTCGAGCCGGTCGAGGGAACCATCGAAGTCGATGCCTCCGCCGGATGGGCCTACCTCTCACTAGCCAGCGAGGCGGTGGTCAACCCCGCCAACCCGGCCAACAGCACCCAGTGGGATATCGCCTTCAACGGCACCAACGTCATGCTCAACGGCGGTCAGGCGGGTCCGGGAGGGGTCACCGGCTACTGTCTCTGCCAGAACTCCGCCACCGGTCCGGACAAGGCCACCATCCTTGCCTACACCGCGGCTGGCGAGCTCGCCGACTACTCCGCCGTCACCTCGTCCACCGTGCCCCCGTCCTCGTCCTTCCTCTCCGACGAGCTCCAGCCGTCTATCACCGAATGGCACACGGGGAGCGGCGCCAGCGCCACGGCTGCCTCAGCCAACGTATGGCTGGTTCGCCTGCGGGACGGCAAGGGCTTCGCAAAGCTCCGCGTCGCCTCGCTCCAGGGGTCCTCGGTGGGCTCGCCGGGCACGGTCACGCTGGAGTACGCCGTTCAGACCACGGCTGACGCACCGCTCGGCGCCACCGGCACGGTCGCTGTGGCCGTTCCTCCCAGCGGCGACGTTAGGGTGGATCTTCTGGGCGGCGGTACCACGACCACTAGCAACAGCGACTGGGACATCCGCTTCGAAGGCTGGACGCTTCGCCTGAACGGCGGCGCGAGCGGCCCAGGCAAGGTCGCCGCCTACCTCACCGACGAGTCGTTCGATGAGATCACGACCGCGGTCACGATGGCCCAGGCGTACAGCACCGACGCCTTCTCCGGCGTCTTTGCGATCCACCCGTGGTACCGCTACAACCTCACCGGAAGCCACGACATCAGTCCCATCTTCGATGTCTACCTGGTGCGGAGCGGCAACAAGATCTACAAGCTCCAGCTCACCGACTACTACGATCCGGCCGGCAAGGATCGTCACATCACGGTCCGCTACGCGCTGCTGGTGGACTGAGGCATGTCGCTGTCGCCCATAGCTGCGCCGCGTGGTCTCGGCCGGCTTCGCACGGTCGTCGCGACCGGCACGGCGGTGATCCTCGCCCTTGCTCTGCCCCTCATCGCCCGCGCGCAGGAGCCGCGGGCGGTGGTGGTTCGTGTCACCGACGCCGCCGATTCCTCGCCGCTGGTCGGCGCGGAACTGCGTACGGGTGACGCCGCAGCGACGGTAGGTCGATCGGTACGCACCGGGAACGCTGGTACGGCCCGTCTCCGCGCCGTAGCGGCGGGCGAGGTGCTCTCCATTCGTGCGGTGGGCTATGCGTCACGCACGGTCGCCATTCCACCGGGCGCCGAGTCCGATACCCTGTTCGTCAGGCTGGAAGCGGTGCCGCTCTCTCTGGACCAGATGGTGATCACGGCGGCGCGGCGGCCGCAACGGCTGGTCGACGCCGTTGTCACCACCGAAGTGGTGACCCGGCGCGACATCCAGAACAGCGGGGCCAGCGACCTGGCCTCGGTACTAACCGAGCAGACGGGGGTCCAGCTTCAGGGCGGACACCCTTCGGGTACCGGCGTGATGCTCCAGGGAATCGGTACCGAGCGGGTGCTCATCATGCTGGACGGTCAGCCGCTGGTGGGACGGATCGCCGGCAACTTCGATCTCTCGCGAATCCCGACCGGGATGATCGAGAGGGTGGAAGTGGTGAAAGGGCCTCAGTCCACGCTCTACGGCTCGGAGGCCATGGGCGGCGTCGTGAACATCGTCACCCGTACCGCCGACCCTGACGGCTGGCAGGCGGGAGCAAGCTTCCTGGGTGGCAGCGATGGCCGGCTGGACGGCACCCTGAGCGCCGGCGGTGGCCGCGGTGCCTGGACCGGTACGGTGGACCTCGGGATGCGCCAGGTGCACCGGGCACCGGGCGTCGCTGGAAGTGCCGGCGCCCTGGCCGACCGCGCTGACGTGAGCGCGAAGGCGCGTTGGGCTCCTGACAGTGACCGGTGGGCGGAGTTCACAGTACTCCGCCTGGATGAGCGGCAACGCTGGGCGTCCAGTTCCCTCTTCGATTTTGCCGACAACGTCCAGAGCGGCGCCCGTCTTACCGCCAGCCAGCAGATTGGCGAGCAACGTTTCACGCCCACCCTGCACTACTCCAGCTTCGAGCACCTGGCGCGCAGCAGCCGCACCGGCACGCCAATCGCCGGAACCGGCGACCGTCAGGTGCAGCGATTGATGGAGGCCGAGCTGCTCTATGCCGGCCGGCTGGGCGGCCTGGCGGTGGACGCCGGAGTGGAAACCCGGCGCGAGATGATCGAGTCGAGCGACGGGCGCGTCGCCGCCGACGGTGACGGCAATCCGGGCTCCCGCACCCTCCACGCTGTGGAGCCATTCGCCCAGTTCGAGCTGGGCGGCGACGCCTGGAGCGTGGTGCCCGGCGCCCGACTCACCTGGAACGAGCAGTGGGGCACCGCCTTCACCCCGCGTATCGCTGCTCGCTGGCGGACGACACCGGAACTCACGCTCCGACTGGCCGCTGGCCAGGGCTTCCGCGCCCCCGACTTCAAGGAACTCTATCTCCAGTTCACCAACGAGTCGGCGGGGTACGCTGTCTACGGGAATCGGGACCTACGCCCGGAGCATTCCGACAACGTCACCGCCGGTGCGGAGTGGAGTTCGGGTGCGGTCTACGCCCGCGGTCAGCTCTTCTGGAACCGCCTGCGCGACTTCATTGAGGCGCGCCCGATGCCCGAAGCAGGTGGTGAGCTGCTCTATGCTTACGCCAACGTGGAGCAGGGTCTCACCCAGGGCGTGGATCTGGAAGCCGGAGTGGTGCTGGGCGGCGCCCGCGTCGAGGCCGCCTACGGTTGGCTCAGCGCCACCGACCGGCTCACTGACCTTCCGTTGCTTGGCCGGCCCAGGCATTCCGCCCGGGCCATGCTCAGCGGCGCCATCCCATTCCTCGGCCGTGGCAGCCTGACCGGTGTCTTCACCGGCCGCACACCGATGGAGCGCGACGAGGACACGGGCGCGGTGATAGGGGAGCGCGACGCCTTCCTGCGCATGAATGCGCGAATCGCCCGTAGGCTGCCTTTCGGCACCGAGTTTAGCGTTGGCGTGGACAACATCTTCGACTCCCGGCCGGCCCTCTGGGAGGGCGCCATCGCCCGCCAGATCTATACAGCTCTCGCCTTCACCGTGGGGCGATGACGCCACGGTATCCGTCGGTATGGAATCGTGTCGCCCACTCGGACGCGACCCCGACCGGCATCAGCACTTCCTCATCTCCTGACTCTTACACCGCCATGCGCCATTCTTCCAGTCTCTCGATCCTGCGCCGTGCTCTGGTCGTCTCGACGGCCTCTGCGCTCGCGGCGCTGCTTATTCCCGCTGGCCAGCTCGCCGCGCAGCACCCAGCCGGTCACACCATGCCCGCCGCTGCCACGCAGACCACGCGGGCGGAGAAGCCGGTGAAGGGAAAGCTGGTTGTGGGCACGATGATCATCGCCCACGGAGGTGGCCCGGACTGGAACGCCCAGGTGGACGAGATGGCCAGCCGCGTGAAGAGTGAGGGTCCGGTGACGGTCAGCTACCTGATGGGACCGGGCGCCTCGGCCAATCCGTTCCAGAAGGCAGCTGCCGATCTGGTGGCTCGGGGGGCGACGGCGATCGCCGTTGTGCCTCTGTTGGTGAGCAGCCATAGCGGCCACTACGACCAGATCCGCTACCTCGTCGGCCAGCTCGACACGCTGAGCGAGGTGATGCACCACCATCTCGATATGGGCGGTATCACCCGCGCCGACGTGGACGTGCCCATCCGTCTCACGAAGGCGGTGGACGATTCGCCTGACGCCGCGCATGTGCTGGCCGAGCGCGCCAAGGCTCTCATACCCGACGCCAGCGAGCGGTCCCGCCGGGCTCTCTTCCTGCTTGGCCACGGACCCAACTCGGCCGAGGACTACGCGACCTGGATGACCAACCTGCGCCGGGTGGCGGCGACAGTTGAGACAGAAACCGGCTTCCGCAGCGTCCTGGTGGAACTGGTGCGGGACGACGCCCCCGCCGAGGTACGCAGCGAGGCCGTGCTGCGGGCACGGGAGTTGATCCAGATTCAGCACGACCTCACCGGCCTGCCGGTGGCGGTGGTTCCGATCCTCGTGAGCACTGGCGAGGTGAGCCAGCTCAAGTTCCCGAAGGATCTGGAAGGAATGCCGGTGGTCTACGACGGCAAGGGGCTTCTACCGCACCCGGAGATGGCCCGGTGGGTTGAGACGCGGATCAGCGAGAGTTGGCCGGCGGTTAACACGGCATCGGCTAACGGCCCTCCAACACCCGGCGCGGTCCGACCGTAAGATCTTGATCCCAGTACGTTCATAGGGCACGCATCCCCGACGTCCGGCATTTCCACGCTACGCTCTCCACATCATGGTCTTCAGATTTCTCCCGCGAGTCTCAGTCCTCGGCGCGTTGGCCCTTCTGGCCACTCTCGCTCCGAGAGCTGACGCCCAGGAACGCACGCAAGCTGAGCGACAGGACTCCATCAGTCGCCGGCTGGAGGCCGTGGTGGTGCGCGGTATTCGCATTCCAGCCGTGATCGGCGGCGCCGGCGCGGTCGTGGCGACGCTGGACTCGCTACGCCTTCCGGCCGCACCGTTGCTGGAAGAGGCGTTGAGGGCAATGCCGTTCATCCTCGTCCATCGCAACTCTCGCGGTGAGATGGAGGTTTCCGTGCGCGGCTCCGATTCCCGTCAGACCGCGATTCTGGTGGACGGTGTGCCACTCACGCTGGGCTGGGATCATCGCTCCGATGTTTCACTGGTGCCTATCACCGGCGCCACCAAAATCACTCTCGTACGTGGCCTGTCCTCGCTACTCCACGGCCCCAACGTTCTTGGTGGCGTGGTGGAAGTGTCGCTTGCCGGCGCCTCTGACGGAGCTGTCGCTCCCAGCTCGCTCATTCTGTCCAGCACCGTGGACCAGCTTGGCGGACATGCCTTCCAGGCCGCTGGTGGTGGCGCGGTGGGTAACGGCTTCACGGTACGGGCAGGCGCTGGCTACCGCGACCGGCCAGGTCTGGCGCGCGCCGGTGGGGTGATCGAACCGGGGCCAGACCCCGACCTGCGCACCAACAGCGCCGCCCACGAGATAGACGCATTCGGCGCGTTCGGCTGGCATGGTAACAACGGCGCCCGTCTGGGACTGTCGGCAACGACGTACAAGGCCGACCGCGGCGTACCGCCGGAGTTGCACGTGGATGACCCGAGATACTGGCGCTATCCTGACGTCAATCGCACCCTCGTCACTCTTTCCGGTCGGACGGCCACCGGCGCGACGCCATTCGGTACGGGCGCCGTGGAGGCTAGCGTCGGCGCGAACTTCGGACGCACCAAGATCGATTCGTACCGGACTGCTGCGTACCAGGATATCGAAGGCCGCGAGGCCGGAGATGAGCGGGTGCTCACGGCCCGAGTTGCAGCGGACCACTCGATGGGATCACGCGCGACGCTGCGCGCGGCCGCGGTGGGCGCGGTCGTTAACTACGACGAAACGCTGGATGACGACCCGGTCAACAAGTACGAGCAACGGCTGTGGAGCCTGGCCTCGGAAGCCACCTGGTCGCCTCTGCCCAGCACGCAGTTCAGCGGTGGTGTGGCCCTGGACGCGGCCGACACTCCGGAGACGGGCGGCAAGCAAGCCACGGGCGGCATGAGTGCATGGGGTGGCCGGGTCGGCATCACGCACGTCACCGGCGGTGGGGGTGTACGTCTTCACGCGGCGCTCAGCCGGCGATCACGCTTCCCTGCCTTGCGCGAGCTCTACTCAGGCGCTCTCGGCAAATTTGATCCCAATCCGAACCTCCGGCCGGAACAGTTGACGGCTGTGGAAGGAGGTGCCACGACAGTTCTGGGGCCGGTGGAGCTTCAGGCGGTCGTCTTCCACCACCAGTTGAAGGACGCCGTGGTGAAGGTGACCACCGAGGGTAAGAAGAAGCGCCGCGTGAACCGAGACGAGCTCCGGAGCACCGGCACCGAGTTGCTGGCTACCTGGCGTCACAGAACCGGCGTCGAGCTCATGGGCGATCTGCTGCTCCAGCGAGTCCGCGTCATCGACCCGACGGCCGATGCCAGTGACCGGCCGGAGAATATGCCGCAGATCCGCGGCGGTGCGCAGTTGGCAGTGCCGCTGCCATGGTCCGTTCGCGGACTGGCCGGAGTCCAGTACCTGGGCGACCAGTACTGCCTGAACCCGAACAAGGGTCCGGACCTACACCTCGATGCCAACATGCAGGGCGACATTGGCCTGGAGCGCGACTGGTCTCTCGGTCGGGCTGCCAGCGCCGTTCTGAGCTCCCTTCGCACACGCCTGTCGGCGAACAACTTCACCAACCAGGCGACGTACGATCAGTGCGGGCTGCCGCAGCCAGGCCGCACCGTTCGCCTGACGGTTATGGTGCACTGACCGGCGCGGCAGTAGTGGTACAGGAGGGCCGGGTAGTGGCGAGTCATGCCACCACCCGGCCCTTTTTCTGCGCCTCAGCTCACTATGTCCAGAGCACCACTCCCTGAAGCTGCATGCCCTCCCCTCGAAGCTCTTCCACGGCGGTGCGCAGATCGGCGAGCCTGGTGACGGCGGCATGCACGCATAGGATGACATCGGAAGCCGGGACTGGGCTGGAGAAGCTGCGGCCCGGCTGGTCGAGCGGGGCACAGACGACCGTGAGGTCGTATCGGCTGGCAACGCGCTCAAAGTCGCGGCGGAAGGCGTCGTTTGCGGCGGGACGGCGTCCCCGGACACGAGCGCCAGCAGGGATGATGTCGACCACCTGATCGCGCCCGAATAGCGAACTGGCTATGCTCTCTGCCCAGCCCACCTCGCCGCGCAACAGTTCCGAGACGCCAGGACCCGTTCGTACTCGCAGCGCGGCCGCCAGCGCCCCATTCTTCAGGTCGGCGTCCACGAGCAGGACGGCACGGGCCTCGGCGGCGGCAGCGGCGGCGAGGTTCGCTGCCACCCGGGCGACGATGCTCGGTTCGCCGCCGGTGATCGCCACGACGGGAAGCGACGCGCCGGTGGGTGAGATGTGCAGGTAGAGTAGCTGGTACGCGCCGCTGATCGGATCCAGGACATCGGGGGACAGTTCATCGGCTAGTCGTCGACCGCGCTCCGCCGGCGCCTCGCTCCCGGAGTCAATGACGGCGAGAGTGCGGTAGCCGGTCTCCCGTTCGATCTCCGCGCCGTCGGCCACCAGTGGCGTGCGCAACTCACCGATGAACACCCACAAGTAGCCGGCGACAAGGGCGACGACCAGTGCAGCCGCGAGCACGGCTGCCGGCGGCGCAATGAAGCTGGCTCCGGAGCGGGCCGCCTCGGCGCGCTCGGCCAGAGCGGCGTTGACGCGTCGCTGGTTCTCGAGTCGCTGAACAAGGGCGTCGTGGGCGCGCTCGGCGGTGCCCACACGCTCCATCGGTGCGATCGTATCCACCGGCGGCCGCTCAACGACCTCGACCACCGGCGCCGGCGGCGGCTTCAGCGCATTGAGCGCGGCCGTCGCCGCAGTCACCCGACGAGACGCGACCCCCTGAATGGCACGGCCGATGGCGTTCACCCGGGTCGTGAGAGAGACGTAGATCGGATCGATGCCACCCAGCGCGGCGAACTCCTCGCGCTCCCGCTCTACGGAAGCCAGGCTGTCGAGCAGCGGCCGCACCCGGGGTTCGGTGGCCAACTCTGGGAGTTCACCAAGCTGGCGATAGGAGGCCGGGAGAGGGGACCGCTCGACGCGGGCCAGTTCTCGCTGGAGAACGGCAATTACTCCCTGAAGAGAGTCGCGCTGCCGCAGCTGTTCGGAACTCATCACCGCCACTGGCGCCACCGGTTGCGGCGGCGGGGCGACGGCTTCGGCGCGGACGGCGACGAAGTCCTGGCGCGCGCTGGCGAGCTCGGCTTCGGCGCGAGCCAGCTCTGACCGGACAGCGGTGGTGTCCTGCCACTCGTCGGCACGCGGGGTGAGCGCGGCGAAGGCTTTCTGCGCCTGCCTGGGGACGAAGATGAGCGTCAGCAGCGCGGCCGTGAAGACGATCCCGGCCACGATCCCCAACCGTCCTGGCCGCCGTAGCGCGTTATGCGCGCGGGCGCTGAACCAGGCTACCCGTGCCTCACCACGGCCGCGGCGCTCCGGCGGCGGCGCCGAAGGAGGGAGGGGCATGTCAGGCGGCGGGATAACGTCCGCAATCGTCGGGTCGGCCATGCCTGGCAGTCTAAGGGAGTGAACGCAGAACGGGCGGGAGCGTCGTGCTGACGCTCCCGCCCGTTCCACATTCCAGAACTACTGGACCGTTACGTTGCCGATCATGCCCATGGCAAGGTGCGGCGTGCAATCGAACTCGTACTTGCCCGGCGGGATGTTACCGAAGGAGACAGTGACTTCCTCGCCAGCGTTCAACATCATCTTGCTGGACAACTCGCCCATCTTGTCGGGGATGTTGGCGTTCAGCTGAGCGCGCACCGCGTCCGGGGTCTTCGGGAAGGCGACGTTGTGCGGGCCGCCCGAGACGAAGATGAACTTGATGCCATCGCCCTGCTTGATGGTGATGTCAGCGGGGTCGAAACGATAACCCTGAGCATCTCCGAGCATCTTGACTTCATGCACCGTGCCCGTGATGGGCGCGGCGGCTACATCACCAGCCGGAGCAGCCGCAGCGGGCGCTTCGGTGGTGGGGTCCATTGCTGGGGTGTCGGCTGTGTCGGCAGCGCCGCCGCCGCAAGCACCGAGAACGATCGCGCTCGCAACGAGCGTAAGTCCGTAAAACCGCATGTGCAAAGAGCCTCCGGTACGTACCTGATGAACTGCTGGTGATTGGTACCTCACGGGGCCCCGTGAGGCTTATAAATCTACCTATAAGCTGGAGCGAGCGCCAAGGGGGGGTGGCTTCTCAAGCTGCAAGATTCGCGTGTTGTCGAGCCTGGCTCCCGAACGCCCTCGAAGTCATCCGGGAGCTCGACGACGCGATCACTGGCCGATGAGTGAGTTAGCTACTCCCCCCTGCCGCGATGGCAAGGTGCGGTTTAGGTTCTCCGCAATGTCGCTCCCCATCGCTCGCTGCCACCACCGCGCCCGCCATCATCACGGCCACGACCATCAGGTCGGGACGGGATATGCGCGTGCCTTTCAGTAGCTGAGCACGAGCACGCCCGCCATCATCACGGCCACGACCATCAGGTCGGGACGGGATATGCGCGTGCCTTTCAGTAGCTGAGCACGAGCAGACCATGGCGCCATCGCGGCGCTTGGGCCCGTCCGATCATCGGACGGGCCCTTTCTGTATCCATGCAATTCCAGACTACTCCTGCTTTTTTGCTCCGCAGTTCCCCGCCACTCGGGCGGACGAGCAATCCCACACCAGAGCCACCTCCGAATGTTGCGCATTGCACTCCCCAACAAGGGCCGTCTGGCCGAAGACACCCGAGCGCTGTTTAACGATGCCGGTCTCGAGGTCCGCGCGAATGGCGAGCGCTCGCTCACGGCGTCGCTGGGCGGTGAGTTCGAGGCGATCTTCGTTCGTGCCGCTGACATTCCTGAGTTCGTCGCCGACGGGGCGGCCGACGTAGGCGTTACGGGATGGGATCTGGTGCGCGAATCAGGGCGCGACCTGCACGAACTGCTGGACCTGGGCTTCGGGAAGTGTCGCATGGTGGTGGCAGCGCGCGACGACAGCGGCGTGTCGACGCTCGACGACCTGCGCGCAGATGGCCCCGCACCCAGGGTGGCGACTGTCTTTCCGCGCATAGCGCGGAGCTTCTTCGAAGAGGTGGGACGGTCGGTGACGGTGGTACCGGTCTCCGGCGCCTGCGAGGTCGCCCCCCATCTTGGAATTGCCGACATCATAGTCGACATCACCTCCACCGGCTCCACGCTGCGCATGAATGGACTGCGTGAGGTGGCCACCGTGCTCGAATCATCGGCCCGCCTGATCGCCACGCCGGCGCTGGTCAACGCCTCGCCGTCCGCTCCGGCCACGATCGCCCTGGCCGAGTTGACAACGGCGCTGGAATCGGTGCTTCGTGCGCGCGGTCAGCGATATGTGATGGCCAACGTGCCGCGCGCCGTGCTGGACGAGGTGACGCGAGTGCTCCCCGGACTCAACGGCCCGACCGTCATCGACCTGCTTAACGGCGGCACGCACGTGGCGGTACACGCAGTGGTTCCGGCCCACGCCATCTACCGCACCATCGCCCAACTGAAGCAGTTGGGCGGCGAGGGCATCCTCGTCACCCGCATAGAGAGGCTCATGCCATGACGCCTGAGCGAGAGAGCCTGGTCAGGTTCGCCGGAGCGATCGATCTGCTACCGGCGGCCGAGTTGGCGGCGCTGCGAGATCGGTCCACCAGTTCCGACGTCGCCGTGCGCGCCGCTACGGCGAAAATTGTCGCGCGGGTGAAGCACGACGGTGATGCGGCGCTGGTGGCCATGGCCCGGGAGTTTGACGGCGTCACTCTCACCTCACTCGAGGTGCCGCGGGAAGAGTGGGAACTCGCTCTGGGCCGGCTGGAGCCAGCGTTGCGGGCGGCGCTGGAGCGCGCGTCAGCGAACATCGAGCGCGCTCACCGGGCCTTCCTCCCACAGGGCGTGGAGGTGGAGACGGAACCCGGCGTAATAGTCGGCCGTCGCCCCGATCCGCTGCGCCGGGTAGGCGTCTACGCACCCGGCGGCCGCGCGGCGTATCCGAGCAGTGTGCTCATGGGAGTGGTGCCGGCGCGGGTGGCCGGAGTGGATGAGGTGATAGTCTGTTCCCCGCCGGGCGACAGCGGCCTCCCCACCGACGTCGTGCTCGCCGCGGCTGCTCTGGGAGGCGCCGACCGCCTCTTTGCCATAGGCGGAGCGGGGGCGATCGCGGCAATGGCTCACGGCACGCGGACAGTGCCACGGGTGGATCTCATAGTCGGTCCGGGCAACGCTTATGTGGCCGAGGCCAAGCTGCAAGTGAGCGACGTCGTAGCCATCGATGCGCCGGCGGGACCGAGCGAGCTGCTGGTTCTCGCCGACGGCAGTGCTGACCCGGCGCAGGTCGCCCGCGAGATGCTCGCCCAGGCCGAGCACGACCCGCGCGCGGCGGCGGTAGCCGTCGTCGTCGGCGACGAGACCGCCGCGCAGGTGATGGAAGCGCTCCGGACCCAGCTACCAGTGATGAAGAGACGGGAGATCACAGCCACCGCGCTGGCCGCTCAGGGCGGCGTACTCACCGCCCGCGACCACGACGAGGCAATCGCCTTCGCCAATGAATACGCGGCCGAACACCTGCTGCTCGCCGTCACCGACACGGTGGCGCAGGACGCCATGCTGGCCAGGCTGCGCAACTGCGGCACTGTCTTCCTCGGCCCAACGTCTTCGGTTGCCTTCGGCGACTACATGACCGGCGCCAACCATGTACTCCCCACCGGCGGCCTGGCGCGCTGTTACTCCGGCCTCTCCACGCTCGACTTCTTCCGCTGGACATCCTACCAGCGCATCACCGCGCCAGCCGCGGCAGCAATGGCTAGCGACGTGGGCGTGTTGGCCGACGCCGAAGGGCTGCCCGGCCATGCGGCTGCAGCAAGAGCGTGGGAGACGACCGATGCAGCCGTCGTGAGTCCGACAGACGGAGAGTTGGCACGATGACCCTCGCGATGATCGACCCATGACAGACGCCCGCAGCCGTACCGACCGCGAGGATGATGAACGCCCACGACGCACGCCACCTTCTCCCATGATCACCCGCGATTCCTACCGCCAGATAGACCTCTACGCCCCCGATCGCTCTCCGTGCGCGACGGACCTCTCGGACAACACCAACCTGTGGGGCGTGCCGCCGCGTGCGGCGCGGGCGCTGCGTGACGCCGGTGCGGCAGCGGTGACACGCTACCCCTCTCTCTACGCCTCGCAGCTCAAGGAAGCGCTGGCCGAACAGGCGGGCGTGACGACATACTCGATTCGGCCATCCGCGCCTTCACCGAGCCCGGGGACCGGGTTGCGGTGCCCGACCCGTCGTTCGCCATGATCCCGATCTTCGCCCGGATGAACGGGCTGGAACCGGTACTTGTGCCGCTGTCGGGTGGCACCGCGCTGGACGCCGCCGCGATGCTCGCCACCGGGGCCCGCGTGATCTACCTCTGCAGCCCCAACAATCCCACCGGCAACCTTCTCGACGCCGATGACGTTGCGCGTGTGGTCCGCGAGGCGCCGGGCGTGGTGATCATCGACGAAGCCTACGTGGACTTCGCCGACGGCGACTCACGAGACCTGTTGCAGTCGAGCGATCGTCTGCTCATCTGCCGCACGATGTCCAAGGCTTACGGACTCGCCGGCCTGCGCGTGGGCTACGCGTTGGGCGCGCCGGCACTGGTGGCGGAGGTGGAGAAGAGTCGCGGTCCCTACAAGGTGAATGCACTGGCCGAGCGTGCGGCGCTGGTCGCGTTGCGCGAGGATGGTGAGTGGGTGCGAGCACACGTCGCCGAGGCCGTGGCGAATCGGCAGCGGCTGGACGCCGAACTGCGCGCTCGCGCGCTGGCCCCGCTACCGTCGGCGGCGAACTTCCTGCTCGTGCCGGTGCCGGACGCGGCCTTTACAGCTTCGCGGCTGCGCGCCCGCGGCGTCGCCGTCCGTCCGTTCGTCGACCTGCCCTCGATCGGCGACGCGCTGCGCATCTCAGTGGGGCCCTGGGAGATGATGCAACGATTCCTCGACGCATTCGATGAGGCTACATGCTCGTGACTCTGTTCGATTACGGAGCCGGTAACCTGCACTCGCTGATGAAGGCGCTGGAAGCGCCGGACGTCGAGCTACGAGTGGAGGATGACGCGCGCCGGGCGATCGACACCGACCTGCTCGTACTGCCCGGAGTGGGAGCTTTCGGCGCCGCGGCGGCACGCCTGGCGCCCGGACGCGCGTCCATGCGCGACGCCATCCGCGACGGACTTCCGTGCATCGGCATCTGCCTGGGAATGCAGCTCCTCTTCGAGCAGAGCGACGAAGGCGGCGGCGAGGCCGAAGGGTTGGGGATCGTGGCGGGACGAGTGGAACGGCTGCGTGCTGCGCGCGTGCCGCAGATAGGTTGGAATAGCATCGACGACGCGTGCGACCCACTGTTCGACGCCGCGCCACTGTCCGTCGCCTACTACGCCAACAGCTTCGTCTGCCGAGCCACCGACCCGTCGCAGGTTATTGCCTGGAGCAGCCATGAGGACGACCGGTTCGCTGCGGCAGTGCGCGTGGGCCGGACAGTTGGCGTGCAGTTCCATCCGGAGAAGAGCTCGACCGCTGGCGTGCGATGGCTGCACGAGGCGCGGCGAGCCGCACATGACATAGGGGAGAACGCATGATCGCCATACCGGCCATAGACATTCGCGAGGGCGCCTGCGTCCAACTCGTTGGCGGTGCATATGCCGAGGAGCGGGTGCGGCTGGAGGATCCCGTCGCCGTCGCCCGTGACTGGGCGCGGCTGGGCTTCAGGCAGCTTCACATCGTGGATCTGGACGCTGCCACCGGGCGCGGCTCCAACCTGAGCGTGATACGGTCCATCCTGCACGAGTCATTGTTCGACGCGGTTCAGGTTGGCGGCGGTGTGCGCGATGAGGAGAGCATTGCCACCCTCCTTGACGCCGGCGCGACGAGCGCTGTGGTGGGGACGCGCGCGTTGGAGGATCCCGACTGGCTGGCCGAGATGGCCGACAGTAACCCCGGCTCGCTTATCGTCGCCGCTGATGTGAGGGGACGGAAGGTGGTTACTCGTGGCTGGCAACACACGCTGGCCGGCGACATCGACGATCACATGGAAGCGCTGAATGCGCTCCCTCTGGCCGGCGTCATGGTTACAGCCGTGCATCGCGAGGGGCAGATGCAGGGACCCGACTTCCACCTCATGGACGACGTGCTGGAGATGGCGACGCTGCCGGTGATTGCCAGCGGTGGTATCGGCACGATGTCGCAGTTGCGCGAACTGGCCGAACGCGGAGTGGCCGCGACGGTGCTTGGAATGGCGCTTTACACCAGTGCCCTGGACCCGCGGTCGACCGCGGAGGAGTTCGGATCATGAACAGCGCTCAGAGTTTGCCCCAGCCCACCTCTGCTTCCGGTCCCGACACCTTGGATGGCGGTCGTACTGCTGCAGCCGGGTCAGTGAGCGTGGAGCGGGAGACACGCGAGACGCAAATCCGTGTGACGGTCGGCGTGGGTAACGGTGACGGCGAACAGGTGCCAGCGAGTATCGATACTGGCATTCCGTTCCTCGATCACATGCTCGTGACCCTGGGTCGCTATTCAGGTCTCACGCTCACCGTCCACGCTCGCGGCGACCTGCGTCATCACACCATTGAGGACGTGGCCATCGTGGTCGGCACTGCCATCGCCCGCGCATTGCCAGCGACCGCGGCTCGCTACGGCGACCGCACCATTCCGATGGACGATGCGCTAGTGCACGCCGCCCTGGACTTGGGCGGCCGACCGTACTACGAAGGGCCGCTACCGAGCAAGCTCTACGATCATTGGATGCGCTCGTTCGCCGACAATGCGCGCGCCACGCTACACCTGCGCGTGATCCGAGGCAGCGATCGTCACCATGTGGTGGAGGCTGCTTTCAAGGCGCTGGGACTGGCCATCCGCGATGCCTTCGTGGAGACCGGCGCAGTGTTCAGCACCAAGGGGAGCGTGCGCGAAGATGCTAACTAGACGCATCATAGTCTGCCTGGACATGCAGGGTGGCAGAGTGGTGAAGGGGACGCGCTTCATCGACCTGCGGGACGTCGGTGATCCGGTAGAGCTGGCCGAGCGTTACGAAGCCGAGGGTGCCGACGAACTCTGCTTCCTCGACATCTCGGCCACCTCTGAGGAGAGAGCGACGATGCTGGATGTCGCTCGTCGGACGGCCGAACGGTTGTTCATTCCCCTCACCATTGGGGGAGGCATCCGGAGCGCGGACGACGTTGCCCGGGCGCTCCGTGCGGGTGCCGACAAGGTGGCCATCAACTCCGCCGCCATTGCCCGTCCGGAGTTGCTGGAGGAGGCCTCAGAGCGATTCGGCGCACAGTGCGTGGTGGCCAGCATCGACGCGAAGCCGGTGAGCGGGTCACCGCACTCGTACGAGGTATACAGCCACGGCGGTCGCACCCCCACCGGACGTGACGCGGTGGCGTGGGCACGTGAATGCGTGAGCCGCGGCGCTGGTGAGATCCTTCTCACGAGCATCGACCGTGACGGCGCGCGCACTGGCTACGACCTGGAGATGACGCGAGCTGTGGCCGACGCGGTGAACGTGCCGGTAATCGCCAGCGGCGGCGCGGGAAACGCCGACCACGTGCGCGAGGCGATCGTGGATGCGCATGCCGACGCCGCCCTGGTCGCCGGAATTTTGCACGAGGGACTGACGACGGTGTACGCGATCAAGCGTGTCCTTCACGACGCCGGAGTACCGGTGCGCCTGACATCGTTCTTCCACGAGGAGAGTACGTCATGAGCGACAAGGAGAGCCCGGAGACACTGCTGGAGGCGGTGGCAGAGCTGGCGCGTCTCGCCGGCGAGACGGCGCTGTCGCACTTTCGCGACGGCGTGGCGGTGGAGTTCAAGGGCGACGGATCGCCGGTGACAGTTGCCGACAGGGCCGCCGAGCTGGTCGCCCGCGAATGGCTGGCCCGTCACTTCCCTGACGACGGCATCCTGGGCGAGGAGTACGGCGTCGAGCGGCCCGACGCGCGGCGGCGATGGATCCTGGACCCGATCGACGGCACGAAGAGTTTCATTCACGGCGTGCCGCTGTGGGGAACGTTGATAGCAGTAGCCGAGGGCGACGACGTGCTGGCCGGCGCCATCAACTGTGCGGCGGCGGGGGAGCTGGTGGCGGCAGCACGCGGCGCCGGTTGCTGGTGGAACGACGTGCGCTGCAGAGTCTCCACCGTTTCGGAGTTGAGCGAAGCGACGGTGTTGACGACGGACGAGCGCTTTCCGCACGCACCGGAACGGCGGGACGCATGGGCTGCGCTGGCTGCACAGGCACGAATGAGCCGAAGCTGGGGCGACTGCTTTGGCTACCTGCTGGTGGCCAACGGTCGCGCCGAGGCGATGATGGATCCGGAGATGTCAGCCTGGGACTCGGCGGCGCTACAGCCGGTGATCGAGGAAGCCGGCGGAGTGTTCACCGATTGGGACGGCGAAGGGACGGCGTTCGGCGGTAGTGCGGTGGCTACCAACCGGATGCTGGCGGGGGAAGTACGGCTTGTTTTGAGGGGTGAGCGTTCGGCCCGCAATGATTGATCGCTTCACGAAGGGAAATGGACTGGTGACCGTGGTCGCCCAGGACGCGATTACGGGAGCGGTGCTAATGGTGGCGTACGCTGACCGGGAGGCACTGGAGCGAACGATCGAGACCGGGGAGATGCACTACCGCTCGCGATCGCGCGGCCTCTGGCACAAGGGTGCGACGAGCGGGAACGTGCAGCGGGTGGTCTCTCTGAGCATGGACTGTGACGGGGATGCGGTACTCGCGCGGGTACGTCCGGCGGGGCCGGCCTGTCACACGGGCGCGGTGTCGTGCTTCGGTGACACAGCGTTGGGTGCCGACGAACTGGGCGTGCTGGACGCGACGGTGGCGGCGCGAGCGAGCGATCTGGCCGAACCCACACCGATCGCTCAGCCGGCCGGCCGGCCCAGCTACACCCAGCGCCTGCTCGGCGACCGTAACTTGCGCCTCAAGAAGATCGGCGAGGAGAGCGCCGAGTTCGTCCTCGCCTGCGCTGACCTGGATCGAGAGCGCGCCGCCGAGGAGGGTGCTGACCTCTTCTATCACACCCTGGTGGCGCTCCGCGTTCTGGGCTTGGGGCTGGACGACGTGCGTGCGGTGCTCGCCGGGCGGCGGGAGGGGAGCGATTGATCCGTTGCTCCCGACGACCTAATGCCCTCGCAATGACAACCTGACTGCAGCGGAGAAACAGAACGTGCAGAGTTCCAATTCGGCCGGCAATGAATCGGCATCCGAGCTTGTCGATCAGAGGATCGCCGGGCTCGCGGACTGGCGCGGAGAGACTTTAGGCCATGTGCGCAAGCTCATCCAGGATGCGGATCCTGAAGTGGTTGAAGAGGTGAAGTGGAGAAAGCCGTCCAACAACAGCACCGGCGTGCCAGTGTGGAGCCACGACGGGATTATCTGCACCGGTGAGATTTACAAGGACAAGGTGAAGCTGACGTTCGCCCGCGGGGCTGGGCTGAGCGATCCCGGCGGCCTCTTCAACTCGAGCCTGGACGGCAACACCCGGCGCGCCATAGACATCCATGAGGGGGAGAGAGTGGACGCCGCGTCATTCGGTGCGCTCATCCGTGCCGCGATCGAGCTCAACACCTCTGTCGTCCAGGCAAGGTCGACGCGACGGAAGTAGAATCGGTGCGCCGTCTCGTCAGCCGGTTGCTGCCCCGATCTGACGCGCGTCAGCCGTCCCGATCCATCGGAACGCCCAGCAGCTCCCTGATCCTCTTCGCACGAAAGCCAAAGATGCGTTTCAGCTGCAGACGTACGACAGGCAGCGCCAGTTCGCCGACGGGATACAACGGCAATCGGTAGCGCACCTCGTCGTTCACCACCGTGCCGCCCTCCACGTCGTGGAACGTGTGCTTGTGCACCCACTTCGCATAAGGACCTTTGAGCTGCTCGTCTACAAAGAGCACCCCCGGTTCCCAGCGCGAAATGAGCGTCTTCCAGGCAAACGACGCCACGAACAGACGCAGCCGGTAGTCGATCACCGTGCCCGCGGCCATCGCGATCGGTAGCGGCGTCACGATCTGGAAGCTCAACTCGGGAGGGGTGAGCCGCTCCAGGTTGCTCGCGTCAGCAAAGAATTCGAATACCTCGGCGCGCGGAAGATCTATGCGCGTCGAGGCCGTGAGTATGTGATCGGCAGCTGCCATCTTGGTGTGGTAGGAATTGTGACGGAACACGCTGTGCGCATCTGCGCCAACGGTGCACCGGAGATCGGCGTCATCCGAGGATGGCCGGATTCAGGCGCCATACGGCGAGAGTGAGCGCCGCCGCGTAACTCACCCAGGCCAGGTAGGGCACGAGCATCACCGCCGCTAGCGGGCTGACGCGCCAGAAAGCGGCAATGGTAGCGACTATCAGGAGCCAGAGAACGACGACGTCGGCGAACGCCAGCGCGCCAAGGTGCCAGGCGAAGAAGAGCCAGGTCCAGAGTCCGTTCGCCACCAGTTGGCATTGGCCGAAGCGACTCCTCCTACTGCAGCGGCCACAAAGCTCAGTAATAGCCATCCCACCAACGCCCGCAACTGGCCCGATCGAGGAGAATGATTCATCTATCCGATTCCCGGTTGGGTAGTCACCTCGTTTCCGTCCGCACCTCCCAATCCGCGACATCGCCGGCGACGACCGTGAACGATGGGTGAGGTTCTGGCAATTTCACGACCGCGAATTGCTCCAGCCATGCCGGCGCTCGTCTGCGCAGCTTGGCCGTCAGGTGCGCCCACTCATACTCCAACTGACCGGTGGTGACGACCAGCGGCTCCGCCGAGCTGTCCTCAACTATGCGCGTGACGTCGAACTGGTAGCCCCGAACGATCGACTCGACATGGACCTGCCGGAGATACGTCGCGACCTGACCGACGGGAGAGGACGCGGCGCGGAATCGAGTGAGTTGAGGGTGCCGCTGGTAGCCGTTAGTCCGGCCGGCAAGCACAGCCTGCGCCAACAGGGTCTCTCGCCAGAGGGCGACGATCCCCTTGGCGTCGAGGTAGCGCGGGTGCAACGACCAGATTCGCATCTCTCTTCACTCAAGTGTGGCACGAGACGGCGGATCCTTTCGATGACCGCGACCGCAAGGAGGAGGGCGTCGACGATTACCGCAAGATCATCGGCGCCGTGCCTGTCCAATAGGGCGTGCAGATCGGCGTCTGCACCGCCGTTCAGCTCGGCGTATGCGCCTCGATAAAGCGCGCCACGGCCTCACGGGCACGCGCCTCGGCCTCCTCGGCGTCGTCACCGTGATACTCCCCGAACGGAGTGGCGAAGCGTTGGACAGCGCCGTCCGGGTGATGACAGCACAGATCGATGACCATCGCCACAAACCCATACCGTCCGGCAACCAGGGACTCGGTCTCCTTCACTTCGACATCAAACTCGTACGTAGGCTGCTCCATCAGTGTCACGTCCATGAGTGCACGGCGCTCCAGCGGCGCGCCATCGTGGGCCTGCTCGAACAGCCGCGCAAACGGCGGCGTCATTGAAAGTTAGCCAGATTGTGGCGCGGATGGAGTCATCACGGCCCGCGGGCGTCCAGCTGGCATCCAAAAAGGGCTGTTGAGGCCGGTCAGACCGAGGCGCCGAACAGACGGCCCACCAGAGCCGAGGCGGCCATGGCGAGGGCACCCCAGAATGTCACCCTGAGGGCGCCACGCCACATCACCGCGCCACCCACCCTCGCCGCCAGTGCTCCCAACGCGGCCAGGAGTACCAGCGCGCTAACAGTGACGAGTGTGGCCAGGGTCTCCCGCGGGGCCACGGTGGCAACGACGACCGGGAGCGCGGCGCCCACGGCGAAGCTGACAGCCGAGGCCAGAGCGGCCTGCAGGGGCCGCGCGGCAGTCGCTTCGAAGATGCCCAGTTCGTCGCGCGCATGCGCCGCCAGTGCGTCGCCGGCCATGAACTGGTCGGCCACCTGCTGCGCGAGCTCCGGAGTCAGGCCGCGTTCCACATAAATTGCCGCCAACTCGGCGTGTTCACCGGTGACGTCGGTCGCCAACTCATGGCGCTCGCGCTCCAGGTCGGCCCGTTCGGTATCGGCCTACTCACCGGCGGCCATCGACATGGCCCCTGCCACCAGGCCGGCGACGCCGGCGATGAGTACCGCCGAGCGCGTGGTGCCCGACGCGGCCACACCGACCACCAGACTGGCGGTGGAGATGAGACCGTCGTTGGCGCCCAGCACGGCAGCTCGAAGCCAGCCTATGTGAGCGGTTCGATGTCGCTCGATGTGGCGCACCAGACCTCCTGAGGTGTTCGCCCTACCGCGTTGAATCGTGGCCGTCCGAAGGCCATGCGGTGATCAGGCGGGTGGCGAGGATCGTTGTCAGGCAGGTGACGAGGAGCGTCGCCAGGCGGCTGGCGCGGGTGCCGCCACCTGGCGCCCAATATCATTCCGGCGAGCTGGCCGCGGGCTGATCCTCAAATCCCCACGGTGCAGGCGGCGCCGGCACGGGCTGGGTGAGGTCGAATTCCACGCGGAAGCGGCGGTCGGTCCCTTCGCGCCTGAGAGCGTAGGCAAAGAGCTGACCCGGCACTACCTCCACCGTCCACACGTTGGTGACCGCGGCCGGTATCAGTTGCGCCGTGTGCGAATCGGCGGCGAACTCCTGCCACTCGACCGTCCCCGTGTCGCGCGTGTCACCGCCGTACTGGGTGACTTCGTCCTCGCTGCCGTCCGCGAGACGGTGGTCGTGCTTGAGGCGGAGTCCATCGGGCGTCCGCGTGATGACCCAGGTGCGCGAGCGGTCATCGCCGACGTGGAACGGAATGCGGATCTCGGCGTCGGAGCATTCGCGTACGTGCATCACAAGCTCCGAACTCGCGAAGCTAGAATCACTGGCCGCGCCCTCCGCCAACCGGCCAGCGTAGGCATTGCCGCAGAGCGACTGGAGCGAGGTCCAGAACACTGTCTGCGCGGGGGTCGCAACATCCGCTGCGCCGGTTGCAGCGGTGTTCGAGGCAGCGAGACTATCGGGGCCACCCTCTCGCGAGTCGGCACCGCAGCCGGCGAGAACTAGCGCCGCCACCAGCGCGATGATAGGCGCTCGGAATCGGTCGCCGGCAGAGGGGCGAATGGGGGAGGATCGCGCCTGATTGAAGGTCATCGGTTCGTGGAGTGGGAGTGGGACCGAGGCTGCCGGCGGGGCCGACATTCGACATCGGAAGATAGGCTCGAACGCGGGAAGGACCTATTCACGCCTGCTCCACGGAGAAGCGCTGCATCGAATTCTTGAGTCTGGCTGCTGGGAACTGGCGCTCGTTGCCGGATGCCAACCTGGGTTTCATTGGATTATTGCGCCATGCGAACCGACGGGATTATGATAGCTCCGCGCGAATTACTGGGACCGCGCATCGGACCGTTCTCAGAGGCGGGTCGCCGCGATCCCCAATCTTCCACACTGAGCGGTGCATCCATGCCCACCCCGTTACCCCTACCCTTCGTGGCCGCGTCGATGACCGGCCTCACGAAGCTCGCGCCGGCCCGTCCCGTATATAAGGTCGACTACGCTATCAATGCCCACACCAGCGCCAGCTTCGTCATCAAGGCGGAGGTCAGAAAGCACCAGGTCACGGATGACAACGGGAGATCGACACCAGTCGCGCGACATATCCAGCAGACTGGACTGCAGACCTCGATCATGTTGATGCGAGACGCCGCCCGTGGCGGGCGTGGGCGTGTCCTGAACGACAAGGAAGCCCAGGCCTTCCGGACACGTGCCCTGCTCCTGCTGGCCGCCGGCGAGAAGACTGACTTCAATTCCGCCTACGATTCCGAGAGCGTCTGGCTGCTGATGGGAATGAAGGACGGGCTGGTGGACCTGGAAGGGATCGTCCAGGGTGGGAGCGCCCTCAAGGCGTCTCAGATACTCCTGGCCCTGCGAGATCCTGAGAATCTGGATCGGCTCGGGCGCATCCTGGCCACCGACCTGTTCCTGGGAAACCGCGACCGTTTCCAGAACGACCAGGGGAACCAGGGCATCCAGAACTTCGGCAACGTCTTCTTCGTGGAGAAGGGCAGCGGCGAGTTCAAGATCAAGGGCCTGGACGTGTTCGACTCGACCAAGAACACGGCCCTGATGTCGCACACCGTCAAGCGTGGCTGTGAACGCGATCCGAGCCCGGCTAACGTGGACTATTGGGCGGGTCCGCTACTCAAGGACGCCACGCAGCTTCAGCGATTGGCGGACAACGCCCTGACGAGCCTGTATGACGAACTGTCGGCAGTCTTGCGGAACAACAACATCGGAGCCGGTATAATCCGCGGCTACAAGTTCGGCCCGCAGCATTCGCAACTCGTCGTTGCCGGCATGAACGCGGCACTGATAGTCATCAAGGCGAGTTGCAAGACGCGGCTGGCCCAGATGCGGCGAGGAAAGGCGGACACCGCCGGCCTCAAGTCCCGGATGAAGCTGATGAACTGGTCAACCTGATCAGACCCCGGACACCCCAACGTCCCATCGCGCTCGTCGGCCTGATTTCGGAGAATGGAGCCGTGGTATCGGCTCACTCTCCCTATGTCACATGCGCGCTAGCTCCCGATCATGCCTGCGGCTGAGGAGGAGCAACGCGCTGAGGGCGCCTAGCAACGCCATGAACATGTCCCATTGGGTATCCCAGACGTCACCCTGAGTGCCTAGGAACTCTTCGGCCGCCGAGCCTCCGATGACGGCGGCGGCCCACTCCACCAGCTCGTAGCTGGCGCTGATGCCGAGGCAGACAGCGACGACGAGGAAGAAGAGCCATTTCCCCGGCTTCAGCGGTGAGCGTCTGAGCAGGATCTCGCGCGCAATGATCGCCGGCACGAAGCCCTGGACGAAGTGGCCGATACGGTCGTAGTGGTTGCGCGCTAAATCCAGAGCGTCCTGCAGCCAGAAGCCGAGCGGCACGCGGGCGTATGTGTAGTGACCGCCGACCATCAGGATCACGGCGTGCAGGAAGATCAGCCGGTAGGCGAGCGGCGTGAGCGGGAATCGGCGCGCGGTGGCGACGAGTACCGGCGCGGCGAGAATAACCGGGAAGACTTCCATGAGCCATGTCGTCCGGTCGTACGGCCCGATCCCCGACAGAACGAGAACGACGATGGCCAGGGCGAGGAGGATCAGTGGCTCGCGGTACGATCTGGTGGGAGTCATACGCGGGTGTGGGTCATATCGTGAAGGATAGGCCTTCCCAGAATCAGGCGACGAGCGGCTCTCCGTGCTCGCGAAGCCATGCGGCGAGCGCCGTCTCATCTCGATCGCTAGAGGCGAGGTCGAGCATCAGCTGGACTACCTCCACGTCCGTCGCGACGATATCCCAGTCGTTGATTCCCAGGAACATGTATACCGCCATGAAGGCGATCCGCTTGTTCCCGTCACTGTACCCATGATTCGCGGCGAGTCCAAAGCCGTACGCGGCGCCGAGATCGAAGATGTCGGAATCAGGCTCGTACTCCCATCTGTAACGCGGCCTGGCAAGCGCGGACTCGAGCGCATTCTCGTCCCTGACACCGTGAAGGCCGCCGTGCTGCTTGAGCTGATCATGGTGCGCGGCATCCACCATGGTGCGGCTCAGCCAGGCTAGTTCGTCCATTTCAGCCCGTTACTTCGCCAGCTCGCGGAGCGCATTGCGATGCCGATGGGCGCCACGCTCGTAGACCTTCATCGCCTTCTCGAACTCGGGGTCATAGGCCGTCAGCAGGACTCCGCGGTCCGTCTCGATGGCAAATCCTTCTTCGCCGGCAACGAGGTGATAGCGCTCCGCCATCTCCTTGGGGATGGTCACCGTTACCGAGCCCCCGGCCCGGCGCATCGCAATCCGCCTGATCATGAAGATCCTCCAGAGCCCATACGTTTCATGTAGCACATTAGTCATATATAATGTGTGTGCTACAAAAATGCTACCGGATGACCGACCCGTCCTCGCCGCAATGGACACGATCGCCATCGCCGCCTCGCTCAATCAAGGATTGTCAGCTCCAGCGTTCGCCATGCCGGTCTTCAGCGCGACGCCTGGCGCACACTGCTGCTGGACCAATAGCCGAATTCGGTGGCGGAGCAGACGCCGTCAAGGTCAATCAGTCGCTCCCGGAGATACGCCTGAGCATCGGCAATCGCCTCGTTATAGACGCTCGGGGCGATTTCCTTGAGGACGAACTCGAGGAACATGTCAGCCTTAAGTTCGCCAATGTCCAGCTCCAGTTCCTCGGCGAAATAGCGCTTGATGGAGGAAATGGACTGCGTGCGTGCGTCGTCAGACAGGTTGATAGACATTGAGCTGTGGGATCGGATTATACGGCGTCGCATGACATCGCTCGCGCGCGCCCGGTGCAGCTATGAAGTCTGTCTTGCTCGGAGTACCGAGCGGAAATGGTGGCCGAGCTCAGGTCATTCTGTCAGACGCAAGACTCAGCGAGCCGGCACCCAGTCGCAGGTCGAATCATCGATGCGGTACGTCTTCACCCACGACTCTGCGTTGTCGCTTCCCGCCGCCTGCTCGTAGGTGGCTACCCCGTCGCCCACAATTGCTGTATACGACTGCGCGTCGGGTGAGAGATCGATCCTTGCGTCCAGGCAGGCACTCTTCCGGTCGGCGGAGACGAGCGTGACGTATGCGGTAGACCAGAAACGGTCGCCGTCGTGATTCATGTCGTGGTGTACCAGTATCAACCGTCCATCGCTCGTGTGTCCCACCTGCATGAGCAACGAGGCAAGTTGGGTGTAGTACTCCAACCTCCTGTGCTTGGCGTATTCCTCGACGAGATTCGGCGGCACGCCGCGACGGCGCGCTACAGGCGGGTTCACGGAGTCAACCACTGCACCGTCGCCATCCATGATCAGGATCTGGTTCAAGGTGGCGAAACCCAGGGCGACCGTGTCCTGCCAGGCGACGAAAGGCCCGAAAGGATTGCTCGTCCAGAGGTTGTCGGATTCCGTGTACTCCCTGGGCACCGGGCCGAAGTAGTGCATGGTGTCAGCGCCGATGCGCCAGCTCGCCAGACTCGTGCTGCGCTTCTTGCTCAGCACCGCGAGCCAGATGGAGTCGCCCACCTGTTGACCCGCGAAGATGTAGCCACCCACCCTCCCCGTGGCTACCCAGTTGCCGGTGCGTCTGTCGAACACCACGGGACTGTTGCTGCCGCTATTCCCGACTCCCACGAGCGAGTCGCCGAGGAGCATGATGCCGACCGGCTTTCGCAGCTCTCCCGGGCCACTTCCTTTCCGTCCGTACGCGCGCATGAACCGACCGTCGGAAGCGAACTCCAGCAGGCGGGCGGACAGGACATCAGCGACGAAGATCGCTCCGCTTGTATCGACGGCCACACCACTGGCGCGTCCGATGTAGTTGGAGTCGGTCTCCATCAGCCTCACGCTGTCCAGCATTACCAGTTGTGCGCCAGCGCCAGTTGTGCGAGCTGAGGAGAGCAGCCGGTCCGCTGACGGCTCGCTCGAGCCGCGACAGGCGGTGAACAGCACTAATAGCACCAACGCGGTAATTGCGCGCATGAGTGTGCGCCTCCATTGAGGGTCAGCCTGCGTTCAGCAGCTGTGCGAAACCGCGCCTCATTTCAGCCGGCGCGGCCTCTCCCCACCATGTTGGTCCTGACGGCGGCCATTCGGAACGTGGCACCGTGCAAATTCATGCAATCGTAATGCGCGACGCCGCTGAATCGGTGCGCACCTTAGAAGCTCCGAAACCACTTCTCCGGCACCTTACGCGCATCACCCACATACGCGAAGCGCACGTTCTTGATGTAGATGTTCGCTACCCGCCGTACGTCCTGCGGCGTTACCTGTCGCAGCTCGTCGGCGAAGCGCGTGGACGCCTGCCAGTCGCCCTGGTACAACTGAGCACGGGCCAGGAAATCGGCCTGGTCGGCATTTGTCTCGTTGTCCAGGAAGTACTCGGTGAGGAATTGCTGGATGAGTATATCCAGCCCCTCATCGGTCACCGTTCCAAGTTGCAACTCGGCCACCGCCGCGCGCATGAGCGCGAGTGTGGTGTCGGTGGACACAGTCGTCACGTACAACCCGCCGGCCGAGATGGCTCGCTCCACGAACGGTGAACTCACCGCGTAGGTGAGATTCCGCTTCACCCGGATCTCGTTGAACATCCGCCCCGAAAGCACCGCCGTGGCAATGCGTAGCGCGTTGTAGTCGGGGCTCGTTGCCGACGGGCCGGCGAAATAGCCGAGTATGTAGTTGGTGGGTAGTACCCGCGGCGCGACCACGAACGCCGAACCGTTGGGCGGCAGCGGAGGCGGCAGTTCCCACTTGTAGTCGCCTTCCGGCAACGTGCCAATCGTCGTGCTCACCAGCCGCTCCACGTCGGGACGCGAGACGTTTCCGACTATCACCAACATCATGCGCGACCGGACCATCTGCGTCTTCAGATACTCCTTCAGGTCACTGATCTGCAGTGTCCCTATGGAACGCTCGGAGCCCACCGGGTCGATCGCGTAAGG
>CAJDWZ010000036.1_pt1 | contig 28889 bp, 19 predicted proteins | sample 7391701 | NCBI WGS metagenome assembly CAJDWZ01 (sample SAMEA7055744, study PRJEB34461) | soil metagenome | biome: terrestrial ecosystem; feature: Peninsula; material: soil | place: Antarctica | collected 2016
GTAAAGGAAGTTGCTGATGGATACCTGGTACGCCTTCGGAGTCTGGGAGGTGCAGCCGCTGATCGCTCCGACGACGACCGCCGCGCCCAGAAGGGCGGTGAAGGTGGCCGCACGCGACAGCTTCCATCGCGTGCGGCGCCGTAGGTGGCTGGTGGTGATTCCTGGTGTCATGGCCCGAAGTCAGCGTACGACTCGGTGATCAATCACCGTTCCGGGCGATTACTTGAGCGCTGCGAGGATGGTCTTGGCGCGATCCAGGTGGGCGACGAACGCCGGGCGGGACTTCTCCAGGAGGTCCTTCAGTTCGGCGTTCTGGGTGTTCGGAATGAGAGTGTCATCCAGCGCACCGATGACGGCCTCGTGGAAGGCGACCTCGCGCTCCACGTATGCGCGGTCGAATGCGGCACCCGTCAGTCCGTTGAGCTTCGCGGCTGACTCGTCGGCACCGGCCTTGAGCTGCCGGCTGGTGTCATTGTCCTCAGGCGTGACTCCGAGCTTCGTCGCCAGCGCCACCGCCTGAGAGTTCACTGCGCCATGGTCGGTGATCATCATCTGGGCAAAGTCCTTGACGTCCTTTGCCTCCGCCTTGCCCTTGGCGACCTCGCCCGCGGCGCTGTCGATGGAATTGGCGGTCACCACGATGTGGGCGATCTGGGCATCATTTATCGCCGCCGGCGCGGTGGCGTCCGGAGCGGCCATCGAGGGTGTACCTGTGGTCCCGAGGGCGGTGGAGTCGACCGTGGCGTCACCGCTCCCGCCGCACGCTGTCACGCCGAGAATGGCGATGACACCGAATGATGAGAGTGCGATACGGAAGGCGGTGGGCGAGGACGAGAGCATAATATTTCTCCTGAACGGGTGTGACCAAAACTGCGTGGAACTACGTTTCCCGGTTGGTATACCCGTCGTATGGGCGGGGCACGCGGAGTGCAAGATGAGACATACAAGCAGTTGTCCTGCGCTGCAACTACTGGACCCGGGCAATTGCTACCTCGACTGGGAGGGCGCGTCATGCAGCGCCGACCGCCGCACCTACTGCCATCTCGATATCTACCCAGCCGGCTGCGAGAGTCGCTGCTACTGGTGTAGCGGGCCGGACGGCTATAGCGTCAGTCATGACTAAATCAGGATTAATCTCGCGGGTGAATGCGATCGTCCTAGCGCTCGCTGGTGTGGCGATGCTCTTCGCGCCCGACGCCGTACTCCTGCAGATTGTGGACGGCTTCCCACCCGCCGCGTTCTGGCTGGGGCAGTTGCTGGGTGCGGCATGGTTGGGAATGGCCGCGCTGAGCTGGCTGGGTCGCGACGCCGTGCTGGGAGGGATCTACGGACGGCCAGTAGTGATGGCCAACTTTGCCCTGCACTTCATCAGCGCGATGACGCTGCTCCGGGCGGGGCTGATAGTGCTCGCCATTCCGGCGGTCCTCCTCGCCATCGTCTACGGCCTGCTGCTCTTCCGCGGCCCGCTCCCTGGTGACATGCCCAACTCGTGAGCCTGGTTAGGGGCTGCGGTCGTTAGACTTCCCCGGGTTGGGCGCGAACCGCGCGCCCTCTACATGAAGTCGCCCGGTGCCACCTAGGCACGGTCGGCCGCCATCAGGCGTGCCGACGACGACGCATACAGTCCCTTCAAGTCCGCAGCAGATGTCTTCCAGTTCGTACGTTGATACTGAGTTCCCCGAGCCCGCATCCACCGACTCCGTCGTCGAGCGCACACGCGCGGCGATCGAAGTGCTCGAAGCCATGGTGGACGATCGGGCGCTGTTGGCCCAGCTCTCCGCCGAGGAACGGTTGCGGCTGCTGAGCGCTGCCGGCCGCATCTCGAGGCCCGACGCCATAGACCGTCGCCGGTTGGTGAAGGCCTCCAAGCGCGATCGCAAGGCGGCCCGTGTGGAGCGCGCTGAGAGCGAGCTTGAATCGACCGGAATCCGCCGTCTGCGGCGTGAGTCGGTGTTCATCACCCCCAGCCTCTTCGCGCCCGCTGGCTTCGACAACCAGGACGACGCCACCGATGATGCTGAGAGCGCCTCCCGCGAGTCGTCGGAACGGCAGAACTGCTACATCTGCAAGCAGGACTACACCACCCTCCACCACTTCTACGATCAGCTCTGCCCGACATGCGCGGAGTTCAATTTCGCGAAACGCGGCGAACTGGCCGACCTGCGCGGACGGGTCGCGCTGCTCACCGGCGGACGGGTGAAGATCGGCTACCAGGCCGGGATCAAGCTGCTCCGTTCGGGCGCTCAGCTCATCGTCACGACGCGCTTCCCGCGCGACTCGGCGGCCCGCTACGCTCAGGAGCCGGACTTCGCCGAGTGGGGGCACAGGCTGGAGATATTTGGCCTGGACCTGCGCCACACGCCCAGCGTGGAAGCGTTCTGCAAGCAGTTGCTGGACTCCCGCGAGCGGCTCGACTTCATCGTCAACAACGCCTGCCAGACCGTCCGTCGGCCGCCCGATTTCTATCGCCACATGATGGAGGCGGAGACGGCGGCGGAGAGCGCCCTGCCGGACGACGTGCGGCGCCTGTTGGGTGCCTACGAGGGCGTGCGCGGCTACAATCTGCTCCCCGAGGGCGATGCGCCGTCGCCCGGTGTGGATGAGCGCCTGTCGCCAGTAGCTGGCCTCACCCACGCAGCGCAACTATCGCAGTTGCCGCTACTGCCGGAAGAATTGGCGGCGCAACAGGATCTGTTTCCAGTGGGACGGCTGGACCAGGACCTCCAGCAGGTGGACCTGCGCGGACGCAACTCCTGGCGACTGATGATGGACGAGGTGCCGAGCGTGGAGTTGCTCGAGGTGCAGTTGGTGAACGCGGTGGCGCCGTTCATCATCAACGCGCGACTCAAGCAGCTCATGCTGCGCACGCCCGGCCGGGAGAAGCACATCGTCAACGTGTCGGCGGTGGAGGGGCAGTTCTACCGGCGTTTCAAGACGGCGCGCCATCCGCACACGAACATGGCCAAAGCGGCGCTCAACATGATGACGCGTACCGCGGCGGCGGACTACCACGCCGATGGCATTCACATGAACAGTGTCGACACCGGCTGGGTAACGGACGAGGATCCGGCTCCAATCGCCGCCCGGAAGGTGGCCGAGCACCGCTTCCATCCGCCGCTGGATATCGTGGACGGCGCGGCGCGGATCGTGGACCCGATTATAGACGGCGTCAACAGCGGCCAGCATGTATGGGGCAACTTCCTCAAGGATTACAAGCCGACCGACTGGTAACGGGTAGGCCCCGGCGGGTCCTATGGTGTCGTGAAGACGACGTATGATGGTAGAACGGGCTGGCCCCGTAGTGGAGCCAGCCCGTTCTCATATCCTGCATCTGGCAGCGGCGCGGAGTGCTGCCGCGACCGGCCAGGGTTCCTGATCCTGCTGCTCAGCGCGTGGTGAGCGTCACCGAACCCATCTTCTCCTGCGCCCGCAGCAACGCCATCAGGCTCTCCAGCGGCAGCGGCTCGAACTCGCCACTCAGGAAATCGCGGATCTCCAGCACCGTGCGGTTCTGGCTGAGGAGGATGCTGAGCTCAGCGTTCATGTGCTGCGGGAAGCGCGCCTGAGCTTCCTGGAGGGCGGCGCGGTCGGCCGCTGAGACATTGGAGGGGCCACCCGGGCCGCCGGGCCCGCCAAAGCCACGGCCGCCACCGACGCGGGCCGCGACAAGGCGCGCTGCCTCGCGCTCCAGCGGCGTCTGCGCCTGCTCCTTAGCCTGCACACCCCACTGTGCTGCCGCGGCGCGCCAGTTGTCGGTCAGCTCGGCCTGCAGCGCGGCCGCCTTGCGATCCACGGCGGATGCCAGCGACGCTACTCGCGCGGCGGCGGCCGGCGTTGCGAACAGGTCGCGCGTGGTGAGCACGACCGCGCGCTCCACTGCTGCCTGGTGGGTCACCGCGTTGCGCGCCTCGCGATAGGCAGCAGCGAGCTGCGCACCGTCGGTGATGTCGGCCATGTAGCCGAGCCCCTTCCGCTGCGAATCGCCCAGACGCTCGGTGCCGCGCCCCATGCTCTCGGCGGCCACTCGTAGAGCCAGCGCATCATCAGCGGCGGCCAGTGTCACCATCGCTCCGGTGCCCACGACCGCGGCGCGCCGGAACTGGGTGGGATCCATTTTGTCCGGCGTGTCGGCCGATGAGTGATACCAGACATCCGGCCAGGTGTTGAAGATCACTGAGGCGATGCCATGCTGCATGTACGTCACGTGATCGCTGGAACCGTAGTGCTTGTCGACCATCGCGTAGAAGGGGTCGCGTGATCCGTTCTGCGAGTAGATGGGGAGCGTGGGGGCGTATCCAGCGGCACGATAACGCACGCGCTCCCGGTTCAACTCCGACACGTACTCCAGGAAGCTCTGACCGATGTCATTCAGGTAGCTGGGGAAGGTGTCCGGCGTGCGGTGCATGAGCCAGTAGGCGCCGCTTGCACGAAGGCCTATTCCTTCCATGTCGAAGTTCACGTTGGCAATCATGCGCTTGGCCAGGTCCGGGTGCGCATTCAGCCAGGCGTTGGTGCCGCTGATCTCCGACGCCCACACAAAATGGATGTCACGCCTGGGACGCGGCAGCTTGCCCTCGGCGATCAGGCGCAGGTAGACGCGCCCCATCTCGAGCGTGAGAGCGACGCCGGAGTTGTCGTCATTCGCGCCCTGCTTGATGTAGCCCTCGTAGATGTGCGCCGAGATGGCCACCGCCTGGTCGGTGCTACCATCGCCGGGGATCATCGCATGCACCACTTCCAGCTCGGCCGGGAAGGTTTGCGCCGTCACGATGGACTTGAGCACCACCCTGTCCCCTCGATCGAGCATCGTCCGCAGTTCGGCGGCAACTCGGGGCGTTATCGCCCAGCCAAAGCCGGCGCTCTGACCTTCCGGCGCCGACCGTATGCTCTGGGAGAGGATGATATCCGGATAGTCGATCGGGCGGAGGGCACTGGCGCCGAGCACCCCCACCGCGCCACGCTCGAAGACGCCCAGGCTCTGGAGCGAACCGACGCCGTTGCTGCCCAGGACGATCTTCCCCTTCACGTCCTTACCGGCGAAGTCGCCGGCCCTCGTGCCACTTCCCACATCCACCAGCTCAGCAGTCACTTCGCCGCTCTCGCTGTTGGGGGCGAGAGAGATGGCGATGTCCTGGATGTCGTAGAGCTTCCGTACCTCCGGCTCGACCATCCACAACTCTCCGCGGGTGGGCTGCCAGAGCGGCTGACCGGATGGGAATGACTCGACGCGAACGTCGCTGTAGCCGAACTCGCGGGCGAAGGAAGAGGCCACCTCGCTCTCCCGGAAGTCGCCGGAGTACTCGGAAAGAGGACGCACTCGCTGGTAAGGGACGAGTTCCAGCACGGTGTGCAGGGCACGCTCGCCAGACGCCTCGTTGATGATGTCGCGCATCTGCTGCGACGAGAGGAGGGTACGGTCTTCGGCCTGCTGCGCGGCGAGCGGCTGGGCGATGACGACTGCGAGGGCGATGGCGAGGGTATAACGGATCATGCGGGCTGGATTGGTGACGTGTTGGAGAGCTGTGAACGCACACCCCGAGTACGCCACCCACGCCGCGTTCGCTGGCAGCGGTGCCAGTGGGCTCGAGGTTCAGGAGCAGGGCTGGACGGCTGAGATGATGTGGCAGAAGAAACGGGCGTCTGTAATCCGAGACGTCGGAGGGGACGGATGCGGTGGTTCCGAGTCCCTTGTCTGGCCAGCCAGGAAAGTGAAACGGCGAAGTGGCTCCGCTCGTAGTAGCATTGGCGTCCACCGCGCCGCCGCCGCCCAGCTAGCAGACCAGAGAGGATTCTCCCGATGCAGGAACAGCCACTTCCTCCGCTATCGCCGCCCTCCGGTGAAGCGGTGATCGCGACGCAGACCGCGACCCCCGCGACCGCCATCGACCCGGTCGCCGTGCTGCAGGGGTTCAGGGCGCAGCGCCGCGAGCTCCAGGGTCAGCTCAGCAGGCTGGAGGACATGCATCGCGGCCTCGGACGGGAGCTGAGCCGTGAGCCTCAGGCCGGAGCGCAGCGGGCAGGGATCGAGAAGCGGCTCGCCGACGTGGATGCACGCATTGCCGCCACCGACGCCCAGGTTGCCGCTGCCGACGCTCAGGTTGCCGCCGCCACGGCGGTACCCGGCGCCACTGTCGAGCCTCCGCCGGCAATCATTGAGCGTTCCGGTGCGGACGAGGAGATCTTTGCCATGAGCCTCGTGTTCCTCTTTGTCCTCTTCCTCCCGATCGTCATCGCCTACTCACGCCGCATCTGGCGACGGAGCGCGGCGGCGGTGACGGCGTTGCCCGGCGACGTGCTGGAGCGATTCGGCCGACTCGAGCAGTCGGTGGACGCGGTTGCCGTGGAAATTGAGCGGATCGGCGAGGGGCAGCGGTTCATGACTCGCGTGTTATCCGATGCCGGCACGACCGCCGATTTGATCGCCGAGCGTCGTAGCCCGTTGTAAACAGGTTGGTCCCGGCGGCTTCAACGCCCTGTGCGCTGACGCCCAGGGTGCTGCGATGTAGTGCTGTGATGTAGGGCTGCGATGTATGGGCCCCACTCTTGCTTTTGAGGCACCCGTCTCCGCCATCGCCCGTCTGCCAGCCTGCCGATGGCACGTCATCGCCTTCTCCCCCGCGATCATGGCCCCGATCTGGAAAGGCTCGCTGTCATTCGGACTGGTGAACATCCCCGTCGAGCTCCGAGGCGCTGTCCGATCTGACCACATCTCCTTCCGCATGCTGCACGCGGAAGACCTGAGCCCGGTGAAGTACGAGCGGATCTCGTCAAAGACGGGTGAGACCGTGCCGTGGGAGGAGATAGTGAAGGGCTACGAGTACGAGAAGGGGAAGTACGTCGTGATCACCGATGACGACTTCAAGACAGCCGCGCTGGAGTCCTCAAAAACGATAGACATTCTGGACTTCGTTCCGGCCCAGGAGATCGATCCGCGCTACTTCGACAAGCCGTACTACCTGATGCCAACCAAGGGCGGGGAGAAAGCTTATGCGCTTTTGCGCGAGGCGATTCGCAAGAGCGGCGCGGTAGGCATCGGGAAGATCGTTATGCGGCAGGTCCAGCACCTGGTGGGGATTAAGGTCGTCGGCGACGCGCTGGTACTGGAGATCATGCGCTTCGAGAGCGAACTCATCGACGAGAACGAGTTCAACTTTCCTGACGAATCGCTGGTGCGTCCAAAGGAGCTCAAGATGGCCGAAGAGCTCGTCGCCAACCTCGCCGAGCCATTTGATCCCAGTCGGTATAAGGACGACTATCGCGCCAACCTGATGAAGGTGATCCGGGCGCGTATGAAGGGTAAGAAACTGCCACTTCCGGTAACCGACGACGACGTGGCTGATACCAAAGTCGTGGACCTGATGGCTCGACTGCAGGCCAGCCTGGCGAATGGGTCGAAGAAGGGAAAGAGCACAGCGTCGAAAGGTGGCGGGGCGACGGCGAAGTCAGGGAACTCCGCGAGCAAGTCCGGCTCGGCGAAGAAGAGCGCGAGCAGCAGTGAGTCGGCGCGCTCACCGCGGAAGAACAAAACCGCCTGACCATGTCCTCCGGCCGTCGGGGGAGCAAAGGCACAGCCAAAGCCGCCGATCACGACGACCTGGCCGAGTATCGTCGGAAGCGCGATTTCGCACGCACGAGCGAGCCTGCAGGCGACGAAGCGTCGAACGCTGCGCCAACCAGCGCCAAGTCGACGCGCGGTGTTAAATCGCCGACTCCGAAGAAGACCCCCCGTAAGAATGCACGTCCGCTCCAGTTCGTGATCCAGAAGCACGCTGCCAGCCACCTGCACTTTGACCTTCGCCTGGAGATGGGCGGCGCGATGAAGAGCTGGGCGGTGCCGAAAGGGCCGAGCCTGAATCCTTCGGTCAGACGGCTCGCAGTGCAGGTCGAAGATCACCCCATCGCCTACAACAGCTTTGAAGGGACGATCCCTCCCGGCGAGTATGGTGGCGGTACGGTGATGATCTGGGACCGTGGTAGCTACACCAACGCGAGTGAGGACGGCGGCAGCGACGACGCTTCGCTACTCACAGCCTACGACGCGGGCAAGCTGGATATCGTCCTGGAAGGGGAACGTCTTCGCGGCGACTGGACGTTGGTGCGCACACATCGCGAAGGTAAGCCGCAGTGGTTGCTCATGAAGCGGAGCGACGAGTACGCGACAGTAGAGGTGGACATCCTGGCGAGCGAGGAGACAAGCGTCGTTACCGGCCGCACGATGGACGAGATCGCATCTGGTAAGCGTGGTGCGGCGAAAGCGAAGAATGATATCGCGGCTGGTAAGCGTGGTACGGCTAAGCCGAAGGATGTTTCGAGCGGTGGAAGCGTGAAGCCACGCCGATCGTCCAGCGTGTCCAGCTCTGAGAGGGGCTCTCGTGCCAGCTCCAGCTCGGGCTCGGAGCTTGAGGGCGCCCCAGCGCTGGAGCCCATGTACGCATCGGTAGGTCACGGAGTGCCGGAGGGCGATAACTGGACGTTCGAGCCCAAGTACGACGGTATTCGGGTGCTGGCGTATGTCAGCGATGGCGCAGTGCGCCTGATGACGCGCAATGAAAACGACAAGTCGGCCCAGTTTCCCGAAGTGGTCAGTGCCCTCCGGTCGCTCTCAGACGCTGTCGGTCATCCGTTCGTCCTGGACGGCGAGATAGTGGCTACCATCGACGGCCTCCCTGCCCGCTTCCAGCAACTGCAGGGACGAATGCACACGAACGAACAGAAGACGATAGCCAGAATGGAAGCCGAGTCGCCGGCGGCGCTTATGGCCTTCGATCTACTTCTGGATGGTGATGACGTTATTCTTGCTGAGCCATGGACAGCTCGCCGGGCGCGGCTGGAGCTGCTACTAGCCAAGAACAGGGCGCCGCAACTGATGCTTGCCGAGAGCGACGTTGGCGATGAGGCGGCGATGATGAAGCGGGCGCGAGCCGAGCGTTGGGAAGGCTTGATGGCCAAGCGCACCGACGCGAAGTATGAGCCCGGTGTCCGTGTGAGGCACTGGCGGAAGCTAAAGATCGAACATCGTCAGGAATTCGTCGTCGGCGGCTTCACCGAGCCCCGCGGCAGCCGACAGCACCTCGGCGCCCTCCTGATTGGCTACTTCGATGATGACGGCCACCTGATGAGCGCGGGTCATGTTGGCGGTGGTTTCACCGACGCTGCACTCTCGGATCTTGCCCGCCGCCTCGCCCCGCTCGAACGTGCCAACTCGCCCTTTGAGGCTCCGATCGATACGAATGGGGCGGCTCGCTGGGTGAAGCCGGAGGTGGTGGTGGAGGTGAAGTTCAATCAGTGGACCGACGAGGGTCGACTGCGCCAACCGGTATTCGTCGGCGTGCGTGATGATAAGGAAGCGCGGGACGTTGGTAGAGAAGGAGAGAGCGTGCAGGAGAACGCGACAAAGCTTGGTGCAAAGCCGAGCGGTACGAAGCAAAAGCGGGTGACGACAGAACGTGCGGCGGTGAAAAAGCAGGCGACGACGAAGCAGCCGACCAAGACAGCTGCTGGGAAGAAGGCCGCTACCGCGAAGAAGGCTGTCGTGAAGAAGAGCGCGGCGAAGAAGACCGCCGCGAGCGGTGGGGAAGAGCGCGGAAGCCCGGGCGAAGATCGCTGTGCGATCGGCATCGTCGCCAGTGGTCAAAGAACTCGCCCGGGTCGAGGAGTCAGGAGGGAGCGGCACCGTGAAGCTCGGTCGCAGAGTGACTCTCGATGTGACCAACCTTGACAAGGTCTACTTCCCCGCCGCCGGCTACACCAAGGGCGACGTCATGCGCTACTACGCGACTGTACGGAGCTACGTGCTCCCGGTCGTCGCCGACAGGCCGCTCGTGCTGCGCCGGTTCCCGAATGGGATAGACGGAAAAGCGTTCTACCAGCATCGTGCCGAACAGGTGCCGGAAGGTGTGCGCACGGAACCGGTGGCGCTGAGCGACGGTGCGGAAGCCGTGCCCTTTCTCATTGGCGGCGACCTCGCGACACTGCTCTACACGGTTCAACTCGGCGCGATCAGCGTGGATCCCTGGCACGGGCGCGTGGACCATGTTCATGCCGCCGACTACACCATTTTGGATCTCGACCCGGGACCGCGAGCGCCTTTCCAGAGCGTGGTAAAAGTTGCCCACGCCGTGAAGAAGGTGCTTGATGGCCTGGGACTGCGAGCGGCGCTCAAGACGTCCGGGGCAACAGGGCTGCACATCCATGTCCCGCTGGCGCGGGGAACCAGCGCCGAGTCAGCCCTTATACTCGGCCAGTTGGTCGCGACGCGCGTGTCCGGGTCGCATCCAGAGATCGCGACAATTGAGCGGACTGTTGCCGCGCGACCGGCAGAGGCTATTTACGTGGACTACTTGCAGAATATTCCGGGAAAGACGGTCGCCGGCGCTTACGCGGTGCGCGCACGGGCCGGCGCGACGGTTTCTACCCCACTCGCGTGGGAGGAGCTGACCGCCACGCTCGACCCTACGGCCTTCACGATCGAGACCGTGCCTGAACGACTGGAGAAAGTGGGTGATCTGTGGCGCGCGACTATGAGCAAACGCAACTCGAAACGTCTGCTGCATTCGGTTGCGCGGATGAGCGCTGACGGGAGCGACTAGAGCGCGGACTCGCACTGTAGTCACTCCCGTCAGCAAGGTTCAGCGTGCGTTCGGATTCGTGTCCAGCTCTTGCTGCGGTACCGGGAAGCAGGTTGCCGTCCCACCCGTACCGGTGGTGAATAGGTCCACACCATCCTTCAAGTAGCGGCGCATGGTGGTCAGCCGCTCACCGGTGAGATAGAGCTCCCGCGAGCGCTCCTTTGCCATCACCCGCAGGTCAGCCGTAAGCGGACCGGTGAAGGAAATCGCGGGAAGTCCCCAGACCGCCCGAAGTGGATTGACCAACGCTGCGGCGCCTCCAAGGTCTCCGGCACGCATCAGCACCTCGGCGCGGATGAGCATGGCCTCGGCGCTGGAGCCCATGGGGATCGGTGAATCGCCGTTTGCCATTTTCAACTGCCCAACGACGGGTACGGCCGAGTTGAAGGAAGTCATGTCGGGGCGACGCTCCATCAGGCCGATCGCTATGAAGTCCTCCAGGTAGGGGAACTTCTCATTGTTAAGAAATGAAACCGTGCCGTCGCCGACAGTGAAGCGGATGGCTTCATCGATGGCGTAGGTCATGCGCGCAACGTAGTTCTTCTGGCCCACGCTGGCGTTGGAGTAGATGGCGTCGATCCTGAAACCGGTGGTGGGAACGAGGGCGGCAGCAGTCGCTGCCGCCGGGTAGTTCCCCAGCCAGAGGTACGCCCGCGCCTGCCCTAATCGCGCGGCGGTAACGAGCTTGGTGCTGTTGGCCGTCGTCGCCATGGCCTCGGCATCCTTGAATACCGCCAACGCGTCGGCCATCCGCTCATCGGACGAAAGAGCCGGCCCGCCCGAAAGCGCGCTCGCGCAGTACGCCTCAGCCAACATGGCGCGTGTATAGCCGCCAAAGTAGCGCGACTGCGCCAGCCCCTCCAGTCGCGCCGTCTCGTCCACGCCAACGCCACCCTTGGCCAGATCCAGGAGGGCGATTGCGGTGTCAGCCATGAAGCGCGCCACCGACAGTGGCACGTACATGTCGCCCAGCAGTCCTTCGTTATTCGCCCTGATAATCCGGTCGTCCACCTCCGCCATATACGGGTAAGTACCCGCGGCTACGAAAGCGTCTCCGAGCAGGTCGGTGTAGAGGACGTGACGGTCGTAGGCGCGCTGGAATGCGCCGCGAGCGCCGTTGATGGTTATACCGATGGGAGCAGATGCGCCGAGGTCGTCCGGCGTGAGGTTCACCGGATCGGAGACCTGCAGGTCGGACGAGCAGGCAGAGAGCACGAGCGCTGTCGCGATCGCAGTCGCCACCGTGGCATGAACTCGGAGGCTGCGTGAAATGACGGTCATCACGCCAGCGCCTGATCTGGTTCTTGTTGTGTGTGTCATGGTCAGTATGCCAGCCGGAGGCTGATGGAGAATGAACGGTTCTGGCCGAGCGACAGGAAGTCGCGGGACGAGGCATTCTGTCGGCCCTGGCTGTTCACTTCCGGATCGGTGCCTGGGTAGTCGGTCCAGAGACCGAAGTTGCTTCCAATCAGGCTCAGGTTGGCGCTGGATGCGGCGACCGTGCGGGCGATACGCTCCGGCAGGACGTAGGAGAGCGAGATGGTCCGGAGTCGCACGTAGCTCCCGTCGTAGAGGAACATGTACGGCTGGAAGTTCGCTGCCGGATCGGACTTGAGCTTTCCGACCTCGGTGAGATTGCCCGATGCGTCGCGGTCATACCTTGCGGCGCACGTACCGAAGGCTGTGCGGCACTGATAGACCTCGGTATAGTCGATCATCTTGTTGCCGCCAGAGTAACCGAACTGGGTGAAGAAGGAGAGCTTGTTGTCGAGGAAGGTAAGGGTGTTCGACAGTGAGCCCTCGTAGTCCGGCGTCGGGTGCCCGACGTTGAGCGCCTCCGGTCCGATGACGATGTCGCCACTGGCACCCAGCGAGACCGGCTTCATGAAATACGCGCCGTACTCGTTCCCCTCGCGGTGCTCCTGCAGCCCGCGGCCGCCGATGGCGATGGGCACCTCGAGCTTGGTGATCTTGCTGCTGACGCCGGCGTAGGTGAGTCGCGCGTTCCAGGTGAGGAAGCTGTTCTGGAACAGATCCGCATCCACGCCCACCTCGATGCCCTTGTTGACGACCTCACCCACGTTGTCCCACTGGCCGACTGCGAAGCCGGTCGATGGCGGCAGCGGACGGAGCACCAACGCATCGCGTGTCTTCTTGTCGAACGCTGTGAACTCCAAACGGAGCCGGCTGTCCAGCAACTGCGCGTCGAACCCCAACTCCAGTTCCTGACCGCGCTCCGGCTTGAGATCCGGGTTACCGAGGCTGCGGGGAGCGAAGCCCACTTGCGAACTTCCGTCGGGAAGGGAGACTGCCGACGTCGTAAGCACCGTGAGCGCGTCAAACGGGCCCGGCTGCTTTCCAGACGTGCCCAGTGCACCGCGCAGGCGCAAGCCGTTGATCGCATTCGTTGGGAACCAGGACTCCTCGTTCACCACCCACGACGCACTCACCTTGGGGTAGGCGATGGCACCCAGGTTAGGACCGAAGGCGCTGTTGCGATCGAACCGCACTGCCGGAGTGATGAAGACTCGGTCACGCCAGCCGATCTGCTCCTGCACGTAGTACCCCACCGTGCGTACGTCGGTGAACTCCTCGCCAGCGTTGCGCTGGGCTCCGGCTCCGAGCGTGCCCGTACCCGGCGGGAAGCCGGTGCTGCTGGCGGTGGTGATGCTATTCTGGGTCTGGTACCACTGCACACCAACCGTCGTCTGCGTCTGGATTTCCATCGGCAGGTCGTAGGTAAGCGTCGATGAACCCTCAAGCGTGAGGCTGCGAGCAAGCGCGTCCGTCACATCGCGGCTGGGGTCGGAATCAGTGATCTTGAGCGGGGTGTTCGGAACCATGTTGAAGCCACGCTCGGTGTAGGAGTCGTAGCCGGCGGTAAGGCGGGTGGAGAGGAGGCTGCCCACCGTGTGGATAATCGATGCGCTACCGGTGAATCGCTCCAGCCGCTGCTGCACGTCCATCGTCGCCAGGCGATCGTAGTTGTTGCTGCCCTGGAAGGTTTTGTCGTAATCACAGTTCTGACTGGCGAGCGGTGTGCCTGTCTTCCGTGCTTCCTCCAGCGCGCGCGGGCATGTGAGAACTGGCGGTCCGCCAGTAGTGGGATCGGAGGCGTTGATCGGCGACCACATTGGCGGGCCAAGGATGGCCGCGCCGACGAATCCCCAGCTCTCGCCATCGCCATAGTTGAAGGCGGTATTGCTGCTCGTGAAGCCGCTGGAAACGTTGACCTTGATGTTGCTCGCAGGCTCGAAGTTCAGGTTGCTTCGAAGGTTGTGCGCCTTCTGGCCATTGGTCACGAAGACACCCTGATCGCTGGTCAGGTTGTAGCCCAGGTAGTAGCCGAAGGGGCCCGATCCACCGCGCGTGCCGAGTGACAGCTTGTAGACGTCGCCAGTACGGAACGGGTTGAAGTAGGCGCCTTCGTTCTCCATGTCGGCGCTACCCTTCAGATTGTTGATGTAGTAGGTGGTGTCCTTGTAACCGGCGCCAAGGTTGATGAGCGGGTTCCAGGCGCGGTCGGGATAGTGGTTTGCATCCCAGCGCTGTCCACCTTCCAGACCGATCGTCGTCTGGGAGCGATCGGCACTGCCTCGCTTGGTCGTCACGCGGATCACGCCAGCTGCCGCCTCGGTGCCGTAGAGCGTCGCCGCGGCCGGCCCCTTCACGATCTCCACACTCTCGATCTCGTCAGGACTGATATCGAGGAAGCGATCGGAGGCTGCGCCGCCTACTCCCAGGCCGCGCGCGTTGGTATTGATGCGCGCGCCGTCTACATAGACGAGCGGCATGTTGCTGAGGTTGATGCTGGTATTGCCGCGAACACGGATGTTCGTAGCTGTACCCACGCTACCGGTGGACTGGGTGACCGTGACCCCGGCGGCGTTGCCCTGCAGCAACTGGCTGATGTCCTGGGATCCAGTCTTTTCCTGCAGCGCGCTGACGTCGATCGACGCCACCGCCGCGCCTACCTCACGCCGCCTGGATTCGCCGCTGGCCGTGACGACCACCTGCTCCAGCGACAGTGGTGAGACGTTCATCGCGAGGTTGAGCGTCACTGGCACACCGTCGGCGACTGTGACCTGACGAGTGAGCGGCTGGAAGCCGACGCGACGCGCGGATACCGTCTGGACACCCACCGGCGCTGCACTAATGGTATACCGCCCGTCGGCATCACTCGTCGCGCTCTGGCCGCTGGCAGCGATGAACACCTGCACTCCCAGGATCGGCTGTTGCGATGCCGCATCTGTCACCCGGCCGGTGATTGAACCGGTCTGCGCCTGCGCCGCGCTCGCCGTCGTCACGGCCATCGCAAGGACGGTGGCGATGACGGCGATCGAGAAACGGGTGGGCCGCTCTCGGACTCGCTGAACTTCCATGTGGACTCTCCTGAATCGGGGATTTGCTACCTGAGGGAAGCGAGTACCGGAGACGCCGTCGGCTAACGCCGAACGGGCGTACTCCTTCAGTAGCGCCAACTCAGTGTGTCGGCACCGGACGGGGCGGTCCTCACCCAGTGGGTTGCCATCTTCCGGATGAAGCGCTCGTTGTACGTCAGTCGGGAGATGAAATTCATCTCTGTGCTGTCACCGCTCCAGCAATGCTCGGCCCTGTCGCCATAGCTCACCGAACCGCGGTATGGAGGGTTGGTGGTCCCCTCCAGGAACTCCTCTGCGAGGTAGACGGCATCGTTCAGGTAGTAGTTGTCCATGTCGCCGACGGCGAGGTGGATCTTGCCCTGTACCTTCGGTCCCAGCGTCGCCCAGTCACGCTTCATGATGTGCGTGAGATCGAAATGCTCGCGCCAGTACTCGGCGACCTCACGGTCTATCACCCCTGTGCGCTTGTCCCAGATGCGCCGTGGGTAGCCGTCGTCGCCCACTGGCCCGAAGACAGCCTCCCAGATGTCCCACTGGTCGCCTGATCTGGACTTCGTGCCGAGCACGAGCTCGCGCCGGTTGGTCATCTCGAGCGTGGCGCGCACCCGGCCCAGATAGTCGCGCGTGCCTGGCCGAGGTGTGCGCCTGAAGCCGGTGCCCTCGCTGTAATAGGCGTTCCGATCCTTGTAGATGTCGACGACGGTGAAGGCGCGGAAATCGATCGGATCGGGGCAGCTCGCATAGGCCCCGTTGTACTCGTCGGGGTAGAAGAGCTGCACGGCAAGTGACTCCCATCCGCCCGTAGATCCGCCGTACAGCCCGCGCGCCCAACCCTGGCCGATCCCGCGATACTGCTTCTCCAGGTAGGGGATGAGCTCGTACGTTATGGCGTCTCCGTAGGGCCCCAGGTTGGCCGAATTGACGGCGTACGAGTCGTCATAGAACGGGTTCGCATGCTGGATTGTGATCATGATCGCACGCGGGAAACCAGGGCCGGTCCAGGTGCGGAAGAAGTTGTAGCCGTATTCCTGCTGCACACGGTCGTAGCCGTAGCGGGCGCAGTAGACTCCCTCGTGGCCGTTGGGGCAGAAGACTCTCAACGAGTCCAGGTTCACCGGCGGCAGCGATGGATCGGGTGGGGTCTCGCGCCAACCCGAAACTGTCGACTGGAAGTGGCCCTGGTAGACCGCCATCGGGTAGCGCGCCTCGGGATGCGCGTCGAAACCTTCCGGCAGCACGACGATCGCACCGAGGTACATCGGGCGTCCCCAGAACTTGGTGAGTCGCTCGCTCTGTATCTGCACGTACTTCACATACTTCGTGTCCTGCTGCGGTTGGACGGGCGGGACCTCCCTGTCCAGCGCGATACGCACGACACCGCCGCGTGCCGGATCGATCCGCACCTTGCGCGGCGTGGAGTAGAGGTTGCCGGGAGCACGGCTCCACTGCTGACCCTCGCCACGATCCATCGGGAGCTTCACGACGTGACCGTCGGAGCGATTGAAGGTCTCGTAAAGGTGGAGCAGTCCCTGTACCCAGTAGTCGCCCGCTGGTAGGTCCGCGAGGCCCTCAAGTGGGTAGCCGAACACGCGGGCATCTATCACCGCGGCTTCGCCCGGCTTCAGCCCATTCACGTCGATCCCGAACGCCTGTTGCGAATCGTCGCTGTCGTTGATGCGAAAGCGCGGCTCGCCCATCGAGTCGCGAGCGATGAGGAGGAGCATCCGCCCGTCGGCTGGCGCCTGACGCAGCGAGGCGGGGAAGCTCACCTCGGCGCGAATCCCCTGCCCATGCACCGGGAGAAGAGCGAGGAGCGACAGAGCGAGCGGTGCGATAATGACGCGAGCGAACACGGATTGAACGCGCATGGATAGACCGGGATCAGGGGAGAACCGCGGCGACTGATACTGTTGCGTGTGCTGTCGGACGCGACCCATGGTCAATGCACCATGGGTGCCCATCACAGCGGAATCCCGGCGCCCTCCTCGACGCTGCCCTAACTGTCTTTGCAGCCGTCGTTTAGAGTGTCAGCATGATATTTGTGGCGGAGGCTGGCTCATCAGTGAGGTGCAGCCCGGAAGGTGCACGCACTGAAGCATTGATGCTGCGCTCGCAGGCGGCGCCGACGACTTGGGCGGGGTGCACGGCAGCCGATCTGGCTCCTCTCAGCCCGTGTGGTGCACGGACGTGAGACAGTCCGCGTTCGGGCACATGGTTCGCGTGTGGAAGACTCATGTCCGGTCGTTCCGCCAGCGGCAAACGCGACCGACAGCCCACACTCCGAAGACGATGACCTTCGATCCGCGGGCACGCGTCAGTTCGCTGACGTCGTGGCGTGCCCTGCTTCTCGCGCTCGCCCTCCTGGCGCCGCTCAACCTTCCCTTCTCCATCCCTCAGACGGATCAGGCGAAGCTATTCGGCTGGTCGACGACGAACGTCTTGGGGAGCGACGGCTCGGCCGGGCTGGCGGTCACACGAACGACGCGCAACGCCCGGGATGCCGGTCTGTTGCCCGGCGACCTGTTGCTCGCCATCGAGGGCCAGCCGGCCGATCAGGAGACGGTGGACCGACAGCGCGCAGCGGCACTATCAGGACAGGCCATCAACCTGTCGGTCGAACGGGGTGGTGACGCGCTTTCCGTGAGCGTGCCGGTGCTGGCGAGCTCGGGAAGCTACAGGGCGTTCGTAGACTTTGTCATAGCCCTCGCCCTCATCTGCTGGCTCACTGGAGTCGCCGTCATCGCCTGGCGCGGCGCTACCTATCCGTCGCTCATACTGGGTATCGCACTGCTACTGGTCCCGCCCAGTCTCTTCCCGAGCGGTGTTCCAGGCTCGGGGGCCGTCCTCACCGGGGCCCGTCTGAGTTGGCAGGTACTCTGTGTTGCCGAGGCGTTCTTCCTTCCGGCATTGCTGCTCGACCATGCCTGGCTTGCCGCCCGTCCGAGATGGACGCAGCGCAATCGGGCATGGGCGTTTCTGCTCCATGCGGGATTGCTCGCGGCGCTCATGGCAATGACCCATTCCTTCACGGAGCCGTTGGCCTTCGAGCAGGCCGGCTGGGAACGCGAGTCCTGGGCGATCCTAAGCGTGGTGATGGGTCTCGCCGCGGCTGGCATGTCGTTGTTCGCGCTACGCCGCCGCCATCACGACTCCATGTCCATGAGGGCGCTGCTGATTGCCGGCGGCATCGTGTCACTGGCCACCGCGGCGTCTGTTGCCTGCTTTAACTGGTTTCCACAATGGCCGGGAACCGATGTCGCCGCCAACCTCGAAACGCTCACGCTCTTCTTCCTGCCGTGCATGGTCGCGTTCCATCTCTTCGTGCCCACGGTATCGGAGGGCGACGGCTGGCAGCAGAAACGGTGGCTGGCGACATCCGCGTCATTCATCGTTACGATGGTCTACGCGATCGCCATCTGCGGCGCCGTCGCGGTGGTGCTCCACACTACCGGACGTGAACTGGGTGGCGTCCAGTGGCTGCTCTACGGGGCCATCCTCGCTTCCACGATCGCTCTCTGGGCGCCGCTTCGATACATCCGCGAGATGGTGGACCGCAGGCTACTGGCCCACTGGGTGAGGCAGGAGCGGCGGGCGCGATCGTTCGGCGACCGGCTGTCGACGATGCTCGAGCCGGCGAGCATCGCCGCCGCCGTGGCCACTGAACTCCCTGCCGTTCTCGATGTCGCCTCCACGGAGTTGATCTTCGTGCGCGAGACAGCCGAGGCATGGGGCGTGGAGCAGAAGTGCGAACTGACCATCCGGAGCGGTGCCGAGGTCGCTCGCGAACTGGGGCGCGAGCTGGGTCGCGAACTGGCTCGTGATGCCGGCGTCACCGGCGGACAGCCCGGTGCGACAGTGCTCCCTGTACTCATGCCAGACGGCGCGCTCATTGCCGCTCTGAGGGTCGTATCGCACGCCGGCAGCCCGGCTCTCGGGGACATCGATCGTGAGGTGGTTCGCACGGTCGTCCAGGGCCTCGCCGCTGCACTCGGGAATGCCCGTTCGTACCTGCGGCTGCGGCGCACCCAACAGGAGCTCGGCGAGGCCGAGCAGATAGCGGCGATAGGGGCCATCGCGAGCGGTCTGGCGCACGAGATCCGGAATCCGCTCGCAAGCCTGCAGATGGGCCTCTTCGTCCTCGAACGCGATGGAGCCCATCCAGGAAAGATACAGCGTATCCGCTCGGACGTGAGCCGGATAGATGACCTGGTCACGGGACTGCGCCGCTATGCGGATGGCCCCGCTTCTGACTCATCGACTGTAGAGGATCTCAGCGGGATCGTCCGCGAGTGCGCCGAGGACGTGCGCTCTCGGGCGGCGGACCGTCACGCATCCATCGTAGAGCACTACCCGGGCGTGCCGGCACTGGTGCGGGGATCGCGTGAGCAGTTCAGACTGGTGGTACGTTGTCTTCTGGGGAACGCTATTGACAGCCTACAGGATGAAGGTACGATCGTGGTGGAGGTAGGCGTGACCACAGCAGAGGTCAGCATCAGCGTGGCGGACGATGGCGTGGGCATTCCCCCGGAAATGCGCGGGCGTGTCTTCGATCTGCATTTCTCCACCAAGCCCAGCGGTACCGGACTCGGCCTGACACTCGCCCGGCGTGAGATCGCGCGGCTGGGTGGCACGATCACTCTGGATTCCGCGGTAGATCGCGGGACCCTCCTGACAGTGACCCTGCCGCGGGTCTCCCCAGTCCCGGCCGTTTCCGATCCAACAGGCGGGCGGTTCGCCGGCATACTTTCATCGGGTGGTACTTCCGCGCCTGACACGGCGCGTCAGCAGGAGAGTTCGGAGAGCATCGTCAGGAGATCCCCATGAACTCTGCAAGCTGCCTGCTCATAGACGACGAACACAATTTCCGCACCTTTCTTGGCGAGGCATTGGAAGGAGTCGGTTACGTGGTGCGTCACGCTGCCACTGCACGCTCGGGGCTCGCCGCCGCGCGCGAGGCGTCATGCGATCTTATCCTACTCGACCAGAACCTGCCCGATGGATGTGGACTCGACCTGATCCCGTCGCTGAGGCAACTTCCGTATAGCCCGACCGTCATCGTCGTCACGGCATATGGCGAATTGGACCAGGCGGTGCAATCGATCAAGTCTGGTGCCCACCACTATATCGGCAAGCCGTTTGGCTTCCCGGAACTGTTGGAAGTAATTCGTGGCGCAGCCGTAACGCGCGGCCTGTCGGCAGTGGACGAGGCGGACGCACTGGCGGCAATTGCCGGTCAGGACCCCCTGCTGCTGGAGATGAAACGTCTCCTGACCCGGGTGGCGGCAGCACCGGTTGACTCAGTGCTCGTGCTCGGTGAGTCCGGTACCGGCAAGGAACTGGTGGCGCAGGCGATCCACAAGTTGAGCCCGCGCGCGCGACATCGGATGGTCGCCGTCAACTGTGCGGCGCTCACCGAGTCACTGCTCATGGACGAGCTTTTCGGCCACGAGCGCGGCGCCTTCACCGATGCCCGGGCACGGAAACCGGGGATGTTCGAGGTGGCCGATCGGGGCACCCTGCTGCTGGACGAGGTCAGCGAGATGGGACCGCGCGCACAGGCTGCGCTGCTGCGAGTGCTGGAGGAGCGGTGCGTGCGCCGCGTTGGTGGTACGGACGAGATATCGGTGGACGTGCGAGTGATTGCCGTCAGCAACCGCGACCTCGAGGAGGAGATTGCCGCTGGCCGTTTCCGCGCCGACCTGTACTACCGGCTCAACGTCGTGCGGTTGGTAGTACCTCCACTGCGCGAACGGAGGTCGGACATCCCGCTCCTTGCCGCCCACTTCTCCAATCGTGCATCGGCGCGCTATCCGCAGCCCGCTCGTCAGGTAGATGCCGACGCAATGGCCCGGCTGCTCGCACATTCATGGCCGGGCAATGTGCGTGAGTTGCGGAACGCCATCGAGCGCGCGTACCTCGTGAGCGACAGGCGCGAGATCGGTGTCCAGGACCTGCCCGACTCGGTGGTGGACGGTGCCGGTGGCCAGCAGGTGCCGGGCCTAATGCAGCTGCTGCCCGATCAAGCCGAGTCGGACGATTCGTCGAACGGCTTCCAACAGATCAAGCGCGATTACGTGGACCGCTTCGAGCGCGCCTACCTTCAGGCGGCGCTCACCCGTTGCAGCGGGAACGTCACCCAGGCGGCGGAGGAGGCGGGCGTCCTGCGCCAGGTCTTCCAGCGGATGCTCCTCCGTCACGGCCTCAGTGCCGATCGCTACCGGAACTGAGGCCGTGGCCTCCGCCTGACTCAGCGGATGAGATAGAAGTTCGTCTGCCTGCCGTTCACCCACTCCCAGCCGGTGGGGAGTAGAGCAGCGTCCTCCTCAAGGGCGAAGCGCACCATCTGCCCGCCCCACTCCGGAACCGCCTTGGCCGCGTTCAGTTCAATCGAGAACCATGTGTTCGCGTTGAACTTCCAGTCGCCGCGGACGGGCACTCCGTCCTGGTAGTCCGACATCCCGATTGGCGTGCCCGCGCCGTGGCCGTGGTAGCCTATGGGATGGGAGTAAATGCTGGGCTGGATCCCCTCGGCGATCGCCTGCGCCCGCGCCTTCTTCAGTGCCTCGTTACCGGTGCCACCAATCACAGCGTACTGGATGGTAAGGTCCTGCAACCGGTTGGCCGCCTTCAGGCCGGCTCGCAGCCCGGCCGGCGCGTCGGTCTCGCCCGGTAGAAGCACGTAGGCCAGGTGCTGCGTGTCAGTGTACAGGCCCATGTAGATGAGCCCGAAGTCGGTGTGGAGCATGTCACCACGCTGGATGACGCGCTTGTCGGCAGGCGTGCCAGCCGGAATGCCGCCCTTCCGCGAGATGGACACCGACGGCTGGAACCACTGTCCGAAGCCGAATTCCGCCACTCGCTGTCGCATCCACCACACCACATCGTCGGTGGTCGTCATACCGGGCACTATGACCTTGTTGGAGAATGCCTCGGCGATCACCTGGTGAGCCATTCGCATGACGTGGTGATAGTTCTCCAACTCCGACGGCAGCTTGGTTTCCAACCAGCCCACGGCCAGCTCCTCGGCCGGCTTCACCCTGGATGCGTAGGTTGGGCCGAGGGCCCGCATGAGGTCGTCCCGATCGGTGGCCGAGATGCCGTCCGCGTGGCTGAATTCCTCCGACATGTCGATGCCGATCACCCGCGGCTGGCGCGCCTCAACGATAGCCCGCAACCCATTCCACTGGCTGTCGTTGTGCGTCGGGTAAGGATCGAACGTTCCTTCGTAGTCGAAGCGCCCGATCGATATCCGCTCCACTGGCTGGCCCTCGCCCCGATCGTGGAAGACGAGGATCGTGCGCCGACGGGAGGAGAAGGTCGTGAGTGGTACGAGCGAGGCGAACACCGGGTCCTCGTTGTACTCCCGGGAGACCACGACCCACATGTCGACCCCCGCCCGCCGCATGACGGCCGGCAGCACCGTTGCGTACCGCTCCTGGAGCCGGGCGCGCACAATGTCGTTCTGCTCGCGGTGTGTGAGAACGCGGTTCACAGGTTCGACGCCGCGGGCGTCCTGCGAGAGTTGTGCGGCCGCGGGCGTCGCCAGGAGGCAGGCGGAGAAGACGGCGCAGGCGGCTACTAGTGGGGCTGTGATGCGACGATGCATTGGCGGCCTCGGGTTACATGCGGCGCGCCGCCGATGCGGCGCGTAGGAGTCTCAGGACTACTTGTCTGCCGGCCAGAATTATGGAATCCAGCTGGACTCCTGCCAGTCGATCTGAGGGGAACGGTAGAAGTTCACGCCAATTGCGCTCAGGCGGGGTCCGTGCGCGGCCAGGCGGGTGCGGAACCCCGACCAGGAGCGCACGGCCGGTGTCGACCAACCCACCTCGGCGACGGCAAGGAGGCGGGGGAACGCCAGGAACTGGAAGTCCGACGGCTTGAAGAGTGTTTCGGACCAGAGAGGAGCTTCGACGCCGAGCACCGCACGCTCAGGGACACCGGCAATCTGGGTGGCCGGATCCCAATCATAAGCGTCCTTCACCTCAATGAAGCCGGCCCACTTGAGGCCGAGGGCGGTCTTTGCGTCGTACTTCTGGTCCAGGTAGACACGGGTATTGGGCGACATGATCACCTTACCGCCGCGCGCCGCGTGCACCGCGGACGAGTCCTTCTTCCAGTGCTGGACGATCGTCGTCGGGTCCAGCGCGGCAGGGGCAATCTCTCCCCAGCCGATCATCTGCTTGCCCTGCGCCTGCACTATTCCCTGCACCCGCTCGACGAAGGCGATGTACTGCTTGTGAGTGAGCTTCTCGACCTCATCGCCACCGATGTGTAGATAGGGGCCAGGTGTGAGTTCGGCGAGTTCACGAAGGATGTCAGTGATGATCGCGTAAGTGGTGTCGCTCTCCACGCAGACGGTGCTGAAGCCCACTCGGGTTCCCCTGTACGGCGGGCGCGCCTTGTTGTCGCAGTTGAGGGCCGGGATGGATGCGAGAGCTGCGTTGGTGTGGCCCGGCATGTCGATCTCCGGCACGATCATGATGTGCCGTCGCGCCGCGTAGGCCACGAGGTCGGAGTATTCAGCCTGGGTGTAGTAGCCGCCGGGGCCGCTGCCCACCTCGCTGGCGCCGCCGATGCGTGCCAGTTCCGGCCGGCTCCGGATCTCGATGCGCCAACCCTGGTCGTCAGACAGGTGAAGATGGAGACGATTGAGCTTGTAGAGAGCCATCGCGTCCACGTAGTCCTTCACCGCGTTCATCGGTAGGAAGTGGCGGGTTACGTCAAGCATGGCATGCGGGTAGTTCGAGGCCGCGAGTCAGCGCCGCTCTGTACTCGACAGTCGTCGGAAGCAGTTGCCGCAGTGTCTGTACGCCGTGGAAGAGGCCGGCTGGATCGTTAGCGGCGATAATGACACGATCGGCGCCCACGACCAGGGTATAGCCCTCGTCGCCCAGCGCTTTATCGGCGCCGGAGAGCGTGAGGTGGATGCTGCGTCGTGGCGCCGCCGCTCCTGCCGTCAGTCGTCGTGCCGCACCAACGGATGGCGCGAGAAGCTCGGCCAGGTAGCGGGAGACATCTTCCACCGCGGCGCTGGCGCCGGCATCCATCACGATCGTCGTCCCCGTGTCGATCGGGAAGCGACCGTTAGCGCGAGTGACTGAGGTGGGGGCGGGAATGATGGCGAGCGTCGTCGGCGACTGCGCGGACGCTGCCGGACCGATCGGTGCGCATACGAGGGCGAGCGCGGCGGCGAGGACAAGCGCGGCTGGTCGGATCGTCGGCATGGCGGGGCTACGGGGCGAAGCTGGCGCGGGCGACTTTGGTTGTACATGTGTCGCGAAACGCGCAAGGATGATGAGCGTGCAGGGTGAACGTACGCCGCAGCGCGCGGGAGTATCAAGCCTGCGGTGGTGGCTGTTTTGGCGACCTAACCGAATCCGGCGCACCGCTACGCTTCTATCGTCACTACTGTGACGTGACGCTTCCTCGCCGAGTCCTATCAGGGATAGGTTGGCAGCGCACGATTTTGAATGCCTGCTAACGCACGCACGATAGCGCGCGTGTACCATGTGTATAGATTTCCGTGGACAGGGTGGATGCGACGACGTATCCGTCTGTCCTTGCCACTATGCTGTCCAGAGACCCAGACCCAGCGCTCCATGCCTGATTCCACGTCCACCGGTACGCCGTCCGGCCCCACCTCCGGGTCGGATTCGACATCCACTCCACCGGCCGGAGCGGAGTCCGGAGGTTCCCCGGGCGGCGATTTCAGTGTTACGCGTGGCAGCGGTCGCTTCCCGTCGCACGGCCGTCGCGCGGCCGATGTCATTGCTGCCGAAGGTGGCCGTTCGCGCCCTAACGACCGCATGCTCAATGTCCTGCTCCTGGCTGCCGAGCGTGAGGTGCGTCTCGGGGTGACGGTGACGGTGGAGGGAGTAGTTGTGACGGGTACGCTCATCGGCACGCTCGCCTATTGCCGGTCGCTGGCTGACCAGTTTGCTTCGTCCACCGGCGGTACAGAGATGGACGACCTCTTTGCCGACTCGTTCCGGGACCTCGTGGACGACGCTGCCGGCGTGGCCCGCGGCGATCGTCGGGATCCGCCGGACGCCGCCTCCTACGCGCGTTCGGTGACCTTCCTCCACCTGTCGGACGCCCGCTATGTGAGCGCGTCAGGATTGCTGCCTCATGGCCGCAACGGAATTCTCTGGCGCTGCGCGGTCAGCGACATCAGCAGTTGGAGCATCGGCGACCTGACATCGCGGTAACCGGCGCTGACCCGGTACCGCCATTCCCGCGCAAGCGGGAATCCAGCTCTTTCCGCTGGGGTTCGCGAGCCCTGCCGATCTGCTCTTTCTGGCGCGCCTGACGCCTTAGTGCGCCCGGAGAAAGTCGGCGCGCGAGGAACAGATCGCCTCCGCCACCGTACATGTAAGTGAAGCGGTGAGTTCGGCCTCCAGTCGCGCCGTCGTTAAGACGGCACGGAAGTCGAATCGTGCGGTTGAAGCGGACGCTACTGATTGTCTTTCCGCCCGACGGCGACGATCTTTTTAAGGGTACGGCCCTTCTCGCTCCCGCATTCAGGGCCGCGCTCGTCGGTACCCTAAATTATGGAGCACGAATGCCCGTGACTCGACGCCATTCCTTCCACGCCATGATGCCAGCCGCCGCAGCGCTCGCTGTGCTCGTGCCCGCGCTGGCTCTGCCCTCCACTGTTCTCGCCCAGAAGGCCGGTGACCTGAACATTTATGGCAACCCGGCGCACGTCGCGCCGGCGCCCACCAGTCCGGAGATCACCGTCAAGGATCTTCAGGTGCGCCTCTACCAGTTCGCCGACGATTCCATGATGGGGCGACAGGTGGGACACCTTGGCAACTACAAGGGCACGACCTACATCGCCAACGAAGTGAAGCGGCTCGGCCTGCTCCCGGCAGGAGACAACGGCACGTACTTCCAGGTGCTTCCCTATCACTTGCGGAAGTTCACCTCGCATTCGCGGCTCACGGTCGACGGAAATCCACTCCTCTGGGAACAGGATTTCGTTCCGGTACCGGCCAGCAGCGCTCCCCGTGCGATTAACGATGCCGAGGTGATCTTTGGCGGCGTGGAGGGTGACACGACGCGCCAGATCTCGGCCGCCCAGGCCGCCGGTAAGTTTGTCGTCCTGCTGCCGGCGCCGCCGAGCGCGACGCCGCAGCGTGGGCGCGGACGCTTCGGTTTCGGTCCGTCGCGCTTCGCCGACGCGGCCGCCGTGGCCACGGTGAACCTCGATGCGCTGGATGCCAAGGCTCGCGCCGCGATCAACGATCCGACCGTGGCAACGTTGAGCCCCTTCGGCCGTACTGGCCGCGGTGGTCCCGCTAGCGGTGCTCCGGTAGACTCGGTTGCCCTACTCAAGGCGGAGCTGAACGCGGCGTCGCCAGCGGCTTCGCTTCGTCTCACCCGCACAGCTGCAGCGCAGCTCTTCCACGGTGTCTCGCTGGACGCTCTGCAGCCGGGCGCGACGGGCGGCACGGTGACAGCCACGCTCAACTACGTCGAGTTGCCTACGGAGTGGGGGCGGAACGTCGTCGCCATCATTCCTGGCAGCGACCCGGCGCTTAGTCATGAGTACGTCGCCATCGGTGCCCATAACGACCACGTCGGCATGCGGTCTCCCGTGGACAAGGACTCGCTCAAGGCGTTCAATGACGAGCGGAATCGGATGCTGCTGGCGAACGACATGATCGCGCCGAATGCAGCCCAGGTGGCGACCATCCGCGTCAACATGGACAGCATCCGTAAGCTCCATCCCCAGGTCCGTCTAGACTCCATCGCCAACGGTGCCGACGACGATGGCTCCGGTTCGATGGGCGTACTGGAAATCGCCGAGAAAGTGATGGCGATGCCGGTGAAGCCGAAGCGCTCGACGCTCTTCGTCTGGCACACCGGTGAAGAGGCTGGCCTGATCGGATCGGCCTACTTCACCAACAACCCGACGGTCCCCATGGACTCCGTGGTGGCGGCGATCAACATCGACATGATCGGCCGTGGCCGTGAGGGCGACCTGCCCGGCGGTGGCCCCGACTATCTGGGCGTGGTGGGCTCCTTCTTCGACTCGAAGGATCTGGGCGAGATGGTAGCGGCGGTGAACAAGAACGCGAAGAAGCCGCTGCACTTCGACTACCGCTATGACACCACGCTCACCTGGACCGGCTACAACAACATCTATGGCCGGAGCGATCACTACAACTACGCCCTCAAGGGTGTGCCCATCGCCTTCTTCTTCACCGGCCTGCACGGTGACTATCACCAGTTGAGCGACGAAGCCCAGTTCATCGACTACCCGCACTACGCGCGTATCACGAACTACATCAACGACCTGCTGGTCGAGATCGCTGACGGACCACGTCCGCGGATGAACGGCTCAAGGCCGGCGCGCGCACCACGTACGTTCACGCCGTGATGTTGTAGTCGGACTGGTGTTGCGGGATTGGCAGCGTCAAGGCGCGGTCAGTAAACTGCTTTTTGGACAGGATTAACAGGGTTTACGGGATTGACGCGAGCGAGGTTTGGTAGCGCCGAGTTCAAGCGTCTTGGCGGACCCGAAGGTTGGACCTGACCCGCTGCGATGGACACCAACATACCCCTGATTATGGTTGGGGGACGGAGGTGTGAGATGGCGGAAGAGCCGAAGAGGAGAAAGGGCAGGCGTCGCTCCTTCACTGCCGAGTTCAAGCTGGAAGCGGTGCGCCGGGTCGATGAGCAGCGAGCGCTCGGGGTACCGATGACGCAGATCGCGCGTGAGCTCGGGGTGAGTGATGACGTGTTGCGCGGGTGGAAGCTAAAGGCAGATGCTCGGGGGGCGGCTACGGGCACCCCGGCGACCGACGTGTTCCCGGGCCACGGACGGCTTCCGAGCGGGGAGGAAGAGCTGCGTCGGCTGAAGCGAGAGAACGCGCGGCTGCAGCAAGAAGTGTCTTTCCTAAAAACAGCGGCGGCGTACTTCGCGAGGGAGTCGCGGTGAGCGACAGGTATGCCGCCATCGTCGCTGAGCGGGGCCGCTATCCGGTTCAGTTGATGTGCGGGGCGCTGGAAGTGAGCGTGAGCGGCTTCTACGCGTCCGAGGCTCGGAAGGCGGGACCGCCAGGTAGGCGTGCGGTCGAGGAGGAGCAGCTGCGACTTGTTGTCCGAGAGTCGCACAAGAACAGCCGGCGGCGCTACGGGGCGCCACGGGTGCATCAGGATCTCCGCGCGGCCGGTACGAGGGTGGCGAAGAAGCGCGTCGCTCGGCTGATGCGAGAGGAAGGTCTGAGCGCGCGTCGCCGACCGCGGCGGCGACCAGTGACGACAGATTCGGGGCATGGCCGTCCGGTGGCTCCGAACCGGCTCGCACGTCGCTTCTCGGTGAGCGACGTTTGCGGAGTGAACCAGGTTTGGGTGGCGGACATCACGTACGTGCCGACGCGAGAGGGCTGGCTCTATCTGGGTGTTGTGGTGGACCTGGCTAGCCGTCGCGTCGTCGGCTGGGCCATGCGAGAAACGTTGGAGCGAGAGATCGCGCTTGAGGCACTACATTCGGCGCTCCGTGATCGGAGGCCCGCCTCGGGTCTCCTGCAACACACGGATCGGGGGAGTCAGTACGCGAGCCATGACTACCAGGAACTGCTGAGGGCGTACGGGATTACCTGTAGCATGAGCCGTCGGGGCGACTGCTATGATAATGCGGTCGCTGAGAGCTTCTTCGCGACACTGGAGCACGAGCTGCTCGCCGAGACCGACTTCGGCTCGCGTGCCGAGGCACGGCAGGCGATCTTCGTGTTTATCGAGGTGTGGTACAACAGAGAACGGCGACACTCGAGTCTCGGCTACGTGACCCCGGTCGCGTACGAGGCACAGCTAGCCGAAGCTGAACTGGCCGCCCAGGTCAGTCGGGCAGCCTAAACTTCGTGTCCGT
>CAJDWZ010000072.1_pt1 | contig 28139 bp, 22 predicted proteins | sample 7391701 | NCBI WGS metagenome assembly CAJDWZ01 (sample SAMEA7055744, study PRJEB34461) | soil metagenome | biome: terrestrial ecosystem; feature: Peninsula; material: soil | place: Antarctica | collected 2016
TGCCGGCCTTTGCGGGCCAGGCCACGTTGCGCTTCGGCTTCCGATTTGTCAATGCCAGCGCGACCTCTGCCAACGATCCGGCTTTCGGCATCGACGATGTGGTGATCACTTCGTCCTCGGCTGAAAATGCCATTGCGGCCGGTACGCTTGCCTTCTCCTCATACTGCCCCGCTAGTGACGTCACAGTGCCGTATACCGCCACCGGAGCGTGGAACGCGGGCAATATCTTCACTGCTGAACTCTCCGATATCAACGGAAGCTTCTCCTCGGCCGTGGACATCGGCAGTGTGGCATCGACCACCTCGGGTTCCATCGCAGCGACCATCCCGCTGGGCACCGCAACAGGCACCGGCTATCAGGTCCGGGTCACCGGAAGCGATCCATCGGGGATCGCTGATACTTCCGCCACGGTGATCACGATCACCGATGCGCGTGGCAACACAGTCGCCTGGGGTTCCGCGGGCAAGGCTGGGTTTAAGGGCTCCAAGAAGTCGACGCCCTTTGCCGCCACGGTTGCCTCCGAGGCCGCCGGCCGCGAGGCCATGAGTCTCGGCGTCCGCCGTGTCCACGTGCGCGTTCAGGGCCCCGGCAGCGGTCGCGAGTCCGCCATCCAGGCGCTCGCCTCAGCGGGGCTGCAGGTGAAGTCCATCAAGGACGTCACTCCGATTCCGCACAACGGTTGCCGGCCGCCCAAGCGGCGGAGGGTCTGACCCATGGGACGCTATACAGGCCCCAGTTGCCGGCAGTGCCGTCGTGAGGGAACGAAGCTCTTCCTGAAGGGCACTCGCTGTTTCACCGAGAAGTGCTCGGTCGAGCGTCGTCCGTTCGCACCTGGCCAGCACGGCCAGTCGACGGCTCGCCGCCGCAAGACATCTGAGTACGCCAAGCAGCTGCGCGAGAAGCAGAAGATCAAGCGCATCTATGGCATGAGCGAGAAGCAGTTCCGTAACACCTTCGATCGCGTGGCAGCGCAGCCCGGCGTGGCCGGTCACAACCTGCTCGCCGCGCTCGAGAGCCGACTCGACAACATGGTCTACCGTATGGGCTTTGCCGCCAGCCGCAAGGCGGCGCGCCAGCTCGTCCGTCACGGCCACGTCGAGGTCAACGGTAAGTTGGTCGACATCCCTAGTTTCCTCGTGCAGCCGGGCCAGGAGCTCCGGGTCCGCATGAAGTCGCGCGAGATGGAAGCCATCCAGGTATCGATGGAGCAGTCCTCGCGTGGCGCCCCGCTAGCCTGGCTCGCGGTGGATCGCGAGTCGTTCAGCGGCCGCATGCTCGAGCGTCCTCAGCGCACGAGCATACCGATCGCTGCGCAGGAGCAGCTGGTCGTAGAGTTGTACTCCAAGTAAGCCGAGGGGCCAGGATATTCGGACCCGCGTAGGGGCGACGAGGCGTCGCCCCTACGTCCGATTTCTTCTGGTCCTTCTGGATGAAAGGTCGGGACCCTGACTCCCTCACGGGTCCGCCGCGCGTCAGGGGCGGGGCGGAGCGTTGCCGGGCCAGTTGCCCGGTAGACCAATCTCAAGGAATTCCATTCAGATGTCACAGGCCATTGATCTCCGCGGGCTCGTCCAGCCGCAGCTCGTCGAGGCGACGAAGCGCGACGACACCCCGTTTCTTGCCGACTTCCGGCTCCAGCCGCTGGAGCGCGGTTTCGGCCACACAATGGGCAACGCCATGCGGCGGCTGCTCCTGTCGTCGCTCCCTGGCACCGCCGTGTGGGGCTTCCGTATCGATGGCGTCGTCCACGAGCACCAGACGGTCAACGGTGTGGTCGAGGACGTACACCAGATCATCGGAAACCTGAAGAACCTCACGCTCAGCCTCGCCGATGACGTCGACGAGGTAGTGCTGAGGATCCACAGGACCGAGGCCGGCGCGGTCACGGCCGGTGACATCCAGTCCCAGGGCGGCGTCAACGTAGCCAATCCAGGTCACCACCTGTTCACGCTTCAGGACGACCGCGATGTCAACGTTGAGCTGTACGTCAACCGTGGCCGTGGTTACGTGGACGCCGAGCAGCATCCGCTTGACCGCGGGTTGCCGGTGGACCTGGTACGTATAGATGCGATCTACAACCCGGTGCGCCGTGTCAACTTCATCGTCGCCGAGACGCGAGTAGGACAGCGCACCGACTACGACCGCCTGACGCTGACGGTGGAGACCAACGGCACGATCACGCCTGAGGAAGCGGTGAGCTACGCGGCCGCACTGGCACAGACGCACTTCCAGTACTTCGTAAGCTTCGGATCCTCGGCGTCAGCCTCGGTCTCTGCAAGCTCCGAGGGCAATGGTGGAGATGCGGCAAGGCTCGCCGAGTTGTTCCGTACGCCGATCGACGATCTGGAACTGTCGGTCCGTTCGGTGAATTCGCTCAAGAACTCCAACATCCGCACGCTGGGCGACCTCGTGCGGCAGACGGAGAGTCAGATCCTGCAGGTGAAGAACTTCGGTAAGAAGTCGCTCCAGGAGATAGCCGATCTTCTGGAACGCGAAGGGTTGAACTTTGGGATGCGCTTTGAGGACACTGGCGACGGCGTGCGGATCACCGATTGGGGAACCCCGCCAAGTCAGGCCGCCGCGAACGCTCCGGACGACGAAGAGGAGTAACATCCATGCGCCATCGGAAAGCCGGGCGGCAACTGCGCAGAACCAGTGAGCAGAAGCTCGCCCTCATGCGGAACCTCGCGACCTCTCTCATTGAGGCCGAGACCATAGAAACGACAGAAGCCAAGGCTAAGGAGCTGCGGCCGTTCGTCGAGAAGCTCATCACCAAGGCCAAGTCTGGAACACTCCACGCCCGCCGGCTCGCCGGTCGCCACGTGCAGAAGCGCGAGGCTGCTGACAAGCTGTTCCAGGTGTTGGGGCCCCGCTACCAGCAGCGGGCCGGCGGCTACACGCGCATCCTCAAGACCGGCTTCCGCAAGGGAGACGGCGCTGAGCTGGCGCGCATCGAATTGATCCAGGGCTGAGCCCGGGAGTCGTCATGATCAAGCGCAATCGCTGCTACGTGTGCGACAAGGGCGTATCCTTCGGGAACAATGTCTCTCACGCGAACAACAAGACGCGCCGCACCTGGAAGCCCAACCTCCAGGTCGCACGCATCGAGTCGAAGGGAAAGATCATCAAGATCAAGGTCTGCACCCGCTGCCTGTCAGCTGGTAAGATCCAGCGGGCGCCACGTGGGGTGCAGGTCGCCTGACGTGCCCGTCCGATTGAAGTCCGGGAGAGGGGAGCGCGTTCGTCGCTCCCCTTTTTCACGCCTGTCCGCCAGCTCAATCCCAACATGAACCAGCCCTCCGCGCTCATAACCGGCATCACAGGCCAGGACGGCTCATACCTCGCCGAACTGCTCCTCGAAAAGGGCTACCGCGTGGTCGGCGTCGTGCGCCGTAGCTCCACCACGTACTACGAACGGCTCGCCCACATCCTCGACAGGATCGAGCTCGTCTCGGCCGACTTGCTGGACCAACACTCGCTGGTCGATGCCGTGCATCACGCGAGACCCGCCGAGGTTTATAACCTGGCTGCGCAGAGCTTCGTCCAGACTTCCTGGACACAGCCTGTGCTGACCGGCGAGTTCACCGCGCTGGGGGTCACTCGCGTCCTCGAGGCAGTGCGGAAGGCGGCGCCAACCGCTCGCTTCTATCAGGCCAGCTCCAGCGAGATGTTCGGCAAGGTGGTCGAGACTCCGCAGCGCGAGTCGACTCCCTTCTATCCGCGCAGTCCCTATGGCGTGGCCAAGGTCTACGGGCACTGGATCACGGTGAACTACCGCGAGAGCTACGACCTCCACGCGTGCTCGGGTATCCTCTTCAATCACGAGTCGCCGCGACGTGGCCTGGAGTTCGTCACCCGCAAGGTGACCGATGCGGCGGCGAGGATCAAACTGGGGATGGCCCGTGAGGTCCGTCTGGGTAACCTCGATGCTCGCCGCGACTGGGGCTTCGCCGGTGACTACGTGGACGCCATGTGGCGCATGCTCCAGCGAGATACACCGGACGACTACGTGATCGGCACCGGGGAGACGCACTCCGTGCGCGATCTCTGCGATCTGGCGTTCCAGGCGGTGGGGTTGAACTGGGAGGAGCACGTGGTTCAGGATCCGGCCTTCTTCCGACCGGCCGAGGTAGACCTTCTGGTGGCCGACCCTTCGCGCGCTGAAGATGAGCTCGGCTGGAAGCCGACGGTCGGCTTCAGGGAACTCGTGGAGATGATGGTCGAGGCCGACCTCGCACGTCTCCACGCCGCGGGCTGACGTGCGAGCACTTGTTACGGGTGCCGCCGGCTTCGTGGGCGGCTGGCTGACACGGGCCCTTGCAGCCCGCGACATCGAGGTTCACGGCATGCGCCTGAGTGACGGTGATGGAATGGATCCGTCGTCAGGCCGCCATGAAGCCGTACACTTCTGGCACAGCGGTGACGTACGCGATGCCACGGTGCTACGCGCAGCTATCGCGTCGTCCCGCCCCGACATGATCTTCCACCTGGCGGGAATCAGCTCCGTGGGAGAGGCCGAGCAGGATCCGACGGCGACGGTGTCGATCAACGTTGGCTCCACTGTCCAGCTGCTTCATGAGGTCGCCCGTGCGCGGGACGCGGGCATGGGAGACCCAACGGTGCTGGTGGTCGGCAGCGGCGAGCAGTACGGTCGCCACTCGCTGGGCGAGCAGCCGGTAGGCGAGTCTACCATGCAGCAGCCGCTGACGCTCTACGCGGCGAGCAAGGCAGCCCAGGAGGTATTGGCGCTTCAGGCGGCACGTCGCCACAGGCTGCGCGTCATCTGCGTGCGGAGCTTCAACCATACCGGAGCGGGCCAGCCCACCCGGTTTCTCATCCCGGCGCTGGTGGAGCGCGCGATCGCCCTCCGAGCGTCCGGTCAGACGGAGCTCCTGCTAGGCAACACCACCCCGGTGCGCGACATCACCCACGTGTCTGACGTTGTGGATGCGTATATACTTCTCGCGGAGCATGGGGTAGCGGGAGACGTGTACAACGTCTGTCGTGGCGAGGGAGTGAGCGTGCGCGAGATTGCCGCAGCGGTGCTGCGTCGTGTCGGCGTCGTCGCGAACCTGGTCGAGGACCCCGCGCTCGTAAGGCCGGTTGACGTTCCGGCCCTTGTTGGGGATCCATCGCGGCTCATGGCGCGCACGGGCTGGGCGCCACGACACACCCTAGACGACTGCATCGACGACCTGATCAATGCCACGACGCACTGACATCAAACGTATCCTGCTTATCGGCTCCGGCCCGATCGTTATAGGGCAGGCGGCGGAGTTCGACTATTCGGGAACGCAGGCGGCGAGGGCGCTGCAGGAAGAGGGCTACGAGGTCATCCTCGTGAACTCCAATCCGGCCACTATCATGACGGACCCGGAGTTCGCTGACCGCACTTACATCGAGCCAGTAACGCCCGAGTTCGTCGAGCTCGTCATCGCCCGCGAGCGTCCCGATGCGGTGCTCCCGACGATGGGCGGCCAGACGGCCCTGAACGTGGCGCTGGCCCTCGCCGAGAATGGCGTGCTGGAGCGTTACGGGGTGGAACTGATCGGCGCAAAACGACGGGCCATCGAGGTCGCCGAGGACCGTGCACAGTTCTCCGAGGCAATGGGCCGGATCGGACTCAAGGTGCCTCAGGGTAAGATCGCGCATAGCTGGGACGAAGCGGCGGAAATCGTCGAATTCACCGGCTTTCCCGCCATCATCCGCCCCTCGTTCACTCTGGGCGGCACCGGCGGCGGCATCGCGTACAACCGTGAGGAGTACGAGGCAATCGTCCGGAATGGTCTGGACGAGTCGCCCAACAACCAGGTGCTCATCGAGCGCAGCCTCCTCGGCTGGAAAGAGTTCGAGCTTGAGGTGATGCGCGATCACGCAGATAACGTCGTGATCATCTGCTCGATCGAGAACCTGGACCCGATGGGCGTGCACACCGGCGACTCTATCACCGTCGCGCCGGCGATGACGCTCAGCGACCGGGAATACCAGGAGATGCGCGACGCCGCGGTGGCTATCATCCGCGAGATCGGTGTTGAGGCCGGCGGGTGTAACATCCAGTTTGCGCTCAATCCGGTGGACGGTGAACTGATCGTCATCGAGATGAATCCGCGCGTGTCGCGCTCATCGGCGCTGGCATCCAAGGCAACCGGGTTTCCGATAGCCCGCATCTCCGCCAAGTTGGCGGTGGGCTACACGCTGGACGAGATCCCGAACGACATAACCGGTACCACGCCGGCTTCGTTCGAGCCGGCGCTGGACTACGTAGTCGTGAAGTGCCCACGCTTCGCCTTCGAGAAGTTCGCTGCCGCCGACCCGCGGCTCACCACCCAGATGAAGTCTGTGGGTGAGTCGATGGCTATCGGGCGGACCTTCAAGGAAGCATTCCAGAAGGGGCTGAGGGCGCTTGAGAGCGGACGGATCGGCTGGTCTGTCGCGACCACGGAGTTGGAGGACAGGCTCACCGATTCCAGCGCCGAGACGCTACGCGCGGCGCTCCGTCAGCCCACCCCGGAGCGCATATTCCAGGTGAAGCGGGCGTTCCAGGCAGGCTTCAGCGCGGCTGAGATCTACGAGTTGACGGCCATCGATCCGTGGTTCCTGGCTCAGCTCGAGGACCTCCTCGCCGATGAACGCGAGTACGCTGAGGCGGAAGTGGTGGATGTGCGCCTGATGCGGCGGATGAAGCGGGCCGGCTTCTCCGACCGGCAATTGGGCATCCTACGCGGTGAGCACGAGGACGCCGTACGCGCGCACCGCTGGCTGCTGGATGTCCGGCCGGTCTACAAGATGGTGGACACATGCGCTGGTGAGTTTCCCTCCAGCACCCCGTACCTCTACGGCTGCTACGACGAGGAGAGCGAGGCGCCACGCTCAGGCAAGCCGTCGGTGATCATTCTGGGCAGCGGCCCGAACCGGATCGGCCAGGGGGTCGAGTTCGACTACTGCTGCGTGCGCGCTGTGCTGGCACTGCGCGAGGCTGGGTACGAGACGATCATGATCAACTCCAACCCGGAGACCGTCTCAACCGACTTCGACACCTCCGACAAGCTGTACTTCGAGCCGCTCACTTTCGAGGACGTGCTGGAAATCGTCGAGCGGGAGCAGCCGCTAGGGGTGATCGTGCAGTTGGGCGGCCAGACGCCGCTCAAGCTCACCCGTCGGCTGGAGGCCGCGGGCGTCACGATCCTGGGAACTTCGCCCGATGCCATAGACATCGCCGAGGACCGTCGTCGTTTCGACGCCATAGCCCGGAAGCTCGGGATCAGACAGCCTGAGAACGGCACGGCTACTAACGTCGATGAGGCAGCCGAGATCGCCCGTCGGATCGGCTATCCGGTGCTAGCCCGACCGTCCTACGTATTGGGCGGGCGGGCCATGGAGATCGTCTTCGACGAGGAATCGTTGCGGGCGTACTTCGGTCGTGCGGTTGAGGCTTCGGAGGAACGCCCGGTGCTCATCGACCGGTTCCTCGAGGACGCCTACGAAGCGGACGTGGACGCCATCTCCGACGGCGAGCGGGTGGTCATCGGCGGCATCATGCAGCACATCGAGGATGCCGGGATCCACTCCGGAGACTCGGCGTGCGTATTGCCGCCGTATCTCATCACCGCCGACGATGTCGAGGTGATGCGCGAGCACACTGTGTCGCTGGCGAAGGCGCTCGGCGTCGTGGGTCTCATCAACGTCCAGTACGCCGTGAAGGATGGCGTGGTCTACGTGCTGGAGGTGAACCCGAGGGCGAGCCGGACCATCCCCTTCGTCTCCAAGGCCACGGGCGTACCGCTGGCGTCGGTTGCAGCGAGGGTGATGCTCGGCGAGACGCTTGAGCAGACCGGCTTCCTGCACGAGATTCACCCGCCATACGTGTCGGTGAAAGAGGCCGTCTTCCCGTTCAACAAGTTCCGCGAGTTCGACCCTGTCCTTGGACCGGAGATGCGCTCGACGGGCGAGGTGATGGGGATAGCCGACTCCTTTGGGAGCGCGTTCGCGAGGGCACAGTTGGGGGCGGGCAACGGCCTGCCAACGGAAGGAACGGTGTTCCTGACGGTCAATGATCCGGATAAGCCGGCTGCCGTGCCGATAGCACGTCGTTTCCACGAGATGGGCTTCCGACTGGTGGCTACCTTTGGTACGGCGCGCTACCTTCGCGGCCTCGGCATCCCGTGCGAAGGTGTGCTCAAGGTGCATGAGGGACGACCGCACGGGGTGGACCTGATCGTTAACGGCGACATCCAGTTGCTCGTGAACACGCCGCTGGGTAAGCACGCCCAGAAGGACGACTACAAGCTGCGCCAGGCGGCAATCGCCTATCATGTGCCGTACACGACAACGCTCTCCGGAGCGAGCGCCGCCAGCGACGCCGTGCTATCCCTGCGGTCGCGTCAACTCTCCGTCCGCTCGTTGCAGGAGTGGCATGCACAGCTTCGTGGTGAGGTTCTGGCACCCCTTTCCGGTGCCCATATCGATGCCGCACCGTTAGCGCCGTCCAGGGAATAGTCACTTTCACAAACTCGCCATGACCGCTCCGAGCATCCACGAATCTTCCTACGTCGACGAAGGCGCGGTGGTAGGCGCGGGAACGCGTATCTGGCACTTCTGTCACGTGATGCCCGGCGCCGAGATTGGTGCCGGATGTAGCCTCGGGCAGAACGTCGTAGTGATGAGTGGTGTCCGGATCGGGAACAACGTGAAGATCCAGAACAACGTCTCCGTGTATGAGGGTGTGGAACTGGAAGACGATGTATTCTGCGGGCCTTCCATGGTGTTTACAAATGTGATGAACCCCCGAAGCGCTGTCTCGCGGAAGAACGAGTATCGGCGCACACTGGTGAGGAGGGGAGCGAGCATCGGCGCCAACGCCACCGTGGTTTGCGGCGTCACTCTGGGCCATTACTGCTTCATCGGTGCCGGGGCGGTGGTCACGCGAGACGTACCGGCATACGCACTGGTGACCGGGGTACCGGCGCGGCGCATCGGCTGGATGTGCGAATGCGGCGAACGGCTGGGCGACCAGCCCCTTTCCTGCTCCGTCTGCGGGGCACGTTACGAGCGAGCTGCAGACGGTCTCCGACGGCTCGACGCGCAGGCTGACAGTAGGAGTGACGTATGACGGTGCCCGACGATGTCCGGATCGCTCTGGTGGGCTGTGGACGCATCAGCAAGAATCACTTCGAGGCCATAGAGCGCGTCGATGGACTGCGCACGATCGCCGTCTGCGACAAGGACGAGGAGCGTGCGAAGGAGGCAGGTGAACGGCTCGGGGTACCCTGGTTCCTCAGTTATGAGCAGATGTTGGCCCGCGCTGAGTGCGACCTGGTGACGGTATGCACTCCCTCCGGGTTGCACCCGGCGCAGGGAGTGCTCGCCGCGCAGGCTGGCAAGCATGTGGTGAGCGAGAAGCCGATGGCCATCTCTCTCTCCGGGGCTGACGAGCTGCTCCATGCCTGTGATGCCGCTGGCGTGCATCTCTTCGTGGTGAAGCAGAATCGACTAAACCCGGCTGTCCAGCTCCTTCGTCAGGCGATCGACAAGGGTCGTTTCGGGCGTCTCTACATGCTCAACTGCACCGTACGCTGGACGCGACCGCAGGAGTACTACGATCAGGCGCCGTGGCGGGGCACCTGGGAATTCGATGGTGGCGCCTTCATGAATCAGGCGTCTCACTACGTGGACCTCATCCAGTGGATGGGCGGACCGGTCGAGACAGTGATGGCGAAGACGGCGACGCTGGCCCGTCGGATCGAGAGTGAGGATTCCGGGGTGGCCGTGCTTCGCTTCCGTTCCGGTGCTCTGGGCACGATCGAGGTGACAATGCTTACCTACCCGCGCAACATGGAGGGGTCGATCACCGTCTTGGGCGAGCGGGGTAGCGTGAAGATCGGGGGCACCGCGGTCAACAAGGTCGAGCACTGGTCCTTCGAGGATTACGACGACGACGACAAGCTCGTCGAGCAGGTCTCGACGAATCCGACCTCGGTCTACGGCTTCGGTCATGAGAGCTATTACCGGAACGTGCTTCAGGTGCTGCGTGGCGAGGAAAGTCCACGCACGGACGGCCGCGAAGGGCGGAAGTCGCTCGAACTGATTCTCGGGATCTACGCTTCGGCCCGGACCGGCTGCGAGGTCCCTCTCCCTCTGCGCGACCGCTTCTGAACGCGCGAGCCTGACCAATTCCGGTCATGCCAGCGCGTTGACATTGGTCATCTGGCACCGGAACTTTCGGCCTACCATGCCCGCCTTATGAGTCCACGAGCGGCGGGCCGGTCCGCTCCGCCCTAAATTTCCGACCATGCCAGTTCCCCTGCTTGACCTGCGTGCCCAGCACGCCACGATAAAAGACGACGTTCTCGCAGCCATCCACGAGGTGGTGGAGAACCAGGCCTTCATACTCGGGAAGCCGGTTGGTGAACTCGAGTGCGAGGTGGCCGGACTGTCGCACACACGCTACGCAGTGGGGTGTGCGAGCGGCACCGACGCCCTTCTCCTGGCCCTCCGGGCGCTCGACATCGGGGTAGGTGACGAGGTGATCACGACGCCTTTCACCTTCTTTGCCACCGCCGGCACGATCCACAACGCGGGCGCCCGCCCGGTGTTCGTGGACATCGAGCCGCGAACCTTCAACATCGCGCCCGAAATGGTCGCTGGCGCAGTGACGTCGCGAACGAAAGCCGTCATGCCGGTGGACCTTTTCGGTCAGATTGCGGACCTGGCAGCGGTCGCGGCGGCCGCCCCTGGACTGCCGCTGATCGAGGATGCGGCGCAGTCTATCGGCGCCCGGCGACAGATAGACGGCGAGTGGCGTCAGGCGGGAGAGGCGGCGACGATCGGCACATTCAGCTTCTTCCCCTCCAAGAATCTGGGCGGTTACGGCGACGGCGGGATGATCGTCACGCAGGACGAGGCCCTCTACGGGCGGCTCATGCGCCTGCGCACCCATGGTAGCGTGCGCGATTACCACCACGAGGAAGTTGGTTACAACAGCCGTCTCGACGCGCTTCAGGCAGCGGTGCTCCTCGCCAAGCTCCCTCATCTCGCCGCGTGGAGTGAAGCTCGGCGGGCCGCGGCTTTTGCCGACGTGGCGGAAGTGACGACGCCATACATCGCGCCGGAGGCGGAGTCCATCTACAACCAATACACCCTGCGTTGTGACCGGCGCGATGAGCTGCAGGCAGCGCTGAAGGAGAAGGGCATCGGGACATCGATCTATTACCCCCTGCCACTCCATCTCCAGCCGTGCTTCGCCTACCTCGGTTATCGGCCCGGCTCTTGCCCGGAGGCCGAGCGGGCCGCTGGGGAAGTACTCTCGTTGCCCATCTATCCCGAGCTGTCAGCAGACCAGCGGGACGAGGTGGTCGCTGCCGTCCGCTCGTTTTACGGGCGCTGACTCCACCGCGCCATCTGTGCAGCACGCGCCCACTGTCTCCGGTCTCCGACTATATCCATGAGCACTCCAATTCCAGCCACATCGATGAAGGATCAACTTCTTGCGCGTATCGGGGATCGATCAGCGGTTATATCGGTCGTTGGTCTCGGGTACGTCGGTCTACCACTCGCCCTGGAGTTTGGCCGGGCGGGGTTCCACGTCATTGGGTATGACGTCAGCCAGCGGGTGGTCGACGCCCTGAACAGTGGTAAATCTCACATCCAGGATGTGCCCGACGCGGCTCTCGCGGAGCTGGTCGACAGCGGCCGTTTCGAGGCCACGACGGACGAGAAGCGTCTCGCCGAGGCAGATGCCATCTCCATCGCCGTTCCAACGCCGCTGTCCAAGACGCGCGATCCGGACATGAGCTACGTCCACAGCGCCGTCGAGGCGGTAGCGCGGAATTCCCACAAGGGGCTGCTGATCGTGCTCGAGAGCACGACCTACCCGGGTACGACGCGCGAGATCATGCTGCCCAAGTTCGAGGAATGCGGGTTGGTGGCCGGTGAGGACGTCTTTCTCGCCTTCAGCCCCGAGCGTGTGGATCCGGGGAATGCGGTCTGGCACACGAAGAACACGCCGAAGGTGGTCGGTGGCCTCACGCCCGCCTGCACCGAGACGGCGACTGCGCTTTACGAGTCCTGCATCGACACCGTGGTGCCCGTCTCCTGCACCGAGACGGCAGAACTGGTCAAGCTGCTGGAGAACACCTTCCGCGCCGTTAATATCGGACTCGTCAACGAGATGGCGATCGTCTGCGACCTGCTCGGCGTGGATGTCTGGGAAGTGATCGATGCGGCGGCGACCAAGCCGTTCGGGTTCATGAAGTTCACCCCCGGTCCTGGCATCGGAGGACACTGCATACCTCTGGATCCGCACTACCTCGCCTGGAAGATGCGCACCCTAAACTACAAGACGCGTTTCATCGACCTGGCCAGCGAGATCAACAGCAAGATGCCAGACCTGGTGGCGGAGAAGGTGGCGCGGGCACTCAATGAGGATCGGAAGGCCGTCAACGGCAGCCGCATCCTTGTTCTCGGCGTGGCGTACAAGAAGAACATCGACGACATGCGGGAGAGCCCGGCACTGGACGTCATCCGGCTGCTCGAGGAGCGAGGCGGGAAAGTGGAATTCCACGACCCGTTCGTGTCGAGCTTCCGTGAGGGTGCCGAGGTGCGACATGGGATCGAGCTCACTGACGAGACGCTACGAAACGCCGATGCGGTTGTCATCGTGACCGACCACGACGGCGTGGACTATCAGCGCGTGGTGGACCAGGCGTCGCTCGTCGTCGACACCCGCAACATGGTCCAGTCCACCTACGCCTCTCGTGCAAGAGTCGTCTCGTTGGCCGGTCCGCCAGCGCAGCGCGGAGTGCGCTCCGCCAGTCCCACAGCCGCAGAGCGTCCGACTGCCGCTCAACCGGCGTGAAGCTCCGTCCTTACCAGACCCCAGTAGGCATGCCGACGGTTCGTCCGACACGACGGGCCGCCGGCGTATACCGTCAGTCGGGTAGGTTCCGGTGAACATAGCCGTGGTAGGCAGCGGCTATGTCGGGCTGGTGGTCGGCGCCTGCCTGGCCGAGACCGGGAACAGCGTCGTCGGCGCTGATGTGGACGCAGCCAAGGTCGCGCTGCTCGAGCAGAACATACTTCCCATCTACGAGCCCGGGTTGGAGGCGCTGGTCGCCCGCAACCAGGCGGCCGGGCGCCTGCGGTTCACCACCGACATCGGAGACGCGGTTGGCGCCGCGGACGTCGTCTTCATTGCGGTGGGCACCCCGCCAGATGAGGACGGATCGGCGGATCTCCGTTCTGTTCTTGAGGTGGCCGAGTCGATCGGCCGTAGCATGACTCACGAGCTCGTCATCGTGACCAAGTCCACCGTTCCGGTGGGGACAGCGGCGCGGGTCAGCGAGGAGGTGGCACGTCATGCCCAGCATAACTTCCACGTCTGCAGCAACCCCGAGTTCCTGAAGGAAGGTGCGGCCGTTGACGACTTCCTGAAGCCGGATCGGGTGGTGCTGGGAGTCGACACTGACTTCGCCCGTAGCGTCATGACCGAGCTCTATGCCCCGTTCGTGCGCACCGGCAAGCCGATCCTCTTCATGGATACGCCGTCGGCGGAGATGACGAAGTACGCCGCCAACGCCATGCTCGCCACGCGCATCTCCTTCATGAACGAGATCGCCAACCTGTGCGAGCATGTGGGGGCCGACGTGGATCTGGTGCGACGAGGGATAGGCAGCGACCCGCGGATCGGAGCGTCATTTCTCTTCCCCGGCCCTGGCTATGGTGGATCCTGCTTTCCCAAGGACGTCAAGGCGCTGATCCAGACCGCCCGCGCCAGCGGCGCCGAGTCATGCGTACTCGACGCAGTGGAAGCGGTGAACGATCGGCAGAAGCTGCGACTGCATGAAAAGCTGGTCACGGCACTCGGGGCGCTGAGCGGCACGCACATAGCCGTCTGGGGCCTTGCCTTCAAGCCACAGACCGACGACATGCGAGACGCGCCGTCGTTGACTCTCATAGACCAGCTGCTCGAAGACGGTGCGACGGTGACGGCGCACGACCCCGTCGCCATGGAGGCCGCTCGCCGTCTGCTGGGAGATCGCATACGTTACGCGGCTAGCAACTATGAAGCGCTGGAGGGTGCCGACGCGCTGGTGGTCGTCACGGACTGGAACGAGTACCGCCATCCCGACTTCGAGCGCATCCGCCAGACACTTCGACGTCCGGTGCTGGTGGACGGGCGGAACCTCTATGACGCCAGGAAATTGCGGAGTATGGGCTTCATCTACGATTCCTTCGGCCGGACTCATCCATGAAGGTTCTTATTACCGGTGCCGCCGGTTTTCTTGGCTCGCACCTCTGTGACCGCTTCATTGCGGGCGGTCACGAGGTTGTGGGGTTGGATAATTTCATCACCGGAAGCGCGGAGAACATAGCGCACCTGATCGGGCACGAGTCGTTCAGCTTCGTCCGTCATGATATCTCTGATTACACCTACATTGCCGGACCGCTGGACGGGGTGCTCCACTTCGCGTCCCCGGCGAGCCCGATCGACTATCTGAAGCATCCCATCCCGACACTCAAGGTGGGTGCCCTCGGCACGCATAACGCGCTCGGACTGGCCAAGGCCAAGGGCGCCAGGTTCTTCCTGGCGTCAACGTCGGAGGTATACGGCGACCCGCTGGTGCATCCTCAGCCGGAGAGTTACTGGGGGAATGTGAACCCAGTAGGGCCACGAGGTGTCTATGATGAAGCCAAGCGATTTGCCGAGGCGATCACGATGGCATATCATCGCTTCCATGGAATGGACACGCGAATCGTGCGAATCTTCAATACCTACGGCCCTCGAATGCGTCCACACGACGGGCGGGTGGTGTCGAACTTCATCGTCCAGGCCCTGAACGGCGAGCCACTCACACTCTACGGCGACGGCTCCCAGACGCGCTCGTTCTGCTATGTAAGCGACGAGGTGGAGGGGATATATCGCCTCTTCATGAACGGCGACTCCGGACCCACGAACATAGGTAACCCAGTCGAGTACACCGTGCGCCAGTTGGCCGAGATGGTCCTCGAGATCACCGGTTCGACATCCATTATCGAGCACCGTCCACTCCCCACCGATGACCCCAAGGTGCGTCAGCCCGACATATCCCGGGCCCGCGAGCTGCTGGATTGGGAGCCTTCGGTCGACATCCGTGCCGGAATTGCCCTGACGGTGTCATATTTCCGGGCTCATCTCGCCGCCGCGGCGCTGGTGCCGGCACCTGCCTCGTGACCTTCAAGACCGCCATCCAGTGGTCCCACAAGCCACGACGCCCCTCGAACCGATTGCGCCCGTCCGGGTAATAGATCCGTCATGTCCTTCAGAACTCGTATCGCGAGCGCCCTTGGCGTGCTGCTCGTGCTCGGCGCATGTGCGCCTTCATTCCGTCTGAATCGCTATCCGGACGATCTCTCGTTGTACCAGGCAGCGCTGAATCAACTCCAGCGTAAGCACTGGGACAACGCAGTGACCGGCTTTGAGCGACTCACCCTGCAGCTCGCTGCCCGCGACTCCCTGCTGCCCCTGTCTCACTACTATCTGGGCGTTGCTCATCAGCGTAATGGTGAGGACCTGCTCGCCGCCCAGAGTTATATCAGGCTCGTGGAGAGTTTCCCCGCGGACACGCTCTCCGACGACGCGCTATTCGAAGCCGCGCACGCCTACCAGAATCTCTGGCGGAAGCCGGCACTGGATCCGCAGTATGGCTTCTCGGCCATACAGGCTTACGAGACGCTGCTCGCTTCCTATCCGGATTCGCCCCGGGTGCCGGAAACGGAGCGGGAACTGGCCCAATTGCACGACGACCTGGCACAGAAGGACTTCATGACGGCTGAGTACTACTTCCGTCGGCGTGCCTATGACTCGGCAATTATCTACTACCAGGATGTGATGACCCAGTATCCGCAGACGCCCACAGCAAAGCGGGCGGCCTTCAGGATGCTGGAGACTTACGGGCGACTGAGCTACCGGGAAGAGGCGGCCGAGGTGTGTCGGACCATGATCGAGCGCTATCCTGGCGATGGTGAGGTCATGCGCGCCTGTTCGGGCTCAGCGTCGGTCGCGCCAGCGGATAGCACTCTGCCGGACACCGGAGCGGTGCCAAACGGGCCGGCGTCGCGGGCAACAACTCGCTGACCGAGGCACGGAGTCCGATGCGGCTCGGTCTGTTCGGTGGCACCTTCGACCCTCCACACCTGGGGCACTGGCTGGTAGCCGTGGACGCTTTCGAGGCGCTCGGCCTGGACCGGCTGGTGTTCGTGCCGGCGGCACACCAGCCGCTCAAGGTCGGTCATCAGTGGGCGACACCGCAGGCGCGGCTGGAGATGGTGCGCCAGATGGTGGCCGATGACAGCAGGTTCGAAGTCGACCCCCTCGAAATAGAGCGGGACGGGTTATCTTTTACGGTTGAAACGCTTGCCGAGTACCGGAGTCGTCCGGAGGTGAGCGAGCTTTTCTTCCTGGTTGGCGCCGACGTAATGGCCTCCTTCCACCACTGGCGGGAGCCGGAACGCGTGCAGTCGCTGGCGACGCTCGTCGTCATGCGCCGCGCCGACCAGGGAGTGCTCCTCCCGGCTGGTGTGGAGGGCCGCGTTCTGGAAACGCGGATGGTGGACGTCTCGTCCACCGAGGTGCGCGCGCGGGTGGCTGCCGAGCGCTCTATCAGAGGATTCGTCCCGGCATCCGTCGAGGCGTACATCATCGCGGCCGGTCTGTATCGTCAGAGGAATAATGCTTAAGGGTTTAGTCAACCGCGTGTTCGGGAACCGACACGACCGAGAACTCAAGCGGGTGCGGCCGATTCTGGATGAGATCGCCGAGCATTCGACGCGGCTGCAGTCGGTAACTGAAGAGGAGTTGCGCGGTCAGACCGCGCGCTTCCGCGAGATCATTTCCGAGCGTACCGTTGAGTTGCAGACGCGGGCGGAGGAGCTTCGGATGGCGAAGCGCGCCTCCACCGATGCCGAGGAGCGCGACGAGCTGGACCTCGAGTTGGCTGGTGCCGACGGGCGCAGCGGCGTCGAGGGCGACCTGCGGCGTGCCACGGGCGAGGTGCTCGACGAGCTGCTGCCGGAGGTCTTCGCGACGGCCCAGGAAGCCGCGCGCCGCCTGGTCGGCACGCAGGCCCAGGTCACCGGTCACGAGCTCGAGTGGAACATGGTCCACTACGAGGTCCAACTCGTGGGCGGTATCCAGCTCCACCTGGGCAAGATCGCCGAGATGGCCACTGGTGAGGGCAAGACGCTCGTCGCCACGCTGCCGCTCTACCTGAACGCGCTTCCTGGCCGCGGGTCGCATCTGGTGACGGTGAACTCCTACCTCGCCCGCCGTGACTCGCAGTGGATGGGGCACCTGTACAGCTATCTCGGGCTCACCGTCGGCTGTCTGGATGACACCGAGCCGGGCACCCTGGAGCGCCGCGCCGCATACGCTGCCGACATCACCTACGGTACGAACAACGAGTTCGGCTTCGACTACCTGCGCGATAACATGGTTGTTTCGCTGGAGCAGCGAGTACAGCGCATGCACGCGTTCGCGATAGTCGATGAGGTGGACTCCGTGCTCGTCGACGAGGCGCGGACGCCGCTCATCATCTCCGGTCCGGTCGGTAATGAGAGCGACTCGCGCTACGGAGAATTCAATTCGCAGGTGGCGAGCCTTGTACGCCGTCAGACCGACCTCGTCAATCAACTGGTCGGCGATGCCGAGCGAGCCTTTGCCGAGGGCGACACCGTGACCGGTGCGCAGCAGGCATACAAGGCGCGGCTGGGTGGGCCCAAGAACCGGCGGCTGCAAAAGCTGCTCGGGGAATCCGGCGTTGCCCAGTTGGTGCAGAAGACCGAGCTCGATCATATAGCCGACCGGAAGCTTCCGGCGTCGCGACAGCAGTTCCGTGAGATCGAGGAGGACATGCTCTATGTCCTCGACGAGAAGGGACACACAGTCCACCTCACCGACAAGGGAGTCGACTTCCTGTCACCAGACCAGGCGGAGCAGTTCATCCTGCCGGACATCTCGCAGGAGGTGCACCGCCTGGAGACGGCGCCGGAGTTGGATGCTGCGCAAAGGCTGGAGGCGCGTCGCGAGTTGGACGCGGGCTACGCGGCGACAAGTGAGCGTCTGAACGTCGTTCACCAGTTGCTGCGAGCTCACGCGCTCTTCGAGAACGACATCAACTACGTCGTCCAGGAAGGACAGGTACTGATCGTCGACGAGTATACCGGCCGCACGATGCCCGGCCGCAGATGGTCGGAAGGCTTGCATCAGGCGGTGGAGGCCAAGGAAGGAGTGCAGGTGCGCGGCGAGACGCAGACGCTCGCCACGATCACCATCCAGAACTACTTCCGCATGTACGACAAGCTGGCCGGTATGACCGGTACGGCAGAGACGGAAGAGGGCGAATTTCACGAGATCTACGGCCTCGAAGTCGCTGTTATCCCCACCAACCGCCCGATCGCCCGCGACGACCGCCAGGATCTGGTCTTCAAGACCCGGCGGGAGAAGTACAACGCGATGGTCGAGGAAGTGAAGCGGCTCAACGGTCTGGGCTTCCCGGTGCTCGTCGGCACCGTGACCGTGGACGTGTCCGAGACACTTTCACGCATGTTCCAGCGAGCCGGTATCAAGCACAACGTCCTGAACGCCAAGTACCATCAGCGTGAGGCCGAAATCGTGGCCGGCGCGGGACAGCCAGGAGCCGTGACGATTGCTACGAACATGGCTGGACGAGGTACGGACATCAAGCTTGGACCGGGCGTCACGCAGTCCAAGCCGTCCACCGTCATGGATGTTGACAACAAGGAAGTTGAGATCGAGGAGACTGGCGGTCTGCACATCGTCGGCTCCGAGCGTCACGAGTCACGGCGTATCGATCGGCAGTTGCGCGGACGTGCCGGTCGTCAGGGAGATCCGGGTGCATCGCAGTTCTTCCTCTCGCTGGAAGACGACCTCATGCGGCTGTTCGGTTCCGACCGGATAGCCCGGTTGATGGACCGCATGGGAGCGCAGGAAGGCGAGGTGCTCACGCACTCCATGATTACGCGATCCATTGAGCAAGCTCAGAAGCGGGTCGAACTGCAGCACTTCCAGGCGCGTAAGCGTTTGCTCGACTTCGACGACGTGATGAACCAGCAGCGTGAGGTTGTCTACAACCTCCGCGCGTTCGCGCTCGAAGGTGGTGAAGAACTACGCGGCGAAGCCGAGAAGATGCTGGAGAAGGCGGTGGCGCGGCGGGTGGACAATCTGACGATGGAGTTCGCTACACCCGAAGACTGGGACTGGGAACTGCTGCAGCAGGACCTCCTGATGCACTTCGTGCTGCTGGTGCCCGAGTTCGGTGAGGACGGTGCACGGCACGCCGACGTGGACGCGGCTCGGGCTGTTGCGGTGGCCGCGGCAGAGCAGGCCTTCCAGGGCAAGTTCACCGACCTCGCCCGATACAGCGACGTGGGGGTCGATCCGATGCAGATCCTCTCCCACGTTATGCTGGCGGTGATCGATGAGAAGTGGAAGGATCACCTCTATGACCTCGATCAATTGCGCGCGGCGATCAACTACCGTTCGTGGGGACAGCAGGATCCGCTGCTGGAGTACAAGCGTGAGGCGTTCACGATGTTTGAGAGCCTCATGGCCGACCTGGCGAACACCTTCGTTGAGCGCTTCCTGAGGGTTCAACTCGTCTTCAACGGCCCGCAGCAGGGAATGCCGCAGCAGTTGGCGGCAGGTCCGACATCGGTGCCGGGTGGACAGGACGAGTCTGCAGCTCCCCACCGAGCGACCCGTCGCTACGACGCCTTCGGCGTGCTCGAGGATATTCCGCCCGAGGAACTTGAGGGAGCCGTTCCCGCACTGTCGGACAACGGCGAGGCGGAAGGCGAGGACGAGGTTCTGGACATCGGACCTGGGGAGCCGCCGGCCGAGGTACCTGTCGTGCGCCGCGATCCGGTGGTGGTGGGAGCGCCGGCTCCGAAGGCCCTGAACGCACCCGCCGCGGCGGGCGCGGACTGGGCCTCTGTCGGTCGCAACGACCCATGCCCGTGCGGCTCGGGCAAGAAATTCAAGAAGTGCCACGGTCAGGTCGGCTGATCCGTCCGGGGCACTAACCACCCGGCCGGTAGTCCGCGCGTCAGCGGGCGCCCGGTTGAGTGATTCCGATGCGGCAGGGGGCGGTTGGAGGGACGATGATGTCAATCCCCTTCCGGAGACTGCATGACCGCACCCGCTAGCACTGCGACACCCAGATCGTATAGTATTCAGGAGTTGCCTCGATCCGAGCGGCCGCGCGAGCGGCTCCGTGCGCTGGGGGCGCAGAGTCTGAGTACAGCGGAACTGCTCGCCCTCGTCCTCAATACAGGAAACCGAGGGCAATCGGCGATTGCGCTGGCCGTTCAACTGCTGGCCGGCGTTGGCGGGTCGCTCCGCCGGTTGAGTCAGCGTCCGCGGTGCTGGAGCTAGGTCGCCGATTGGCGGCGGAGACACGGGAGGACGGCGTGCCGTTGAGGGCACCGCGGGATGTCTTCCTCGCATTCGCCCCTCGGCTCGAGGATTCACCGGTGGAGGAGTTTCACGTTGCGGTATTGGACGCCCAGCACCGGTTGGAGCGGGACGTGTTGGTGACGAGGGGGATACTGAACTCATCCCTCGTCCATCCGCGCGAAGTTTTTCGGGAGGCGATCGCCGAGCGCGCGGCGGCAATCATCCTGGTGCATAATCATCCGAGTGGTGATCCGACCCCCTCGGCGGACGACCGGCTGGTGACGGAACAATTGGTCGCAGCGGGACGTCTACTAGACATCCCCGTCCATGACCATGTGATTGTGGGGCGGGGACGGTACACGAGTTTTGCGGAGATGGGGCTTCTGTGACGACTGCAGGTGGTGGCGCAGTACGAGACCGGGTTAACCCGGAGAACGAGCAGTCGGCGACGGGGAAGACCCTTTCGCCTGGAGCTGCCGTGCCCGCCAGCGCCGAGCCCGCCGCCGCCGAGCCGGCCGCCGCCGAGACTGACTCCATAGTCGAATCCGTTCGGCCCGAGAGCGCAGCCCAGGCCACACTGGCGCCCCAGGTTACCGATGCCGGCAAGCCTGACCGGCCCACCGAAGAGGAGCTGCGGACGGCCATCCCCGGCTGGGATCTGTTCGAGGACAAGCTCGTCGAGCGTATGGATACGGCCCTTCTCATCCGCGCCTATCGTTTCAGTGAAAAGGCACACGAAGGGCAGATGCGCCGGTCGGGTGAACCGTATGTGACGCACCTGGTGGCCGTGGCTCGCATTCTCGCTGAGCTCGGACTGGACTCGGTGACCATCGCCAGTGGGCTGATGCACGACGCGGTGGAAGACACAACCGTGACAGTAGCGGACGTGGAGCGCGAGTTCGGCCGTGAGGTGGCACAGATCGTCGACGGCCTGTCCAAGATCGGTAGCCTGACCTTCACCTCGCCGCAGGAGCGGCAGGTTGAGAACTACCGGAAGCTACTGCTGTCGGTGGCCAAGGACGCGCGAGTGATCATCATCAAGCTCGCCGACCGGCTGCACAACATGCGGACGCTGGACTGGATGCCGGAGGACAAGCAGCGGCGAATCGCCCTTGAGACGCGCGATCTTTACGCACCGCTGGCACATCGATTCGGCATGGCGCGTATGCGCTGGGAGCTCGAGGACCTCGCCTTCAAGCACCTGGAGAAGGAGGAGTACAAGACTCTCGCGCGCCTGGTGGTCCAGAAGAGAGTCGAGCGCGAGTCGCTGATAGCCCGCCTTCGTGACCCGATCGCACAGTCGCTGAAGGATGCGGGGATAGCGGGCGACGTGAGCGGGAGGCCCAAGCACCTCTGGTCGATCTACAAGAAGATGAAGCAGCGGGACAAGCCTTACGAGGAGATCTACGACCTCCTGGCGATCCGTGTGCTCGTCAACTCGGTGCCCGAGTGCTACCACGCCCTGGGCATCATCCACGACGGCTGGACCCCGCTGCAGGAGCGGATCAAGGATTACATCGCGCAGCCCAAGTCCAATGGCTACCAGAGCCTGCACACCACGGTGTTCGGGCCGCAGCGTCAGCTGTTCGAGATCCAGATACGGACGCGCGACATGCACCGGACGGCGGACTTCGGCATCGCCGCGCACTGGCGCTACAAGGAAGGGGTGGAGGATCACGACGATCTGGACCAGAAGCTCGCCTGGTTCCGTCAGGTGCTGGAACTCCAACTGGACGCCAAGACGCCCGACGAGTTCCTGGAGTTCCTGAAGCTCGATCTCTATCAGGACGAGATCTTCGTCTTCACACCCACCGGCGATGTCATCCAGCTGCCGAAGGGAGCGACGCCGATCGACTTCGCGTTTGCTGTCCACACCGAGGTGGGTTCGCACTGCCAGGGCGCGAAGGTGAACGGCCGGATAGCTCCGCTCAGTCGGGAGTTGAAGAACTCGGACACAGTGGAAATCCTGACGTCGCCCCTGTCCCGGCCCAACCGCGACTGGCTGGCACACGTTCGTACAGGGCGTGCCCGGCACAAGATCCGGCAGTGGCTGCGTCAGGAAGAGAATGCGACTTCGGCGAAGATCGGCCGCGAGATCCTGGACCGCGAGATCAGGCGCCGACGGCTGGTGAAGCCCGACGATGCCCGCCTCACGGCAGGTGCAAAGGCGCTTGGATTGGGCGATGGAATGCAACTGATCGCCTCGGTGGGGCAGGGCGATGTCTCCATCGTTCAGGCGTTGGGGGTGCTCTATCCCGAAGCTGATATCGTCGCCGAATCGTCCAAGAAGCCGAGCGCTTTCGAGCGGTTGGTGGATCGGATGCGTGGCGGTTCCAAAGGCGTCCGAATCCAGGGTGTGGATGGCCTCATGGTGCGCTACGCCCAGTGCTGCCAGCCGGTGCCGGGTGATCCAGTAGTTGGCTATGTGACTCGCGGGCGCGGTGTCAGCATACATCGCGGCGACTGCCCCAACCTGCTCTTTCTGGCCAACGAGCCAGAGCGACGGCTGGACATCGACTGGCAGGAGCAGGCAGGGGAGCGGTTCACCGTTCGCCTGACAATGGAAGGCTTCGATCGCCGCGGTCTCTATTCGGACGTGGCGGCGGCCGTCGGCTCCACCGGCACGGACATCCGGAGCATGGAGTTGCGGACGACGGACGGCCGGGTGACGGGTGCGGTGCTGGTGGAGGTGGAGAACCTGGCCCACCTGCAGAAGATCCTGAAGGCGACCCGGCGGGTGAAGGGAATCACCGAGGTGGCCCGTCGGGAGCGGCTCACCGAGTCCTGATCGGCCACGATCAGATGGTTCCGGTTACGGGTTCCGGGAAGGATGCCACTACCCGAACAAAAGCCGGAGGGAGTCTGTTATATTTCTATATATGACCTCCGCCGCATTCGATCTTCAGGCCCCGTTCCAGCCAGCCGGTGACCAGCCGCGGGCGATAGCCGAACTCAACGCCGGCCTCGCCCGTGGCGACCGCTATCAGACCCTTCTCGGTGTCACCGGGTCGGGTAAGACGATGACCATGGCTAGCGTCATCGCCGAGCAGGGATTGCCGACGCTGGTCCTGTCGCACAACAAGACGCTGGCGGCGCAGCTCTACGGCGAGTTGAAGAGCTTCTTCCCGCACAACGCCGTCGAGTATTTCGTCTCCTATTACGACTACTACCAGCCGGAGGCGTACGTACCCAGCTCGGATACGTACATCGAGAAGGATGCCTCCATCAACGAGGACATAGACCGGCTGCGGTTACGGGCGACATCCAGCCTCATGGAGCGCTCGGACGTGGTCATCGTCTCGACGGTGTCGGCGATCTATGGATTGGGAGATCCGGAGACGTACAAGTCGACCATGCTCACGCTGACCCGAGGTCAGCGGGTGGCTCGCGACGACGTCCTCAGGGCGCTCGTGAAGATCCAGTACCATCGCAACGATGTCGCCTTCGAGCGCGGAACCTTCCGTGTCCGCGGTGACACGGTGGAGATCTTCCCTGCTTACGAGGAGCAGGGCGTGCGCGTGGAACTGTGGGGCGACGAGATAGAACGGATTTCGAAGATCAACGTACTCACCGGCGAGACGATCGCGACGCTTGACCGAACGGCGGTCTATCCGGCCAAGCATTTCATCACCTCGCGTCCCAAACTGGAGCGGGCGATCGGCGACATCCGCGCCGAGTTGGCTGAGCGGCTAAATGTTCTTCACACGGAGAACAAGCTGCTCGAAGCACAGCGGTTGGAATCGCGCACCAACTTCGATATCGAGATGATGTTGGAGATCGGCACCTGTGCTGGGATCGAGAACTACTCCCGCCATCTCGCTGGCCGTCAGCCCGGTGAGCGTCCGGCCTGCCTGTTCGACTATTTCCCGGAAGAGTTCCTGGTTTTCGTCGATGAGTCGCACGTGTCGCTGCCGCAGGTTCGTGGGATGTACAACGGCGACAGGGCGCGCAAGCTGACGCTCGTCGACTTCGGCTTCCGCCTTCCGAGTGCGCTGGACAACCGCCCGCTGGTGTTCGACGAGTTTCTCGGGCTCGTGCCGCGGATGGTCAACGTATCGGCCACGCCGGGCGAGCTGGAGCTCAATCTGTCGCAGGGTGTCGTGGTGGAGCAGATCATCCGACCTACCGGTCTTGTGGATCCGGAGATCGAGGTGCGGCCCGTTCGCGGACAGGTGGATAACCTGCTGCACGAGATTCGCCTGCGGGAGAAGCGTGGTGAGCGGGTGCTGGTGACGACGCTGACCAAGCGGATGGCCGAGGATCTCACCGACTACATGCAGCAGGTAGGAGTCCGCGTTCGCTACATGCACGCGGACATCGACGCGATCGAACGGATGGAGATCGTGCGTGGATTAAGACTGGGCGACTTCGACGTGCTGGTGGGAATCAACCTTCTTCGTGAAGGTCTCGACCTGCCTGAGGTGTCGCTGGTGGCCATCCTCGACGCCGACCAGGAGGGCTTCCTGCGCAGCGACCGGTCGCTCATCCAGACAGTTGGTCGGGCGGCCCGGCACGTTGAGGGTCGGGCGATCTTCTACGCCGACCGAATGACCGGTTCGATGCAGCGGTGCATCGAGGAGACCGGGCGTCGCCGGGAGACTCAGCGACAGCACAATATTGACAACGGAATTGTGCCGCGGAGCGTGGCGAAGAGCGCTGATCAGGTACGCTTCATCACCCGCGTCGCCGACGCACGGGTCGAGAAGAACGATCCGCGTGGCGGGCCAGGGCTGCGAGGAATTGCCGAGCCCAAGCCGCCGGCGTACGATCCGGCGGACATCCCGGCGCGCATCGCCGGCCTGGAAGCCGAGATGCGAGAGGCCGCGGCGGCGCTCGATTTCGAGGCGGCGGCCCGGCTTCGCGACGACCTGTTCGAGCTTAAGGCACTCCAGGATGGCACCAGGACGCGTCGGCCCGGACGGGGCGCCGCGATGGGGCAGTGAGCAATTGCCTGTCACCATGAGCCGTTCTCAACCGCTGGCGCCGCTGCCCTCTGATCTCAGGCGGATGGTCCTCACGGAAACCGAACTCAGGGAATGGGGTGAATCATTCGGTCGCGGCGCCAACGCTCCGCTCGTCGTCACCCTCACGGGCGACCTCGGCGCCGGCAAGACGACGCTCGTCCAGGCCATTTGCCGCGGCTACGGTGTCACCCAGCCAGTGACGAGCCCTACCTTCGCTCTCGTGCATGAGTACACCTCGCCCAGGACGCCGGTCTATCACCTGGATCTGTACCGACTGCGCTCCGAGGCCGAACTGGAGGGGCTGGGCTGGGACGAACTGGTGAACTCGAAGGCACTCGTGCTCATCGAGTGGCCAGAGCGCGCCGGAGACTCGCTTCCGCCGGGGCATGTCCCGATCGCGCTCGAACATCTGCCGGGTATCGACGACCGGCGCGTCCTACTGGCCGGATGAACGCAACAATGTCCGGTCGGCAGCTGTTCAATGACGAGCTGACGCTGGCTCTTGAGGCGTCAACCTACCGCGGTAGTGTGGCACTGCTCCGAGGCACCACGGTCGTCGCTGCGTCGGAGGTCGCAATGCGAGGGGCGACCGAGGAGCGGCTGATGCCCGCCGCGGCCGCGGCGCTGGCGAAGATCGGCGCGGAAGCGGGCGATCTGGTGCGTCTGGTCTGTGGCGCTGGCCCTGGCAGCTTCACCAGTCTGCGCATCGCGGCTGCAATAGCGAAGGGCATGGCCATGGCGCGAGGCACGCCGTTGTATTCTGTATCCTCGCTACTTCTGGTGGCCGCCGGCGGCGAGACGTCGCTAGATGCCGGAGGGTATCTGGTCGTGACCGACGCGATGCGCGAGGAACGCTTCGCCGTCGAAGTGAAGGTTGATTCCGCTGGAGTACCGGAGATGGTGGGGCACGCGCAACGGCTGGCTGAGGAAGATGCGGCTAACTGGGCTGCTGAAAGTGGCCTCGTGCGCATCGGACCAGGTGAGCTGTTGGAGCGTTGGCCGCACGCGCGTGGAGCGGGCCCGTTGATGGCCACGCTGCTGGCTTCGGGCCCGGTGGATCTGTCGTCGTGGGAGCCGACCTACGGCCGGTTGGCGGAGGCGCAGGTGAAGTGGGAGGCGGCGCATGGGCGAGCGCTACACACCGAGTGATCCGCCGCGGACCGCATCCGCTATCTATCCGCGGGAAGTGTGCGGGGCGGAGAAGGGCGTGATGCCGTTGTCGGGAGTAGCCTCCAGAAGGCTGGAAGGGGCTTCGGGGCTGCGAGTACGTCCGGCGCTCAGATCAGACATCGCGGCCATCGAGGCGCTGGAGCGGGCTTCGTTCTCCGATCCCTGGTCCGCCTCCTCATTCCGCTCATCGCTTGACCGCCCGGAGGTACACATGACGGTCGCGGAATGGCGAGGCGAGGGACAGGAGTCGGGGGTCGTGGGCTACATGGTGGCCTGGTTCATCGGCCACGAGGGAGAGATCGCCAATATTGCAGTCTCTTCCGGCTGGCAGCGTCGCGGAGTGGGAGCGGCGCTACTCGACGAGGTGCTGGCCACCGGCCGGGCGGCCGGGGTGGATGCCATCTACCTCGAAGTGCGCGCCTCGAACGCAGCAGCCCAGGCACTCTATGCTGGGCGCGGTTTCCTCGCGGTCGGGATGCGACAACGATACTATTCAGACCCGCCGGAGGACGCTCTCGTGCTGAAATGGGAGGGCGATCTTTCTCCGGCTGATTCCGGAGCCTGAGATGGACCGGCACTGGTTGGCAGTATTCCGTAACTCGCAGCGTAGATCCGGTGCCCGAGCTGGCCCGGACGCCAGATACAGTGATGACTCGTACTGGATCGCCTGGTCATTCGTAACCCCCGTAAGGAGGACAAAGTGAGCCGCAGCGTGAATAAGGTGATACTCATCGGCAACGTTGGCGCCGACCCCGAGGTGCGCTCTACCACCGGAGGCAATCGCGTCGCCACCTTCTCGCTCGCCACCAGCCGGTCGTGGAACAACCCGTCTGGCGAGCGTCAGGAGAAGACGGAGTGGCATCGCTGCGTCGTCTGGAACGCCAAGAACTCGCAGCTGGCCGATATCGTCGAGCGCTACGTGAAGAAGGGCGACAAGCTCTATGTGGAGGGACGCATAGAGTATCGCCAGTGGCAGGACAAGGAGAACCAGACGCGCTACACCACCGAGATCAACGTGCGTGAGTTGAACATGCTCGGTGGTGGGCGTCCGGGCGGCGATGGCTCGGACGAGGAAGGGAGCCGGTCTCCCGGTCGGAGTCGGGCACCCGCGGAGCAGACGGCAGGCGGTAGCGGTGGCGGCGGTGGATCCGACGATTTCGAGGACTTCCCCGGTGCGCTCGAGGACGAGGACGACGACCTACCGTTCTAACTCTGCTGGTCGCCTGACCCTGCACGAGAACGTTCGATCGCCCCGGAAGTGAGTGGCGGACGGAACAGCCAGAGCGACGTGGGCCCAGCCAGACCGGCTGGGCCCACGTCGCCTTCTGGAGCGTGGGCCTGCACAGTCATCGCGATTGCTGAACCGCAACTCGCGGTACCCTGCGCTCTGGCTGTACCGTTGGGCGGTCACGAGTCGACACGCGCTGGCAGGTCGCCGTTGCACGTGACATGGTGGCCGTGCTCTGGCGCGAGGCGGTGTGAGCTGGCCTGAACGAGCCTCGCGTTTCACGACACACACGCAGTCTGGACGGTTACATTAGGGCGAACCGATGATA
>CAJDWZ010000006.1_pt1 | contig 28132 bp, 27 predicted proteins | sample 7391701 | NCBI WGS metagenome assembly CAJDWZ01 (sample SAMEA7055744, study PRJEB34461) | soil metagenome | biome: terrestrial ecosystem; feature: Peninsula; material: soil | place: Antarctica | collected 2016
GTAGTGGCAATTGCCCCGGCGCTGTTGGCAGCTGGGCCGCCTTGCATGGCGCCACCGCCGTCAGTCGACACCGGGAGAACGCTGTCGGCCGGAGTTGTGACGACAGCGCTGGCGCCATCCATAGTAGCCGCGTCGCCGTTGCTGCTACCGCAGGCGGCAATGGCGGAACCTAGAAGGAGCAGGCTGAGTGAATTACGATATCGCATGACTACCCGGGGCAGCTGGGAGGTTTTGAGCTCTGGTATGTAGTTGAGCTCTTGCGCGCCAAGCCTAACGGCTCACGCTGTCAAAGGGCAGTGCATGCCCTACCGTCGACGAAACAGTTACCCCGTTCAGGCGTAGTATGAGCGTGCCCAACTCAGACGAAGTCCCTATCGCCCGGCCGGACAATCTGTTCCGGCGGCTCTTCCGGCTCAGGCGCCGAGGGGATGAGTCTGACGCGACCCCACGCCCCGTCCGCTGGTTCCCGGAGCCCGGCTTTGTGCGCCGAGCATGGATGCCGCTCTCCGGGCTCGTCCTGCTCGTCGCCGCAATAGGCACCTTCGAGGGCTGGCTGGCCACCTGTGGCTTCGACAGCTGTCCGAGCATGGCCGAGATCCAGGCCTTTCAGCCTGCCGAGGGTGGGCGCATCCTGGATCGGGCAGGGAAGGAGATGGGCCAGTTCAGGGCGGTGCGCCGCATCAACGTGTCGTTGGACGTGGTCCCCGAACATGTCCGCGATGCCTTCGTGGCCACCGAGGACCGTCGCTTCTACAGCCACAACGGCATCGACCTGCGCGGTGTTGTAAGGGCGACCCTGGCGAACGCCAGTGCGTTGAGCGTGCGCGAGGGGTTTAGCACCATAACCATGCAGGCGGCGCGGAACACCTTCCTCTCCCACCGCTTCCCATACACCGATCGGTCCCTGCGCAGGAAGCTCATCGAGCTGCGCGTGGCTGCGTTGATGGAGCAGGCGTTGACCAAGGACGAGATCCTCGATCTCTACCTCAACGTCATCTACCTGGGCAATGGGATGTACGGCGTGGAGGCTGCCAGCCGCGATCTCTTCGGTCGTAGCGTGGAACATGTGGGGCTGGCTGAGGCGGCAATGCTGGCAGCCCTGCCCAAAGGCCCCAGTGCTTACACGCCGCGTCGGGATGCCGTTCGCGCGAAAGGGCGGCGCGACCTCGTGCTGGGGCTCATGGCGAGCCAGGGTTATATCACCGCCGGTCGCGCCGACACGGCACAACGGCAGGCGCTGCGCATCGCCCCGCCGGCGCCGGGTAATGACCCATCCAGCGCGAGCTATGCGCTGGATGCCGTGCGCGCCGTGGTGGATTCCGTGCTGGGCGGAAGCGATCTGCGCTTCGGAGACCTCGTCATCTACACCACGCTGGACCAGCGCGCACAGCGCGCCGCTGAGCGTGCAGTAACGAAGCAGGCAGCGCAGATCCAGCGCAGTTCGCGCCGCGGTGCCGATGGCGCCGGTGTGGAAGGCGCGATGGTCGCCATCGATCCTGTGACCGGTGGCGTGCGCGCCCTGGTTGGTGGGCGCGAGTATCGCGCGAAGAGCTTCAACCGCGCGCTCTCCGCCAGACGGCAGCCAGGATCGGCATTCAAACCCTTTGTCTACGCCGCCGCCCTCGCGTCTGGTTACACGCCGATGTCGCTGGTGGACGACGCGCCGGTGGAGGTGGAGCAGGACGGGCGGATCTGGCGGCCAGCCAACTCGTCCAACGAGTATCTGGGACCGATCACTCTGCGCCGCGCGCTCATGCGCTCCTCTAACTCCGCCGCCGTGCGTCTGGCGCGAGCGGTGGGAGAACGGCGAGTGGTGGAGCGCGCTCACGCCAACGGCATCATGAGCCCCCTGGACGCGGTGCCGTCAATCGCCCTCGGCTCGCTCGAGGTGACGCCGCTGGAGCTGGTGGCGGCATACGCACCCTTTGCCAATGGTGGCTCGCGGGTCACGCCGCATATGGTGAGTCGTATCGAGACGGCCGATGGCACGGTGCTCTTCAGTTACCAGCCGGCGCCGCAGCTCGTAATGGATCCGCGCGATGCTTTCCAGTTGACGACGATGCTGGAGGGCGTGGTTGATGCCGGTACCGCGTCAGCGCTCAACGCTTACGGAGTTGGCGTACCGGTGGCCGGAAAGACCGGTACCACCAACAACAGCGCCGACGTCTGGTTTGTTGGCTACACCCCGAGCATCGTCGCCGGATTCTGGTTCGGCTATGATACTCCGCGCTCGCTGGGCGCCGCCGCCGCCGGCGGCCGCTTTGCCGCCCCGGCCTGGGCGTCATTCTACAAGAACGGTTGGGCACTGCGCGCCGACCGTGAGGGCTTCTCCGTTCCCGACGGATTGATCGCGGTTTACGTGGAGCCGGAGTCCGGCCTTCTCGCCGGTGACTGGTGCGACGAGAGCCGGGAAGAGTGGTTCAAGCCCGGAACCGAGCCCACGACCTATGCCCACTGTGAACCACGCTACGAGCCCGACCCCGTCGAAGAGGCCGCGCGAGACTGGTTCCGCGACATGCGGAAGCAGATACGTCGGGCCCTGAAGGGGATCATCCCGAAGGACTAGCTCCGGACCACCCCCAACCACTCCCGTTCTCCTCCGGTATATCCAGGGAATACCAGTTCCGGGTGTTGGGCGCCCAGGTGGCGGGCGACGAGTTCCCCGAAGACGGCGCGGAAGTCCGTCGTTAGTGCGAGGTCGCGCCCTTCGTGGAGTCTGTCCGGCGCCAGGCCGGGCCAGCGACCGTGCACCCTGCCGCCGTCAACGTTGCCGCCGATGACGAACATGGAGCCGGCGTGACCATGGTCAGTGCCGCGCGTTCCATTCTCGCGAGCCATGCGGCCGAATTCGCTCATCGTGACGATGGTGACATCGGCCATACGATCGTCGAGGTCGGTGACGAGGGCGGCGATGCTGCTGGCAATCCCACGCCCGCCTTCACCAGTTGGGCTATCTGCCTTAGCCGCTGGCCGAATGGCGAGCGGGGGTAGTCGGCGCCAGCCACCGGTTGATAGCGCTGCGGATCGGCCTCGCGCAGCATCTTCATGGCGTCGAACAGCTCGCTGCCCGCGCCGTGCACCAGATCAGTGGAGCCGGTGCGATAGAGCGCTTCCAGGCGCGTGGCAGCGTCGGAGCCGGCAGAGCGGATGACGAAGTCGTCGAGTGAGCGCATCGCCACCGATTGCGCTGGACCCTCCAGTATCCTGGGCGTCTGATCGGCCAGCGCGACCGCGCGGAAGGGTGATCGCCCGCTGCCGCCGGCTGCACCCGCTGCACCCGCTGCAGTGTGCGCCCCTGGTGCGCACTCCTCGCATGTCCCGCGGGTGGCCAGGTAGCGATTGAGCCAGCCGTCAGCTGTGCTCTTCCGGTCGGGCGTACCGGTCTCCATGTAGTCCTGCGCGTCGAAGTGCGACCGTGTAGCGCTCGGGCTACCCACGGCGTGGACCGGCGCGAGGAGTCCGCGTCTGTAGAGACGCTCGAGGGGTGCCAGTGCCGGGTGCAGGCCGAAGAATCCGTCCAGGTCCAGTGCTCCGTCGGCGCCGGCGGATCGCGCCGGTGGGGCGATGCCGATGCCCGGTCGCAAGCGGTAGTAATCGGCATCGCCATGGGGGACGATAACGTTGAGCGCGTCGGCCGCACCGCGCTGGAAAAGCACGATCAGCACCCTGCCGCGGCTGGCGCGCTTCAACTCGGCGGCCAAAGCAGTGCGACGCAGGAAGCTGGGGTCGAGGCCCATCGTGACCAACGCGAGCGCGCCGGAGCGGACGAAGATGCGTCGATTCATGATTGGAAGGGTGGAGGTTCGGCTTGACGGAGATGAGTGTCGGGTGCAGACCACGGCATCGTGGCGCGCTGCAGCGCTAACGGCGCTGGAATTCCGGTGAGCCCAATGCCAGGCCGATAATGAGATCGAGCCCGCTGAGCGGCGTCGGCACCCTGTCGCGGGCACGCGCACGACGATTGCCGCGACTGCGCGCAGTTGCTGCTTCAGCGGAGCGTGACTGAGCGGCTGTGGCGGCCGCGTGCGTGGTGGCCGAGGCGAGACTGGCGGCCAGCGGGTTCTCCCCGGCCACCAGTAATGCCCTCGTGTCGCTGGACGCATCGCCACCGAGCAGCGCGCGGATCACTCCGTCCACCTGCGCCTCGCTAGACGCGCTGGCCAGCGAGGCCGACTCCGGCCAGTCTGACAGCGACACGCCGGGCACGCTACCGCCGGCCACGGCCAGTCCGAAGTTGATGCGGCCCAGGATAGCGCCGCTGTTGATCCACGAGTCCCCCGTTTCCGGGTAGCCGTCGGGAGCGAGATGGCCGAAGATAGGTTGGCCCAGCTGCGCGATGATTTGCGCGGTGCGCGGAGTGGGATCTGCGGAAGCGCCGATCGCACGGAGAGCGCTGACCACCGTCTCGAACGGGGATTTCACCTTGGCGCGATAGGCCGCGGCGCTGAAGAACTCCGGCGAGGTGACGATGGTTTGTACTACCTCGCGCAGGTCGCCGTCGGTACGCAGGAAGGTGGCGGACGCGCGCTCGACCAACGCTGCCGGCGCACTGTCGCTTACGAAGCGCCGGACGAGCTTCGTGGAGATGAAGTGGGCCGTGGCCGGATTGCGTGCAAGTAAGTCGAGCACTGCCTCTCCATCGGCCTCGCCCTGCCCGGCGGGGAGCAATTGACCGAGCACGACCTTGGCGTCGGCGTCGTGGGCAGCGCGGCGGAAGCGAAAGCCACCGCCCTGCTGTGCCGGCGCGACTGTCCAGCCGGTGAGCGCACGCGCGACTTCCACCACGTCCTGTTGGTTGTAGCCGCCGTCCACGCCCAGGGTGTGTAGCTCCAGCAACTCACGGGCGTAATTCTCGTTGAGGCCGCGTCGACGCACCGAATCGCCCGGCGTGGCCCGGCGACTTCGATCGGCGGTGCTCTGGACATTATCCAGATAGTAGAGCATTGCCGGGCTGTGAGCCACCGCGCCCAACAGGTCTCGGAAATGACCGAGTGCATGCGGCCGGATGGCGTCGCGATCGTAGGCGACGAGCCAGTGGCGCATGTACGGCCCCTTGTTCGCATAGATGTTGAAGTGGTTCTCCCAAAAGTCCACCATGACCTCCTGGAGCTGCCGTTCGCTCACCACCGCTCGAGCGACGCGCATGGACAGCAACTCACCACCGAGTTTGGCGATTCCCAGCCGCGCTCGTCGCAGCTCGGTGGCCATGGCCACCGAATCGGCCGGTACGCTCCTGGAGTCCCGTTGCTGGTCACGTCTCAGCAACTGCGGCGGAGGGTAGCGTTCCAGGAGGACCGGGAGCGAGAGGGCGAGCGCGGGATAGTGTGCGGCGAGCGCATCGCCTGCTGCGTCGGCAATACGATCGGGGTGCAGCTGGGCATCGATCCATGCATCCACGCCCATGGTCCGGACTCGCGCCTGGTCGCCCGGCCGTGGACCGAAGCTGAGCCGGTTGAGAGCGTGGAGCACCTGCTGGTCGGCGTTCTGTTCTCGTGCTGCTGACTGCGCTACCACACCAACGGGAGGGGCCATCAGCGGCGATAGCGGCGGCTGGCGCTGCGCTATCGCTGTCGGTGCGTTCACCATCGAGATGAGTGTTGCGGCGGTCGCGAAGGTGAAGGAGAAGTGTAGGGCGGACATTGGCACCTCGGTGACTGAGTCTCTTTTTCAGACGTTGCCGTTGTGCGTGGCGTTAATGCGCCCTGTCCGGTCTGGATGCGAAGAAGCGAGCACGAGGCGAATCCAGCGGAGCGTGGCATTTCGCGGTGCGTGGAGTCATTTTTGGGCGGTGACGAGCGAACGATTGGAACGAGGAGTTACAGCGGGGCTGACTGCGGCAGCGGCGGTGATGGGCGCTCTTTTGGCGTTCGCCTGGCGCTCCGGCACACCGCTGGAACCGTTGGTGACCACTGGTCGAGCGATGCTCGACGGCGGCACGCCGGCGATGGCGCTCATCGTCGGGATCGTTACCCGGTTGGCGGACGGTGTGCTCTGGGGGTTGTTGCTGGCGGTGGTGGCCGGCGGCCTGCGTGACTGGAGAGGACAGCTAGTGTCCGCAATCATGGTCAGTGCGGTCGCCGCGGGCGCACATGCCACGATTCTGACGTCGCTGCGCCTGGGCTACGGATTGGGTGTATTCCCCCTACACGGGCCCCCTCTCTACTACCTGTATCTCGTCTTCGCGCTCGGCCTGGTGGCGGGTATGCGAATTGCCAGATAGCCCCCTCAAGAATCTTCACGGATGCTCTCAGGTAGTGTTGCCACTGCTAGGGCTGAGTGGAACGACCATCGAACTTCCGGGTGTTGATGATTGAGCGGCCAGAATGGTCGTGAATGCATCCGTCGTGACGCCGACGGGGGTCGCGGAGTCCTAGCTGCGATGACGTGGCGACGGTTGAACGAGCGCACATCGCGCACCCCGTACTCTCTCACCCTGGGGGATCAATGGATGTCCTTGTGATGTTGGAGGAAGACCCATCCCACTCGCCGGTGCTCGCGCACGTGAACTCGGCGCCGGCACCACTCGGTTCCCATCGTACGTCGCGCGACGTGGTCACCTTGTATGGTGACCCCACTGCCGAATCGCTCGCCCTCGCGCTGGCAGCGGCAGTGGAGTCCCGGCGCTCGCCGGGTGCGCGGGACGACGCCATCTGGCACCTTGGTGTGTGGCCAGAGCGCGGTGCGGTGGGTGATGCGGCATGGCGAGATGAGGAGACGGGGCAGCTCATGACGCGCGACCTCGATATCCCCTTCGCCACCTTGCTCGGTACGGCGCAGGCTCTGCTCGGCGAATGCGGACAGGCTATCGGTCGTCTGCTGGCCGGACTGCGTATGCCCGACTGGCCAGAAGGCACACGGCGTTCACTGCTTGTCTCCCTGCATCCAGCGTTTGCAGCGCCGGTGTTAGGGGATGCTTCCGGCGACTCCTTCCTGGCCGCGTTCCGCGAATCGGATGGATTTATCTTTGATGGCGAGGGTGACTGAACGAACCCTGATCCAGTCTGATGCCAGTTCCCTGTGATCTGGCGCGTGAGGGGCCGTCTGGCGATTGCTGGACGGCCCCTCGTGTCATTGGGTTCCCGCTTCCGCGGAGGTGACGATCAGCGGCTAGGTGACGATCACGCGTCGTCCGTCGTTCCCGGTACCACCTGATGTCACCGACCGGGTATCGCCGAGAACGCGCGCGTCCGGGAGACCGCGTAGTCACAACGAACGCGTGCATTCGGAACATTCAACAGTTGCTCCGCATGCACGCGAGGTTGATCACACCTTGTGGTAGGTGAGTCTCGCGGCCTCGCGTTTGTCGGCGCCCTGGTAGACCTCAAAGTCGCTGAAGAAAGCGGGTGCCTCCGCCTGCAGCAGACGGAGCAGGATCACCGAAAGGCGGCGGATCTCCACCTCGGCGCCCTCGCTCGCACGTAACTCAAGCATGGTACGCCAGGCGCGCGCGTTAGCGGTGACCACGATCTTGGTCTCCGTGGAGTTGGGGAGGACACCCCGCGCCGCTTCGCGCGCCATCTTACGGCGCTGGACCCGATTCTCCACCCAGTCATAGCGCTCCATGAGGGTGGCAACGAGTGTGACGTAGGCATTCTGAGCCGACTCGATCTGCTCACGCCAGCGCGTTTCCAGCGCCTCGTCGCCAATGATGGCCGGCGGGACGACAAAGTTGGCCTCTGACTCGTCCACGTAACGCTGGCTGAGCTGAGAGTAGGCGAAACCGGCGCGGTGCCGCACCAGCTCATGCGTGAGCGACCGGCTCACACCTTCCAGGAGGACGGAGTAGACGGCGTGCTCAAGGACGCTGCCGTGTCCCTGCCGCTTGATATTCTCCAGATATTCCCGCGTTTCCCGGCTGGCTGGGTTGGCCTGGCTCATGTAGCACAGGCGACCGGCGAACTCCGCCAGCCGTTCGCCGTCGCTGCTCTCACCGAGCCAGTTCACGGGCAGGTGGTCGGGCTCGACAAAGGTGGGCCGGGCGAGGACGGTTACGCGGGGCTCAGTGTAGTACATCGATAGCTGGGAATCGGTGGCGGGAAAATGGCGGTGACTGTCAACCGTACGGACGGGCGGTGAGCTCGGGCTCACAGGACTGCGATCCTACATCTCCTCGGCCAGCAACTCCAGCCGTGGACGGGCGTAGGCGCGGTCGGCGCTGACGCGATCCAGCGCGAGACGAGCGGCGGGCGGCAGGGGTTCGAGTTGGGGGTCATACTTGATGTCGCCGAGCGGGACCTGTCCCGGCAGTGGCACCTTCACGCCAGGATTGAGGATGCCCGCTGGATCGAAAGCATCCTTGACTGCCGAATAGAGGGCCATCGTCGGCGCTCCGCGGAGCCGCGGGAGGAGGGGCGTGCGCAGCCGACCGTCGCCGTGTTCGCCAGTCATCGTGCCACCCAGGCTTGCAGTGAGGTCGGTGACGTCGGCGAGAATGCCCTCCACCTTTGCCCGCCAGCCCACTTCGTGGACGTCCACAAGTGGATTGACATGCACGTGGGCATCGCCAGCATGGCCGAAAATCACGCCGCGTACGCCGTGGCGGGCAAGGGCCTTGCGGACGCCGCGCACATAATCCGGGAGCCGATCCGGGGGCACCGCGCCATCCTCGATGAACTGCATCGAAGCGCGCTTTGGATGAAGCTGCGAGAGCACCGGGCTGGCCCGATGGCGCATCTGCCAGAGCACCCTCTCGGTGCGCCAGTCCAGGGCGACGGTCACCTGCGCTGCGCCCGCTCGCCGGAAGGCCCGCTCGAGCATCCTCCCGCCGTCGGAGGCCGCAGACTGACTCTCACCCTCCATCTCGGCCAGCAGCACCGCCTCCATGTTTGGCGGCACTGGAAGGGGTACGCCACCCTGGCGGGCGATGTCCAGGAATGTGCGATCCAGCAATTCGCAGGCGGCCGCGCCAAGGTTGCGTGCAGCGGTCGCCGCCTGGACACTTGCCTCCAGGCTAGAGAAGGCGGCGAGCACGGTGCTCGTCCCGCTGGGCCGCGAGGTAAGCGACAGCTCAAGGCCAACGAAGAAGGCTAGCGTTCCCTCGCTGCCCACCAGAAGGTCGACGACGTCGCCGCTGCGCGCGTACGCCGACAGGGCGTAGCCAGAGCTGTCCTTGCGGACGTCCGGCAGGGTTAGCCGGAGCCCGCCGGTGCCGCGCCGGTCCGCCTCGACAGCAGCGAGCAGCCTGGCGTTCAGCGCGGTCAGGCGCTCCAATGCTGGAATCCCGCGCGGCGTCGGCTCGCCACGGCGCACGGTGGCTCGCGTTCCGTCGGCGAACACGCAGTCCACAGCCTGCACCCAGTTACGCATCGGGCCGTGGCGCAACGTATGAGCGCCGGCGGCGTTGGTGGCAGTCATTCCTCCAACGGTACAGAAGGCGCCGCTGGACGGATCCACTGGCAGACGCAGGCCCACACCGGCGGCCGCGGCATCAACCGCCCCGCGTAAAGCTCCGGGACCGACCTTGATTGACCGCGCCGTCACGTCAACCGGCCCGATCTGGTTGAGTCGGCTGAGGTCGACGATCAGTCCCGGGCCCACGGCACCGCCGCCCATGCTGCTGCCGGCGCCGCGCGGGATCATCGCGGTGCCGGTGGCGGTCGCCCAGCGGGCGAGAATGACGACATCCTCGGCACTCTCGGGCACGCAGACCGCCAGCGGGAGACAACGAGCTATGCCCGCGGCCTCGGAATAGACGGCACGAGCCTCAAGATCGGAGCGAAACTCACCGCGAAAACCGGCCGGTGGCGCGATCGTCGCGCCCACTCCGCTCACGATGATTCGTTCCTCTTCCGGAAGCGTGGAAACGGATTGCCGTGCATATTGAAGTTCCTCATGATTCACCGCAGTAAGCAGACAGACAATGCATGACTGACATAATGGGCAAGGGCGCTCCGCTTGGGCAGGCCTCGGCCACCACCAGAACGTCCTTGCACGCTACACCATCCACCACGGTCGCGCCCACACGGGCCGAAGTACGGGCCGCTGACAGCTTCTGTCGCGAGATCCTGCCGGTGGCCTCGCGGACGTTCGCCATCAGCATCCGGGCTCTGCCTGGCATGCTCGGGCGTGCCGTCCTCACGGCTTACCTGATCTGTCGTGTCGCCGATTCCGTTGAAGATGAAGGAGCCCTCTCGCCCCAGGCCAAAATAGACCAGCTCAATGCCCTGCTGGCCTGCTTCGATGGACCGGCAGCTGTGGATGACTTCGTGGCCAACCTGCCGACCCTCACCGGCCACGCCGGCCACGCCCGTCTGGTGCGCAATACGGCTCAGGTCTTCACACTCTACCGCTCGCTATCGGCACGCAGCCAGGAGCGGTTGCGACACTGGGTGACGGAGATGGTGACGGGGATGAAGCGGTTCGTGCTCCGCTACCCTGACGGGATTCGTATTCAGACGCTGGACGAGTTCCGGGAGTACTGCTACTACGTGGCCGGAACGGTGGGTTATCTCCTCACCGACCTCTGGCGCGAGTACTCACCGGCCATAACTGCCGAGCTATTCGAGAAGCTGCGCCGTCACAGTCAGGCGTTCGGTCAGGCGCTGCAGACGGTGAACATACTCAAGGACGTGGCTGAAGATGCCCTGGACGAGAACTCCATATACCTGCCTGAGCAGGAGTTGCGGAAGCACGGTAGCAGTCACGACGACATCCTGAAGCCCGAATTCAGGAACGAGAGCCACGCCGCCGTCGCCGAGTTGATCGAACTGGCCTGGCGGGATCTGGATGAGGCTCGCACCTACCTGCTCCAGTTGCCCCGGCGTGCCGTGGCGATCCGCCTGTTCTGCGTTCTCCCATTGCTCTTTGCCCACGCCACCCTGCGCGAGTTGAGCAGTACGACGGCCATGCTCGTCTCCGGTGAGTCGCCCAAAATCTCCCGTCGTGAGGTCAAACGGCTGCTCACCGGCGGCACGCTGTTGGTCATGAGCAATCGCGGGCTCGACTGGCTCATCGAACGCGCCGCCGGTCGCCGCCTACCTCCGGTCGCGCTCGACAGCTAGCTCGCCTGTCGCTGGCCGGGCCGGACGCCAGGTAGACAGGCGGTTAACGCCCGCCGGTCGCTGCAGCCCTGGATCGTCCCGCCGCGCGGGAGCCCGAACTGTGCGACCGGGCTCCTTGTGGAATCAGCCGAGTAGCCGCTCAATGAAGGGCGGTATGCCACTGCCGGCGCGGAGCGGCTCATGCTCCAGACGGTCCAGGAGCTGCTCGAGCGCCAGCTGCACCCGTTCGGCCGTCGTTTCGTGCCTGCGGGCGATGGCGTAACCACCGCCCAGACCGGCCGCCGTGGGGAGGGCGGCAAGTCCCGCCACCGCTACGATGGCGGCCGCCGTGGGTATGGCGACCAGCGCCCCGGCGACAGCCAGCGCACCGCCGGTGACGATTCCTGCCACGGCGGTGGCGCCACCCAGCCGCATCAAGTTCCGACGCCCCGTGGAGAGGTCAGCGTCCAGGCGTACCAGTGTGCGCTCGGCGTCCACGGGCACGACGGTCGCGGCGACCTCGTGGGCTTCCATGAGCGCGAAGCCGCGACCGCTGACGTTCAGCCATCGGCGAACCGTACCGAAGATATCGCCGCTGGGCTGCCATGTCGTGCGGTCGGCGAAACGTCGCTTCACAACCAGTCCCTCGCCCCGAGCCATCCATTGCTCCAGCGCCTCCATTACCGACTTTGGCGAGCCAGTCACAGTTCTGGAGGCGGACGCCGATGCCGGCCCGAACGTTCGACTGGCCCAGCCCGTCTCATCCGGTAGGACGACACGAGTGCGCTCCTCGGCAATCGCCTGTCGTAATGCCGCTGTACTGAGGCCGACTTCGCGCCCGACATCCAGAATCTGCGTTTCGGAGAGTAGCCCGCCGTCCGAGCCTCGCGCCTGCAGTTCGCTCGCTCGCGCCAGCACTCGCTCCACCGCTACACGGTCCAGCTCGGGAGATCCAGACGTCGTCGTCAGGCTACGAGTCGAGTCAACGCCGGCGTCGGCGCCGCCTGCCGGGTAAGGAGCAGGGGTGCGGGGGTCGTGCGGAACCGGCGAGCGTGACTCAGGTTGATCGGCCATGAATGAGTATCTGGACGGACGGTGTCAGGCGGTGGTCGTCAGATGCCCGCCAGGATCGTGTCGAGCTGGCGATCGATGGCGTTCTGGATGACGGCTGGAATGGGGAAGCCGCGCTCGAACTCCGCACTGACGGTGCCGCCAGCCGGTGCGGGGGCTGCATGGATCAACCCCAGATAGTAGCTCATGTAGCCGTCGGCCAGTGCCGGGTCGGTCTTCTGGAGCAGGAGCGCGCCAGCGCGCACGGCCGCCATGGACTGCAACCCGGCGGCCAATCCGTCGCGCTTCTCGGCAGGTGAGGTGTTGTCCTCCACGGCCTGCTGGGCTATCTGGCCCACGACCTCGTGAACGAATACAAACACTGCCTGGTTGGCGTCGGCAGCAGTGGCCGGAAAGGTCACCGCCACCACGCTCTCCGTGGCGCCCCCCGGTACCATCCGTCCCTCGCCGCCCAGAGGTAGGGCGAGCATGATGTCGCCGGTATTCTGCCGGGTGTTGTTCAGGAAACCCTGCAGCTTGGGACGGGCCTCTACCTGCCACGCCGTCTGGACGGCCGCCAGGACAGGGGCGTGGGTAGTCTGCTGCTCTATCCAGTACTGCTGGTAGAACTGGGTCCGCTCGTCATCCAGGCCGAGCAGGAAGAGCCGCAGCCACTCTCGATCGGGCGGGGTGGGGTACATCCCGGACAGGAAGGCAACCATCCGGGCGAGTTGGGGTGAACTGGCACGGCTCGGATTGCCGTCCACCTCGAGGAATACGGTGCAGGCGCGACGCATCTCCGCCCAATCGGCGAAGTAGAGAGGAACGAACTGTCCCTGCTCCAGCGACGGGCGCTCCACTAACTGACTCCGGAGCTGGTCGCTATTGGCATCGAGGACCGTCACCAGGCTGGTAGCCGCCTTGCGGTTGGCAATGCTGTCGGCGTAACCGTCGCGGAAGAGCGGTATCCTCGCCGTGTCGTTCATGACGAGCGCGTAACCGTGAAGCCAGACATCGATGTGCTCGCGCGTCTTCAGCGGCCAGGCGGCGTCGGTGCCCGTCGCGCCGGAAGTCGCTGGCGCCGGCATCGGAGCAGGGCGTGCGGCCGCGGTCTCTGTCACCGGCGGGCCGCAGGCGGCGAGCGCGGAGCCGACGGCCATGAATACGAACATGACCACGGCATGACGCGATGACTGACGACGGACTGCGCGAGCGAGGCGGGAGCGCACGATCATGTTGGCGGGTCTCTCGGGTGACGGCTGGTAATTCGCGCTGGGCGACAGCTTCATGGTGCAAGTTGCCGACTGTCGTCCCCGAGTGGAAGCGTGCGACGAGGCAACAAAGGCGGGAGAGCCTGATCCGGCCGTCCCGCCATCGCCCAATATCTCGTACCCCGATACAGCGAACGCGCCGCCGGAGCATCGCGTCGTCTGCTAGCCGCTAGCCGCCAGCCATCGTGCGCCCACAGGAGACGCAGTAGCGCCACGACGCGTCCAACTCGGCGCTGCACGCCGGGCAGTGGCGCACGGTGAGGTTCTCGCCGCAATGAGGGCAGAAGGTGGCCGCACGGTCGCGCGGCAGTGCTCCGCTGCAATAGTTACAGCAGGCGTTCGGACGGCCCGGGAGTAGGGACGGGCCCAGCGGCCTCGTAGGCTGTCGGAGCGGCAGCGCCATGAGTGGTTCTCCCTCTACCGCTCGGCGCGCTGCAACATCGCGTCGGCGTCGTTCGAAGAGTACTTGCGACCGTCGCCGCCGATCTTACCCACCCGATCCAGGGCCCGCGCCACCACCGTCTTATCGTTGGCGAGCGCGTCGCGAAAGCCATAGGCGTAGCCGAGGGTCATGCCGAGTGCGAGGATGAGGAAGAAGCGGAACATGAGTTGTCCGGATGCGAGTGGAGGAACCTCTATCAGGGACGCCTGGACTCACTCCACGGTCACTTCCGTCATTTTCCGCCCCTCTCAGAGATGGCGGATTGTCAGCCTGCCGACTGGGGGACCGGAGGCAGCGTCGGCGATGCCCGAAAATCGTTGGGGTCAGGGAACGGGATCGGCTCGCCTTTAAGAGCACCTCTCGTCCGCGCTCGCTGGACCGACACCCATTCGTCGAACTCCGACTCGATGAGCCCGTCGGACGAGGAACGATCGGCCGCCGCCCGAGTGGCCAGGTGGTCGACGTACTCGTTCTGCGGATGGCCGTCGTGGCCGCGCACCCAGCGCCACTCCACCTCATGCCGGGAAGCCGCGGCGATGGCCTCGTACCACAGTTCGAGGTTCTCGATCGGGCCGCCGCTGCGGCGCCAGCCCTTCCGCGCCCATCCGTGAACCCACGACTTCATGCCGTCCACGAGGTAGCGCGAGTCGCTGGTGAATATCACGCGGAACCGTCGCCCCTTCCGCGACAGGGCGCGGAAGGTTTCGATGGCCGAGCGAAGGGCCATCCGATTGTTTGTGGTGCCTGCCTCCGATACCCAGCCGTCCCGTCTTACCAGCGCGCCGCCCGCCGTCATGAACTCCACCAGTATGCCGGCGCCGCCCGGGTTGTCGCCTTCCTTGCCATTTCCGAGACAGGATTCGTCCGCGTAGACCGCCACGAGTGGCGCTCCTGCGCTCATTTCACCACCTCGATTCTATCCACATCATCCAGGTAAAGGGTGATCGACTCGCCCGTTGTAGGGTGTATGGCCTCCACCGCCTCGCGTCCCTCCAGCATCCGGAGCCGCGAAGGGATGACGATGTATTCGGTACCGCGCCGCCAGACGGCCAGGCGGGTGCCGTCGCGGACTGCGCGCTCCAGGTCGTCGTACTGTTGATGCGTCAGTTGGGCCATCCGTCCGTCCGTCCCCCAGTCCATGCGGCCACCAGTCGCGTTAGTACGTTGGTGGCGCGCTCGATGTCGTTGATGTTCACCCACTCCGTGTCGGCGTGGGCCAGGGCGATGTCGCCGGGTCCGTAACAGACGGCCGGGATCCCTGCGGCGTTGAGAAGGGCGGCGTCCGTCCATGCGCTCAACCCCTCCACTCGTGGCGTCTCACCGCACGCAAGCATCGCCTGTTCGAGCGCCTTCACCACCGGCGCGTCGAGCGCAACGTCGCTTGGCTCCTGCTCACTCATCAGGAACGCTTCGGCACGCAGGTCAGGATAGCGTTCGCGCACCCGGCTGATCGCATCCTCTGCCTCACGTAGAGCATCAGTACCCCGCTCGCCAGGTAGCGTGCGTCGCTCCACCCGTACCACGCAACGATCGGGGTAGGTGGAGAACCCGACGCCACCTTCAATTGTCGCGGCATGCAGCGACGCGTGGCCGAGCAATGGATGCGTGCGCGAGGCGAGAACCTCGCGCTCCAGTCGATCCAACTCCACCAGCACATGCGCTGCGAGCCTGATAGCGTCGACGCCAATATCGTAGCGGCTTCCATGCGCTGCATGCCCGTGCGCGACGATCTCCAGCCAGGCAAAGCCGCGATGTGCGGGTGCGATGGCCAGGCCAGTGGGTTCGGTGACAATCGCCGCGTCGGCCCGCAGCCCGCCGGCGAGGAGCGCGGTTGTGCCGATGCTCGCCCATTCCTCATCGGCAACCGCGGTCACGATAACCTCGCCGGCCAGAGCGCCTTGTTGAGCGGCACGCCAGGCGGCCGCGCACATCGCCGCCACTCCACCCTTCATGTCAGTCGCCCCGCGCCCGTACAGCCGGTCGTCGCAGATCTCGGCGGCGAAGGGAGGGTGCGTCATGCCTTCGGTGCCGACGACGTCCAGGTGGCCATTCAGGATCAGCGATCGCTGACCCGGCTGACCGAGCGTCGCGACAAGATTGGGCCGCCCTGGAGCGGCGTCGCTGATGACGGTCCGGAATCCCCATGAGTCCAGCACGTCGCGCAGGGCGCGAGCGACTGCGGCCTCACCAGGGGCGCCGTTGGTGAGCGACGGGTTCCGCGAGTCGATGCTGACGAGGAGGCGGGCCAGCGCGACCGCGTCGCCGGGTTCACAGCCATGATCTGTCATCGATGATCAATCATTGAGTACTCGGAAGCCGTCGAGGTCGAGCCTCACGGGAAGAAGCAGGGCGTCGCGGGCGAGCGCGTGGCGTACTCTATCCTCGCTACCGGCGGCTGAGATGGCCAGTATGCACCCGCCGCCCGATGCGCCGAGCGCCTTGCCACCGAGGGAACCGGCGGAGCGTGCAGCGTCGAGAAGGGCATCTATCCGCGGCGTCGGGATCGCCGGGTGCAGCGCGCGTTGATGGTGCCAGTGCTCGCCCACAAGTTCTCCCAGTGCGTCCACATCGCCCGCCTCCAGCGCATCAGCCATGGACAGGGCGAGCGTTCGGAGGCGGCCCAGCGCCTCTGTCACCCGCTGGTCTCCATTCCGGTAGGAGTCCATGACACCACTGATCGTTGCGCCGGACACGCGCGCCTCGCCGGTGTAAGCCACGATGCACCGTTTTTCGATGGCGGTACAGGTTGACGGAGACAGATTCAGGTGCTGCGGAACCACCGCCCCGCCGGCCTCGAATGTGAGCCGGAGAGCGCCGCCAAGAGCAGATGCGTAGTGGTCCTGTCGTCCGCCAGCGATCCCCAGTTCCTCCACCTCCAGCGCACGACTCCGTTCCGCCAGGTCGGAAGGTCGGGGATGCTCACCGCGCCACGCGGCCAGAGCCCCTACGAGCGCTACGCCAGCCGCCGACGAACCGCCCAGGCCAGCGCCCACAGGATAGTCAGACACCAACTCCACCTCCACCCGATCGTCAGGGTCGAGGTCTGCCCGCCGGAGCGCCGCCTCGATGAGCGGAGTTCCTGCCGCGGAGGCGGTAGCCGAGGATACCAGCTCGGCAGCCGCGCGACTCACCCGCGCCGTCGCATACAGGGCGATCGCCGCGCTACACACCGCGCCGCCCATCTCCTCGCTGTACGGCGGCACGTCCGTCCAGCCGCCACCGAAGTCGATGCGGGTGGGCGCGCGAACGACCACCGAACGCTGGGAGGCTGGGCGCATCACGATCGGTCCGGCAGCGGCGGCGCGGAAATGGAGGACGGTATCGGTTCGGGCTCGGAGCGCATTGGCCCGTAACGTAGTGTTGGAGCAGGACTAAGTCAGGGTGTCACGGCACCGACAACCGGCCCAACTGGCTATTGCCTGAGGCACGTCAGTTGCTCCATATACGAGGCTATGGCCTATCTGGACCGATACCTACGCGACCGCACACTCATCCTGCTCTCCAATCGAGAGCCGTACGAGCACGCCATGCGAGATGGCGCCATACACGTGCGCCAGCCGGCAGGCGGTCTCGTCTCCGCACTCGATCCCACGATGCAGCAGACTCGTGGCACCTGGGTAGCGTGGGGCTCCGGCAACGCTGACCGGGAGACCGCGGATGCCGACGGAAGGCTGATGGTGCCGCCGGACGACCCACGCTATACGCTGCGTCGTGTGTGGCTCGATGCCGATGACATCGAGGATTACTATCTGGGCTTCGCGAACAGCGTCCTCTGGCCCATCTGTCACATGCTCATCCAGCACCTCGAGATCCGGGATGAACAGTGGCTGCGATACCGGGACGTGAATCGTCGCTTCGCCGAGGCCGTGGCCGATGAAGCACGCCGGGCCGAGGGAACGCCGATGGTATGGATTCAGGATTATCACTTCGCGCTCGTCGCTCACGAGCTCAGGCAGGAGATCCCTGATCTCTTCATCCACCAGTTCTGGCACATCCCCTTCCCGCCGCTCGATATCCTCGGACTGCTTCCGATGGATGTCTTGGAAGCGGTCCTCCGAGGCATGCTCGGCAACGATCTGCTGGAGTTCCACACGCGGCGCTACGCGATGAATTTCCTGAGCTGCGTGGAGTACTTCATGCCCGATGCGCAGGTGCGCCGGTCATCACTCAGCGTGGAGTACGACGGGCGGGAGATCGTCCTCGGTGTGTTCCCGATCAGCATTGACGTCGAGCATTACGAGAATCTCGCGTCCAGCCCGGCCGCTGATGAGCGGGTGCGCGAGTTGCGCGAGCGCTATGCGGCCGGCAGGAACCAACTCGGTGTGAGCGTCGACCGGATTGACTACACGAAGGGCATACCCGAACGGCTGCACGCGCTCGACGTGCTCTGGGAGCGCTATCCCGAGCTGCGTAACGTATTCTCGGTGATCCTCGTCGCCACTCCGTCGCGCACGGATATCGACGCCTACCGCGATCTCGAGGCCGACGTCATCTCTACCGTCGCCGAGATCAATGAGCGTTTCGGCAGCCCTGAGTGGTCGCCGATAGTGCTCATTCACGAGAACGTGAGCGCGGAGCTGCTGGCCAGCATATATCGAGCGGGCGACCTCTGCATGGTGTCGTCGCTCCAGGACGGGATGAACCTGGTGGCCAAGGAATTCATCGCCTGCCAGACCGACGAATGGGGGGTGCTCGTTCTGAGTCGATTCACCGGAGCCGCAGAAGCGATCGAGGGAGCGGTGCTCATCAATCCGTTCAACGTCGACGGCTTCGTGGAGGGGATCAGGACGGCGTTGGCGATGCCGACGGAGGAGCGACGACGAAGGATGCAGCGGATGCGCGTGCAACTGCACGACACGACGATCTTTGACTGGATGAGTGCGATCCTCTCACGAGCTAGCGAGTTGATGACTCAGAACGAGCCCAGCCCGACCGCGCCATGAGCGCCGCGCGACCGTTGTTTCCGCTGGAACCCGGCGTGGAAGCGCGGCTTTCCGGCTCGCCATTCATCGTCATGCTGGATGTGGATGGGACCCTGGCCCCGATCGCCCCCCGACCCGAGGATGCCGGAGTGCCGCCGGACACTCAGCGGGTGGTGGCGAGCCTGGCCTCTCGTCCGTCCGTATTCGTTGCGCTCGTCTCCGGCCGCGCCGCCCCCGACGCGAGGGGGATGGTGGGAGTGTCCAACGTCTGGGTGCTGGGCAACCACGGTGCGGAAAGCATCACCCCGTCGGGCGAGGCGAACGTGGATCCGCTGGTGGCTCCCTATGAGGCGGCGATAGCGCAGGCCAGGGCGGCGCTGGAGCAGCTCCTCGCACCGGTGCCAGGGGTGATCGTCGAGGACAAGAGGTGGACTCTGAGCGTGCATTACAGACAGGCTGACCAACAGCTCGTGCCGCGTCTGCGGTCCACTGTGGAAGGCGTGGCCGTGCAGAACGGACTTCGCGTGCACGACGGGAAGATGGTTTTCGAAGTGCGGCCGCCGGTGAAGGTGGACAAGGGGACAGCCGTGATGGGCCTGGCCGAACGGTTGGGAGGGTTGGTGGAAGGAGCGTCGCTCCTGTTCATTGGCGATGATCGCACCGACGAGGACGCTTTCCGTCTCCTTCGACACCGGGTGCCGCACGCGGTGACCGTACGCGTCGCCGATGAATTGGCCGAGACAGCGGCCGAGTTTCTGGCTGACGACCCGCCCGCTGTGCGTCGCTTTCTGGAGCTAGTGGCCGCGCTCAGGCAGTGAGTACGAAAGGGGCGCAGCCAAACTGGCTGCGCCCCTTTCGTACCGATCAGAGTCGGACGCTCGCGCGTCTTACCCTGTCAGCCCTTTCGCTTCGGAGCGGCCGCGCGGGCGTTCTTGGTGGTCTTCTTGGCGGCTGCCTTCTTCGCCGGCTTCGCTGTCGCGCCCTTGGCAGCAGCCTTCGTCGCACCGCTCTTCGCCGCCGTCGACCGGCCAGCGCCAGCGGCACTCTTCTTTGCCGCGGTCTTGGGTGCGGCGTGCTTGGTGGTTGTGGTCTTGGCCGCCGACTTGCTCGCGGCAGCGCCCTTGGAGGCTGTTCCCTTGGAAGTTGCGCTCTTCTTGGTGGCTGTCTTGGTGGTTGCACCCTTGGCGGCTCCGGCGGCAGGGCGCTTGGCAGCGGCCCCCTTTGCCGTGGCTGACTTCGTCGCGTGAGCCTTTGTGTCGGCACCGTTTGACGGCGTCTCCGCACCGACATCATTCGGCTTCTTCGTGGCGGCGCTCTTCGCGCGCTTGGAAGTCGAGCGCTTGGGGGCCGCTGCCTCGTCTGCCGCTGCCTGGTCAGGCTCGTCAGCCTTTGGGGCAGACTTCTTTGGCGCCGATGAAGCGCGCTTGGCTGCCGGCGCGGCGGCGGCTGGCTCATTGGTCGACGCGCTGGAGTGGCCGCGTGGCCCGCGCGATACAGACGGGCTCTCCTCGCTCGGCGGCGGCGGCTGGGGCTTGCGTGGCGCCGCGGCCTCGGCATCGCTGATCAGGCGGTCAGCTTCGTCCTGAGTCATCTGACCACGCCGGACCATGTACTGGATGAGTTCGCGCGCGCTCTCGACGGCGAAGCCAACCAAGCCGGCGGCGGCACCGATCACATCACGCATGGCTCCAGCCATCTGATTGTTGGCGTCCTGACCGATCTCGTGAGCCTTTGCCGTCAACTCGGCAAGCGCTTCACGAGCGTCGGCCGCCCGATGACCGGGGCTCCGGCGGGTGGGCAGAGGGGGCGGAGTGGGTGCAGCAACCTGAGTGGGCTCGCTGTCCGGCGTCGAGCCGGTCGCGGCGGGGCCACTCGCCACCGGCGAGCCGGTGTCGGCATTATGAGCGTTAGAGGCAGTGGCGTCTGTCGTGGCGCCGTCGGGCGCCCCGGTCGACGCGATGTCGGCAGCGTGAGGAGTGTCCGGCATGCGTGATATGCGCCGGCAAGAAGCCGGGCGCCTCTCCCTGACTTTGAGTTGAAGGCGCTTCGCGCACCGGCTAGCTTCGGGACGGCGCGCCGCGCGACCGGGCGATTTCGCGGGTAAGTATATGATTTCGCGCGATCTACGCAAGATAGCCCGGGTCTCCACCAGAAGCCAGCGCCCATATTATGGGTGTCGTTCCCCCCGCTTTCCATCAGGGTAGCGTCGAGAATCAGCCTCAGGAAGCCTGTTTTTAGCGAACTTCACCATAGCGACTGATGGGAGACAGTATGATGCCACTCGATGGCATTCGAGTTCTCGATTTCACCAGGGTGCTCGCCGGACCGCTCTGTACCATGACCCTCGGCGACCTTGGCGCTGCCGTCATCAAGGTGGAGCGGCCGGGCAGCGGCGACGATACCCGCGGCTGGGGACCGCCGTTCGATGAACGTGGTGAGAGCGCGTACTACCTGTCGGTTAATCGGAACAAGCTCAGTCTGGCCGCCGATCTAGACGACGCCGCCGACCGGGCGTTGCTTCTCGACCTCATTGCCGGGGCTGACGTGGTCGTGGACAATTTCCGGCCCGGAATGCTGGAGAGGCGCGGCCTTGGACCGCGGACGCTCGTCGACCGCCATCCGAAGCTGGTCTGGTGCACCATCACCGGTTTTGGTGAGAATGGCGACCGTCCGGGCTACGACTTCGTAGTCCAGGCGGAGCGGGGCTGGATGGCGATTAGCGGCGTGCCCGATGGTGAGCCAATGAAGATCGGCGTCGCGCTGGCCGACGTGGTAGCGGGAAAGGACGCCGTAGCGGGTGTTCTGGCCGCGCTCACTGCTCGAGGCCTGCGATCGACACCGCTACCGGCCGGTCAGCGTCGGCTGGTAGTGTCGCTGGCCGACAGCGCCGCCGCCGCTCTCGTGAACGTCGCCCAGAACGTCCTTGTTAGCGGGAAGGACGCCGGGCGGTGGGGCAACGGCCATCCGAATCTCGTGCCCTACCAGCTCTTCCAGGCCGCCGATCGGCCGATCGTCGTCGCTGTCGGCACCGACGCGCAGTGGCTCGCATTCGCCCGTGCGCTCGAACTCCCGGCGCTCGCCGACGATCCTCGTTTCCTGACCAACGCCGGTCGCGTCGTCAACCGTGAGCAACTCATCGGGGCGCTGGCCAGCCGTCTGGAGCAGCGTCCGGCATCGGACTGGTTGACGTTGCTGTCGGCGGCGGGCGTGCCGGCAGGCAAGGTTCGAGGGGTGGCCGAAGTGGTGGCGGAGGGTGCCGGTTCAGCGCTAACCGGGATGCCGCCTGCCGTGCCGGGAGGCACCGTCAGGTTTCCGCCTCCCCGTCTCGACGACCACGGGAGCGCCATCCGTGAGCTGGGCTGGGGAGCGTTCCCGGAGTCGGTGGCAAGCAGTTGATCACCGGTAATTAGGCGGCATTGCTCTCCAACGGCGATATTCAAGGGTCTTACCAGACCGAGCTGCCTGCGCAATAATATCTCACTCACCGGTGGCCGCAGGCCGGCCCACGCCTCATCCTCTCATCGCGCTGCCCTCTGGCGCAGTTACCAGATCGCGATAGTGTCGTCCAATCCCAGTCGGATCCCGAGGGGCGCGGTGCCCGCGGAGCGAGGCCTATCCGTTTCCACGGAAACGGATTACCATAGCTCCGTGACTACCACGGAATCGGCCCCCCAGACCGACGAGCAGCAGTCGGACCAGGAAATCATAGACATGGTGCTCGCGGGCGACCGCGACTCCTTTGGCGACCTGATTCGACGGTACAGCGATCCGCTGTACCGGCACGCGTTGGGCATGACTGGAAGTCCTGATGTTGCGGAGGACATTCTGCAATCGTCATTCATCAAAGCGTATCACCATCTCGGTGAGGTGCGTGGCCGCTTCGATGCCTGGCTCTTCCGGATCGTGGCCAATGGCTGCAAGGATTGGCTCAAGAACATACGTCGGACACATCTCAGCTACGACGAAGACGATCAACCCTCCCGCTATGCGACTCCAGACGAGGAGTTGGACCGCAGCGAACTACGTTCGGACCTCGACAGGGCACTATCGGCGCTCGCGCCGTCGCTCCGTGAGGCGTTCGTGATGAAGCATGTGGAAGGACGTTCGTACGAGGACATGGCCGATCTTTTGGGGACCACCGTGGGGGCACTCAAGATGCGCGTACATCGGGCACGTGAGGCGCTCCAGGTACTACTAGAGGAGAAATACGCCTGATGTTGGATAATCTGAACACCCATCCGTCTACGGACGGGCAGCGCGAGCCGCAGGCACGTCCATCCACGGGACGGACCATCGTCGGCGATCGCGAGGTTCCGATAAACGTTGCCGGTCCATTCGAAGCCATGCACCGCTGGCTGGATGGCGAGGCGGGCGAGACCGCGGCGTTGCACGACAGCGAGTCGGCCCGATACGTGGAGCTCTGGCGCCGCGTCGGCACGGAGATCAACGACCGCCGTATGGCGGCGGCGCCAGCGGGAATGGTGTCGCGCGTAATGTCGGCCATTCCGGGCGGTGTCGCTGAGGCAGCTCCATTTGCCGCCCATGTCGCGGTGGCTGATGTTCCGGTTGCCCGACCGGCCGTCAGTGTGGAGCCGTCCGCTAACACTGCTGCTCCCGAGCTTACTTTCTGGACCCGCCCGGTGGAGTTGAGCCCGGCCACGGCGATTGCCGCCGCTGCTGGACTGGTCGCACTGGGTCTCGCGGTTGGTGCGGTGATCAAGGGCTGACCCCCGCCGTCGCTGGGGAGGAATCCAGCGCCGGGATAGTTTGGAAGTGACAAGGGCCGCCGCTCCGAGGGAGCGGCGGCCCTTGTCGCGCCCGGATTCGTCGGTCGTGACGCCCAAGTGAGCAGCAGGGAACCCGACCCAGCACGGTGCATCGGAGATGGAACTACGCAGACGACATGGGTGGCAGGCACAAATTTGTCGTGGTGCGGCGAGCAAGGTCGCCCACGTCTACTGTGCAGCCGCGGCGGATGACTCTGGCGAAAACGTGAACTACGCCTTCCGGATAGACGGAGTGACAACGACTCCCGAGCCGGCGACGGCCGCGCTACTCGCCGGCGGCCTGGTGGCCATGGCCGGCATGGGCGTTGTCCGACGCCGTCGCGGACGCTCCTGAGTCATCGGCGCGCGCCCCGTCGGATTGGCCGACGGGGCCAGTGCTCGGCCGCCGTACGGTGGCACGCAACAGGGGCCGCTACTCGCGAAAGAGTAGCGGCCCCTGTCGTACGTTCGAGCGTCAGCGACGCCGACGTGAACTACATGTGGATCGCCCGGCCAGTCACCGCTAGCGCCGCTTCCTTCACCGCCTCGGAGAGCGTCGGGTGCCCGTGTACCGTAATCCCGATGTCCTCCGACGAGCCGCGGTACTCGAAGGCGAGTACCACTTCCGGGATCAACTCCGAAGCGGTGGGGCCGATGATATGGCAGCCCAGTAGCTCGTCGGTCTCCGCGTCGGCGATGAACTTGACGAAGCCGTCGGTCTCGCCCGCGGTACGTGCCCGACCGTTCGCCGAGAAGGGGAACTTGCCGGCCTTGTAGGCGCGACCGCTCTCCTTCACCTCGTGCTCGGCCAGCCCTACGGTGGCGATCTCCGGCCAGGTGTAGACGATGGACGGCATGGACCGATAGTGCATCTCGGTGGGCTTGCCGGCAATTACCTCAGCGGCCACCACGCCTTCCTCCTCGGCCTTGTGGGCTAGCAGCTTGCCGCCCACTGCGTCACCGATAGCGAAGACGTTCGGAAGATTGGTGCGCATCTGGGAGTCAACGATAATCTCGCCGCGGCGGCCGAGCTCGAGCCCGAGGGCCGCTGCATCGATGCCGGTGAGCGACGGCCGCCGGCCGACCGAGACGAGTACGCGATCCGCCTCCAGCGTCTCCTGTTTGCCGTCCTTCTCCACGTGCACGCGCACGACATCCCCGTCGCGGTCGGCGCCGGTGACTTTCGTTCCGGCACGTATATCGAGTCCCTGCTTGCGGAAGATCTTCGCCGCTTCCTTGACGATGTCAGCGTCGTTGCCAGGCAGAATCGTGTCGGCCAGTTCGACGACGGTGACCTTGGATCCAAGGCGGCGCCAGACGGAGCCGAGTTCGAGGCCGATCACGCCGCCGCCGATGACTATCAACCGCTCCGGCACGTCGGGCATGGCCAGCGCGCCCACGTTGGAGAGGACTCGCTCCTCATCGAACTTGAGGAAGGGGAGTTCGATCGGTACGGAGCCGGTGGCGAGGATGACGTGCTTGGCCTGGTATGTCGTGATCTTGTTTTCGGGGGGGGCCCCCCGCACCTCCACCACGTTGCCCGCCTTCAACGTCCCCATCCCCTTCGCCCAGGTGATCTTGTTCTTCTTGAAGAGGAACTCGACACCCTTTGTGTTCTGCGCGACGACGCTCTCCTTGCGCTTCTGCATGCGCTCGAGGTCGAAGCCCACATCGCCGAGCACGACGCCATGCTCGGCGGCTTTGGTGCGGGCGAACTCGTAGTGCTCCGATGACTGGAGCAGCGCCTTGGATGGAATACAGCCGACGTTGACGCAGGTCCCGCCGAGCGTCCGATCCATCTCGACGCAGACGACGTTGAGACCGAGCTGAGCGGCGCGAATGGCGGCGACATAGCCGCCCGGGCCGCCGCCTATGATGACGATGTCGGCGCTTTCGGTGGTCTGGGCCATGGTAGTATCTGGTGTGAGGAGTTGAGCCGAAGGCAAGCTAGCGAGTACCGCCTTGGACCGCGACCGACGAAGGTGCCGGTCAGTGGCTCGGGCGCCGCGCATCTCTTTGGCGCGCCGAGATTCGAACGCTGATGCCACGGCGGCGGAGCAGGTGAGCCGCGGTAGCTGAACGGTCGAGGGCCGCTCCGGATGATCTCCGAAGCGGCCCTCGCGTTCTAACGACTCCCGGCGCCGTGCCGATCAGTCGACGAGCATCATCCCAGGATCTTCCATGAGCTCCTTCAACCGAACCAGGAAGAGCACCGCCTGCTGACCATCAATGATCCGGTGATCGTAGGAGAGGGCGACGTACATCATCGGACGTATCTCCACCTTCCCGTCCACAGCTATCGGGCGGTCCTGGGTCTTGTGCATACCCAGAATGGCGACCTGCGGATAGTTGATGATCGGCGTCGAGATGAGCGAGCCGAAGACGCCGCCGTTGGTGATCGTGAAGGTGCCGCCGGTCAGGTCGTCCATCGTCAGCTTGTTGGTGCGGGCGCGCTGCGCGAGCTCGATCATGTCACGGCTGACGTCGAGCATACCCTTGCGGTCAGCATCCTTGATGTTGGGAACCACCAGGCCCTGCTCGGATGCGACGGCGATGCCCATGTTCACGTAGTGCTTGTAGACGATGACGTCGTCGTCCAACTGGGCATTGACTGTGGGGTACGTCTGCAGCGCCATCGTCGCCGCCTTGATGAAGAACGGCATGAACGACAGGCGTACGCCGTGGTCCTTCTCGATGCGTTCCTTAAGCCGTCCACGAAGTGCGATGACGGCCGACATGTCGATCTCATTGAACGTCGTCAGGTGCGCGGTCGCCTGCTGCGAGTTAAGCAGGTTCTCGGCGATCCGCCGGCGACGTGTGGTCATCTTCTCGCGTGTCTCGCGCTGGCCTTCGCGTGGAGCCATCGCCGCGGCGGGCGCCGACGCGGCTGCGGGAGCCTTGGGCGCCGGTGCAGCCGCCGGAGCGGCGGTGCCCTGCTTCGCGGCCTCGATCACGTCTGGCTTGCTGACCACGCCACCACGGCCGGTGCCGCTGACCTTGGAGAGGTCTACCGATTCCTCGGCGGCCACGCGTCGCGCAGCCGGTGAGGACTTCACATCGGCGGCGTCGGAGGCGGGAGCGGTTGTGGCGGCGGCGGATTGGTCCGCGGGAACCGAAGCTTCGGCTGTATCTTGCTTCTCGGGGGGGGCCCCCGCGCCGGCGGCTGCGCCCGCCGCTCCCTCCTCCATCTCGCCGAGCACCTCGTCCACCGTTACGACGTCGCCCTCCTGCTTCAGGCGCTTCGTCAACACGCCCGCCTTGAGGGCTGGCACCTCAACGGTGATCTTGTCCGTCTCGAGCTCGACGATTGTCTCTCCCGCGGCTACCGCTTCGCCGTCCTGCTTCATCCAACGGCTGATGGTTGCCTCGACGATGGATTCTCCGAGCGGGGGAACCTTGATCGGTGTCATTTGATGGAACCGGTGCGGATGGAGTACGATGGCCGACACGCGCCTCGGCGGCGGCCGGCTCCAAAGTAGAACTGAGGGGCTGGCGCCAGCACAATATAACAAGCAGGTAAGACGTTGCGAGCACTGACCATCTCCGCCCACGGCGGCCTCGATCGCATAGAGTATCGCGAAGATCTCCCCGAGCCGACGCTACGTGGCTTGACCGACGTCCGCCTCAGGGTCACCGCGGGCGCGCTCAATCGCCTCGATATCTTCCTCATTGGAGGGTTGCCCGGCGTCAAAATCACGCCGCCCTGGATACTCGGCGCCGACGCCACAGGCGTCGTGGAATCCGTCGGAGAGGACGTGAAAAATGTCGCTGTCGGCGATACCGTGATCGTCAATCCGGGTACAAGCTGCGGCCACTGCGAGTACTGCCTGTCAGATGACCAGCCGCTCTGTATCCGTTACAACATCCTCGGCGAACACATTCCGGGTACCTTTGCCGAACTGCTCGTGGTGCCGTCGCGCTCCGTCCACCGGGTACCGGCAACGTTGCCAACAGCGGAACGGGCAGCGTTCGGCCTCGCCACCCTCACCGCCTGGCGCATGGTCGTCACAAAGGCCCGCGTCCAGGCCGGCGACGATGTGTTGATCTGGGGGATAGGTGGTGGGGTGGCGATCCAGGCCATGCAGCTATGCCTCCAGCTCGGGGCGCACGTCTGGGTCACTTCCGGCAGCGACGCCAAGTTGGACCGGGCACGCCAGATGGGGGCGCACGAGACGCTCAACCACCACACCCAGGATGTAGTTCGCGAGATCCGTGCACGAACCGGCAAGCGAGGCATGGACGTCGTGCTGGACAACGTTGGCGCGGCCACCTGGCAACGATCGCTGGGCGCGCTCGGCCGACGGGGCCGATTGGTGACCTGCGGCGGCACCTCGGGCGCGATGGTGGAGACCGACGTCCGGAAGCTCTTCTGGAACCAGTGGACACTGATGGGGTCCACGATGGGCAGCGAGTCGGAGTTCGCGGCCATCTCCAGTAAACTCTCGGCCGGACGCCTGCTGCCGGTGGTCGACTCGGTTTACCCCCTTTCCGACGGCCGCGCGGCCTTCCAACGGTTGGAGTCGGGTGAGCAGTTCGGCAAGGTAGTGCTCCAGATTTCCGAAGGGTGACGCCGGCGGACGAGCATGGGTCGGGCGCGTGAACTTCCCGCTCCCCCGTGTTACGGCTGTCGCTGCTCTCAACTCTCCTGGAACATGGAGAGAGCTAGCAAGTGGTCGTCCCATCGTCTCCTTCGCTGACCCCC
>CAJDWZ010000027.1_pt1 | contig 27611 bp, 25 predicted proteins | sample 7391701 | NCBI WGS metagenome assembly CAJDWZ01 (sample SAMEA7055744, study PRJEB34461) | soil metagenome | biome: terrestrial ecosystem; feature: Peninsula; material: soil | place: Antarctica | collected 2016
ATTCCTCTGCCGTCAGACTGACCTTCTGGAAGCCGCTGGAGCGACCGGGAAGCCGGTGAATGTGAAGAAGGGGCAGTGGATGCACCCCGAGGGGATGACAGGGGCAATTGCCAAGGTGCGCGCGATGGGTGCCGGGGGCGAGGTGGCGGTCACCGAACGTGGCACCTTCTTCGGCTACGGCGACCTCGTGGTGGACATGCGGAGCTTCCGTCGTCTCCGCGAAGCGTGCGACGCGCCAGTGATCTTTGACGGTACGCACAGCGTACAGCGTCCCGGACAGGGAGTAGGGGGTGCCAGCGGCGGCGCGCGCGAGTTCATCCCGGCGCTCACACTGGCCGCTGTAGCGGCCGGTGCGGACGGGCTCTTCCTCGAGACACATCCGACGCCGGACACGGCGCCCAGCGATGGCCCGAACATGCTGCCACTGGAGGAACTGGACGAGTTGGTGCTGCGTTCGGTAGACCTCTGGACTCGGTTGCGCACATGATGGACGCCGAACAGGCAAGACGCATCCGCATGGTGGGACTGGATGTGGACGGAGTGCTCACTGATGGCGGAGTCTATCTGGGCTCAGTGGACGGCAGGCCGCTGGAGTTCAAGCGCTATGACATCCAGGACGGACTGGGCGTGCGCTTTCTCCTCGGCGCCGGCCTCAAGGTCGTGATCATCACCGGGCGTATATCGGACAGCGTCCGGATGCGCGGTGAGGAACTCGGCGTGGATGCGGTTGTGCAGGGAACGGGTCCGCGCAAACTGCCGGCGCTACGCGAACTGGCCGATCAGTTCGGGGTGACCATGGAGGAGATCGCATTCCTCGGCGACGACTTCCCCGACCTGAGCGTCCTGCGAGTGGTGGGGATGCCGGTGGCCGTAGGCAACGCGTCAGCCGAGGTAAGGGCCGTCTCAAAGGTGACGCTACAGCGACGTGGCGGCCACGGAGCCGTGAGGGAGTTCGCCGAACTGTTGCTCGGGGCACGTGGAGAGTGGGATGCGGTGGTACAGCATTACGTCTCCGGTCTGACCGCGACTGGAGCAACGACATGACTGGACTGACCGAAGTCGCGATGACTTCCGCCTCAGCGGCGATCGAACGCGGGCGCCGCGTGATTCGGATGGAGCGCGAGGCGCTCGCCGAAGCTGAGGCCAGGCTGGGCGACGATTTCGCGCGTGCCGTCGCGCTCATCGCGGCATCGACCGGGAGGGTAATCGTCGCCGGCGTCGGCAAATCCGGTCTCGTCGGCCGGAAGATCGCCGCCACGCTCACGTCAACAGGCACGCCAGCCACCTTCCTCCATCCGGTGGAGGGCGTGCATGGCGATCTCGGACTTGTCGGCCCGCAGGATGTCGCCCTCCTCCTGTCGAAGAGCGGCGGGACGGAGGAAGTGCTGGCCCTGCTGGAACACCTGCAGCGCCTTGGCGTGCGCACCGTAGCCATTACCGGGAACCCTGACTCGGCACTGGCGCGCCATTCCGAGGTCGCGCTCGATGCTTGGGTCCGCGAGGAGGCCTGCCCGCACGACCTTGCTCCCACCACGAGCACCACCGTGGCTCTCGCCCTGGGCGATGCACTGGCCGTGGCGCTGCTCGAGGAGAAGGGCTTCCGGCGCGAAGACTTTGCTCGACTGCATCCGGGGGGCGCGCTGGGGCGCCGGTTGCTGACGCGAGTGAGCGATGTGATGCTGAACGAAGACCTGCCCATCCTGCCTATCACCGCGACCATGCGCCAGGCGGTTGTGCAACTGGCCGAGCGACGCGGTATCGCCATCGTCTGCGACGATTCCCGTCGGGTGCTGGGTGTGATCACGGGTGGCGATTTCGCTCGCCTGTTGGAGCGCGAGGAGAATTGCCTCCCGGTGCCTGTCACCGACGTGATGAATCGGACACCCAAGCTCGCGCGAGCCACCGAACTGGGTAGCGCGGTGGTGTACCGGATGCAGAAACACGGCATCATGGCCATGCCTGTAGCAGATGATGAGGGACGGTTGATGGGAGTGATCCACCTGCACGACCTGATGCGGGCAGGCGTCGTCTGATGGCCCGGCTTATCGACTTCGCCTCACGCTGCCGCACCCGTGTACTCCCGTTGGTGCTGTTGATGGTCGTGGCTGGCGTGACGGCCGCCTGCAACGAGATCAAGCCGCCACCGGTAGCCGTAGCTGACGCGACGCTGGCCGATTCCGCGGATCAGGTGATGTTCCGCGTGCGATTCGGGCTCATCCGCGATGGCATTCGTCGGGGCGAACTCTTCGCGGACACCGCTTTCGTCTTCGATCAGAACGCCCGCATGGAGTTGCGTGGCGTCAGGGCGAACTTCTACACGGAGGGAGGTGTCCTGCAGGGCACGCTGGTGTCGCGCGAAGGTACCTACGACAGCCGGCAGGGGATACTGGAAGCCCGCGGCGAGGCGGATGTAACCACCGCCGATGGACGGGAACTGAAGTCGCCGGAGTTACGCTACGACATTAACCAGGATCAGGTGCTCAGCGACTCCTCCTTCGTTCTCACCGAACCTGGGCGGAGCGTGAGGGGAGTTGGCTTCAGCTCTGATCCTTCGCTGCGTAGCGTCATCATCCGCAAGACCACGGGCGGTGCCGGCGGCGCGGTCTCCATTCCTGGTCAATGACAGCCGCCACGCGCCGCTACGTCGCCGCCCTCTTGCTCTCGCTGGCGGGCGCGCTGATCGCCTCCACATCCGGAGCTCAGGCGGCAACCAACCGGCCGTGCGAGCTGGAGTTCCTCCCGCTCCGCGACTCCACCACATCCGTGCTGGAACGGCAGGTAACGGGTAAGTACAACGCCTTCCAGGGTGGAGGGGTGCGTTACTCCTGCAAGGGACAGGATGTGACGATGGACGCCGATAGCGCGGCCTACTATGGCGATCTCGCCATCCTCTACCTGGTCGGCCAGGTTCACTACCGGGACGCCGATGCCACCCTGGATGCCGACCGCCTCACCTACTACCAGAACGAGGAGTGGGTGATTGCCGAAGGCAACGTTCTGGCGAACATGAAGAACGGGTCGACCATGCGAGGTCCGTCGGCGGAGTACTTCCGGGTGCTCCCTGGCGTGCGTCCGGTCGAACGACTGATTGCGACGGGCCGTCCCACCTTCCGTCTCCGCCAGCCCGACTCCGCCGGCGTGGCCCGTCCGGTAACCGGGGTCATAGCAGACCGTGTCACGGCCGAAGGTGACAGTCTCATATTCGCCGGGGGAGCGGTGGAGATAACCCGACCTGACCTGACCGCGAATGCCGATTCGGTGATGCTCGATGAGGGCCGCGAGTACGGGCAACTGTTGCGCAATGCCCGTGTGCTCGGACGCGGTGAGCGAGGGTTCACCCTTACAGGCCGGACGATCGACCTGTATTCGAGCAATAAGCAGTTGGAACGAGTGGTCTCGCTCGGCGAAGCCCGGGTGCTGAGCGACGACATCACGGTGACCAGCGACACCCTGGACCTGCGCATCTCGGATGGGCAGTTGACGAGAGCATTTGCCTGGGGACCCGACCGCGCCCGTGCGGTCGCTCCCGGACGGGACATGACGGCCGACTCGATGGATGTCCAGTTGGTGGACTCGAAGCTGCGGGAATTGTACGCTGTTGGTACGGCGCGGCTGGAGTCCGTGGCCGACACGGCGAGCATTCGTAGCAACGAGCGCGATTGGCTGGTGGGAGACACTGTGATCGCGAGATTCGACACCGTGGCCGTGGGTGATTCGGCGACGAACCCGCCCCTACGCGAGGTTCGCGCGTTGGGTGCAGCCCGCTCGTTCCAGCAGATTCCCCCTGACAGTGGGATCACGGAGAAGCCGTCGATCCACTATGTGGCTGGGAAGACGATCACCATCGACTTCGACAGCGGCCAGGTACGGCAGGTGATGGTGACCCCGCCGGACAGCGGTCAGGCCGTCGGCCTCTACCTCGACGCGACGGGTCAGACCGCGCCACGCGACGAGCGGAATGAGGCACAGCGTCAGGTGCCGCCTACCGCCGTGCCTCCCGCCTCACCACCGCCTGTGCCCATTAAGGCACCACCGGCGGAACCCGCCACACGCCGCCCACCACCTCGCCCAGGGCAGTTCCATGAGTGACGAATTTCCGCGCGCAAGCGGAGAGCAGAGCCTCCAGGACGACGGAGAGGGAACGCTGATGTCACTTCCCCAGGCGATCCTCGACCTGCTCGCGCACCAGGGGGCGGGCGACAGTTCGGTCGCGCTGGCCTTTTCGGCACTTCTGGACGTTGCCGATGACGACGGGTCGGCAGGCCTGGACGCCATGGCAGAATCCTACCGGAACCGGTATCTAGCCAGCCTGAGAGCTGCCGGTAAGGACGTTGTGGGAGAAGCCGGTCGCCTGGGAATGGATGCCGTGCGCACCTACCTGACCGGAGTCGTACTGCCCAAGCTCGTCGACGCTGACATGGTGCAGCCGGCAGACGATCTCACCGATCCAGAAGCGCGAATCCGTGTTCAGCCGCGCCTCTGGTCCGAGCTCGCTGAGCGACGTGCGCCACTCGCCGAGATGCTTCGTCAAACCGGCGAGCACGCCGTCGTGGAACCGGCCGCAGTTACCGGCGCTGCGGTGACATCCGGCTTCGCGCCTGAATTCGCACCCGCCCCTCTGCCTGGCGGCAGCGTGTTGGAAGCGACCGGCTTGGTGAAAATGTACCGGCGGCGCAAGGTGGTGAATGATGTGGCCTTACGATTGCAACAGGGCGAGATCGTCGGACTGCTGGGCCCGAATGGAGCGGGTAAGACTACTGTCTTCTACATGATCGTCGGGCTCATCCAACCAATGGCCGGCCGCATCCTCATGGACGGCGAGGATGTGACGGGTATGGCGATGTATCGTCGCGCGAGGCGGGGGATAGGCTACCTTTCACAGGAGCCGTCTATTTTCCGCAAGTTGACAGTCGAGGAGAACATCCTGGCCATCCTCGAGACACTTCCCATGCGCAGAGCCGAGCGGTACGAACGATTGGAATCGCTGCTCGATGAACTGAGCATAAAGCACCTGCGGGACAACAAGGCATACGCACTCTCGGGTGGCGAGAGGCGGCGGCTCGAGATCACTCGTGCGCTGGTGACGCGACCCAAGTTCATGATGCTCGACGAGCCATTCGCAGGCGTGGACCCGATCGCGGTCCACGACATCCAGACAATCGTGGCCGGGCTGCGCCATCGCGGCATCGGTGTTCTGATCAGCGACCATAACGTGGAGCAGACGCTGGATATCGTGGATCGGGCATATATCATGTTCGACGGCCAGGTGAAGGTTTCCGGGACCGTCCGCGAGCTCATCTTCGACGACACCGTGGCCGATATCTATCTCGGGCCCACGCTCACGGCGCGCCTGCGCGCCAGGTTCTCTGAAAACGAGAACAGGGGAACCGAGCCATGAAGACAGGCCTTCATCAGAGCACCCAGCTCCGCCAGGAACTGAAGATCAATCCACGCCTCTATCAGGCGATGGATCTGCTCTACATGCCACTCCTCGACCTCCAGCAGCACCTCAAGCAGGAACTGCTGAATAACCCCTTCCTCGAACTCGTGGAGTTGGACGACGACGAGGAAGAGGAGACGGAAGCTGAGGCGACCGAGACCACTCCCGAGGAAGAGCCCAAGAAGGACGAGATAGACTGGGAGGAGATCCTTCTCGACGGCTTCGATACCGGGGGACATCGCGAGGAGCATGAGGAGCGCGAGTATTACGAGCCTGTCACCGTGGCCACGCGCGACCTCAGCGACCACTTGCGAGATCAGATCCGTCTGCTCGACCTCACCGCCCGGGAACAGTTGCTGGCCGACGAATTCATCGGCAATATCAACGAGGAGGGATACCTCTCCTGTTCCCTGCCGGAGATCCTAACCGGGATCAACGATGTCGTGAGAGCGGCCGCCTCTGACGCTGGTATGGAGGACGCCGAGGACGACGAGCTGCCCCTCTACACCACCGATGAGATAGACCGGATGCTGACTGTGGTCCAGGGACTGGACCCGGCAGGCGTCTGCGCGCTCAATTTGCGCGAGTGCCTCATGCTACAGCTACGCGAGGCCGGACTCGAGCAATCGGTGCCGTACCGGCTCGTGCGGGATTGCTTCGAGGAGCTGATCAACCATCGGTGGAGCGAGATCTCCAAGCGCTTCGGCATCAGCCCGATCGATGTTCAGGCAGCTGCCGATGAGATCGCGAAGCTCGACCCGAAGCCGGGACTGGTATACAGTGACGCGGGCGACAACTACATCATCCCCGACCTCGTCGTGGAGAAGATCGACGGGCAGTATCACGTCTTTTTGAATGACGCGAACCTGCCGCGACTGAAGCTGAGTCGGACATACCAGGAGATTGCCCGCGACAAGAAGAAGTTCGAGGGCGAGAACAAGGAATTCATTTCCAACAAGCTGAATTCCGCCAACTGGATGATCCAGGCGATCGAACAACGGCGACAGACGATGCTCAAGGTGATGAACTACATTGTCGACCGTCAGCGCGAGTTCTTCGAGAAGGGCGTCCAGCACCTCAAGCCGTTGACGTTGCGTGAGGTGGCCGAGGTCATCAACATGCATGAGTCGACAGTGAGCCGGGTGACGAATGAGAAGTTCGTCCAGACTCCACGTGGCGTGCTTCCTCTCAAGTTCTTCTTCAGCTCTGGACTCTCCACTACCGGTGGCGAGGACGTCTCGGCGCGCGGTATCAAGGCTCAGATCGAGAAGTTGGTGGCCGATGAGGATGCCAAGGATCCACTCACCGACCAGGCTATCGTAAACATTCTCCGCGAGACGGGAGTGCAGATAGCGCGACGTACCGTCGCCAAGTATCGTGATCAATTGGGAGTGCTGTCGGCGCGCATGCGCAAGAGAGTATGAGCGCGGGTCGATCTCCCCAAAGCTCGCAAATGGAAATCAGTAACGAACAACCGGCCACGCGGCCTCACTTCCCGGTCCCGGAATCGATAGACGCCGTCGATGTATCGGTACTCGTCCCGGCCAAGGACGAGGCTGAGAACCTACCGCTGTTCATGGAACTGGCGGAGGCAGCGTTCGCCGGCTCCGGCGCGCGCTACGAGGTCATCGTCGTCGATGACGGCTCCGAGGATGGCACCTGGAGGGTGCTTCAGGAGTTGGCCGATCGCTACTCCTTTCTCCGTCCCGTCCGTCACCGCACGCGACGCGGCATAGCTGACGCGCTCCGCACGGGATACCTCCACGCCCGGGGCGGCGTCCTGGTCTTCTATCCGGCCGACCTGCAGTATCGACCGGAAGACATACCGCGCCTCATCGATCCGATCCTGCAGGGGAACGCGGACATGGTGACCGGATACAAGGTGGGCCAGTACGAGAAGGCGCTCGTCTCGAACGTCTATAACTGGTTAAGCCGGAAGCTTTTCAGCGTGCGAGTGCGTGACCTGAACAGCGTCAAGGCGTACCGACGGGAGATCATGGACGTGCTCCCGCTACGCCCGGACTGGCATCGCTACATGATCGTCATGGCCGCCGCCGAAGGCTTCACGGTAGCCGAGATCCCGGTGCCTCTCTACGCACGCCACGCCGGCCGGTCCAAGTTCGGCATTAGCCGTATCCCGGTGGGCGTGCTGGACATGCTCAGCGTATGGTTCGAGCTGCGCTTCGGCAAGAAGCCTCTCCTCCTCTTCGGTATGTTGGGAGCGTTCCTCTTCCTCATCGGGTTGGTCACGGGGATAGTGGCTGTCCTGTGGCGAATCTTCGCTGGCGTGGGATTCCGCCCGCTTCTGGCCCTGATCGAGACCTGCCTCATTCTTGGCAGCGTTTTCTTCGCCACCGGACTACTCGGCGAGCAGATCGCCGTGCAGCGAGCGGAACTGCGCGAGCTGCGCCGGCAGGTAGAGGCGCTTCGAGCACGACGCGATTCCTAGCGCTAAAGACGACTCGATGGATATACTCTTCCTCGCACATTCCTACCCGCGCGAAGCTGGTGATGCGGCCGGCTCCTTCCTCTTGCGACTCGCCCAGGCTCTGCTCGAAGAGGATGTGAAGGTGCGCGTGGTGGCGCCGGCGGCGCCGGGCCTCGCCGCCTACGAGGAACTTGGAGGGATTCCCGTCCACCGGTACCGTTACGCTCCGTCGGCATACGAGACGCTGGCCTATGGCGGCAACATGGCACAGCTGGTTCGAACGTCCTGGAGCTCGAAAGTCGCGCTCCTCTCCTTCCTTGGGGCCGGGTTCCGAGCGGCGGTCAGCGTGCGACGTAAGTACCAGCCACAGCTCGTCCACGCTCACTGGTGGTTTCCCGGTGGATTGATCGGGTCGTGGCTCGGTGGCCTCTCTCACCTGCCGTTGGTCACGACGCTCCACGGCACCGACCTCCGCATCGCCCGGGACGTGGCAGTCGCCCGGCCGGCGTTCAGAAGGGTGATGGCCTCGTCAGCCGCGGTGACAACCGTTTCACGTTGGCTCGCCGACGAGGTCACAAAGCTGGTCCCCGACATTCATCCCACCGTGGCCCCCATGCCGGTGGCGACGGAATTGTTCAGCGCTGGCGGCGAACGCGACCCTCGAAAGCTGCTCTTCGTCGGCCGACTCACCGCACAGAAGGGCGTCGATCATCTCCTACGCGCGCTCGCTACGCAGCTTCCAGCGGTCACCCTGGATGTCGTTGGCGATGGACCGGAAAGATCAGCGCTGGAGAGTCTGGCCGGCGAGCTCGGCGTCGGACCACGGGTACGCTGGCTGGGAGCCCTGCCGCAGCCCGATCTGGCCGACCACTACCGCGGTGCGGCTGCCCTTGTGGTTCCATCGCACGAGGAGGGGCTGGGACTCGTCGCCGTTGAGGCGATGTTATCGGAGACGCCCGTTGTGGCCTTCGACTCAGGGGGCCTCCGGGACATCGTCCAGCATGATCGGACCGGGATACTCGTGGGCGCTAACGATTCCGATGCCCTCGGCGTGGCCATAGCCGACCTGCTCGCTGATGGATCCGCTGAGCGCCGTGCAGCGCTCGGCGCGGCGGCACGATTGTACGCGCTGGGATCGTTCGCGCCGGAATCGGTCGCGCGCCGCTACGCGACGCTCTACCGTACCGTCGTCGAACGGAGTGCGCGTGAGCGACAGGACACGTAAGCTCCTTCTCCGCGCTCTACAGATCGTCTTCATTGTCGCCGTCTTCGTCTACGGTGGCGAGAAGGTAGCCAGCGCCTGGGCGGATGCCCGAGCCCACGGCGGCTCCGAGATCTTCGCGCGTATGCGCTGGAGCTACCTGGCCGCTGCCACTGGGGTCGTCCTGCTCACCTACCTGCTCCTGATCCAGCTCTGGCGCTACATCCTCCGCAGCTGGGGAGAGAAGTTGGGAGTCGTGGATGCCATGGCGATTTGGAGCATATCATCGCTCGGCCGCTACGTACCCGGACGGGTATGGCAGATTGCGGCAATGATGGCCCTGTCCAAACGTCGCGGCGTCTCGCCGGCCGCAGCCACTGGTTCGGCGCTCCTGAACACTCTGCTCAACATCGGCGCTGGTCTCGTTGTCGCCCTCGCGCTGGCCGGCAGCACGCTGGACCGGATAAGGCCGGGCGCGTCGGGCGTCGGAGCGGTCGCCATCGGACTGGCCGTGATCGGCATGCTCATGTTGCCGTGGTTACTTCCCACCATGGTCAGACTTGCCGGCCGCGTGCTCAAACGCGAGATAGCAGAGCCCCGGATGAGCGCTGCTGCCATCTGGCTCACGGCGGGCGGAAACGTCGTCGCCTGGCTACTCTACGGAGTCGCCTTCCACCTATTCGCCCTCGGCGTGCTCGGCGACGCGGCGGGTGGCGCCACGTCGGCGTACATCGCAGTTTACACGGGCTCGTATGTGGTCGGCTATCTGACGATATTCACACCTGGCGGCCTCGGCGCGCGCGAGGCGATGATGGCCGCCATGCTGATCGCGTTCGGGTTGACTTCCGAACCGCAGGCCTGGCTGCTCGCCTTCGGTTCGCGTCTGTGGCTCCTCGTCGTAGAGGTGCTGCCCGGCGTCCTATTCCTGGCGCACTCCGCACTGCGCCCTCCATCCAAGCTCAACTCCGGCGATGCCACTCCCTGACGCCTCCACTCCGGCGCCAATGTCACCGCGTCGGGCGCTAGCCTGGGCCGCGCTGGTCTACTCCTTCTTCACGATGCTGCTCGCCTACCCGGCGCTCGGCGGCGGATTCCTTGTCAGCTCGGTCAGCGACCAGTACATCGCCGGCTTCCCGTTCCGTGAGTTCGCTGCCGAAGCGCTCCGGGCAGGGAAGGGCTTCCCGCTCTGGAATCCGTACCAGTTTGGTGGCATGCCGTACATCGCCGCCATGCACGGTGACATCTTCTACCCGACCTTCCTGCTGAGGATGGTGCTGCCGACTGACGTCGCCATGACCTGGTCGTTCATACTGCACATCTTCCTCGCCGGCTTCTTCTCCTATCTCTTCCTCCGCGCCGTCAGCTTCGCCTTCTTCCCAGCCCTGATGGGTGGCCTGGCGTACATGATGAGTGGGGGGATCTCGTCGTACGTGTCGCCGGGACACGATGGGAAGCTCTACGTGAGCGCACTGCTCCCCCTCTTCCTGTGGGCGTTGCACCGAGGCATCCGGGATGGTAAGCGCTGGGCCTGGGGGGCGGTTGCGATCATCGTTGGACTGGGAGTCCTGAGTCCGCACCCGCAGTTGCTCCAGTACATGCTTCTCTGCGGAGGTGCCTACGCCCTCTACGCCGCATTCGCCGCTGGAGACGCCAACGCGGACCAGGGTAAGCTGGAGCGTCCGGTAGCCATCCGGCGGCTCGCGTACGCCTTTGGCGCGGTGGCGCTGGGAATGCTCATGGGCGCCGTTCAGTTCCTACCGGTCCTGGGTTACGTCGACTGGTCGCCGCGAGCTGGGGGAGCGGGATGGGAGCACGCCATCTCCTACTCCTTCCCACCGGAAGAGCTGATCAACACCTATCTCCCGCAATTCAGCGGGATCTTGGAGAATTACTGGGGACGGAACGGGATCCATCTGCACAGCGAGTATCTAGGCGCCGCGGCGCTGATCCTTGCCCTCGCGGGCTTTGGCAGGGCAGGCGGGGTGCGGCGGGGCTTCATGTACTTCTGGGCCGGAACGCTCGTCATCTCGCTCCTCTGGGCGCTGGGCGGCTTCACGCCGTTCTACCACCTCGTGTACGCCCTCGTCCCCGGCACCAAGTTTTTCCGCGCTCCCAGCACGATCTACTACATAGTCTGCTTCTCGATAGCGGTGCTAGCGGCTGCCGGCACCCAGCGAGCACTGGCCCGTCGGATATCCCTCCGATATATCGGAGCATGGGTCGCCGTCGGAGTGCTGACGTTAGTGCTGGCTGTGACCGGCGGCTTCACCAACCTGGGCCTCTCCCTCGCCGACCCGCGGTTCGCCGGCTACGTCACGGAGAATCAGCCGGCAGTGATAATGGGAGCCTTCCGCTCGCTCTTCTTCGTCGTCCTGACCGCTGCCATACTGGTCTCCGAACGTCGTGGTACGCTCCGGGCTTCAGCCGCTGGCTGGGCGCTCGTGGGCATCGTGGCCGCCGACCTGTGGAGTGTGGACCGAAACTACTGGCGCTTCTCGCCTCCAGCGGACCAGCTCTACGCTAGCGATCCGGCCATCGACTACCTGAAGGCACAGACGGAGCCGGGGCGAGTGCTGGCTCTGCCGGGCCCGCCGTCGCCTGGTGTGACCGGACGGGATCCGTACTTCGGTAGGGCAGGTGGACTCATGCATCACGACGTCCGAAACGTCCTCGGCTATCACGGCAACGAGATTGGGCGCTACGACGTACTGCTCGGTGCGGATCAGGGAATGAATCAACTGGCGAACCCTAACCTCTGGCAGCTTCTCAATATACGTTTTCTCATGACGAACTACCCTGAGGCTCCGTTCGATGATGCCGAGCGACTCGTGGGACCGGTGAGAAACGTCGTGGGAGACAGCGTTTACCTCTTTCGCATGCCCGGCGACAATCCCCTGGCATGGGTCACTCCAGCCATCGTGAAAGCGTCCGACAATGCCGTTCTGGCGACTGTTCGCGAACCGGCGTTCGACCTGCGCAGCGCCGCCCTCTTCGACAGCTCGGCGGCGGTGCAGGCGCAGGACCTCACCCGTGCGCCAGATCCGATCGATTTGCCGGTCACAGTCGTTCACTACGAGCCCGGAAGCATCGACTTTCGACTCTCTCCGAAAACTATTACCCGGGCTGGACGGCGACGGCGAACGGACAGCCGCTCGTGGTTGGCCGGGCCGACTTCACCCTCATAGGAATCGAGTTGCCAGAAGGTGCGCAGGAAGTCTCGTTGCGCTTCCAGAGTCCGTCGTATGAGCGCGGCAAGCTCATCACCCTCGCTTCACTGGCTCTGGCCGTCCTGATGGTGGGTGCCGGGATCGTCACGGAGCGTCGTCGAAGTGTCTGAGCGCGCGCTTGTCATCGTCCCCACCTATAACGAGCGGGAGAACATTGTCCGCCTTATCCAGAGCGTTCTAGCTCAGGACACCAGGCTGGACATTCTCGTCGTGGACGATGGTTCGCCTGACGGCACCGGGGCCATCGTCGACGACGTGGCCGCCTCGGAGCCGCGAGTATTCGTCCTCCACCGCGCGAAGAAACTCGGGCTGGGCACAGCATACCTGGCCGGCTTCCGCTGGGCCGTCGAACGTAGCTATGCCTACGTATTCGAGATGGACGCTGACTTCTCCCACGATCCTGGACACCTTCCGCAGTTCCTGACCGCGATCGAGAGTGCCGACCTGGTGCTCGGTTCCCGATATCTCCACGGGAAGGTTACCGTAGTCAACTGGCCCATCGCGCGGCTGATGCTCAGCTATGGCGCCAACGTTTACGCTCGGTTCGTGACCGGGTTGCCGCTCTACGACGCAACCGGCGGCTTCAAGTGCTTCCGCCGAGCAGTGCTTGAGGCGATCGATCTCGATGACGTGCGGTCAAACGGCTACGGCTTCCAGATCGAGATGAGCTTCCGGGCGTGGCGGAAAGGCTTCCGTATCGTAGAGATCCCTATCGTCTTCCACGACCGCACGGAAGGCGAAAGCAAGATGTCCGGCGGTATCGTCCGTGAGGCGGTGCTGATGGTGTGGCGATTGAGGTGGTGGGCAATTCGCGGGCGCCTATAACAGTCGTCCAGCCGGGCGTGCCGTTGGGAAGCTGGAGCAGCTCATACAGGCTTAATGGACGCGGTTAACCCACCACCTTAGGCAAAGTCTCGTAACTCACGCTGAGTGAGCGCATTACATGACTCGTTTCGAGCACTTTTACAAGATGAGCGGCTCTGGCAACGACTTTGTCGCCTTCGACCGCCTGGGGCGCGGCAGCGGCGTTGCGCTTCCCGATCCGAAGTTAATCCGCGATCTCTGCCGCCGCCGAGAGGGCGTGGGAGCCGACGGTGTGCTGGTTCTCGTCGACGCTGATGAACCGGCAGTCGACTACCGCCTGGTGTACTATAACGCAGACGGTTCGCGTGCCGAGCTCTGCGGTAACGCTTCGCTCTGCGGTGTGAGACTGGCGCTGGAGCTCGGCCGCGGAGCTGCGGGAGGAGTCACGTTTCTGACTGATGCCGGACTCATGCGAGGGCGGTTCAGTGGAGGTTTGCCCGAGATCGACCTGCCCGTCCCAGCAGCGCTCTCAGCGGACAGCTCGTCGCTCTGGGAGGCGGTGGGCGGAGCCGAGAACGGTGAGCGGCGCCTCGGCTACGTTCGGGTGGGAGTTCCGCACCTCGTGATCCTCTGCGAATCCGCCGAGGCGGTGGATCTGGAGCGACGCGCCCCATCCCTGCGTCGACACCCAGCACTGGCCGATGGGGCAAACGTCAATTTCGTGAGCCCGGCCCCGGATGGTGGTTGGCGCATGCGTACCTTCGAGCGGGGCGTGGAAGGGGAGACGCTGGCATGCGGCACCGGTTCGGTCGCGACGGCGCTGCTGCTCAGAGAGTGGGGACAAGCGGCTACTGGTGGCCAGGAGTCACGGACCACGACGTCGGCCACGTCCGGATCGGACGACACCGGGAGAGTGAGCGTGGACGTGCGCACGAGTTCCGGGAGGCTGCACCGGGTCGAACTCCGGGGCGAGGGCGGCGAAGTCCGGCCTTCGCTGGCCGGCGAAGGACGGATCGTATACCGGGGTGAGCTGGTCGAGCTCGTCTGACATCGCCTGGAGGCCGGTGACGAATGAGTCGCTGCGTCCCCGCTAGGTACTGGTGCACGGGGACGGACCGGCCGAACTGGGCTGACACGGTCCAGTGTGCCAGCGACGAAGGGATCGCCCGCTCCCGCTCGGGGCAGGGGGTACAGTTCGGAGCCTCCTCGAAGCCCAGCGATCACAGTCGGCTGCTCCCGTCCGAGGCTGACGACGGGGGACCAGACGAGACGTCCCAGGCCGCGCGCGCTCAGCCTGCCAGCCTGAGCCTATCGTCTCGGTCAGCGCGCCGGCCCGCCCGGTCGCTCGACCCACCGAACGGAGGCCGCCGGTGGTGAGCATAAGGGAGAGGTCCAGGGCAGGAGCGCCGATTGGGGCCGAATCGAGAAGCGTCCTGCCGCGCCGCCTAAGCTGAACAGAACCCAGAAAGCTCTTGCTCAGAGACACGTTCGCTTGCGACGGAGCCGGTTCGACCAGGACGTCGAAGGTCTGAGCGAGTCGACTTGCTTCCGGATAATGCAGCGCTGTCTGGTCGTGACTCAGCCAGGGGCATGGCGGGCTGTTGTGCCGTTCGGCGGTGCTGCATAACTATTCACGCCGCGGCGGTCTCACGACAGTATCGCGACACTAACGCAATAGATCCTGCGCGCCATAATGACACAACGCCAGAACGGCAGATCCTCGAGCACGAGCGAGTCCAGTGCCGGCCGGCCAAGAGTCAGCCCAAGCACCTGGCCGCCGTTCAACCGTGGAAGCCGCCAGGGAAGAGGTTCTCCACACTTATCCACGTGACTGGTTTACATAACACCTATTATACGCACTTCGGCGGAAGTCGGGAGCGATCGATGGGACTCCAGTCAGGCCTCCAGCTTGCGGGCAGTACGCCTGTCGCGCCTGCCTTGAACTCACGCACTCCGACAGCGGCTGACCGGGCGAGTCTGCGGTCCGAGATAACTGTACGTGGTTGTAGTTATTAATCCCGGCTAGCGCTGAGTCACTTGCTGAGGAGCAGCGCGCGGGACGCTGGAGGCCGAAGTCTTACGCGTGCGCAGCCATGCCACGCTCGAGCCTGTCTGGACTGGCGGGCGCGCAAAGCCGGCGGCCAGTAGGAGATTCGCCGCTCGTTAGCGCTCCGACAGATAGCTTCGTTGCTACGCTCGATGGGCGGTCGATGGCCGGCTACGGCGCAGTACCCCTTCTCTACCGCGGCTGGCCGATCGACGCGCCTACGACGGACGCGGTCGTTGGCCTGACGTGTTGCCTCCTCCTCTACCGATCCCTACATGCCAACCGAGTCCCCGTCGTCGCCCTCGCCCCTCCGCCGCGAGATCGGCACTTTCGGCGCCGTCATGATGGGTCTCGGTTCCATCGTAGGTACCGGCGTCTTCGTAAGCATCGGGATCGCGGCCGGCGTGGCTGGGCCGGCCGTGGTCGTCGCCGTCGCAGTCGGGGCGCTTGTGGCTACGTTCAACGGGTTGTCCAGCGCCCAGCTCGCGGCTAACCATCCGGTCTCAGGCGGGACTTACGAGTATGGCTACCGCTTCCTCTCGCCCTCGCTCGGCTTCGCTGCCGGGTGGATGTTCATCGTCGCCAAGAGCGCGTCAGCGGCTACGGCCGCGCTCGGCTTCGCTGGGTACCTCCTCTCGGCGATCGGCGCCGACGCCGAACGGTGGCTCGTCCCGATCGCACTCCTTGCCACTGTCGTCATCACGGCCGTCGTGTACTCCGGCCTCCGCCGTTCCAACGCGACGAACATCGTCGTCGTCTCGCTCACGCTCGGGGCGCTAGCGATCTTCGTCGCGGCCGGCACGCCGACGGCGCTAGCCAACGCGAGTACGAGCTTCGCGCACTTCTTCGAGGCCCCGAACGGTGACGGCGGAGTCCGAGCTGTGCTCTATGCGTCCGCGCTGATGTTCGTCGCTTACACCGGCTACGGGCGGATCGCAACGCTGAGCGAGGAGGTGAAGGAGCCGCGGACGACGATTCCTCGGGCCATCGTCGCAACGCTAGTTGTAACGGCCGTGCTTTACGCGGCCGTCGCACTCGTCGCCGTGGGCACGGTAGGGGCGGACGGGCTCGCCGCGGCGACGGCCGATCAGGCGGCGCCGCTCGAGGTCGCCGCGCGGGCGTTCGGCGTGCCGGGTGTGGCCAAGATCGTCGCCGTTGGAGCCATCACGGCCATGCTCGGCGTGCTCCTGAATCTCGTTCTGGGCCTGTCGCGCGTACTCCTCGCCATGGGTCGCCGGGCAGACGTACCGCGGGTGTTCGGCCAGGTCGACGCGGCCGGGACGACGCCGGGGCCGGCTGTGCTCATGGTCGGGGGGATCATCGCGGCCATAGCGCTCGTCGGTGACGTCCGAACGACGTGGTCGTTCAGCGCGTTCGCCGTCCTGATTTACTACGCCGTCACGAACCTGGCCGCACTTCGGGTGCCCGAGGCGGGACGGCTGTTCCCGCGGTGGGTGTCGGCGGCGGGGCTCGTCTCGTGCGTGTCGCTGGCGTTCTTCCTGGAGACGCTGTACTGGGGCGTCGGGCTGGGGATCCTGGCCGTGGGGTTCGTATGGCACGCGGTTGCGCGGCGGGTCCGGACGGCGGACGAGCAGCCAGGTGCGTGACGCGCGCAGCACCGTAGCGGTTGGGCTCATGAATGAAACGTCGGGGTGACGATATTCCACACGTCCCCCGCCCCCCAAGGGACCCGATCGCCCTCGGCCAGGGCGTTCGCTGGATCTTCAGTTCGGCCCGACCCAGCGAAAGCAAGAACAGACGGCACGTCGGCCGACCATGTCGTTGAAACAACAGCGCCCGTACTCCGGGCGACGGAGGTCGGGCGCATCCATGACTCGAACGGCTCGTGCAACTACGTCACGGTGTGAGCAGCGGCCTAATCACCTGAATCAAGCCGGGCCGCCCTTCTCCTACCGACCTGCCGTTCGTCTCCAAGGCCGCCTCCCCCGCAGCAACAGGCGACCCAGCTCAGGCTGATGCCGCACGACCCGATATCGGCGAAATCGAGTGTTGGGAACCGGTGGCCTCCACTCGAGAAACCTGACACGTTCTAGCTGAGCAGCGTGCCATCTCCCAGTCCGCCGTTCGAGCCATTGCCCCTCCGTAGATCGCGCTAGTGGCCAGCAGAAGCCCCACCCCACCAACCTGGGCCGCCCGCCGCACCGTGTTCGTGTGCATGAGCGGCTCAAGACTCACGGATTCCCTGACCCCCGACGCGTCGTGTCGTGCGTCAGTTCCAGCTCGGGAAGCCGTGATCGAGAGGCGTCAGGGTACTCGTGGCCCCTTGCCGGCCGCTCGCGAGTTGGTAGCGCGTGGTGGATTTGCCAGGTGGGTTTTAATCAACGCTGCTGGCGGAAGCACCCGTACTGGCACATTGCGATCAGTGACCGATCCGTCGCCCACCTGTCCGTGCTTGTTCCACCCCCAGCACCACGGCGCGCCCGCCGCAGTCAAGGCACAGGTGTGGTAGCTGACACCGGCCGTGGCAAGCTGAGCAAAGGGAACGCCACCGACGACGGTTACTGGCGTGCTTCGGTCGGTGAAGGTGCTGTCTCCCACCTGGCCGTCTTCGTTGTATCCCCAGCACTTGATCTGGTTACCGGCCATGAGTCCACAACTGTGCTCGTAGCCAACCTGCAACGCCAGGAAGACATTGTTGCCGGCAACCTTCACTGGGGTCGGTTGCCTGACAAAGCCGCCATTGCCGAGTTCGCCAGTGGCTCCGTCACCCCAGCACCACGCCTCTCCGCTCAGCGTCAGGCCGCAGGCATGCAGGCCGCCGGTAACAATCTCCTTGAATGTGTGTCCGCCGATTACGGCGACCGGAGACGACTTCGAAACGCTGGAGCCATTACCGAGGTTGTCAACGTATCCCCAGCAATACGCCGCACCCTCCTGCGTGAGGGCACAGGTGAATATGTCACCGGCGGCGATCCTCTTGAAGCTCAATCCTCCGCCCACGGTCGCCGGGACTGCGCGCGTTGTGTTGGTCCCATCGCCAATTTCGCCGTAATCATTGGATCCCCAGCACAGCGCCGAACCGTTGGCGGTCAGGCCGCATGCGTGGTAACGGCCGGCGGTGATGGTGGTGAAGACGTGGCTACCAGACACGGCAGTTGGCGCCATCTTATCCTGATTCGTGCCATCGCCGAGCGCGTTGCTGTAGTTGTCGCCCCAACAGTACGCCGCGCCAGCAGCCGTGCGGGCGCAGGAGAACTCCGCACCGGCAACGATCTGCGAGAACACATGACCACCGGCCACCTGCACCGGGCGAAGGCGGGCCTCCGTGTTGCTGGTACCCGTACCCAACTGTCCATCGTCATTCTGGCCCCAGCACAGCGCTTCGCCGGCCGGTGTCAGGCCGCAACTGTGCTTCCAACCGGAGGCTATGCTGGCCAGCACAAAGGGCGTGACTACGCTCACCTGGGCACTACCCGCGGCGCCCTCGCTGGTGGCCGTGATGGTCACCGGGCCACCTACGGACACCCCCGTCACCACTCCGACGGTCGATACCTTCGCCACGGCCGGATTGCTCGAGGCCCACTCGATCGCCGGGCCGCTGAGCACCGTGCCCTGGGCGTTGCGCAGGACCGCCGTCAGGGTCACCGTCCCGCCCACCGCCACCTCCGCCGTGGCGGGGGACAAGGTCACCGACGACACCGACGGTATCACCTCAAGAATCGCGTACTGGCCGAATGAACTGATCGTCCCCGTCACCACCCGCGTGGTGGTGTTCACCGTACTGCCGGCAACGGGCGTCCACGTACCGCTGGAATAGCGGTGCAGCCGTAAATTGGTCGGCGCGGCGCTACCCACATTTGCCGCCTCGTAGCTGAGCGTCACCGTAATTGGCTTTGCGAACGTTGTACCGACCGGTCCGAACTCATAGGCAGTGCCGGGGACCAGGCGCGGATTGGCCGGTGGCGTAGCAATCGGCGCCACGGTGATCGCGAGACCGGCCGAGACGGCTCCTGCTCCGACCGTCATCGTGACGCGCCCAGCGGCGGCGTTCACTGCCCCTCCCGCTTCGGTCACCCATCCGCCGTCGATCACGGTGAGGCTCGCCTGGGCGGACTTGCCGTCCACCGTGGCGGTGAGCGTTGCCGAGCCCGGCGCCAGCGCTGTCACCGCCCCATTGGCGCCGATTTTGGCCACCGCGTCGTTGCTCGAGCTCCAGGTCACGGTGCGTCCCGCGATCGTCGCGCCCTGGCTGTCCTTGAGTGTAGCGCTCAGAGTCAGTGGTTGCCTGGCCACCAGCGTCGCGGTCGTAGGCGAAAGCGTCACCGTGGCCACCGGCACTGCTGTCACGGTGATGGTCGCCATACCCGTCACGCCTTCACTGGAGGCGCGGATCTGCGTCGTGCCCGGTGCAACCGCAGTGACCACACCCGTGTTGGTCACCGTGGCGATGGCGTCCGACGCTGAGCTCCATGTCACCGTGCGCCCGGAGAGCGTCGTCCCTGCCGAATTGCGCGCCGCGGCGGACAGTTGCGTAGTCGTGCCCGTCACCAGACTCGTGGCAGACGGAGTGACGACCACCGACGCCACGCCCGCGGGTGGGCCGACGGGGTCGCCGCCGCCACCTCCTCCACAGGCGGTGAGCACCACCAGCGGTATGGCCAGCAGTGGCATCAGGAACGACGTCAGTAACCTCATCCCCTGGAGCGCCGAAAGGGGCGTCCAGGCGTGCGCGATGCGGCGGGTCATCATGGAGAATCCTCGGTGGTGGGTCCACTATGCTAGCGCAAGAACTGCCGACCGCGGCTCACGGCGCCCGGTCCGCCACCCACGCCGACCTTCGCAGCGTAGCGGGGGGGGACCTCGCCGCATTGTTCCGCACCCCCCGATTCATGTTCCTATCCCGCAAAGGAGCTGTGGTTTTGTAACAAGAGGACGTGTAGACTGGATTCATGTCCGGCATACACGTCTTTTCTAATGCATTCTTTTTGAGAACTGGTGAGCGGAAGGCCAACCCGACATACGAGGAGAACAATGATCCGATTGTCGTTCCTAACGCTCATGCTTTCGGTGGTTGCCGCCACAAGTTGTACCAGCAAACTGGCGCCAACAGATGCCTCGGTACCGCTAGAAGTTACCGCTGGAAACCCATTTGATATTGTGTTGGCGGCCAACCAATCTACCGGATACGAGTGGCGGCTGGTGGATAAGCTGGATGAAACGGTGGTGCAATTTGTAGGGCAGAAATACAAAGCGCATCAGCCTCGCGCCATCGGGTCTGGCGGGCTGGACATATGGACATTCCAAGCGCTCGCGACGGGCACAAGCCGGATCGTGTTGGACTATTCTCCGCCTGGCGCCAGCAATAATCCCGACCAGAAAACCACCTTCACAATTGTTGTGAGGTAAAGGGTTTCGTATGTCGGGGAATGCAGAATCTGATGCGTGAACAGGCGGGCCATGCTTCCTTCGATGACCGCCGTTTTCTCCTCACACAGGATCGGCCCATGGTCGGAGCCGCCGTCAGCTGATCGGCCAGCGCAGCGCGAGTGGCCCGCTCGACCAGTCGCATGGCCACGGGGAGCCTGATCTAATGCAGGACGCGGCGCACGCCATGATCGTCTACAAAGCGATCCATGGCGTGGACCTGCCACTGGTAGCGTCCAGCGCCGATTCCTTACGGCAGCCGTTGGCGCGTCGAGCGCTCCGCCTCCTCCCCCCTGGATGATGCGTCACGCGTGCTCATTAGGCGGGATGCACCACGCCTGAACGCAGCGCCGACCTTGCTGCTCTGAGTTCCGCCCGAGAGCCTTGCGGAACTACCAGCGGTGAACTCCACGGCGCCGATGTCGCAGACGCCAACGCGAGCCACACCCCGCTGATCGGTCGCCGTACACGTGCCGGCATTGCCAGCGTTGATGGCCGCGCTTCCCACAAGCAAGGCGTGCGTGGGGGTCGGACCGCTGTTGTCCGCCAGCACGGTTGCCGCCCCGGAGGGCGTGTTCGCGAGGTCGCCGGGAAGAGTGAAGGTAGCGCAACTGACATCGTCACTCAGGTTATGGCCGAGAGACGTTATGGTCGCGCCTCCCGCGGTAGAGCAATTACTCCCGGACGCGGTGAGGAGATTGCCGGCCAGCAGCGTGTTCTCAAGCTGGATCGCACCCGTCTCATCGCCGCGAATTCCAGCGCCAGCGATGGTGGCGCGGTTTGCCATGAGCGTCACGTTGCGCAGGATCGTCGGGCTGGTGGCCAGTACCCCACCACCTGCAGGCGCGCTATTGCCGGAAATGGTGGAGTTGGTGATCGTGGTGACGGTGGCGCCTCCACTGTACACGCCGCCGCCGCGCACGAGAGACTCATTGCCAGAAATGGTGGAGTTGCGGATCGTCAAGCTGCTTGCCGCCGCCGCCGACGATTTTACTGCCAGTCCAGCACCGCCGTCCTCGTCGTGATTGGTGAGCGATGAGAGTATCCGGTTGTTGGAGATGGTGCTCTGCTCAAGAGTGAGATCGACTCCCTTGCCACCGTAGATTCCACCACCAAAGACGTATAGGTCGGAGGTCGGTGCCTCGGTGAGCTTGTTGCCGTCGATAACCACTCGGGTCAGGGTGGCACCCACGTTGCGCGTGAGCTGGAGCGCGCCGCCTTGCCTGGTGGCCTGGTTGTTTTCCACGCGCACGTCCTCCATCACCAACGTGACGCGATTGGCCGGCGACTGGCTCGACCCATAGGCGATCAACGCGCCTCCCTGGCTGCCCGTCGCCTTGTTGTTGCGCAGCACGCCGCCCGTGATGGTCAGACTCCCGCCATCCACTATCGAGACTCCGCCTCCGGAGCTAGCGACCGTGTTGTCCTCGATTATGACGTCCTCCAGCGTAATGCCGGCCCCATCCGCTCCCACACCGCCACCTCGCTTGGCCTGATTCTGACGCAACACACTGCCCTTCACGTGCAGTATGCTCTGGCCGCCCGCGTACAGGGCACCGCCATTGCCATCGCTTTCATCTTCCGAGTGATTGCTTTCGAATCGCGACGCTGCGATGCGTAGCGTGCTCCCGCCATACACCGCAGCACCACCGCCGGGGCCATCCGATGCCGTGTTGTTGCGCATCGTGACCTGGTCCAGCAATACGTCCGCACCCGCTTCGACGAGTACGCCACCGGCATGGTCGATATACCCGCCGGTGATGGTCACGCCAGAAACGCTGACCGACACAGCTCCCCGTATCGTTAGCGCCCGTCGTGGTGAGCCGGCGCTTCCGGCGACAGCTATAGTCAGCTGCGTCGCGCCCGGACCGAGGATGTGCATCGATGTCTCGAGAACGGGGAGTGCGCTCGTGAGGGTGACCGTGGCCGGCAGGTCAAATGACGACGCGCTGGCCGACGGTGGTTCGGTAACACCAAGCGACACCGTGTCCATATCGGGAGCAGCGTTCGCGGCCAGAATCGCCTCGCGCAGAGAGCAGTGAGCAAAGGTGCAGGCGCCGTCCGACACGTCGTCAGTGCTGGTCACCAACAAAACGTTCCGGACAACAAGGCCGGACGTCGCGACTTTGGTGGTGTCGAAGGTACTACGCGCCGATACGGTGCATGGCCCAGGCACCACTGGCACGACTAGCGAGACGTTCCGTCCGTTTGGCGTAACAGAGCCGCAGGTTGAACTCCACGTAACCGAGTCGCGCCCGGGTGAGGCACCGGCGACCGTAGCGGTGAAGTTCGCGGTTTCACCACGAAAGTACGCGCGTGGCGCAGCACTGACGGCCACCGAGATGGAGGCCACCCGCACCGTGACCGTGGCTGAGGCGGCTTTGGTCGGCGCCGCCACGCTGGTGGCGGTCACCTTGAATGGACCACCGCTGAGCGGTGCGGTCCATGTGGCCGTGCCTCCATTGCCGACTATGGAACCGCCGCTGGCCGACCAGGTAACCGCGCTGTTCGTTGCATTGGCCACGGTGGCCGAGAACGTCGCTGTTCCGCCCGCATCAACAGCGGCAGTGGTGGGAGTGATGCTGATCGTCACGGCCGGCGGTGGCGCGACGGATCCGCCGCCGTCTCCGCCGCCGCCGCCACAGGCCGCAAAGATTAGTGTCGCCGTGAGGCAGGCTAGACTTCGCAAAAGGGCTAGAGAGGAACGACTTGACATGACAGTTCACCGGACGGATGGGAGCGCCGCTCCGCATTCAACGGGAAGGCGACGTACAACCTACTTCCTATGACACGCGTCTTTTCGCCGCCATGTGGCTCATGAGGACCAAAGGCAGCCATGCCTCGGTCTGGTAATGTGGAGTGGCCTACCCATACAGCGACGTGATCAGGAGCATGAGCGGGCAGCATATGTCCACCCGGATCACAACGCCTCCGGTCGCTTGGAGAACAATTCGGAGCTGTCCTTCGAGCCCTCCATCGACTCGATGACGGCCAGCAAGGGTTTGGTGTCTGGATATCTGTTCGACCAGGCGCTGTCACATCCCATTCATGATCTCGTCATGGCCGACATCGACGCCAAGTTCAGTCATGATGCCGATGAAAGCACCCATAAGATCCTCAATCAGGCGATGTTGGACGTTGCTCAGGCGTTGGGTGAAACCGACGTCAAGTTGGCTTCGCAGCATTGATGGCGCCCGTAGGCCGATAGGTTTAGGAGTTGGTCGTTTGAACGGCGGTGGGGATCGCTCGGACCCGGTCCCCACCGCGCTTTTATAGCTGAGGAAGATCTGGCAGGCCTGGGTACGAGCTTACCTCACAGCAGACTTCCACCACTGCTTCGATTCAGACTCCTCGTTCATGAGGTACGTAATCGCGGTACCCAACGCGGTCGGGTCCAGTCGCCGGGCGAGCAGACACCTGTCAGCAAATCCCTCACAATGAATAGGTGAACTGCAGGAGTGTGTGGACTGCGCCGGTGCGGTAGTCTTCAGGTAATGATCCGCCACTCCCTTTCCCACCGATTCATCTCAGTGCTGTGCGGGTTGTCGTTCGCCCTTCTCAGCCTGTTGACGAACGTCGAGCGCCCATGCCCGATGCACAGCATGGGCGGGCACGACGCGACGACGATGGTGGAAGGCGATCATGGTGCTCACGGCGAGCCGATGGCGCCCGAAACGGCCCCTGATCATCAGTGCAAGTGCAGTATGGCCTGCTGTGGTACGCCTGCGGTAGCGCTACTCGCTGTGACTCCAGATCTCGCGAATGCCGTTGTCCGCACGCCGATCGCCACGCCGCTCCCACTGCAGTCGACATTGTTTGGCGCGCGTGAGCACGCGTTGCCCTTCGCAATCGGCCCGCCGCTGGTCATGCGCGGCTAGCGCAATCCGCGTTGGCCGTGCCATCCATGCACTCCTTTGCAATGGAAGCCAACGCCGATGTCGTACATCCGGTCTCATGGTGCACGGAAGACTACCGTCTTCGTGAGCGCCATCGCGCTTACGCTGGGATGCGGGCGCAACCAGTCTCCAGTTTCAATCGATCGGGCTGCCGTCACGCTTGATGTGATTGGCGCGCCCGCCGCCGCGTACTTTACCGTGGCCGATAAGGGCAGTTCCGCAGATTCGGTGGTTGTTATTCACGCGGATATGGCAGAAGGCGTATCCATGCAAACCGCGCAATCGCACCGCGTGCCCAGCAGCCTAGGGCCTTCGGCCATGCTCATGGCACCGGTCGCGTCCGTGCCCATTGGCCGTAACGGAACTGTCCGATTCGCCCCTGGTGGCAACACGGCGCTCCTGGTTGACCTGAGGAGACCACTCGTCATCGGCGATTCGGTGCAGCTCACCATCACTCTGGCCAGTGGACGCACGGCAACCACCTCGGCGCCTGTAGTCACGTTCGACGCACTTGAACAAGCCCTCAGCGCAGCCGGTGCAGTTGCACCGAACAGTGAACCGCCATCACTCGCCGACGGCACTGATCTCTATCGCTCGAACGGCTGCGCCAGTTGCCACGGGCCACTCGGATTCGGCGACGGACCAGTCAGCGCAACCCTGAATCCCCCGCCACGCGATTTTCGCGACAGTCTCGCATTCAAGGCGGGCCGCGATGCTAAACAGATCGCGCGCATGCTCGCGGTGGGGATTCCGAGCGGCGGCAACATGCCGCTCTACACGCATCTCACCAATCAGGAGCGCGCCTCACTGGCGCTCTACGTAATCTCACTTCGCGCGTCATCACAACCACGGAGCAACACCCCATGATCCCAAATCTGATACTTCGCCACGCCTCGCGCGCAATCAGTATCGCCGCGGTGGCCATGGTCGCCATAACATTCGCCGCATCCCAGGTGGAAGCGCAGCAATCGTCCGTGGTCGTACGCGACGCCTGGGTCCGTGAAGCCGCTGCCGGTCGCGCTGTTACCGGTGCGTTCATGATTCTGGAGAACAAAAGCGCCACCGCACGGGCCCTGGTGCGCGGTACGGCCAGCGTCGGCGATACGCTCGAACTGCACGAGATGAAGCGCACCGACGGCATGATGAGCATGGCACCAGTTCAGCGTATCGAAGTGCCCGCCAAGGGCGAGACCGCACTGCGTCCCGGCGGATACCACCTGATGTTGTTTGGACTCAAGAAACCGCTTGTGGCGAACGACACCATTCAGTTGACCCTCACCTTTGACGACGGATCAACGGCGCAGGTTGCGGCGACTGTGCGTTCGATGCAGGGGAGGATGCCGTGAAGGCTACGGTTCGCCGGCGGTTCATTGGCGCGGCCTTGGTCGGTGGCGCGTTGGCCGGAGCTCTGCTCTGGTCAGCGCGGACGTCGCGTGTGAACGACACCACGCATGACTTCACACTCACCAACCACCATGGGCAACAGTTTGAAGTCGCGTCTCAGCGTGGAAAGGTTGTGCTGGTATTCTTCGGCTACAGCCAGTGCCCAGATGTATGTCCAACAACGCTGTCGAAGCTCTCATCGGTAGCGCGCCGACTGGGTGAGCAGGGTGAGGATATGGTCGTGCTCTATGTGACTGTAGACCCGGAGCGCGATACCCCCGAGGCGTTGAAGGCCGATCTCAGCAACTTCGCGATCAATGCCATCGGGCTCACCGGCACACGCGAGGAGATTGATCGCGTTGTGCAACAGTACGGTGCAAAATATGCCATCGTGCTGACACCGGAGTCGGCTGCGAAATACACGGTGAGCCACTCGACCACGTTATATGTGCTCGACAAGGCTGGGCGACTTACCACCGAGTTTCCTTATGAGGCAACCGCCGATGAGATCACGGAGGGTGTGCGCGCGCTGATGTGAGTTCGCAGTTATGGAACCCGGCGGTCCCGTGGTATGCGGCGGGACAGATGGAGAGCCCCGACTACGAAGCTGTTAAGGGCACGATGCTGGTACGTGTTGCCACGCGAGATGACCGCCACCGAACGCTCGCCCTGACGGCGCGCGCACCAGCCCCTGTGGGAACGCACCCCTGTGCCAAGCAGCGTCAGACGGCGACTGGTCTCAGATGATTCAAGATCATTGGCCGCCGCCGGACCAGGTAGGCGCCCGCGAGAAGCACCGCGAAGGCATTGGCCAGGACTATGGACCACATTGGAAGGACTGGACGTATCCCGGTGGTCAGCATGCCCACGCCCAGAATGGTCACGATGAAACCGGCAATGATCACGAACAGCACGCCGTACCTTCGCGATTGATGTTGCTCGGAGTAGCCAAGCAGGCCCGTGACAATCAGGCCGATGATAAGAGCGATCAAAAGGTGCAAGCCGTTGTACAAGAGAATCGCTGCCGCATCGAGCGAGACTGGGTACATCAGCACACTGGGATCGCGCAGACCTCTGAATACTGCCCTGCCGAGCAGGTTGACCGTGTAGAACGCACCGCGAGCAGCGAGAAGGTCGAAGACGGTGTAGAAAACTGCCACCGTTGCGTAGCCGATGAGCCCGACCACGATCCCTTCACTTATTCTGCGATTTGTAGACGGCATGGCGAACTCCTGGTGAAGTTCTGCAGTATGTGGCGCGGACCAGTGCTAAGATAGAGATCGCGAACTTGGCGACAAGTACGGCGGGCCGCTATAGGAGCCTTCAGCACCCCCAGGATCTTTCGCCGCGCGGCGGCGGATCACGCCCCCGCCCCGATTGGGCTGCACATCCTGGACGACTCGACTCGCCAGGTGTCGGCACGGCCCTCGACCATGGCGTTGGACGCGGACGGCCACGAAACACCAGAACCTCGCGCTAATGGCCTGCGCCGATCTCTCCCTGGCTTTTATGAAGCACCGAGGGTCCGAGAATACGCAAACAGTCGGTGACAGAACAGAGCCCGGCCTCCATGGAACGGAGGCCGGGCTCATTATAACCAACCAGTTCTTGCGACAGTGGTGGGATAGCTCCGACGTCCCGGTCCCGTCCGCCGACCAGGGTCAGCTCTTACCGGCCGGCTTCACCGTCAGCTCGCCCAGACGCACGTTCGCCTCATCAGCCAACTGCGATGCTGGATCGTCGGCTATGGCCTGCCACAGCGCTACAGCCTCGGCGACGTTGCCGCCGGCGGCCAGCACC
>CAJDWZ010000026.1_pt1 | contig 27078 bp, 26 predicted proteins | sample 7391701 | NCBI WGS metagenome assembly CAJDWZ01 (sample SAMEA7055744, study PRJEB34461) | soil metagenome | biome: terrestrial ecosystem; feature: Peninsula; material: soil | place: Antarctica | collected 2016
TCCAGACCGCGGAGAGAGACCTTCTCAATGTCTCCGCCAATGCTTCCCTCGCTGAACGCCAACGCCATCCACGGCTCGAAGTGCGTGATGGCTTTGGGCTTCACATCGGGATTCTTGTAGAGGTAGAAGTTGAGGCCATCAGCGAAGGAGTTCATCAGCGACTTCAGCCACTCCGGACTGGAGTCATACTGAGCCTTCAGGCTGTCCGGGTCGATGAACAGCTTCATCCGCAGGTCGCGGTAGATCTCCCCCTCCCCCTCGGCCTCAGCCAGTCGGCCCATAGCGTTGAGGTAATTCACCTCGACGCGATTGAAGTCATCCTCGGCCTGTGCGTACATGATTCCGAAGACGGCGTCGGCGTCGGTCTTACCGTAGACGTGCGGGATACCCCAGTCGTCGCGGATGATGGTGACCGTACCGGCCTGCGCCTCCCAGCGGGCCACGTCGGCGGAGCTGGCCTTGGTTGCGTTGTCGCCGGAAGAGCAGGCGACGAACGCCAGCGCGAGGACGATCCAGAGCTTCTTCATCGAGTGACCTGCCCGGTGGAGTGATTGTATGACTGTGCCCGGTTGTCGCTGCTGAAGCTACGCTGCAGGCGGCCGGGTCGCTGCTCTTAACTCAGCCGCCCTTTGGTAGACTCAATCTCTGCCTGGCGAATGGGCGGGTGAAGTCCGCTGGCAGGCTGTGCGACGTGGCCAGATCGTATGCCTTCTGGTACATCGCGCCGGCATCATCCAGCACGGCCCATGCGCTCGGCGACACGGAGACGGAGAGTGGTTCCCATGACGATCGACCCCCTCGCTATAGGCTCTCGCCGATTGTTCCGGCTGGGAGAGGTGGAGGCATCATTCAAATGATGGCTGATTGCCTGAGAGGTAGCCAGTACGTGGAACAGGTGAGGGATCATCGCTCAGATCGGCTCGACGGCATTCCTCCTGCCAGTGTTCGCTGCTCCAAAGGGGACATGCACGCATGGCGTGACGCTCGAGGCGCCCTCGACGTGGGAGAGCTGGTCGTCGAAGAAGATGTGCGGCCGGAAGACGCTCAGGATCGCGGCCTTATCCAGGCCGCCCAGGAAGAACGCCTCGTCCACCTGGATCCCCCAGGCGCGGAGCGTGGTAATTACGCGGGTGTGCGCCGGGGCGTCGCGGGCCGTGACGATCGCCACGCGGAGCCGCGGCTGGTAGCCGGGATGATCAGCGACGCGGGCCCGTTCCTTACCCTGCAGCGCGACTATCTCCGTTACGAAGCGCCTGAGCGGCCCCAGCGCCAGTGGCTCCAGGGCTCTCTCACGCTCGTTGGAATGGAAGATGTCCAGTCCGTCCGAATCGTAGATAGCCTGGGCAGAGTCGTCGGCGATGATGCCGTCGAAGTCGAAGGCAATGCGCAGTTCCGGCTCGTCGTCGTCCACGAACTCCGTCGGAAAGACCTGTCCCGCCGGCAGGCCATCCGCCACGGCTCTCCGCACGTCTTCAGCGTTGGCGGAGAGGAAGAGTGACGCGTTGAAGGCGGACATGTAGGGATATGGATCGTGCCCCTTCACGAACACAGCTCGGGAGATAGGCAGCGCGTGGTGTTCGATGGAGTTGAAGACGCGCAGCCCGGTGTCCGGGTCGTTGCGTGAAAGGAGGACCACCTCGACGAACTTCTCCTCTTCGGTGGCGCCATTGAGGGCCAACAACCGGCGAATGAGCGGGAAGGCTACGCCCGGAGCGAGGGGGTCGTTCTCGTGCTCGCGCTGGTGGAGACGGTAGGGTTCCTCGCCCTCCTCACGGAAGACGCGATCGGAGTCGGCCAGGTCGAACAGAGCGCTGGAAGCGACGGCGACGACGAGTCGGTTATCGAGTGTGGTGGGCATGGCGTGCGGTGGGCCGGGAAGGACGGCGGTGAGATGATGTTCGCCCGACGTGGCCAGGCGAGCGGAACGCTGGCGGGGTGCCCGCGTGGGACGTTCCTGCCAAAGGTGCCACAAACAATGAAGGCGAGGTTCACAACACCCAACCTCGCCGGTCCACTATGGCTACTCGGGCTCACGCTCAACCGGGCCGATCGTCGCCTCCGAGCCTTTCAGGCGGGTATCGATTCCATTAGACTTATACATCTGTACCCGAAACGGATATGGTCGGTGTCGAAGGTCGGTAGCCGGTGCCCTTGGCTCTGGATCCCGTCTTCGGAATGGACCTCGCTCGGGCATATCGGCGCCGTCGCCAAGTGGTAAGGCTCGGGACTGCAAATCCCGCATCGTCGGTTCGATTCCGACCGGCGCCTCTTAAGACAGATTGGTTGCAACGCCCCCTCAACTCTGCCTATCGCAGCAGTTCAGGGGGCGTTGTCGCTTCCAGCTCTGGGAAGGATCATCGGTCACGCTGCGTCCCCAGCGAGCCAGCGCCAGCGCTATACGAGTAGTTGCCCGGTCCACCTGACCGGCAGTTTGCCGCGCTGAAACCTATCTGCGTGGCGCACGTAGTCTCGCCCATGCGACCGATCGAATTCGAGATCCTTCTCTCCCTCGCCGCCGGCGCGCGACACGGCTACGCGATTATCCAGGACATCGAGTCCCGCGGCGACAACGCCGTGACGGTAGAGACGGGCACTCTCTACCGGGCCCTTCAGCGCCTGGTCGAACGGGGTCTTGTGGTACCCACCGAGCCGCAACGCGCCGAGCCTGGCGACGACGCGCGCCGACGCTACTACGACATCACGCCGGCTGGTCGTCATGCCGCCGCTGTTGAGGCGCACCGACTGGCCCGACTGGTCGACAGCGCGCGAGCCATCCGACTCATACCCAGAGGAGCGGGATGACCGGCCCGATAACGCCCGATTCGGAGACGGTCCGGGCACCGGCCAGTTCTCGCAGGTCGGCAGCGAACTGGCCTCTACGCGCCTACGACCTGTCTCTCCGCGCCTTTCCGACGCGGTTCCGCGGCCTCTGGGGGGGCGACATGCGCGTCACCTTCGCCGACCGGATCACCGCGGCGCGCACCGCCACCGGCCGGGCTCCTCTACGCCTGATAGCTCGTGAGCTGGTAAACGTCCTCTCCGCCGGCCTCCGCGAACGTGTTCACTCCAACTATCGGAAGCCCCGCATGCTGCACCTTCGCGATCTCCGCTACGCTCTCCGCCTACTCGCGCGAAGCCCTGGCTTCACCTTGCTGACGGTGGTGGTGCTGGCCGGTGGACTGGGGCTGAGCACGTTCACCTTCTCCTTCCTCTTCACGGCCATGATCCGCCCCCTTCCGCTGAGCGAGGGGGAGCGCATCGTCCGCATCGATCCGGTCGTAAACGGTCGGATTCGGCCAACGGACGCGGCCGACGTTGGCGCCCTGCGCACATCGCTGAGCATGGTGCGCGAACTGGGAGCGTACTCCGGGCGTGAACTTGTCCTCGGTCGGGACGGAGTCGGACGGGTCGTGGACGCGATAGCGGCCGAGCCGGCTCTCTTCACCATCGCCCGCACGCCGGCGCTCTTCGGCCGCACGCTTCTGCCGTCTGATGCTGCTCCCGGCGCGCCCTCGGTGATCGTACTCTCCTATCGCACCTGGGAGGTCGCGTTCGGTTCCGATCCTGCCATACTGGACCGTGACGTCACCATAAACGGCGTGAATACGCTAGTGGTCGGCGTGATGCCCGAACGGTTTGGATTTCCGATTGCGTCCGAGGCATGGGTGCCGCTCCCGGCGACGACGTTGATGGACGCCCGGCCAGGGCTCGAGTCGGTGTACCTCGTGGGCCGGCTGGCGCCGGGTGTGTCGCACGCCGAGGCGACGGCCGAGGCGTCGCCGGTTATGCAGCGTCTACTAGCCGCGCGGGATACCTCGGCACGTCAGGCGAACGTAGTCGCGTCGGTGGAGTCGCTACCGTCGGTGCAGTTCGGCGACGAACGCCTGCTCGTCTTCACGGTGCTCAACCTCCTGGCAGCGCTCATCCTGCTGCTCGCCCTCGTCAACGTCATTAACCTGCTTCTCGCTCGCGCCAACGAGCGCATCAGGGAAACAGCGGTACGACTGGCGCTCGGCGCATCCATGGGGCGGCTGGTAGTGCAGGGGATGTGGGAGACGGTGATCCTCTGCACCATGGGCGGCGTGTTGGGCACGGCCGGCGCGGCGTGGGGGCTGGAGGCTATCACCAGTTGGACCCGCGCGAACATGGAGGGGAATCTCGCCTTCTGGTGGGTCTGGCGGATGGACCGGGTGACGCTTCTCTGCGCCGGCGCCTTCGTCACCGTCGCTGTAGTGGCGATGGGGACCGTCGTCGCGATGCGAACTACCCGCACCAACGTGCGCGAGGTGTTGCAGGACGGGGGTGTGCGGTCGGGTGGGCGTCGCGTGGGTCGTCTCTCGCGTGGACTGGTGACGGTGCAGGTGACGACGGTGACAGTACTGATGTACTTCGGCGTCATGGCGGGAGTGATGGCCCAGCGAGCGCTGACCATCGATCCTGGCTTCGACACGACGAGGCTCCTCCAGGGCGGGATCGCCGCGCCGCCGGCACGCTACGCAACTGAAGAGGAGCGTGCGGCGCTCTTTCGCGACGTGCATGCCCGGCTCGCCGAGCAGGGTGAACTGGACGGCGTCATCCTCCGTCGGAATCTCGCCGAGAAGCAGTCGGCCGCCGGCGCCTTTGCCCTGCGCGACGGCCGACAGGTTCACGCTACTCCGAGCGCCTTCGTCGTCGCCACTCTGGGCGACCTGTCCACAATCGGCGTGCAGGTGATGGATGGGCGGGCGCTCACCGCCAACGACGACGGAGAGCGCGCCCCGGTGGCAATGATCAGTCGCTCACTTGCCGCCCGCCACTGGCCGGGTCGTTCACCAGTAGGCGATCAGCTTCGCCTTGCCGGAGTTGGCGACACGACGCGCTGGCTCACCATAGTTGGCGTCGCCAGCGACCTGCCCTACGGTGATCCTCTGTCGCGCGATCAGAGCGCGGACGCGATCTACCTGCCACTCCTCCAGAGCGGGACCAGCTACTCGTCCGTCCTGGTCCGCTACCATACCAGCGAAGTGGCTGCACGACAGTCGCTGCGAAAGGCCCTTGCCAAGGTGGATCCACTGCTCGTGCCCGATGGTGTGCAGCGATACGACGAAGTGCTGCGCAAGATCGGTCTCATCACGACATCGGTCTCCCGTCTCTTTGCCGCCTGCTTTGCCTTCTCCCTCCTGCTGGCGCTGGCCGGGACGTTCGGGCTCATGTCACGCTCGATCGGACTACGCACCCGCGAGATTGGAGTGCGGCGCGCACTGGGTGCGACCGACGCCAACATCACCGCGTTGTTGCTGGGGCAGGGCGGCCGCCAACTGGGAATCGGAACGCTCGTGGCCGCGCCCATCCTGATAGTGGTAGCGATGGCCTTCATGCACTTCTTCCCGATCAGCAGTTGGATAGCTGTGACGGCAGGCGTGACGGTGTCACTGTCGGTGATCGGGCTCATCCTGGCGGCCACCTGGGTGCCTGCGCGTCAGGTGCTCCAGGTGACTCCGCGGGACGCTTTGTGGAGAGAGTGAGGGAGACGGACTGCGGCAGCTCGAATGCTGGCGTCCATCGGCGAAGGATGCCATGATTGGGCGCCGCTGGCGATGCTGGAGCACGCCGGCGCCGGTGAATGGTGGCGTGCGCACCATTCACCACCCGGCGCCGTGCGACGAGGCACCCAAATCGGACCCATACATACAGTGGTATGCGACTCTCGAGACTACTTCCGTACATGATGCTCGGCGCGATCCTGATCGGTTGCTCTACTGGCGGCGATGCTGACGAGGGCCAGCCGATAACGCTGGCCGTCATAAACGCCCGCTTATGGACAGGGACCGCTGGTAGCCCATGGGCTGAAGCGATCGCCGTCAGTGGCGACCGGATCGTCGCCGTGGGTTCAACCGGCGATGTTCAAAAGCTGGTCGGGGACTCGACGCGTGTCATCGACGCCAGCGGGTTACGTCTCTCGTCGGTGCAACTGCGGGACGCCCGAACACCGGCGGAGTTCATCGGTCGGATTAAGGAGTTCGCCGCCACAGTACCGCCAGGCACATGGATCACGGGCGGCGATTGGGATCACACGCTCTGGGGTGGGGAACTGCCGCGGGCCGACTGGATAGACTCGGTTACGCCCGATCATCCCGTCTGGCTGCACAGGCTGGACGGGCACATGGCGCTGGCCAATAGCGCCGCGATGCGCGCAGCCGGAGTCACGCGGGCGACTGAAGACGTGGACGGCGGCACCGTCGTCCGCGACGCGTCGGGCAACCCCGCGGGCGTCTTCAAGGACAACGCCATGGACGCCATCTCCGCAGTGGTGGCACCGATCAGCCCGGAACTGGAAGATCGGGCGCTGGACTCGGCGATGAAGTATGTCGCGGCGCAGGGCGTCACCTCGGTGCACAACATGGGCACTTGGGAGGAACTGGCCGTCTTCGAGCGAGCGAGGAAGGCCGGTCGGCTCATCACCCGCATCAATGCTGCCGTGCCCCTCTCCACCTGGGAGCGTCTCCGCGATACGGTGAAGGCGCGCGGCAACGGTGACGAGTGGGTGCACATCGGTGGTCTCAAGGGATTCGTCGACGGCTCGCTCGGCTCGACTGCAGGTAATGGTACACGCCATTGGCGATCGGGCCATCCGGCAGCAGCTCGACATTTATGACCGTGTCGAGCAGGAGAACGGTCCTCGAGATCGGCGCTTCAGGATCGAGCACGCGCAGCACATCGCGCCATCCGATCTGGCGCGGTTTGCCGCGCTCGGCGTGATCGGCAGCATGCAGCCTTACCACGCAATCGACGATGGCCGATGGGCCGGCGACGTGATAGGGCCGGAGCGGAGCCAGACCACCTATGCCTTCCGTTCGCTACTCGATGCGAAAGCACGGTTGGCTTTCGGTAGCGACTGGTTTGTAGCGCCGCCGTTGCCACTGGATGGGATCTACGCGGCGGCGACTCGACGCACGCTGGATGACAGGAATCCCGATGGCTGGGTGCCTTCGCAGAAGATCACGACTGAGGAGGCGCTGACCGCGTACACTTCAGGCGCGGCATATGCAGGCTTCAGCGACGCCGACCGAGGGACGCTCGAGCCCGGAAAGTTGGCGGACATCGTCCTCATTGACCGCGACATCCTGGCAATCCCTGTGGTGGAAATCAGGGATGCGCACGTGCTCATGACGATTGTGGGCGGTAAGGTTGTCTACGAGCGCGAGGGCGGTGCGAAGTCAGCTCCATGAACATTCTCCGGGCGGTGCCGATCGGCTCGGATGGCTCCTACCGGGGGAATCGAGCAGGCAAATCTCAACGCTATCCAATTTCCCAACGATAAATAAACAGGACACGAGGATCGCGGCTCGCGCCGGCCACAGGTAATCCTATTCGTCACGCTCCGCAGGTCGTCGCGTCCGCCCGGGCAACACTCTCAGCCCGGCCAGACCCCATACCGGGAGACCTGTCATGCGAATGCACCTGCGGATCCTCGTCTTAGCAGCCTCAGTCCTCGCGCTCAGTTCCGCGGCCAACCCGGCGGCTGCCCAGCGCCCCAGGTCCCCCGCGAGCCCCGGCGGAGGTGGAGGCACCGACTCGACGGGAGTCCCAGCAGTTCAGAAGGTCTCTATCACGCACCACACCATGATGATGAACGGCAGCGAGATCGCCTACACAGCGCATGCCGGCACGATGGTGGTCCGTGACAATGACGGCAAACCGAACGGCTCGGTTTTCTTCATCGCCTACAGTCGGGACGGGCAGGACAAGGCCAAGCGGCCGCTAACCTTCTTCTTCAACGGCGGACCTGGCTCGGCATCCATCTGGCTCGACATGGGGCTGATGAGTCCGAAGTACCCTGAGATGGCGCCGGGCGGTACCCAGCCGGCACCGCCTTACAACCTGGTGGACAATCCCAACTCGCCGCTGGATGTCACAGACCTGGTACAGATTGACGCGATGATGACCGGCTACTCGCGACCGGGATCGGGCGTCAAGGCATCGGAGTTCACGGGTGACCGGAACGACATCAAGATGTTCGCGCAGTTCATCCGCAACTATCTGGACGAGTACGACCGCTGGGCCTCGCCCAAGTACCTCTTCGGCGAGAGCTACGGCACCTTCCGCTCCGCCGGGCTAGCTGACGAACTACAGTCCAACGAAGGGATCGAGTTGAACGGCATCATGCTGCTGGGTGCGGTGCTCGACTTCCAAATGATCTCGCCCACCCCCACCAACGACGTCGCCTACGCCTCCTTCTTCCCGAGCTACACGGCGACTGCCTGGTACCACAAGAAGCTTTCCCCGGAGTTGCAGGGGAAGAGCCTGGAGCAGGTCGTAAACGAGTCGCGCGACTACGCCTTTGGCGACTATCTCACCTCCCTCGCCCATGGCAACAAGCTTTCGCCTGCCGAGCGGTCGAAGGTGGCCGAGCAGGTAGCACGCCTGACGGGGGTGTCACCCCAGTTTGTGCAGAACACCAATCTCCGTATAGACGCCAGCACCTACCGCACCGAACTCCTGCGCGGTGAGCGCCAGACGCTGGGCAGGTACGACAGCCGGATGATTGGCATGAACGGCAACGCGACCAGCACGCGACCGGACTACGATCCGTCGGACGTCGCCCCCACGGGCGCCTTCATGACCGCCTTCATGCGCTACCTGCATGAGGATCTCGACTACCGGAGCGACCTTCAGTACTACATGGGCGGCCACACCGGTCGCTGGGAGTACAGCTCGGCCGGACGGGGTTTCCCGAGCGAGATCGAGGCGCTCCGGACGGCGATGGCCAAGGACCCGTATCTCCACGTTATGGTGGGCGCGGGCTACTACGACCTGGCCACCCCGTTCGCCAACGCCGAGTACACCTTCGATCATCTCGGCTTCGACCAGACGTACCGGGACCGGGTGGACTTCAAGTATTACGAGAGTGGGCACATGGCCTACCTGAACCAGGCCTCTGCGCGGCAACTCAAGAAGGACATCGCCGATTTCATCGGCTCCACCAGGGTGCTCACGGCGTCAGCGCAGTGAGCACGTGCTGGTGGTGCGACGCCGTCATACGACGAGTCGCATCACCAGCACTACACCACGTTAATGCTCAGTCTTTCTTGCCAGTCTGGAACGAGCCCTCGACCTTGATCTCCTCACGCTGGCCGCCGTCCTCGCTCCGTTCGACCGCCGTTAGCGAGAAGCGACCGGCCAGCGCGTCGCCCCTGGCATCAGTTATTTCGAGATTGCCAGAGACGATGTCGAACTCCCGCTGCGGGTCGCTGTAGATCTCGACTGTCCCGCTGAACCAGTCGTCGTCGTCCAGCGGATAATTACCGGTAGACGGAGTGGAAGTATCAGTGCGGCCGAAGGCGACGACCATCGTCGGTTCGGCGTGCGACGCCAGGTTGATGTGGTAGCGACCGTACTTGGCTTCGGAGAAGGCGTTCCCCGTCTCCACTGTGCGGCTCACCGCACCGCTGACGCTTGCCTGGAAGGACGAGGCTGCGCCGGCGGTCGGTGCCGCGGCCGACGCGCTAGCGTTCCCGCCGTCTGCGAGCGCCGCGTCATCGCCGCCGCCACATGCGGCGAGTGCGATGCAGATGATGCCTGCCCGTGTCAGCCCGGTGAGCAAGCTGCCGATTGTCGAGCCCGCCGCTCGCTGGCTCCTCTGCAACGCCTTCATCGTAGGACCGCGGCGATCTTGCGGGCGATCTCCTCGGAGCCGGGACGATCATCCGCCGGATCCTTGTTCGCGAACTGCTTGACGTGGTAGAGCTGTGTACCGCTGACCGCGCTCACCTGGCGCATACTCTCGCTCCAAACGGCCTTCTCGCCAATTCCCGTGGCCGGAACGAATTTGCTGGAGAAGGTCATATCCTGCTCACCCGCTGAGGCAGTTACACCCTTTTCCAACCGCTCGACCATGGTGTCGAGCCCCTCAACCGCCGCGGCGCTGCTCTTGAAGCCGGAATGGTTGAAGGTGATGCTCAGCTCGCTCTCCGTGCGTTCGTAAAGCTTGAGCGCCTCCATCCCCTTGCCGCTCATGACGCCCTCCATGTAGACCGCTTCATTGCGCTTCTCGATCTCCGCCGCGTCGGGCTTGGCCCATTCGTAGCTACAGATCACGTTAGTGCCGGGCTCACCGCGCTTGACGGTTATGACGTCCTGTTCGATCTCGAAATGGGACGCGACGTCGGCCACGGTGAATGCATCGCAGGGGTGCTGGGGGCCAGCGGCGAGTCTCCCGCTGGCGCTCCCACCGTCGCTGCTGCCACCACTACCACCGCAGGCAGCAAAGGCGGGAACGAGGGGAATCAGGAGAAGCCTGGTGATTATTCTCATCGGACGTCCTGTGGGATTCGAATTGGATGGCCGCGCGAGCCCTGGTATGGCAGAGCTCGGAGGGATCGGACGAAGGTAACCCCTCTCACACGCAGAAGCGCCCGATCAGCTTTGCTGCCGGGCGCGGCATGCGGTCGGTCGGGTGGATCATCAATTCAGCGTGAGTCGAACGACGGTTGCTTATCCTGGTCAGCTTCGGCTCAACAGCGGGCACCTTTCACGGCGCCAGAACGCGCAATTCCCGCCATAGTTGACGTCCGCGCGCTGCCAGTGTCACCCGACCGGCAGCGCTCCGCGCGGCGCCATTGCTCTCGTGAGCAACGTGTGGGCTGTACTCCACGAACAGCTCTGACATTGCCCACGGGCGGCTTCCACCGTGTCCGCTCCAACGCGGTTGGATACCCACGCTCCAGAGCAACTTCGGCAGCCGCGCCGTACGGGAGTCCCAGTCGTGTGGCGGACAGAGGCGGGCCACGTAGTAGCGCTCGATCGCGTTCAGGGCAAGCCGAGGCAGTGGGGGCGCCAGCGCCGTCAGTACACGGTCCGGTACTTCGAGCGCCGCGAGCGTGCGGCCGAGTCTGAGCGCCCAGTAGCAGCAGGTAGCTGCCGGCCCGCCCTGCAGGTGTCGCGACACGTCGCCCCAATCCACCAGTCCCGCCGCAGCCAGCGCGTCGATGTCGCGAAAGGTTCGCCAACCAGCGCCGAGCAGAGCATGCGTCCAGGCGAAGTGCGTGCAGAGGTGGAGCAGCATGTCACGGTCGTGCGGCACGAATGCACTGTAGCCCTGCAATTCCACCGGTCGTGCCCGCCGCCACAGTTCCGCTAAACCGAGGCCGAACGGGTTGTCGCGCGGGAAGAGTGCAGTGTGGATCTCCAGTCCCAGGCCCGTGCCCCGACTATCCTCGAGTGTTGGCAGATGATGGTGCACCGCGTAGAACGGGTCCAACTGTTCGGCGGTCGCTTTTCGCCACCCGGAGCGGGTCGCTAGCTCCCACGCATCCGCAGCCTGCTCAGGCGGAACGAGCAGGTCGAGGTCGGCCATCGGACGCCGGGCGAAAGAGGGATAGACGGAGACGGCCAGCGCGGCTCCCTTCAGCAGCATTACCGGGATCCCAGCCATCGCGTACACCTTCACCAGTTCGTGCAGACGTACTTCCAGATGCGACATGCTGAGGGCGTTCACAACTGTCAGGCGTTGCAGCCGCTTCAGTTGGTCAGCGGGCGGCGCCTTCAGGCTCCCGTCGGCGGGGAGTGACTTCACGAAATCAAGCAGTACGGGTACGGCGCGCTCGCGTTCGGCAATGTCTATCACAGTTGCCCAGGAGACTGCGTCGCCAGCGGACAGAGGTAGGGGCGAACCGGCGCCGTTGATTCCAGCCAGCCTATAGATCAGGCGCGCCTCAGGGCTCATGACGAGGCAATTGGACATGGCCCTGATCAGTACTGGCCGGTGGTGCCAGTGCGTCTCACATGGCGCAGCGCTGAGCGCAGCACGTACATGCCGATCACCGTCGTCACCGCAGCAAAGAGCACCAATGCGCCCACGTCGTTCATCACGTTAGCCAGCGATGCGTCCTGCAGCAGTACACGTCGCAGAGCCCGCAGGCCGAAGCTGATTGGCACTACATCGGCCAGATGGCGTACCCAGGTCGGGATGGCACTTGTGGGATAGTAGACTCCACCCAAAAAGACGGAGGCATAGACGGCTAGCTTGGGAAGCTCGGCGGCGGTGCGGAAACGCAACACCAGGGCTGCAGCCACCAGGCCCACAGGTAGATAGGCGAGCACGGTCAGGACGACTATTACCGCGCCGAGTATCAGCCCGCTCCAGGCCAGATGCATCCCCAGGGCCGCACCGAGCAAAACGACGAGGACGGCTCGCAGGGCGCCCCACGCCAGACTGTAGCCACACAATCCGGCTACCAGCGCGGGTAGCCCGATGGGAGTGCAAAGCTGCGTTTCCAGGGTGCCGGTGCCGATCCCGCCAGCGATCGCTGTGGGCAGAGTGCTCGCAGCAGCGGATACGAGCGGCAACACGGCGACGCCTAGAACGAGGAAGCCGAAGTAGTCGCCTCCCTCGGCGCTGATGGATGCGGCCATGGTGGGATCGAGGGCGCGGCCAATGAAGTACACCGGCACGACTGCCAGGAGCAACGTGGCGAAGGAGAGCACCAGCCTAAGCCGATAGCTGCGCGCGGTGATCCAGTCCATCCGCATCATGGCCAACGCCTCACGCATCGGTCGGCCCTCCGCCACCGCGTACCACTCTCTCCAGCAGATCGGCGAGGGTGAGCCCAACGCGTTCGAAGCAGAGCACATCGACTCCGCTGTCAAGGAGGCTACGGATGATGACCGTGGAAACAGTCTCGTTGCCGGGGATGATGACCTCGGCGAGCTGGCGATCAGCTTCGTCGAGCGGCGGCGTTGTGATCGCAGTAGGAACGTTCCCCATTGCTTGCAGGACGCAAAGCAGCATCGGTAGCTGTGCCCGCGGGACGCCGACGCGGTATTGCTGTTCGCCATAGCGGGCCACGAGTTCATCGGCGGGACCTGTGGCGAGCAGTTGACCGCGGTGCAGCACCGCGACCCGGTCGCAGAGCTCTAGTGCCTCCTCGGGGTTGTGGGTGGCGAGGAGGATGGTGCAGCCTTGACGTTCAGCCAGCTCGGTGCGCAGGAAGGTGCGGAAACGCCGCGCGGAAATTGGGTCGAGGCTACGCGTGGGCTCGTCCAGGAGCAGGACGCGCGGGCCGTGGAGGAGGGCGCGAGCGATAAGCAACCGCTGCTTCATCCCCGAGGAGAACTGGCCCACCATCCGCTTTCCGGTATCAGCCAACTCCACCGTCTCCAGCGCCTCGGCCACTCGCGCTCGCGCAGTAGAACCACGCAGCCCATGGAGTGTCGCGTAGAGATCCAGGTTGTCGCTCGCAGTGGCCCGCCAGAAAAGGCTTCGCTCGTCAGTCCGTCGACGGTGACATCACCGCAATCGGGCAGGATCAACGTAGCCAGGGTCCTGAAGATCGTTGATTTGCCGGCGCCGTTGGGGCCGAGGAGGCCGAAGAACTCGCCCGGCTGGACGTCGAGCGTGACGTTGCGAAGGACCGACAGGAAGTCATGACTGGTGGGATGCTGGAGCATCTGACGCCAGCCGCGACGGAGGGGGAAGCCCTTGTCGAGCCCGCGCAACGAGACCATCGGCGACAGCTTGACTTCAGCAGCCACCGACGTCGCTCTACGCTGGGGTGCTGGCGGCTGATGGCTGAGCTGCCGTGGTGAGGTGACGGGAATGGCGGTCATCTGACGACAAAGTGCTGGCCGGCAACGGACGGGCATACCGCGTCGCGAGCCGCAATGGCTTTCGAACTGGTGACGGGCGCTTCGTGCCAGGCCAGTATCTGCTCCACGACTTCTTGAAGACGGGAGAAATCGCGGACTAACGACAGGGTGTAAACGGGGACAACACGGGCGACGTCAATCGCGCGACGTAGAGCGATCGCCGCCTGTCTCTGACCGAGCAGCGGGGTCAGCTTGCCGTTTCCGATGAGGGCGAGCGCGGCCGTGGTGGGCGACAGCAGTGTGCGAATAACCGCCGGCCGCTGATCGCTGGCCGAAGCGATTACGGGTGCCAGCAGGTATACGGCGGCCAGTGGCGCCGGCTCCAGCATCCGTCTTCGGACAGCCAGTCCTCGCAAGCAGAGCTTGTCGCCGTCGTCCAGGACGGCGCCAATGGATGCGGCAACAGTCGTATCCAGGATCCGACCCGCAATTCGATCCTTGTTTTGAGTCATAGCCGGATCGATAGGTGGATCCATAGTTGGATCCAGCAGTGACTCGGCGGTGTTGTCAGGCTGCCTGTCGAGCAGCCGCCGAGCGGTATCACTCCACAGCCGCATTGCATGAACGCCGGGGAGGGCCAGCGGAATGGGCCCAGGGTCCACGACGAGAGTGTCGTCGGTGATCAGGCGGGCGCCGGCGCTGACGAGGGCCAGGGCGAGGGTGGATTTGCCGTGGAACTTGGGAGCCAGGAAACCCAGCCCGACGCCGCCGGTGCACACGCCGCTCCCATGCAGGCAAAGCCGTCCTTCTTCGTGCAGCGCCAACGCCAGCACGCGTCCCTGCACATCTATGCGCGCTGCGGCGTCGACATCCACGTCGTCGCAATCAGCTGTGGGACGGTACCAGCGGAGCGTGCGTCCGGCGTCGGTCACTTCGAAGCAACCGCTGTCGTCGAAATCCAGCCAGAAACCGGCCGGTGTCCGATAGAGACGCACCCGGATGTCTCCCTGGACGGTGTCCTCGCCCAGGTAGACCGAGTGAGCGGGTGGCTCGGCACGACCAGGTAGGGTGTTCAGAACCCAGCTCGTGGAACCCGTCCCCGACATCAGTTCGGGAAAGGGCAGATCGGATTCCAGGCACCGGCCGAAAAGCTGGTAGCGGCTCATCGCGTGGGAGATCGTGTAGGCGGACGGAGACGGCAAGAGGTTGCGGCTGCGAAACCGCTCGAACTCTTCTCAGGAGGCCGATGTCCCGGAGCCTGGAAGACCCCTCGCGGAGCCTCCCAGGCCACCAGTGTGCGTCAGGAGCGGCAGCCGATCCGGCAGCCGTTGAGCCATCCCGTGCCAGGCAAACCACCGTCACCATCGGCACCGATGCCGATGAGGGTGAGCTCCCGGAAGCTGCCGTAGCAGCGCAGAGTGGGTTTCACATACATGATGCACCTCACGTCCGAGTTGCGGGCAACTGGCCAGCGCAGCCTGTGGTATTCCTCCACAGGTAGGTGCGGCAACGAACCACGTCCGGAGGAGAGGTGGACGACCACGCTGCCGGTGATCGCGTTGCGGTAGAGCTCATGTAGCCCGCTGGCGACGCCTGATCGATCCGTGTCTCCAGGGAGCGAGCGAACGCGGGCGACGTGGCCGGCCTGTTCCGAGCCCGCAGCCACAGCTCCGTTTTCAGGGTGTGGAAGAGAGAAACCCGCTCGAACTCGCCGCCCTGCTCCATGAACTGGCCCACCGCCAGTTCCAGAGCCGCTCGGTCCACGATGCCCAGTTCGGCCAACTGGAGCGGAGACCGGAACAGATTTTTGAATAGTGCTGGGTAGTCTGCCCGCATCTCGCGCCTGGAGTAGCCCGAGGTCACACCTGTTCGATAAGCGCGCGGCGCCAGAAGGTGATCGGGAAGGAGCCCGCGCACGGCTCGACGGAGGAGGATTTTTGTCTCGTAGCCATGTGCCCGCTCGCTCACCGGACGTCGGAGGGCGAATTCGACTATGCGGCGGTCGAGCAGCGGGGATCGCGCTTCCACACCTTCTTCGAGTAGCACGCCGGACATGTAGCTGCCTCCCCAGGCCCACATCGGCGCGGTAAAGAACACGCGGTTCTCGGCGTCGGCCCGGTCACGAACCCGGCGAGGGGGTAGCCATGCTCGTTCGCGTTCGACGAGGCCCTGAGATGCGACGAATTCCGGTCGCACCCATGACGGGAGCGGGCGTTCCAGATAATGACCGCCGTTCGAGCCGCTATGGCGCGAGATAACGCGCGCTAGCGCCAGCGGAAGCAGCGGCTCCACAGTGTTACGGAAGATGTGCCGAAGTCCCTGAACCCGTCGCGTGCGTAGCTCGCTGGCCAGCACGTTCCAGTGGCCCCGCATCAGCAAGTCCGCCAGATAGATGTCCGAAACCTGGAAGAGCTGGTCGCCGCCGGCACCGTCCAGACTGATGCGCGCGCCGCAGGCTCGCGTGCCGCGCGCCAGCGCTCGGTTCCAGCTCTCGTACAGATGGGACGGCGGCTCGTCGCTGCGCGCGGCTCGCTCTTCCAGGCCAGCCAAGAGAGGAATGGTGCCGATGTCGAGCCAGTGGACGTCGGCGTGCCAGAAGGAGGCGACGTCTTCGATCAGCTCGTCCTCCCGGCCCGGATCGCCAGTCGGATAGCTGATCGACACCGGCCGCAGCGACTGTTGCGCCCCTTTAATGGGCGCGCCGGTGAGCGCTGCCATTCCGGCTGCGAAGACGGCCGTGGAGTCCCATCCACCGCTCATCCAGACAGTGGTCGGAGCCTCTCGCCCCATCTGCTCGGTAACCGCCGATTCGAGAAGCCCGCGCAGTTCGGCGGCCGCGTCATCGAGCGAGGAAACGGCGGCCGCGGGATCGCGTACCGGAGGACGCCAGAAGGGCGTCGAAACAGCGGTCGTGCCGGCGCGCCAAATTAGAACATGAGCGGCGGGAAGGACGGCAATATCGCGATAGCAACTGTCGGATCCAGCCGACCAGAGTAGTCCTGCGGCCAGCGCACCCAGCGCGCCGACGTTCAGTGCGGGCGAGCAATCGGGATGGGCGAGTACACCACCAACGGTGGAAGCGGCAACCAGTTTTCCGTTGCAGTGCGCGTAGTAAAGCGCGCGCCGGCCCATGAAATCGCGCGCGCACATTCCCTGCCGGCGTGCTCCGTCCCAGATGACGAAGCTGAAGTCTCCCTCCAGATGTGCCGCGCACCCCACACCCCATGCCCGGTATGCAGCGAGAATGAGATGGCTCGGCGTGTCACCAGTTGCACGTACGCCCAGCGCAGCGAGCCGACGGCGGAGATCGGCCCGGTGATATAGCGATGCGTCAGCCGCCACGCATGTTCCATCCTCGACGAGTACGCCAGTCGGTCCACTGAAATCGTTGCCAAGCTCCCACTCCAGACGCGTTACCGCGAGAACGGACCGGCCATCGCTCCAGCTCTCGCCAGCGCGCGGCGGATCGCCGCGGTGGGGCATCGCGCCGAGCATGGCACGGGCGGTCGCCGCGTCGGAGCCGGCGACGGTGCCAAGGATGGCGACGATCCCGCTCACCGTCGAACCAGCCTCAGGTCAGTGGCCGTGAAAGTACGAACGTGCTGCGGTTGGTCGCCGAGCACCATCTCGCCCAACTCCAACCAGGCATGCGCGGCTAGGTGGTCGTTTGTGCGACGGACGCCGACGCGGAGCTGAGAGCCCCGGATCCCGTCGCGCTCGAGAAGCCGCTGGAGCGCGGTGGCGCGGATAAGACATGTGGTGCGCACCAGCCCGTAAGAAGCGGCACGCCGGACTGCCAGTTCCAGCGCTCGGGCGCGGTCGGCCTTGCCGGGCTGACTGAGAACGCCCGACGGGTTGATCTCGCTGTTGAAGGGCGCGTCGCGACAGCCGGGCGGGCCGACATCATTGGCCTCCTCACTCTGACGGCGCACCCACGTTCCCGGCGCGCGCGTGCGCAGCTCCAACCGGGCAATCATGACGGCCCACTGGGCACGGAGAAGATCGGCGCGCTCGCTCGAAGTGAGTGTCATCACGCGGCCGAGTTTGCGCAGTTCCCGACGCATGGTACCGCTCTAGCGAGCGGACGGGAGCACGAGCCCGTCGCGCTCGAGGGCATCCAGCAACTCGGCGACGTCCTCGTGGAGCTCTGCCGCGTCCACCTGCGGATACTGTTCGCCAAGCGCGGCGCAGACGGCTTCGATATCCGCCACGTCCGGCCTGAGCAGCTCCCAGATTCGCGCGCCGACGGTGTTCAGCCCGAAGTAGATCTCCTGCCCTGTATGCAGTAGGACTGCTCCGTCGGCGACAGGCATACACACAACATCCGGATGTGGGGTAGGCAGCATGCAGCGCCTCTCTGTGATGCCATGATCCAATACGCGATCCACGAGTGCCGGGGAGCAACCACGGCGCCGACGGAACGCTACGGCAGGCTGCCGCAGTCAGTACTGAGCGTCGACGGTACCATCGCGGTCACCGGAGGACAGCGCAATGCAGATCCGGGTTTCTTGACGAAGACTGGACGGGGAACCAGAACGGGCGAACGAGGTAGACATCGGGGTGACTCAACGCTCCCCCGTTCTGGAGCGTATCACGTAACGCCCGGCGAGCCTCTCGCCTGACAGGTCCACCCGATGGAGATTCCATGCTTCGTAAAGCCGTCCTCCCCGCTGTCTTCGCTGTCGCCGCCATCACTTTCACAGCGGCCTGGTCCAGCCCCGGCGCGCCTGCCGGCATAGCTCCGCTGGCCACATCTCCCGAAGCCAGTATTGATGAGTCCGGTATGGCCGCCGTGCGGTTCGTCGTGGCCCCCAGCGGAAACGAAGCTCGTTATCGTGTCACCGAGCAGTTGGTGGGTTTTGAGCTTCCCAATGACGCCGTCGGTGTCACGAGCAAGGTGACTGGCGGGATCTCGGTGGATGAGGAAGGCAGGATCATACCCGGCGAATCCCGCATCGTGGTGGATGTCACCGCCCTCAAGAGCGACAAGGACAAGCGCGACGGCTACGTTCAGCGACGTCTCCTGGAGACGGAGCAGTATCCCACCGTCATGATCATGCCGACATCTATTCGTGGACTGCCAATGCCCCTTCCCGGCGCCACGGGCAGCATCGGCCCGCAGACATTGCAGATGACCGGCGACCTCACCGTCCGCGGCGTTACTCGTCCCACCACCTGGGACATCACGGCCAGCTACAACAACGGCACCGTTACCGGCACTGCGAAGACGGCCTTCGCCTTCACCGACTTCCAGATGGATAAGCCGAAGGTCTCGGTGGTCCTGAGCGTGGTCGACACGATCAGGCTGGAGTACGACTTCACCCTCGTGAGGCAGTAACGCCGAGCAGCACCGCCGTACAGCCGCGCTGAAACTGGCGACCATGTAGCAGTAGCGCCGCGGAGCATTGTCGAGTCTGGCAGGTCCGAAAGGGGAGAGGGTGCGCGGCGCAGGAACGGCCGACCGCCTTCTCCCCATTCTTTTTATCCACCGCTCGCCGCCGCCGCTTCCCGCCAGCAGCGGCGAGCGATCGCCGCCAGATCCAATGAGACGGCGCAAGTAGCCCTCGGCAAACGGGTTGGGCTACCGGACAGGAGCATTCGCCGAGTGAGTGTAGCGGATGAGTCGGGTTGGTTGTGGACCCCTCGCTTCAGGGGTTTCACTACAGGAGGGGTCAGGTAAGGTCCGGTGAGGTTGCGGGTTGTGCCTTATTGTCGGCCCTCCATGCGCGGCGTATCCTGAATCATCGGGCTGGCACTGCCTCCAATATCGGCGGCGTGTCGCCCCGTTTGTTCCTGTTCCGTTCGCTTCCTTTCGCCGGCAGTATCGGCGGGCAGATCCTCACCGAGGCTCAAATGCGAGCTCCGACCAAGAAGTTACTCCTCGCTGCCGTGTCCCTCACGGTCGGCGCCGCCCTACTCCATTCCTGTCGTGGTGGTGGCTCGGGCGCTACGAACCTCGCCGCCGGTGATGCCGCGTCGCGCGTCTACGTGCCGCCCGGCCAGTATGACGAGTTGTACTCGTTCATGTCCGGTGGCTTCAGCGGCCAGATGACCGTCTACGGGATTCCCTCCGGGCGTCTCCTGAAAACGATCGCTGTCTTCTCCCAGAATCCGGAGACGGGCTATGGATACAACGAGGAGTCGATGGCCATGCTCCAGACCACGCATGGCTTCATCCCCTGGGATGACTCCCACCATCCGGAGCTGTCCCAGACCGACGGCGAGATCAACGGCAACTACATCTTCATCAACGCCGTCAACACGCCGCGCATCGCCCGCATCGATCTCACCCGCTTCGAGACCGATGAGATAATTGAGATTCCGAACTCGGCCGGCGGCCATGCGTCGCCGTTCACGACGCCGGATGGCAAGTACGTGGTGAGCGCCACCCGATTCAGCGTGCCGCTGGGTGCCGAGCGGGATGTGCCCATCGACTCATACGCGCAGAACTTCAAGGGGACGTTGACCTTTGTCAGGGCAGACGAGCCTGGAAAGATGAGAATTGCCTTCCAGATCCTCATGCCGGGCTTCAACTACGACCTCGGTCACGCTGGCAAGGGGCCTTCCGACGGCTGGTTCTTCTTCACGTCGTATAACTCCGAGCTGGCTTACACGATGCTCGAGGTGAATGCGTCGCAGAACGACAAGGACTTCATCGCTGCCGTCGACATCCGTCGCGCCGAAGCCTGCGTGGAAGAGGGGAAGGCGCAGACGCTGGATGCGCCGCACTATCACAACTTCGTCGACGAGAGCACACGAATCGCCCGTTCCACCGTTGAGACGAGCGTGAAGCTGCTCGACCCCGCGGCCTGCCCCGGATCCGTCTACTACCTGCCAACGCCCAAGAGCCCGCACGGCGTGGACGTGGATCCGACTGGCGAGTACATCGTCGCCGGTGGCAAGCTGGCTACCGTCATCCCGGTACACTCGGCGACCAAGTTGCTCGCGGCAATCGCAGCGAAGAAGTTCGACGGCGAGATCTCCGGAATCCCGATCATCAAGTACGAAGATGTCATCGCCGGCGAGGTGCAGAAGCCGGGCCTTGGCCCGCTGCACACGGAGTTTGACGGCAAGGGCTACGCGTACACCTCGATGTTCATCTCGAGCGAGGTCGTGAAGTGGAAGCTCGGCACCTGGGAAGTCGTGGACCGCATTCCGGTCTACTACTCGGTGGGCCACCTGATGATTCCCGGCGGCGACACCAAGAAGCCGTACGGCAAGTACCTCGTATCGCTCAACAAGATCACCAAGGACCGCTACCTACCGACCGGTCCGGAGTTGGCCCAGAGCGCCCAGCTCATCGACATCTCGGGCGACAAGATGAAGCTCCTGCTCGACTTCCCGACAATGGGCGAGCCGCACTATGCGCAGGCGCTGCCAGCGGAGATGCTCAAGGACAAGCAGGTGAAGTTCTTCAGCATCGCGGACAACAAGAATCCGTGGGTGGCCCGTACGGAGGCCGATGGCGGAATCACGCGACAGGGGAAGGCGGTGCACATTAAGATGACGGCAGTTCGCAGTCACTTCGCCCCTGACAACTTTGAGGGTGTGTTCCTCGGCGACACCGTCTACTTCCACGTCACCAACATCGAGCAGGACTGGGACATCCTGCACGGTTTCGCGGTAATGGGGGCGGAGAACGCCGAATTGATCATGGTGCCAGGCGAGACAAGGACGCTCAAGTGGATACCCAAGGTGATCGGCGTCTACCCCTTCTACTGCACCGATTTCTGCTCGGCGCTGCATCAGGAGATGTCCGGTTACATCAGGGTGAGCGCGCCCGGTAAGGTTGTATCGTTGACGGCGAAGACGAGCGAGAAGGCTCGGACGCAGCTTGTCCGGAGCGCCGGCTTGCCGGGCGGGGTAGGTCCGGGCCCGAACGCGGCTCACAACCCGCCGTCGGCTGGATCCCCGGCGGGAGGACCTCGCCAGTAGCGGTTGGCACTGTCCGGCCGATCCCGTCCAGAGGACGAAGGTCGGTCGGGCCCAACCGATTCATCCCGGCGTCGCGGGCACAGCTCTATGGCCTGCGGCACGGACAGTATCGCGACAGTTCAGCAGTTCGCAATCACCCGGAGTGCACTCGATGTCAGCTCGCCTACCATTTCGTTCCCGGATCCTCACCGCCGTGGGCGCCTTCCTTCTTCTCGGGGTCTTCTTCTTCCCGATCTGGCGGATAGACCTGGAAGCGCCGCAGTACCCTGAGGGAATCGGGATGCTGATCCATATAAACTCAGTGGGCGGGGTGAAGCCGAACGACCTCAACAACATCAACGGCCTCAATCACTACATCGGCATGAAGGCGATCGAGCCCGCGTCGATTCCGGAACTCATCTACATGCCGTGGATTGTCGGCGCACTCCTCGTTTCCGGTCTACTGGTGGCGTTGTGGGGGCGACGGGCGGGCCTGGTTGGCTGGATGTCGCTATTCCTGGTGGTTGGCATGGTCGGTCTGGCCGACTTCTGGCTCTGGGGTTACGACTACGGCCACAACCTGGACCCGCACGCGATCATCAAGATCCCTGACATGGTTTACCAGCCGCCGCTCATAGGCTCCAAGCAACTGCTCAACTTCACGGCGTACTCGTGGCCAGACATCGGCGGCGTACTGGCCGCCCTGAGCTTCGTTCTCGGAGCGCTTGCGCTCTACCTCGCCTACCGTACGCCGGCCGAGCCACGCCCTGCCCTTGCAGCGTCAGTTGAACGCGCGCTGCGTCCACAGGCGGCACAGTGAAACTCCGTCGCCAAATGCGCGGAACCAACGGTTCTCCCCGACGGGCGCCCGGTGCATCTGGACCAGTTCGTTGGAGGTTCACAACGCCGATCCGAGCTGGCTTGCTGCGTCTCGTCCTTTCACGCCTGGCACTGACAGCTCTCGTGCTCACCACGCTCTCCGCGTGCAGCAAGTCCGGCCCGCGGGAGATCGCCTACGGTGAGGAAACGTGCGAGTTCTGTCGCATGACGATCACTGATCCGCGTCATGGCGCCCAGGTGCAGACGGCGCATGGACGGGTGCAGGCATTCGACGCCATCGAGTGTGCGGCCGGTTACGCGCTGACGCTACCGCCAAGCGAAGTACGTGGCGTCTGGGTGATCGACAATGGCGAGGCCGGCCGGTTTGTCCCGGTGGATGGAGCGGCGTTCTGGCGCACCAGCGGCGCATCCACGCCGATGGGATCAGGGCTGGTCGCCACGGCCAACGGTCAGCCGCCGATCGGCCTCACCGTCGAGGCCGGTCCGCTGAAATGGGAGGACGTGCTCGAGATGGTGAAGGTGGACGGCCTGCGTGGGACGGCGGCTGTGGAGGCGCGAGTTGATTCCGCGCCCTGATACACTCCGCGCCTGTCGTATACCGGCGTCTCTCCGACTCGCTCTCGTCATTGCCGCGGCGACGATCCCTTGGGCGGCGCAGCAAGCCACTGCGCAGGCTAGTGGAGCGGGAAGCGTCGCCGGCCAGGCCGTTGTCGAAGTCTCCCCTACCGGCCCGGTGAGCAGCATCGCCGAGGGCATCCGGCTGGTACGACCGGGTGGTCGGGTGGTCGTGCGTGCCGGGACCTATCGCGAACCCACCATCGACATCGACCGGCCGATGGTGCTCGAGGGGGAGGGGTGGCCGACAGTGGATGGGGAAGGCGAACGGGAGCTGATCCGCATCCGTGCCGATGATGTCACCGTACGCGGGCTCCGGCTCACCCGCGTGGGCGCTTCCATGACCGAGGACCGGGCTGCCATTCGAGCCATGAATGCCCGCGATTGTACCATTGTTGGTAATCGCTTCGATGACACTTATTACGGTGTCTACCTGCAGAAGATGGACGGCTGCAGGGTGACGGACAACGACTTCGCCGGCATCGCTCACGCATCCGAGGCACTAACCGGTAACGCGATACATCTCTGGTCGACCCGCGACGTGGAAATTGCACGCAACCGGATCTCCGGTCACCGGGACGGGATCTACTTCGAGTTCGTGCGGAATGCCGTGGTCTCGGACAACGTGAGCGAAGAGAACATGCGCTACGGTCTGCACTTCATGTTCTCGGACAGTTGCCATTACGATCGCAACACCTTCCGGCACAATGGATCGGGCGTCGCCGTGATGTACACGAACTCCGTCACGATGACCGACAACAAGTTCGTTGATAACCGCGGCGGTGCGGCCTATGGCCTGCTGCTGAAGGAGATCTCTGACCCAGTACTGATCGGGAACAGCTTCATCGGTAATACGGTGGGACTGATGGCCGACGGTGCCACGCGCCTCATCGTGGAGAACAACGAGTTCACCGACAACGGCTGGGGCGTTCGACTGATGTCCAACGTGCAGGACGGCCGTTTCACGGCGAACGATTTTTCGGGCAACACATTCGATGTTTCCACCAACGGGGGCAGCGGTCTGGCAGCGACCTTCGACGGTAACTGGTTCGCCGACTATCGCGGCTACGATCTGGACCGTGACGGGTTCGGCGACGTCCCACACAGGCCGGTTCGGTTCTTCTCGATTCTCGTGGCACGTTACGAGACGATGCTGGTGTTGCAGCGAAGTCTCTTCGTCGGCTTGCTGGACGCGGCCGAACGGGCGCTTCCATCGTTGACGCCCGCCGCGTTGATGGATCCGCGCCCCGCCATGCGACCGGTGGTAGGAACGCCGACTGCGACCCGATCCACGGATTCGGCGGTCCGGAGTACTCTCGCTCCCCCTCATCCCCGTTCGCGGACGGCAGGCTGATGCTGGATATACGTGACCTCACCAAGAGCTACGGCCCCCTGGCCGTGTTACGCGGCGTCCAGTTGGAGGTGCGAACAGGACGTGTAACGGCCGTGCTCGGTCCCAACGGCGCCGGCAAGACGACGCTCATCAAGTGCATCCTTGGCCTCACCCATCCCGACGGTGGTACCATACACCTGGACGGAGAGCCGGCGATAGGCGACGCCTACCGTGCCCGGATCGGCTACATGCCCCAGATCGCTCGTTTCCCCGGTAACCTGAGCGCTGCCGAGTTGATAGCGATGCTGGCCGATCTGCGCGGAGCTGGCGCTGCCAACACCGACGACGAACTGATCGAGCTGTTCGAGTTGGAGCCGCACCTGCGCAAGCCACTGCGTACCCTATCTGGCGGAACCCGGCAGAAGGTGAATGCGGTTCTCGCCTTCCGCTTCCGGCCCGCCCTGCTCATTCTCGACGAGCCGACGTCAGGACTTGACCCGGTGTCCAGCGGAGTGCTCAAGGACCGTATAGTTGCTGAGCGTGCCGCTGGAAGGACAGTGGTGCTGACGTCGCACGTGACTAGCGAGTTGGAGGAACTCACCGACGATGTGGTCTTTCTGGTTGAAGGGCGGGTGGCCTTCTCCGGCCCGGTAGAGGAGCTGCTGCTACGGACCGGGCAGTCACGACTGGAGCGGGCGATTGCCCAGGTGATGCGGTCATACCCCGTGGACTCGGAGGCCGCATGACGACTTCAGTGATGTCATCGGTCGCCGCTCAGTCGGCCGCCTCGGCGCCGGCCTCACACACGGCATTGAAGGTGGCGCGGTACGAGTTCAGCAACATCATCCGCAGCCGGTGGTTGCTCGCGTACTGCGCGTTCTTTTTCTTCGCCACCGATGCCCTGCTGCGTTTTGGCGGTGGGGAGGGGCGAGCGCTCCTCTCCCTGGTGAGCGTGGTGCTCTTCATCGTGCCGTTGGTAGCCCTGGTCTTCGGCACCACATATCTCTATGACGCACGCGAGTTCACGGAGCTATTGCTCGCCCAGCCGGTGGGACGCGGTCGCCTCTTCACAGGCTTGTTCCTGGGGCTCGCAGTGCCGCTGTCGCTGGCGCTACTACTGGGCATCGGGCTGCCCTTCGCATGGCACGGCGTGGACGACAGTGCGCAGATAGTCACCCTGGCAGCGTTGGGCGGCTGCGGCGTTGCGCTCACGCTGTCTTTCGTGGCGATAGCCTTTCTCGTCGCCATTCGTACGGAAGATCGGGTTCGAGCGCTCGGCACGGCGGTGGGGATCTGGCTCGCGCTCACCCTCCTCTACGACGGACTGGTGTTGGTGGGCATCGCGCTGCTCTCGCACTACCCGATCGAACGACCGGTACTCGCTCTCATGGTCGCCAACCCGGTGGATCTGGCGAGGGTCCTGCTGCTGCTTCGCTTCGACGCTGGCGCGCTACAGGGTTATACGGGTGCCGTGTTCACCCAGTTCTTCGGTGGTGCGGGAGCCGCTGTCGCTGCGGCGATCCTTCTTCTCTGGGTGGCGGTTCCCTCGCTGCTCGGGTTGCGCGCTTTCCGTCGCAAGGACTTCTAACCTCGCCCTGTCGGGGCTCAGGTTCATGGGTGGCGGAGAGGGGAGAGATGGAAGCCGTGGCTAAGCCACGGCTTCCATCTCTCCCCTCTCCGTTCCACTATTGGATGACCGTGCACGAGCCGTCCGCTACCCCGACTTCCCTCTCTTGACAACGCTACTACATAAGCAGCGTCACCGCCTCCGTTGAGCATCCTCACGCTCGCTGCGCTGATCGCTGTCGGTTCCTTCTTCGCCGGCCTTCTCGGGGCACTCACCGGGCTCGGCGGCGGGATCATAGTTGTGCCGATGCTGACGCTCGTGTTCAATGTTGACCTGCGCTATGCGATTGGTGCCTCGCTGATCTCGGTGATTGCGACGTCGTCCGGCGCGGCGGCGGCCTACGTCCGCGAAGGGTTCACAAACCTGCGTATCGGCATCTTTCTCGAGGTCGCGACGACGATTGGCGCGCTGGGCGGTGCGGCGATAGCCGGATTCATACCCACTTCTGCGCTGGCGATGCTCTTTGGGCTCGTGTTGTTGTACACGGCCTACCGGTCGCTTCAGTCGCAGGAGGAGCACGATCCCAGCGAGACGCCACATCCCTGGGCGGTGACGATGCGCCTTAACAGCAGCTATCCTACCGCGCACGGAATGCAGGAATACACGGTACAGGGCGTACCCACCGGTTTCGTGACGATGTTTGCCGCCGGGCTGCTCTCGGCCCTTCTGGGCATCGGCTCCGGAGTGGTGAAGGTGCTCGCCATGGACCGCGCGATGAAGCTGCCCTTCAAGGTGTCCACCACGACCAGCAACTTCATGATTGGCGTGACGGCCGCGGCGAGCGCCGGAGTGTACCTGCATCGCGGCTACATCGAGCCGGAACTCGCTTTTCCCGTGATGATCGGCGTACTCTGCGGCGCGCTGTTGGGTGCGCGGCTTCTGGTGGTGACGCGCACACGTTCGCTGCGCCTGATCTTCACCGCAGTGGTGGTGATAATGGCCGCCGAGATGCTCTACAAGGGCGCGACGGGGGGCGTATGAAGACGCCGTCGACCGGTACAGGGAAGTCAGCTACTCCGTCTCCTGCGACAGACGGAAGATGGAGCGACCACGAGGTGGAGCAGGTGGTGGGGCGCCTGCTGCAGGTTGGCGTCCTCATCGCGGCGGTGGTGGTGGCCATTGGCGGCGCCATGCTGCTGGCCCAGTACGGCCACGACGTCGCTGATTTTTCCGTCTTCCGTGG
>CAJDWZ010000014.1_pt1 | contig 27028 bp, 24 predicted proteins | sample 7391701 | NCBI WGS metagenome assembly CAJDWZ01 (sample SAMEA7055744, study PRJEB34461) | soil metagenome | biome: terrestrial ecosystem; feature: Peninsula; material: soil | place: Antarctica | collected 2016
GTCGTCGACGACGACGATCTGTAGCCCGCTCAGAAACTCTGACTCGACAATACAACAGCGCATTCGGCGGGGACGTGCCACGGCTCCCGACCGCCTTCCAGTGGTGGCGTTGACGCACCGCCGTAGCGCGGATTCTCACTTGACCAGCTTGTCCGCCAGGCACGGCCTTCGGGGGGTGCCAGCAGAGGCTCCGGGAACACCTCCAGCTGCAACGTGTCGCCCAGGTTGATGATCAGCAGTCGGTCGTTGCCGGCCTGCGTCGAGAAGCGGATGGCGAACGCCGAATCGGCGAGCACCGCGCCGTCCACTGACCTGTCCGGCGTGCCGTGACGCGGTGCACCCAGCACTCCATCCTCCTTGCGGAGGCGAATCAGGTCACGATGGAGGTCGTAGCTCGCCGTGTTTCTATCCCGCTCGGTCAGATCCAGCTTTGCGCGCCGGAAGGTGGCGGCGTCAGCCGGGTCAGGTAGCGTTGACTGCACTTCAGGGAGGGCCAGGCTGGCGAACTGGGACAGAAACTCGCGTCGGCCGACCGCGACCATCCGACCCAGTTCGGCGCCGTGATCGGCGAAGTAAGCGAACGGCGCCGAGGCGTCGAATTCCTGGCCCTGGAAGAGCATGGGCGTCTGCGGTAACAGCAGCATGAGAGCCGTCATCGCTCTCAGGCGGCCGGGAGTAGTGAGCTCATGCGCTCGGCGACCTGGCCCGTTGTTGGAAATCTGGTCGTGGTTCTGGATGAAATTGACGAACTGTACAGCGGCCATATCCGACGCGTTGCTACCTCTGCTCTCTCCCAGCCAGGCGTAAAACTGGCCCTGATAGAGCCAGCCGTACTTGGCCATGGATACGAATTCCTGCGGCTTTCCCCGGTAGGCGGAGAAGTAGCCCTCACTGTTGCCTGTCATGCCGACGTGGGCGCTGTGGTGAAAGTCGTCATTCCAGAGGGCATCGACACCGGCACCGCCGGCCTCACGAGGCCGCGCCAACCAGGCATCCTGCGGCTCGTTCTCCGCCACGACGATGATCTGGCGTTGCCCGGCGGCGGTGCGTGCTTCGTGGACGAGCTCCGTGACTATATGAGGCGAGCTGTCGTCGAACATGCTCTGCGTGGCGTCCAGCCGGAGGCCGTCCAGATGGAACTCATCTATCCAGTAGCGGGCGTTGCTAGTTACGAGTTCACGTACGGCCGCCGCCTGCTCGTCGTCAAAATTGATGGCGTCGCCCCAGTCTGTTACGTGTCTGTGCGTGAAGTAGTGCTTTGAGAACGGCGCCAGGTAGTTGCCGTCGGGTCCGAAATGATTGTAGACGACATCAAGGATGACGCCGAGTCCCACTCCGTGCGCGGCGTCGACGAAACGACGGAAGTCGTCTGGCGTACCGTAGAGCCGCGTCGGCGCAAACCAGTTGACGCCGTCATAGCCCCATCCGAACAGGCCGGGGAAGTCGGCAACCGGGAGCACCTCCAGAACAGTCACCCCGAGATCGGCGAGGGCGGGCAGTTCGCGCGCCGCGGATGCCCAACTCCCTTCAGGTGTGAAGGTCCCGACATGCAATTCGTAGATGACCTGTCCGTCGATCGTCACACCCTTCCAGTCGTCATCGTGCCAGCGGTATGCGGCCGGATCCACAACGCACGACTCCCCATGCGGCCCGCGCGGCTGCCACCGTGATGTCGGGTCCGGGTAGGGTTGCGGATCGTCATCGAGCAGAAAGCGATAGCAACTACCAGCCCTCGCTTCCATGTCCGTGCCCGCGAAGTAGCCGTCGTCGTCGCGCTCCAGTTCGATCGTCCGTCCGGCCCCTGCTGGCTCGGGCGACCGGAGCGGCTCCAGTTCCGGTGGCGGTCCCACACCCTCGATGAGTTTGGTGGAGCCCTCAACTAGCACCCCCACCCGTCGCCGGTCTGGCGCCCAGACACGGAAGTGTACGCCGCCCTCCGGAGCGAGTTCTTTGGTGCCGGGGATGGAATATCGCTTACCTGGTGGGTACGGCAGCCAGCGTGATAGAGACCTGTCACCTCGCTAGCTTGCTCCCTCCACAGCGTACGCCCGCCGCTCCCAGCCCCTCCCCCCTCGTGTCTGCCGTTACCGCCATGCGTCCAATCCTCGCTTTCAGCGTCTCGCTCGTCATCGTGCTCGGTGCCTGTGACTCCGCCGGTAGCGTGGCCCGCGCTGATGAACTGCGGGCCGAGCCCGTCAGCTCTACTGTTGACAGCGCTGCCATCCGCCAGGCCGACAGCCTGGCCAAGTGGAAGGCGCGGTTCGGCGATCGGGTGCCGCGTCCCGACTCCGTGCGAGCGTTGTATGTGAACGCTTGGGCTTCGGGCTCGCGGTCGCGCATGGCCAGCCTCATCGCCATTGCCGACAGCACCGAGATCAACGCGTTTATCATCGACATAAAGGAGTCGGACACTTTCCTGAGCTACGACAGCACCGGCATCGTGTTGGCGAGGGAAATCGGGGCTGACCAGCGTCCAGCCACCAAGTGGCTACCGTCTCTCGTGGATACGCTCCAGGCACACGGCATCTACCCGATCGCCCGCATCGTCGTCTTCAAGGACCGCATGCTGGCCGAGAAGAAGCCGGAACTCGCGATCCGTAATGCCGACGGCGGCGTCTGGAAGGACCAGAAGGGGATGCCGTGGGTGGATCCGTACAACCGCCGTGTCTGGGACTACAACATCGCCATCGCCCGCGAAGCGCTGGATATGGGCTTCTCGGAACTACAGTGGGACTATGTGCGCTTCCCGGACGTGACCGAGACGTTGCGTCGGACCATGCGCTTTGCTGGCGCCGCTGGTGTGTCACGCTCCGACAACATCGCAAACTTTATCAGTTATTCGAAGAAGGAGCTCGCCTCTTACGAGGTGCCGATCGCTGCCGATGTGTTCGGCCTGGTGACGCACGCTGAAGACGACATGGGCATCGGCCAGAAGTGGGAGAGCATCATCACGACCGCCGACATCGTTCTGCCCATGTCATACCCGTCGCACTATTACACGGGTTTGTACGGTTTCCAGGTTCCTCACGCCAACCCGTACGAGATAGTGCGCATCGCCATGACTGACGCGGTCGAGCGCACCCGTTTCCTCGTCGATTCGGGCCAGGTGGAGGTGGGCGAGGTAATGCCCTGGCTGGAGGCGATGAGCATACGCGGTCGGGAGTACGGCGCGGCCGAGGTTCGGGAGCAGATCCAGGGCGCGTACGACGCCGGCCTCAAGGGCTGGGCCCTCTGGAACCCCGGTTCCAAGTTCGAGCCCTACCTGGCCGCTCTCCGCCCCGCCTCGGGTGGACTGTCGCCACTGGAGCGACGGGGCTGGAAGGCTCCCAATTGGACGCCGCCCCGCAACCGGCTGAGTCAGGTGATCGTCAAGCGCGAGGTCGCCGCCCGTGCCGTCGCAGTGCGCGATTCGGTGGTGCGTGATTCGCTCGCTCGCGTCGGCGTCAGGGAGCCTTCGGGCGGTTGACGATCAGCGTAAGCTTTGGCCGCGTGGACATTTCGGGCAGCGTCATGCTGACCTCGCCGACCGGAGGCACTGTCAGGTCGGCGTCGCCCAAGTGGGGGGCCGGCTGACGGGCGGCGACCGGCGAGCGCGATGGCCGTGGGTAGGATCTCTCAGCGGGAATTTCAGTCGGCGGATCCTCGACGAAGATCGGCACTGACCTGACGAGTTCTGGGCTACGACGGCGCTCATGACGCTGCGCCCAGGCGATCTCCGCGGCGGCGTGGATGCGCGAGTATCGTGGCTGTGAAACGCGCAGTCGCTGTTCCTGCAGTGCTGCACGTGCCACCAGCCATGCCGTGCGGGCTAGGATTACCACGCCGATGTAGGCGGCAACGTCTGCCAGGTTGAAGACGATCGTGCCGCTACCGGTGTGGAACCCCATAAAGTCGACCACGCCGCGCCCTGTGCGAACGAAGTCGAGGGCGTTCGCGGCGGCAGCGCCAGCGACAAAGCCGAGTCCCCGTGGCGCCGCAATGTCCAGCGCCGCCAGCGGTGCGCAGACGCGACCGATGACGAACAGAAGGATGGCGGCCAACAACAGTGTGGCCGGGACGACCAGAGAGCCAGGCACCACGCCGCCTCGGGCGAAGCCATCGTTATAGACGATGCCTAGGAAGGTAGAGCCGCTGGTCTGTATGACTCGGTCACCCAGTAGCGAGGTGGCTACGATCTTGGAGCCGATGTCGACGACGAGCACGGCGAGCGCTACGGTAGCGCATCGTCCGAGAGCGCCACTTGCTACGGCTACTCGTCCAATCGTGCTGCGGCGGTCGTCGTCGGTGGTCGAATTGGGAGCGCTCATGGTGAACCGCCCGCGCGCGCCTTGGTGGTGATTTCCAGCGTGATCGCCGAGCTCTCATTGCCGTCCATCATGGCGCGTATCATCTGCGGACCAGGCTCGGCACCCAAACTCCAGCGCACTTCCATCTCCCCGTCGGCGCCGGTCACGGCCGACCAGGTGGAAAGCCGACCTCCACCGGAGGCAATGGAGAGATTGACCGTGACCCTGGGGGCCGGATCGCCGGATCCCGTCGTTGTCAGTAGCCGCACCGTGACCGTGTCACCGGTCGTGGCGACGGTGTCCACCGGACTGAGGAACAAGAGGTCCGTTGCCAGTGCACTGGCGACAGCGGACTGATCCAGCGAGCCGATGCTGTCGGTTACAGCAGGAGCAGGCGTGGGACTGTCGCTCGCGCCGCGCCAGCGTAGCAGCAGCACTACGGCGACGACAATGACGATAATTATGATCAGCAGTTCAAGGACTGTGAGTCCTCGGCGGCGTGATGTCATGCTGAAGGGGAAAGGATCACTCGCGGATGCGCAGAAAGCCGTAAGGATGCTGCGCGGGATATAATGGTCCTGATGCAAGCGGGACGCCAGGCTATGCTGTATTCTGGAATACCGAGTAAGTCCAGTCGCTGAAACAACTTGCGCGGTCTCATCGGCCTGTGCCGGGCGACCAGGGACGGTGGCCGGGAGGGAGAGCGTTGCACCTGCGCCACGCTCCAACGCCTCGCTAGCGAGGGTTCTCCTCTTCCGCCAGTGGGGAGCTGTCGGGTGTGGAACCGGAGGTCGGCTGGCTGGCTTCGTCTGGCGAAGATGTCGCGGCTGCTTCGGCCGGAATGGCGGGGCCGAACGCCGACGTGAGCAGCTCGCGCTGTGCCTCGCCGATGCGATCCGCAACGACCAGCGCGAGAGCGGCGGCCAGGGCGGGTTCGGCGAGACGCTCCACTTCCTGGCTATCGCTGCTGTCGAGGGCTGCAGAGTCAGCGGCGCGCTTGGCCATCTGCAGGATCGGACCGATTAGCGCGTCGCGCGCCTCTTCCCGCGCCGAGCGCTGTATTGCACCGCCCAGTCCGCGGTCCGCCTGACGTCCGGCGGGTGTGGCGGCGATGGCTTCGTAGCGACGCGCCGCCGCCAGCCAGACCAATGCTGGCTGGGCGGCGAGCTTCTGGAGGAAGGCGCGGACAAGCGGTGTCTGCGGGCCGTAAGGTTGAGCTGTCTGGGACCCCTTCATGACGGCGTAGTCGGGAGTGAGACGTGCCGCAAAGACACGCGGCAAAATGCAGCGCCCTGTGGGGCGCACTGTACCGGAAACTAACTGGCGCTTCCGAATGTCGAGCGATCGCTGGACAGCGCGCAGCATGTCATTCTGCCGCGATCCACGTCACCCAAGATGAGCGATCATCGCCGCGTCAGGCATCTTTGAAGTAGGTGGGGCTTGAAACAGTTGACGTTCCGGTGTCTATTGTTCGCGCCTGCCGGTGCGGATCCTGCGTTGCGTCAGGGCTCTGACCACATGCTCATCCGCGCAAGCACCCATCGTTCGCGGCCAGCGCTATCTACTCTTTGCGACCGGGCTGGCATCGGGGATGCATGGGTAGGGCGCGACGCCGTAGGCACGGGCGGCAGCGAGAGGCGCTGCCTGTGGGATCCGCTTCAGCATCCACGCCTGTTCGACCCACGTAAGAGGAATACCATATGTCGATGAAACGTCTTGCCGCGGGTGGCATCACCGCACTCCTGATCGCCACCCCGGCCGCTGCCCAGCAGCCCAGAGCCGGCTCTGTCGAGATCGGAGCATTCGGTAGCTACACCAGTTTCGATTCCAGATTCCGCCTCGATGATGCTATCGGATTTGGCGGCCGTCTGGGTGTCTTCCTCTCGCCTCGCTGGGCCATCGAAGGCGATGCCGGCTATGGAAAGATCAAGCATAACGACGAGCCGTTCGTATCCGGCGCCGCTCCGCGGCCCTGTCCGACCGCAGGCGTCTGCGGCGAAGATTGGAATTTCACGCCGCTCTATCTCCGGCTCGCCTACAACGTTCCTGTCGGCAAGCGCAGCCAGATGATTCTGGGCGCGCATGTGGTCCGTCTCGATTATGACTTCACTCATGAGACTGGCTACGGCGGGCTTCTCGGTGCGCGCATCGGCCTGAGCCCGAGCGTCGCGATTCGCCTGGACGCGATCGGCGACTGGAACCAGACGGGCACCGCAACGCCGGACGACGACGACACCGATATCACGATCACCGGTCGTGCTGGCTTGAGCCTGATGCTCCGGACCAAGCGTCCGACTCCGCCGCCGCCGCCACCGCCAGTGATAGTCGAGCAGCCGACCCCGCCTGCTCCGACTCCGCCGCCGCCGCCGCCGCCACCAGCGCCGACGGTTGATACGGCTGGTATCGCGATGCAGGTCACGAACGCCATGACCGAGAGGATCCTCTTCGACTTCGATCGCTCGGATCTGCGCACCGATGCACGCTCCACGCTTGACCGGAAGGTTGCTTTCTTCCAGGCCAACCCGAGCATGCGGATCCGCGTCAGCGGACATGCTGACGAGCGTGGTTCCGACGAATACAACCTGGCCCTCGGTCAGCGCCGCGCATCTTCGGCCAAGGCTTACCTCGTACAGCAGGGTATCGATGCCGGCAGGATCGACATCGTGAGCTACGGCGAGGAGCGCCCCGTGTGCACGGAGAGCAACGAGAGCTGCTGGCAGCAGAACCGTCGCGATGAGTTCGAGATCATCGCCGGCGGACCGCTCTACCGCCTGCCGTAAGCACGGCACGCCTGAGCAGACGAAGCCCCCCGCGGTCAGCGACCGCGGGGGGCTTCGTTTTGCTGTGCGTATCAGTCTCAGGACGGAGCTAGCCGCATCCCGTTCAACCGCCCAATGCGCTCTCCGACTCCTCCTCGATTCCCACTACCGCAGTTCGTGGAAGCCTGACTCTCGCTACCACCCCTGCCTCGTTAGGCCGGTTCTCGATCGCCAACGAACCGCCATGAGCCTCCGCTATCTGGCGGCTGAGGACCAGGCCGATGCCGCTCCCCTGCGGCTTGGTGGTGAAGAATGGGACGAAGAGGTTGGTCGTTCCGCTCAGTCCCGGTCCCTCGTCCTCCACCTCGACCACGAGCGCGGTATCGTTGGCGGTCCAGCTTACCATCACCGCCCCGCCCGTCTCCAGCGATGCGTCCACAGCATTGCGGATAAGGTTGATCAGCAACTGGTCCAGCTGCGCGGAGTCGGCGCCGATGGTAGCCGGGGGACCGGGGATCACCTGGACGCTAAGGCGAGTCTCGAGCGACGCGATGCGACGCACCCACGCTCCCACGTCCATCGGCTCCTTCTCCGGTGCCGGCAGCCGCGCCAGCCGGGCGTACGAAGCCATGAAGCGGGCGAGCGACTCGGCACGTCCGCCGATCACGGACAGCCCGCTCGCCAGATCTTCCTCGGCGTCGGCAGGACGCGGATCCCGGGCGAGCAGCGATTGCAGCGTTGCGGCGATCGATTTGATAGGCGCTAGCGAGTTGTTGATCTCATGACTGAGCACCCGCACCAGACGCTGCCAGGCCAGCAGTTCCTCCTCCCGCAGCGCGCGCGTGACATCGGAGAGCACCAGCAGGGTGTGACGTCGTCCCTCCTGCCGGAACACACGTCGCCTGATCTCCCAGCGTCCCCAGCCGCCAGGAAAGCGGGCTGCCTCCACCCGTGGCGCCTCGCCGCCCAGAACGCCGTCCAGCCCAGCCTCCGTCGCTGTCAGCCCTAGTAGTCGCTCGGACGTGAGTCCCAGTAATCGTTCGCCTGCCGCATTCACCAGCCGCAGTCGATTCTCGTCGTCGACTGCGAACACCGAGACGTCGATTTCGGCCATGGCGGTGCTGAGCAGCGCGGTAGCCTCGAGCGCGCCGAGGCGCTCGGTGCGCAGGGTGTCGGCAAGCAGATTGACTTCGAGTAGAGCCAGGCCCAACGGGTGATCAGCGCCGGCGGCGCGGCCGCGCTGCGAAAAATCGCCCTCGCGCATTGCCGCCAGCATGTTCGCCAGCGTCTGGAGCGGTCGTACGACACGATCGTGCAGCGCCAGGACAATGAGCAGCCAGGCGAGCACGATCACGATGATCAGCGTCCAGCTTAGACGCGCGCCATGATCGCTCGTGATAAGTAGCGCGACGGCAACGATTACCGCCGGTGCAGCGGCCGCGGCAGCCAACGCCGTCACCACATAGTCGTGTCGGCGCCACCAGCGCCGGCGCGGTCCGCGTAGCTTAGCGCGCGTCCGCTGACGCGTACCTCGCCGCTCGCTCAGAGGTCGTGCGCCTCGAGCCGTCGGTAGAGGGCGCTACGGCTGAGGCCGAGCGCCTTCGCGGCGTGGCTGACGTTGCCCTCAAACCGTTCCAGCGCCTTCTGGATCACCAACCGCTCCACGTCCGACAGCGTCATCTCTTCCATACGAGCGCTGGCGGTCGCGGGCACGCGAAGTCCCAGGTCGCTCACCCGCACGATGTCGCCCTGGGCGAGAAGGACGGCGCGCTCCACGGCATGATCCAACTCGCGGATGTTGCCGGGCCAGCCATGATCCAGCAATGCTTGTGTGGCCGGTGTATCGAAGCCGGAAAGAGGCTTGCGATAGCGAGCGGCGTGACGCTGCAGGAAGTGGGTGGCCAGTGGCGCGATGTCCTCCCGACGTTCACGAAGTGGTGGCAGGTGGATCTCGATGGTGTTCAGGCGGAAGAGCAGATCCTCTCGAAAACGCCCCGCCTCGACCTCGGCGTCGAGGTCGGCGTTGGTGGCAGCGAGCACTCGTGCATCCACGCGTCGAGTGCGCGACGATCCGACGCGCTCCAACTCTCCCGTCTGCAGCACGCGCAGCAACTTGGACTGCTGCGGCAACGGCACGTTGGCGATCTCGTCGAGAAAGATCGTACCGCCATCGGCTAGCTCGAAACGGCCGATACGATCGGCCTTCGCGTCAGTGAAGGCTCCCTTAACGTGGCCGAACAACTCGCTCTCGAAAACGCCCTCCGAGAGACCGCCCATGTTCACGGTGATGAATGGACGCTGCGAGCGCGACGACGCGGCGTGCAGCCAGAGCGCGACGAGTTCCTTACCGGTGCCGTGTTCGCCAGTGATCAGTACGTTGGCGTCCGACGGCGCGACCCGCCTCATGAGTTCCAGCACCGGCCCCATACGCGGGCTCTCGGCGATTATCTCCGGCAGTCCGGCGGCGCGTGCGCCACGCAGGGTAGCGTTCTCGCTCTCCAGGCGCTGGCTGCGCCTTAGCGCCCGCCCCATCTCAATCTGGTTGCGCAGAGTCGCCAGCAGTCGGTGGTTGTCCCACGGCTTCTCGACGTAGTCGTAGGCTCCGCGGCGCATCGCCTCCACCGCACCGTCAATGCTGCCCCAGGCCGTCATCACCACCACCGGCAGCGTCCAGTCCAGCGCCTGCAACTGCTGGAGCAGATCGAAGCCCTCCTGACCGGAGGTCGTATCCCGGGTGTAGTTGAGGTCCATGATGACGGCGTCTAACTCCTGCTGCTCCACCGTTGTCAGCACCCCGCTGGGCGAGCGCGCCACCTCCACGCGATAGCCCTCTCCCTTGAGCAGGAGACGAAGAGCCTCGATCACGTCGCCCTGGTCGTCGGCTATCAGCACTGTGCTGGGTGAATCCTGGCGCCTGCTATGCGGCTCGTCGTTCTGACTGACGGAAGTGGAAGGCATCGGTCTACGCGAAATAGAGAGTAGCGCTAATTGGACAGATCGGAGTGGCGCTCAGGCCACGGCGCGATCGCCCACCATCCAGCCATCCTTCAACTCTATGATCCGTTTACCGTAGCCCGCGTTCTCCTCCGAGTGGGTGACCTGGACGATGGTCGCACCCTCGGAGTTCAGCTTGCGGAACAGTTCCATGATCTCCCGCGCCTGCGACGAGTGCAGGTTACCCGTCGGCTCGTCGGCCAGGATTAGGTTGGGGCTGGCGATCATCGCTCGCGCCACGCCCACCAACTGCTGCTGACCTCCGCTCAGTTGGCGCGGGAAGAGGTCCTTCTTGCCCACCATCTGGAAGCGGTCCAGCGCATCGGCCACGATCGCCGAGCGTTCACTCTTCCGGTAGTCGCGGTAGGAGAGCGGTACGTCCAGGTTCTCGGCAACGGTCAGGTCATCCAGCAGGTGATACTGCTGGAAGACAAAGCCGATGTGTCGCTTGTTGAGGGCGATCCGATCCTTGTGCGCCAGTCGATGCACGGGCTGTCCCAGAAAGTGATAATCGCCGCGCCATTCGGCGTCGAGCATGCCGAGAATGGAGAGCAGGGTAGACTTGCCGGCGCCCGACGGTCCCATGATCGTTACGAACTCGCCCGGCTGGATATCCAGCGTAACGCGGCGAAGAACGTAGGAATCGCCTGCGGGCAGACGATAGCTACGCTCCAGGTCGTGGAGGGAGATGAGCGGACCGGCAGGCATTTCATCGGCTACGCCGGATGGCTGCTCAGCGGGGCGGACGGGATGTGAGAACCAGCTCATGCGGGCTCCGGTGAACAGGGCTGTGGGGACCCGGATGACCGGGAGTCCGGATGACGCGCCGTCGTCTGACGGCGCGTCGCGAAGCGTCCGAGTGGAAGATATGAGCCCGCAGCAGTTGGTGCGAAGCGCCGTGATCTGGCGACAAGCGCTCTCAGGAGGGCTACGTCGGCGATGCTAACGAAGGACGTAATGCGTAGCGCATCGCCGTCGTCAGACCTCGAAGCCGCTCTCGCGCAACTCCGTCTCGGCCGTTGCTGCCGCGGCGGTACGGTGATCCAGCTCCTCGACCACCCGACCGTCAAAGAGGTGGATGCTGCGATCGGCGAGCTTCTCGTAGCGTGGGTCGTGGGTGACCATGCAGATCGTCGCGCCGCCGCGGTGCAGCTCCTGGAGCAGCCCCATTACGGCCTCGCCGTTCACAGAGTCCAGATTTCCGGTCGGCTCGTCGGCGAGCAAGATGACCGGGTCGCCGGCCACTGCCCGTGCAACCGCCACGCGCTGCTGTTGACCGCCCGATAGCTGCGAGGGGTAGTGCTTCATGCGGTGCGCCATACCCACCCGCTCCAGGGCGTCGGTCACGCGCTTCCGCCGCTCGGTGGCGTCCATGCCGCGGTACGTGAGAGGTAGTTCGACGTTCTCGAAGACCGTGAGGTCGCCGATCAGGTTGAACGCCTGGAAGATGAATCCGATCTGCCGGTTGCGAACGCGCGCCCGATCGGCGGCGGACAGGCCGGAGACAGGTTGGCCGTCCAGCAGGTAGTTGCCGTCGGTTGGCGTGTCCAGCAGGCCGAGTATGGACAGGAGCGTCGTCTTCCCACAGCCCGACGGTCCGCCGATGGCCAGGTATTCACCCTCGTGAACCTCCAGGTGGATGTCGGCGAGGGCGTGGGTCTCCACCTCATCGGTGTAGAAGATCTTCCTGATGCCCTGGAGCTGGATGAGGGCGCGGCCGGTAACATCCGTGCTGGACTTGTAGGGGGCGCTGGCGGTCATGGCTGGCGGGGGTGAGGGGGGAAAGTCTTGTAAGTGACGTCGCGGGCGACGGCTGCTGAGGGCTATTTGAGGCGGACACGCACATTGTCCGAGGCAGACATGTCGGAGATGATCACCTTGTCACCGACCTGCAGCCCCTGCACCACCTCGATAGTGTTGACCGAAGCACGTCCGAGTTTGACCTGCACTAGCGAGGCGTGGCTCCCGTCGGGGTCGAGCTTGTAAAGACCCACGGTGCTCTCTGGTTGTCCGTAAGCCGGCCGACCGACGTACATGACATCGTCCAACCGCTCGATCTCGATCGTGCCGTCCACGCTAAGGTCGGCACGAGCGCCGGCCGGTAGCTCTCCTTCCAGCGCGACCTCAACGGTCACGGTGCCGTTCTGGACGATGGGGTCGATACGTATGACACTTCCGGGCACGATCCCGTTGCGGGTGTCGATCTTGGCTTTCTGCCCTATCGCAAGATCCTTGGCCTGAGTTTCAGGTACCCGCAGCACCGCCTTCAACTGGCCGGGTTGTGCCACCCTCGCCAGGCGCTGGCCGGGTGTCACCCACTGACCCAACTCCAGTGGAAGTTCCTGAAGCACTCCGCCCTCCCCGGCTTGCACCTGCATCGATGCCAGCCGGTCCTGGCTGAACACGACAATGGCGCGCATCTGGCTCACCTGCTGCTCCGCCTGCTTCACCTGCTCCTCCATCGACTTGTTCAGGATCTGGAGCTGGTCGCGCTCATAACCCAGGCGCTGTTCCAACGACTCAGACAGGTCGCGCGCGGAGGCGAGCTCGTTCGGCGCGGCGAGACCCTTCCGCACCGAGTCGAGAGCTAGCTGGGTGCGCAGGTCGCGTTTGGCCTGATTGTACTCGCCCTCCATCTGTCGGATGGAACTCTCTCGCTGCAGTTTCTGCTGGGAGAGGGTCGCGCGCAGGGTGATGAGCGCCGACTCAACGCTGCCAAGCTGGCGCTGCGCCTCCAGGAGTTCGCGCTGGATGTCCGGGTTAGTGAGGACGGCCAGCACGGTGTTCGCATCCACCGTCACACCCGGCCTGAGGGGGAGAGCCTCGACTCGGCCGGCAGTGAGCGCCGAGATGATGACCATGCGCTCGGGCACGAGCGTGCCCGGTGCGCGTACCTCGCGCACCATCGTGCCGCGGGCCACTGAATCGATGTAGATCGTCGCTCGGTCGACGCTAGGAGCGCGCGGCTCGAGCCGACTCAGGGCGAGAGTCATGAGGAGCAGTGCGGCGACTGCTCCACCGATAAGTAGGTAGCGTCCACGCTTCGAACGTGGTTCACGGGCAACGTCCACAGGACCTTCCAGGAGTGGTCGGAATCGAACCCTAAGTCAGCCACGAGGCTGCCAACTGCCGATTCATAAGGGAAGAGTCATGCCGTCCGGTCGTGCCGTGTAAAGCGTTGCGAAATAAGGATTTACGAGATTGTATGAGGCATGTCTGGAGTGCCCATGTGCCCGGTTATGGGATCAGGTGTCCCATAAACGAACAGTGCGGTAGCCCTTACGGGCCACCGCACTTGCCGACTGTGCATGAGCTGCGCGGCCGCCTATGCCGCCGCTAGTACTCGTCAGACGACGAGGAACGGAGTCAGTATCTCGATGACCTGCGCGTAGGTGAGGGGCTCGTCAAAGGCTTCGCTCGCTGCGTCCGCACCGCCAAGGCCGGTGGCGAAGTTGGTCACGTTGACTCCTCCCTGAGTGGTATTGGCCTCGCCAGCGTAGATTCGGGCGATAAGCGCCTGGCCGGCGGCCGGGAGGCCGCTTATGCCCGACTGTTCCTGCGTGATGGTGCCGCTCATGTTAACGGCCACTCCGGCCGCCGCCCTCATGCGCCTTAGTCGTGCGGCGTGCCGAGCCTCCACGGCGTGTATCTGAAGGGCCGCCTGAAGCACTGCGGGATCGCTCATGAGGTTGGCGGCCTGCCCCTTGTAAGCTCTCACTCCGGTGTCCTCGAACGCCTGGGCGCCGGCCAGCAGGGCTCCCTTGTCGGACGTGGCCACAGCTAGCGGCCCGGTGCCGCTGCCCTGTCCGGCGGTGAAGTCGAATTCAGCGCCGGTGAAGGTAGCCGGTTTTCCGCCCATCGCTGAGATCTGACCCTTGAGAAAGGCGACGTGGGCCACCTCATGCTTGCGGATCTGGTCCAGCGTGGCCTTCTCAATATCGGTGAGCTTGGCTCTCACCGGCGCAAAGGCGGCATTTTGTGCCGCCAGGCCGCTCTGGCCCAGCACTGCCTTGTAGAACTCGGCCTCCAGGTTCTCCAGTACGTAGGCGAACTCCAGCACGCCCCGAACGTTTGTGGGCGCCTGAGCCTGTGAGACGCGCGAGAGTGCGGCGAGCGCTATCGGGATGGAGCCAAAGGCCAGGGCCGCTGCAAGGCCGCTGCTTGCAGTAGCGCCGTGTCGCAGAGCATCCCGCCGGTTCACCGACTGTGTTTGCGTTTGGCTATCCATGGTGTCGAGCATTGATGTTGTCATTGTGGGTTCTCCGCGCGGGTTCAGGACGGCTGCTTGCCGATGGAGACAGGAGTGGTGATGAATGGCCCTGCGTTGGCCAGCACGGCGTTGGGCTCGAATGCCCGATCCAGGCCGTTGGCGTCCACCACGTCGTCTCCGGCGAATGCCCGGCCGGTGCTATCCAGGATGTCGCGGATGGCTGCCGCGTGGCGAGCCTCCACCGAGACGATCTTGCCAGCAAGTAGGAGATAGCCAGCATCTTTCAGGTACTTGCCCGCACCATTGTAGGCGGCCACGCCCAGGTCTTCGAAGGTGCGCGCCGTTCCCAACACGCTCTCACGGCTGGCCAGCGCGTTGCCGAAGTCCACTTCCAGGGCCGGAATGGCACTGCTCCCCAAGGCAGCTTTGAGGAAGTCGCGGTGGATGACCTCATGATTCCGAATCTGGGTAAGCACGTCGCGCTCGGCCGCCACAGAGATCCCACTGGTCGTGAATCCGGCCACCACCTGGGTGTAGAAGGCCGCCTCCAACTGCTCCAGAGCGTAGGCGTAGTTGAGGATGCCCACGTCGGTATCGAGATCCAGTACCACCCCGCCACCGCCGTTCGGCTCGGTCACCTTGTCGTGGCAAGCCGAGAAGATGCCGGGCATTAGCACGACTGCACCGCCCACTCCCATGAGTCTGAGGAAGTTCCGGCGCGTGCCGGCCTCCATCAGTTGACGCGGCTCGCTGAGAACCGCCGTCTGCGTTCGATTGAGCATCCGCACTCCCGTTCCGCTAGTCCGTCTGCTACGGCGCCGGTGCTAGCCCCGGCGCCGGTCCCGCGCCCCCTCCGGAGCCCGTGGCCATCGGGCGATCGTGACCGCCCCGTTCAGTTTTACCGCCGCTCCGACTGCTTGAGGTTCGAGATTCAGCACTCAGCGCCTTACATCTGAACTGACCCAAATGCATCAGAGGGAGATTAAAGGCTGTCTGCTGCACGTTACGTGTGGCAGATGGCGTGCCAAAGAAAGGTCGGAACCTCGACGTGCGAAGGTCGACAGGCTAGGATTCCAGGCATGTACCAGCTTCCCATCTCATGAGCCCGAACCGGGAGGAACTCACCGAACTGCTTCGCCGGCGGCTTCTGGCGGGGCTGCGGGTTGGCACGCTCATGCATGGCTCGAGACTGGCCAGTACCCGCTCCGTGGCCGCCGAACTGGGGGTGGACCCACGTCTGGCTATGGCTGCCTACAGGGAGCTGGCGCGCGACGGAATGGTGGAACTGAGGCCGCGTTCCGGGATCTACGTCGCCATTCGAACGAGTATTGACGGCGCGCCCGTGCCGTCGCAGGAGTGGCTGGTGGACCTGCTCGGGATGGCTATCGAGCGCGACATTGCCGCTGCTGACCTCGCTCGCTGGCTGCAGGTGGCGCTCGAAACACTCCGCCTGCGCGCCGTCGTCATCGCCGCCACAGCGGACCAGACAGTGGGGATCTGCGCCGAACTCCGCGGGAACTACGGACTGGAGGTCGACGGCATCGTGCTGCCTCCGGCCTGCGTTGCCGGTGATGCTCGAGATGGGGGCACAGCGCCGACAGGAACACCCACCACGGCCAATCCCGACCCTCGAGAGGCGACCAGACTCCAGCGCCTCCCGGGCGACGGAGAGAGGCTGCCGCCGTCGCTAGCGCGGGCCGATCTGGTGGTCAGCACGCCGGCGTCCGAGTCTCTCGCTCGTCCACTGGCCACGCGACTGGGTGTTCCCCTGATCCTTGCCGACGTCCGTCCCGACCTGCTCGGTGTGCAATGGCGTCAGCTCCTACTGCAGCCTGTATTCGTGATCGTCGCCGACGAACTGTTCGGCCGGATGGTGCGGGGCTTCGTGAGCGGCGCGCCCGGCGGCGACCGACTCACCGTGCTGGTTGCGGGCCGGGACGACACCTCGTGCATTGCGGACGACGCCCCGGTCTACGTCACGCGTGCGGCGCAGCAGCTAATGGGCGACATTGCACTCCCTGGTAGGCGGGTCCCCCCAGCCCGCGTATTCACCGCTGAAGCATCGCAGGCGATACTGCACTGGATGGTGGCGGCCAACCTGGCTGCCGACGACGCGCAACGGGCGTCAGTGGCGGCAATCTCGCGGCCGCCGTCGGAGCGCCCGAGTGGACCTCGACCGGATTAGCTGAAAGTGGAGACTCGATGAAGGTGCGCCCCGATTACCTCGTTCCCCGTGCGCTCTGCCTCATGGCCGTGGCAGCCTGGATTTCGGGGTGCGCTCCGGCTGTCCGCGAGCAGGGTGCTGGACGGCCTTCACCGGTGGCCGCCGCGGATGCGGCGCGGGCCGACAGCCTGCGCCTGGATAGCCTGCGGGCAGAGCGTTACAGGCTCGCTCTTGCCGACAGCCTGCGGGCGGCCGACAGTCTGCGGGCGGAGAAGCTGAATGCGCTCGCCGAGGCCCGTCGCGACAGCGTCCGTGCTGCCGAGCAGCGACGTGCGCGGGCGGCGCTAGATAGCGTTTCCGTCGCTCCACCCCTGGCCCCGCGGGTGCCCACCTCGCCGGCAGAGAACGCCCGGCTGGCTGGCGATCTGCGTGTCTGCGGCGGTGGCGACGTCACGTTGGGTACCAACATGGATACCACGTGGGCGATCACGGCCAGCCGGCGTACCGGGTCTGTGGTGCCCGCGCTACCCCCTCCGGGTGCCCTTCTGGCTCCCCTCCGCGCCGTTTTCGGAGACGCCGATCTGGCGCTGGTAAATGTTGAGGGCGCCATCGGCGAAGGACCGGTCGCACCCAAGTGCCGCCCCGGCTCCACGGCCTGCTTTGCCATGCGCCAGCCGATAGCGGCCGCCGACGCCCTCCGTTCACTCCTGCCGACGGGCGTCGTGATCGGCAACGTGGCCAACAACCATGCGGGCGATGCCGGCGTGGCCGGCTTTGACATTACGCTTGCCCATCTGAGGCGGGCCGGCGTGGTCGTAACTGGAGTGGATACTCTGGCCACACCGGTCACCGTTGGCGGCGACACGATTGGCGTGCTCGGTTTCGCCGTCTCGCCGCGTCGCCCGGATTCCCGCGACCTGGCTGCCGTTCGGCGACATGTTCGGCGCGCGAAAGACCGTTATGGCCGCGTAATTGTGACCGTGCACATGGGAGCTGAGGGGGCCGCGGCTCAGCGTACCCGCCCCGAGGCCGAGAGCTACTACAATGAGAATCGCGGTAATCCCGTTGCCTTCGCCGATGCGGCGGTCGGCGCAGGGGCGTCCCTGGTCATAGGCCACGGGCCGCACGTCCTGCGGGCGATGGAATGGCGCGACAGCTCGCTGGTGGCCTATTCGCTGGGCAACCTCGTCACCTATGGGCCGTTCGTGAATCGCGAACCGCTCAATCGGAGCGCCGTGCTCTGTGCCACTCTCACCGCGCAGGGCACGGTGGTCGACGCCGAACTGCGTCCGACGGTCCAGCGCATGGCCGGTGAGGTCGGTGTGGATCGCTCGCGTCGAGCTCTCGTTCTCATCGACTCGCTGAGCCGTCTGGATTTCCCACGCACCGGAGCCCGCATCTCGCCAGATGGGCGCGTCGGGAGAGTCCCCGAAGTGGAGCGCCGTCGCCCTCCCCGCTGAGCGCGGCTCGCCCAACCTGAAATCAAGAAGGGGAGAGCGATCCGCTCTCCCCTTTTTCACATTATGACCTCACCGCACGAGCCGGTGGGAGAATCAGCTACCGCCAGCGAGCTTCGTGCTTCCGGAGTCTGCATCGCCGATGAGCCGGCGGACACCGGTCCATGGCTTCATACCCGGGAAGCGGCGGCGATCGAGATCCGCCACGATGACCTTGCCCGCGGTCGTGCTGGCGTGGATGTACTTGCCCTCGCCGATATAGATGCCGATGTGCGATGGCCGCTTGGACGGGCCAAAGGTGAGCAGGTCGCCCGGTCGGAGCAGCTTACGCTCGGTGGCCACCGCCTTCCCCACCTTGGCCTGCTGGGCCGCTGTACGCGGGACGTCCAGCTGCAGTGCCTGGGCCACGTAGCGAATGAGCCCGCTGCAATCGAAGCCGCGGCTCGGATTGGTACCGCCAAAAACGTAGCGAGTACCGAGTTGCGACTTCGCCATCGATACGATGGAGTCGCGGAGCGCGGACGCCGAGGCGCTGAAGCCAGCCAGCGGCGCGGTGTTCAGGGCCGTGGTGGAAACGCCGTCAAGCGGGTTATCCGATTTTGCCAACGGCTGCGCGCCGAGCTTGGCTGAGGGAGCAAGCAGCGCGCAGGAGAGAAGGCCGGACAGCACCAGCCGGTTCAACGGCGGCACCAGACGTATGAAGACATTTGATCAATCTCGGGACTGGGTCGTCGAATAGACGACCGACCGGGGAGAATCGTAATGCGGGAGACCCCGGAGCGACACCCTTCGGCCATTCTTCGCCTCAGGCGGGCACGGCCGTGACAGCGTTCAGCGAATGCCCAGAACCTTGTGGGTCTGGACGCTAAGTCGCCAGCGAGGATGCGCGAGGCAGTAGGCGACCGCGAGCTCCATGTTCTCCGCCTGTCGCGGGCCGTCCATGGGCTGCAGAAAACGATGCTGGAAGTCCAGCCCATCGAATTGCGCCGGGTCGCCCCCCTCTTGCGGGTAAACCAGTTTAAGTTCGTCGCCGCGCTCCAGGACCAGGGGTGCGCCGATCTTGGGACTGACGCAGATCCAGTCCAACCCCGGCGGCGGCTGACGTGTGCCATTGGTTTCCACCGCCACCTCCAGACCACGGTGGTGGAGGGCATCTACCGCTGCCGCGTCCAGTTGCAGCAACGGCTCTCCGCCGGTGCAGACAACCAGCGGTCGTCCACCGCCGTCAGTCGGCCAACGTGAGGCTACAGCGTCGGCCAGTTCGCTGGCCGAAGCAAAGCGACCTCCGTCAGGTCCGATACCCACGAAATCGGTATCGCAGAAGTTGCATATCGCGGTCGCTCGATCGGCCTCGCGTCCAGTCCACAGGTTGCAGCCGGAGAAGCGGCAGAAGACGGCCGCCCTGCCCGCGTTTGCACCCTCTCCCTGAAGCGTGTAAAAGATTTCCTTTACCGTGTAAGCCATCAGCTTCCGGAGGGCAGGCTGGAGGGCGTCCCGACTGATCGCTCCGCGTCACCCCCAACGTAGCTTGCCGGGTCGGCAACGCCGGCCTCAGCAAAGCCACGCAGCCGGAGCGTGCAGGCGTCGCAGTGGCCGCAGGCTGCACCCGATGGTGACGGAGCGTAGCAGCTAGACGTGAGGGCGTAGTCCACGCCCAGGTCCAGCCCCATGCGAACGATCTCCGCCTTGCTGAGCGCCATGAGGGGAGCCCGGATTCGCAGTGCCATCGCCTGGAAGGCCTCGATGAACTGCGGTCGACAGTCGGGATAACCGCTGTAGTCCACCGAGTTCACGCCGATAAAGATGTCCGATGCGTTCACCACCTCCGCGTACGCCAGTGCGTGGGCCAGGAAGATCGTGTTGCGTGCTGGTACGTAGGTCACCGGTACTCCCTCAGACATGTCCGCGGCGTCCCGATCCATCGGCACATCAAGACTCTCATCGGTCAGGGCCGAGCCGCCAAAGAGGCCCAGGTCGATGTGCGACACCCGATGTTCCACTGCACCGTAACGTTCGGCGACGCGGCGGGCCGCGGCCAGTTCGTTGGCGTGGCGCTGGCCGTAAGCGAAGGAGAGCGCGTGCACGTCGAACCCTTCGCGGACGGCGTGGGCCAGGAGCGTGGTGGAGTCCAGGCCACCGCTGAGAAGGAGGACTGCCGGAGGTCTGCGTTTGCTCACGAGTGGGCGATGGAATTGCGGGAACGCGGTTACTGGTCGCGGCGGCCAGCATGGCGTGCGGCGCGGCTATCACCTGAAGATAGGCGATTCCTCGCTCCAACTGCTGTACCCTGCACAAGAGCGAGCAACGTGATGCATGCGCTGGGTAGTGACCCGGATCACCAAACTGTGGCCGGATGGTGGCAGCGGTGGGACCACCTGCCGGGTAGATTGGTACAGTATCCGTTCTGTTGTCGCAGCCTCATTCTTCATGCCTGCCGACATGCTTCGATCGCGCTCATTACTCATCCTGCTGCTGGCCACCACAGCTGCCGCCTGCGCTCGCACCCCGGTGTCCGGCGGACCTGGCGGCAGTCCGGGTGCCGTTGCTGCGCCGCAGTCCGTGCGCGGTCTGGTGGAACGGATGAAGGGCGATCATGACGGACGCTTCTACAGCACCCTCTCCTTCCGCCAGTCGAACGTCGCCATCAGCAGCGCTGGCGAGACTCGCAGCAGTTGGTTCGAGCGCCAGAGTGTGCCGCGGCGACTACGCATCGATTTCATTGAGCCCGACGCGGATGGCAGCGGAATACTCTTCCGGAACGACAGCGCTTACACTTTCCAGCGGAACCGTTTGGCGCAGAGCGTCCCGCAGCTTCACCCGCTACTGCTTCTGAGCGCGGATCTCTATGCATTGCCGGTGGACACGACGATGGACGCGCTGGCGTCACTGAAGATCGACACGACGCGGCTGCGTCGCGACAGGTGGACTGACCGCCCGGTCTGGGTGGTGGGCGCCATCTCCGGCGACTCCACTTCCAACCAGTTCTGGGTGGACGCCGAAACGTGGGTGCTGCTCCGGTTCGTGAACAATCAGACTGCCGGTACGCGCACCGTACGCACCGACCATCATTTCAGCTACCAGACCGTCGACAGCCTGCTGGTGCCGAAGGAGATCGTCTTCCTTCGGAACGGAGCTCCCTACTGGCGGGAGACGTACACCGACGTGAAGGTGAACCCTCCACTGGCCGATGCTATCTTCCTGCCGGCCCGGTGGCAGGCAAACGTGCCCAAGCCCTGAACACGCTTCACGCAGTCGTTGCGGTCGCGTAGTCCGTCGTCGTCTTTTTTTAGCCAGTCGAGCCTCACGCCCGCCTTCCAGATGATCCGACCTCGCGATCTTGGTAGCATCGCCCTGCTGGCCGTGCTGTCGGCCTGTGCCGCCAGTCACCCCACTGACGACACGACGACGACGCCACCGCCGCCGCCACCGCCGGTGGTCGGCTCGTCCACTATACTGCCGCTCAAGTTCGCGCCGCGGCCGACGGAAACGGCGATAACGGCGGTCGATCTGATGACGCGGATCTACATCTTTGCCGACGACTCGATGCAGGGCCGCGGCACCGGAACTGAGGGTTACGACCGCGGCGCCCGCTATATCGCCGATGAGCTACGCCGCTTGGGTCTTCAGCCGGCCGGCGACAATGGCAGCTACTTCCAGCGCGTGAACCTCGGCGGCGGCGCGGCCAGTGGCCAACGGCCCATCTACAACGTGGTGGCGCTGGTGCGCGGCGCCGATTCCGAGCTCGCCGGCCAGTACGTGGCCGTCGGTGCGCACGCCGACCATCTGGGCATGAACAACCGTCCGGCGGAGCACGACTCGCTGAAGGTGGTCCGCGACAAGCTCTGGAGCATGAGCGGCCGTAGCAACACGCCGACGCCCCTCTCGGCCAGTCAACGCGCCTCCATCCAGGTGAACGTGGACAGCCTGCGCCGGCTGCGAGCGCCGCGGCTGGACTCCATCTCCAACGGCGCCGATGACGACGGCTCCGGTTCGATGGCGCTGCTGGAGATCGCTGAGTCCATGATGACCGGCGGACGGAAGCCGGGACGTTCCGTGCTCTTCGTCTGGCATGTCGCCGAGGAACTGGGGCTGCTGGGATCGGCCTACTTTGGCGAGAATCCCACCGTACCGCGCGATTCCATAGTTGCCCAGATCAACATCGACATGATCGGACGCGGCTCGTCAGCGGATCTGGTGGTCGGCGGCCCGGATTATCTGGGAGTGGTCGGTTCTCGACGTCTGTCGACTCAGCTTGGCGACATGGTGGAATCGGTGAACGCATCTACTGCCGGAGCGATCACTACAGCTATGCGCGGTGGGGGATTCCCGTGGCCTTCTTCTTTACCGGACTACACGCCGACTACCACCAGGTGACGGACGAGCCGCAGTACCTGGACTATCCTCACTACGCGCGCATCACCAACTACCTGAACGATCTCCTGTTGACGATCTCCGACCGCGCCGCGCGCCCCCTCGTCGACAAGCCTGTACCGTCGCCGTGGGCCAGATGCGTCCAGTAGGATTTTAGCCGCCGCTACTCGGCCACGTCCTCGAAGCGCAACCAGTTCTGGTAGAAGTAAAGGTCCACCCAGCCGGTGGGTCCGTGACGGTTCTTGAGCACATGTAACTCGGCGGCGCCCTCGATGCCGCGGTCGGCCTGATACATCTCCTCGCGGAAAAGGGCGAGGACAACGTCGGCGAGTTGTGCCGGCGTGCCCAACGCCCCTAGATCGGTCAGGACAGGCCGCGGGTCGGGGCGGTTGCGAGTGGCGAAGGAGAGAGGAACGGTGAGTATGATGGCGATGTCCAGTTCCACCGCCAGCCGCTTCACCGCTGCGACAGCCGCTGCCAGTTCCTCGTCCCGCGCACGAGTGCCCATGACTAGCGCGGCCAGCCCGTCCACGACCGCCAGTTCGAGATCGAGGACGCGACGAAGGGTGTCGGCCAGTTCGTCCGTGCTACCGCTGACGATTCGTTCCAGGGTAGGGGCCCCCTCGCGAAGGGCGAATGCCGCCGCTCCCACGGCGGCACGCGACTCGTCGTCCAGGGTGCCGCGGCGAAGGTCGTCTAGTGGTAGCCGGGCCTGCATGGCCACCAGTCGTTCAAGCAGGCGATCGGGAGTGGTCTCTCCGCTCACGAAGAGGGCGGTGCGGCCGGCGACGGACGCGCGGAGCGCCATGGCTAGAGCCAGCGCCGACTTTCCGACCGAGATATCGCCCGTGAGTACAATCAGGTCGCCGCGCCGCAGCCCGCCGCCCAGCAGCCTGTCGGCGCTGGGAAAGCCCGTCGGGATCTCCTGGGGCGGCGCGTTGAGGCTGCCGTCCGTACGCATGAGGAGGCGGTGAAGGACGAGATCGTCGGCTGGCATTCGGCGGGTTAATTGGACCGTGCGGCGGGAAGTCGTTCAGGCGGGCGGTTGAGGCGCTTCCGTCTCCGCGCTCCTACCGGCTTCGGACGACTGTTCGGCTTCAGACTTCGAACTCTTCGTAAGTGCGAGCGTCAACCGTTGGAGTTCGGCGTCAGAGGCCTCGTCCAGGGCGTCGGCGGCGTGGGCGCGAAGGTTATCGAGAGCGGCGGCGATGGTAAGCGGGCGGCCCTTGCCAGCGGCTTCGAAGAGTGTCACCAGGGCCGGCCGCGTCGTGGCTGGCAGGTTGATGGCGTCGAGCCAGGCCAGCGCCGCTCTCGCCCGCTCTTCGCGTTGCTCGTCGGGCAGCCGGTACGGTAGCATCGTGGCGACGGCGAGGCGGGCGCCGAGTAGGGTGGCAAGGACGGTCTCGCGGCTCTCACCCAACTGCGCCAAACCGGCCAGGCGGGCGAGGGCAGGGAAGGGAAATACGGGAGCGGCGAGGCCGAATGGGGGCGAGGCCGGCGCTGGCGCCGGTGGTCGGGTGGGAAGAGGCAAGGAGGGCACGCGGAGAATCTAGCGAGAACGGGTGACAGCGGCCGCCGCGGTGCCGCGCTTCCTATGGGAGTGCGTCCGGGCGTACATTACCGCACCATGGCGCTCCCGGTGAAGGCCATCCTATGGGTGGACGACGAGGCAGAGCGACTGGAGTCACACCGGTTGTTCCTGCGCGAGAAGGGCTACGAGGTTGAGTGGGCCCTGAATGCGGACGACGCCGTCGAGATGCTCCGGCGCCGCCCTTATGATCTGGTTCTGCTCGATGAGCAGATGCCAGGAAAGCGTGGGCTCGAGGCGTATCGTGAGATCCGCGCGATGGCTCCCACCCTGCCCGTCGTGATGGTCACGAAGAGCGAGGAGGATGCCACGTTGCGCGAGGCGATCGGCGCCGATGTGCGTGAGTATCTGGTAAAGCCAGTGAACCCGCGCCAGGTGCTCTCAGTCATCACGAAGTTGCTGGAAGGCCCGCAAATCCGTCAGCAGGCGATGGCCCGGCGCTTCTCAGCCCGCTTCCGTCAGATGCAGTTGGAGGATCGCTGGCCGGAAGACTGGCGCGGCTGGGTGGATCGGTTTGCCGAGCTCATGCGCTGGGACATCGACCTCGAAGAGGCTGGGGAGACCAGTCTCTACGAAGCCCTCCAGGGTCTCTACAGCGACATGCACCGCGAGTTCGCTGCCTTCATGGCGAAGGCCTACCCTCGCTGGCTGGTGGACCTCGAGGGGGACCGTCCTCCGCTCTCGGTGGACGTCGTTCAGGAGTTCGTTCTTCCCGTGCTTGATCGTCACGGCGCGGCGGTGCTGGTGGTCGTGGACTGCATGCGGCTGGACCAGTGGATGGTGCTGGAGCCGCTCCTGGCTCCCTTCTTCGAAGTGGAGACCACCCACTACTACGCGGTGCTGCCGACGGCCACGCCGTACTCCCGAAATTCCCTCTTCAGCGGGCTCTTCCCTGGCGAGATCGCCGCCCGCCTCCCGGACTGGTGGGGCGAACGGGACGAGAACGAGTCGCTGAACGCCCACGAACGCCAACTTCTCGATCATCACCTGCGCGAGCTTGGCCGGCGGGTTCCGGTGAGGTATCAGAAGATCTCCACCGCCGCCGAATCGGATGAGTTGGAGCGTCACATCCAGGGTTCGGTCGCGGCCGAAGGGGTGAGTGCCTTCGTCTTCAACTTCGTGGACCTGCTCACTCACGGGCGGAGCGAGTCCACGATCCTCTACGAGGTGGCGCGCGACGAGATTGCCCTGCGCAACCTCACCAGGCAGTGGTTCGAGCGCTCGGCGCTGTTCAGCGTGCTGCGTGAGGCGGCGCAGCGCCGCGTGCCGGTGATCATCACCACCGATCACGGCTCCATCCATTGCAACACGCCGGCGACCGTCTTCGCCAAGCGGGACGCCACGGCCAACCTTCGCTACAAGTTCGGCGAGGACCTGCGGGCCGAGAATCCGTCGCAGGCGCTGCTGTTCCGCGACGAGGATATGCTACGACTGCCGCACCACGGATCCAACGCCAACACCCTCCTCGCCGTCGGTGACACCTTCTTTGTCTATCCCACCAAGCTGCGCGAGTACCAGAGTCGCTATCGTGGCTCCTTCCTGCACGGTGGTGTGACGCCGGAGGAAGTGATACTCCCGCTGGCCCTGCTCACGCCGCGCGCCTGACAGACCGAGTGCCTCAAACCAGCATGCTGCCCACGGCGGCACCATACAGGCGTCTGCTCCCCTTCCTGCGTCCACACGTCGGACGGCTCGTGGGCGCCGTCGTCAGCAACGTCATCGCGGCCGTCCTGGACGTCTTCTCGCTGACGCTGCTGATCCCGTTTCTGAACGCGCTATTCGAACTGCAGCCGCTGCCCGACCGGCCCGGCATGCTGTACGACATACTGCGCGGCACAGTGGGATTGTTCCTTATCGACGGCGACCCCATGGGGTCGCTGAGGAACATCATCTTTGTCATCCTCGGCGCTGTCTTCCTGAAGAGCATTTTCGTCTTCCTGGCGGGGCAGACGGGAGCGAAGCTCCAGGAGTATGTGACGCGCGACCTGCGCGATGCCGTCTATGTACATCTGACGCGGCTGCCGCTCGGCTTCTTCACGCGCTTCAAGGCCGGTCAGATCCTCCAGCGTGTCCTGACCGACACGGCGCAGACGAAGCAGGTCATCACCGAGGTCATAACCCGCGCCTTGCAGAGCGGGGCGACGGTGATCGTCACGATCTACGCGTTGTTCGCGATTTCCTGGCAGCTCAGCCTACTTGCCCTCGTCGCCGCGCCGCTGTTGACCGGCGCTTTGCAGCCACTGCTCAGGAGACTGCGTAGCGGCCATCGTCGCCTCGGTAATCAGCATGGAGAGATGACGAGCGTAGTTCAGGAAGCGGTAAGTGGAATCAGGCTGGTGAAGTCGTTCGGAGCCGAGGGCTTCGAGGAGCGCCGCTTCGTCGATGCCAGTGGCGACTATGCCCGCGGCACATCGCGTATGGCGCGTCTGGCAGTGCTCTCCCAGCCGATCACCGAGACCATCGGCACCGCCATCGCCGTCGCCATCCTCTGGTTCGGCGCCCGTGAGGTGCTCGTGGATGGTTCTCTCTCCGGCGCCGACCTGATCACCTTCCTCATCCTCGTGATGCGGATGCTGCAGCCAATGAAGCAGCTCTCCCAACTGCCCACGACAGCTCAGGCATCGCTCGCCGCAGCGGAACGTCTGTTCGAGATCCTGGATCACCCGACAGAAACGGCGACTGATCGCGGCACGCTGAGCGTTAGTGGTTTCAATGAATCCATCACCTTCGACGGCGTCTCCTTCTCCTACGAAGACGAGCCGGTTCTGCGGGACATCAGCTTCACCGCACGCCGTGGACAGATGGTCGCCCTCGTCGGCGCCAGCGGTGCGGGCAAGACGACGCTGGTCGACCTCATTCCGCGCTTCTACGAGCCGACCGCCGGTCGCATCTTGCTGGACGGCGTGGACTTGCGTGACATCAGACTGCCGGAACTGCGCTCGCTGATCGGCATCGTCAGCCAGGACACGGTGCTCTTCAACGACACTGTTCGTCGCAACGTCGCTTACGGCGCCGACGATCGCTTCACGATCGAGCAGATCGAGGCGGCCGCACGGGCGGCCAACGCAGAGGGCTTTATCACCGCCCTACCACAGGGCTACGACACCTCGCTTGGCGAGCGTGGCTCACGGCTATCGGGCGGCCAGCGTCAGCGGCTGGCGATCGCTCGTGCACTCCTCGTCGACCCGCCCATACTCAT
>CAJDWZ010000051.1_pt1 | contig 26920 bp, 25 predicted proteins | sample 7391701 | NCBI WGS metagenome assembly CAJDWZ01 (sample SAMEA7055744, study PRJEB34461) | soil metagenome | biome: terrestrial ecosystem; feature: Peninsula; material: soil | place: Antarctica | collected 2016
ACAATGTGGTTACGGGAACGTCCCGGTCTGGCCGATAGCCGAGCGTCGAGCAAGCCGGCGGGGTGCGTCCAACGGCATTTTGACGGGATTAACAGGATTGACAGGATTAACTCACCTGAGTGGACGGCTCCCGTCTTGGACTCGGGCCCAAAGACGAATCTTTGATCGTTGAAGTGAGGGCGGGGTTCAGCTCGGGATTTGAGATTCGGGTGAGCCATCTTCTCGACCAGCCAATCGTCCGAGAGGGAAGACATGGATCTGTATCAGCCCATCCCTGGGGGATCGGGACCGTCATTCGAACGCCTGGCGATCCCCTCGTGGCTCCGGGAAGCCACGCCTGGACATCATCCTGACTGGACGGATTGGATCTCAAGTCGCGGTTCAGTTCAGGGGACCCACACCAAACCATAAAGACCCAAAGACCCCAACCTCACAGCCACTCACGCCAACGCCCTACTCCCCCTGCAGCACCGATCGTGGTTCGAGCATCGTCGCTTTCCGCGCCGGCAGGTAGGCGGCCAGCGCGGCGACCGCCGCCATGAGCACTGCCGACGCGACGAGCACGCGTGGATCGAGCGGGCTCACCTGGAACACCAGTGATGACAGCAGTCGCGACGACGCGATAGTACCGGCGAGCCCGATGATGATGCCGATCGCGGCGAGACCGAGACCCTGTCTCAGAACCAATCCGCGAATGGACGACCCGTCGGCGCCGAGCGCCATCCGGATGCCCATCTCGCGACTACGCAGCTTCACCGTGTAGGACAGGACGCTGAACAGACCCAGCGCGGCCAGCGCCAGCGCCACCGCGGCAAAGGCCCCCAGCACGCGGAGAGTGACCAGGCGCTGGGCGCTGCCGCGGCCGATTACTTCGTTGAGCGTCGCCATGCGGTACATCACCAACTGTGGATCGAACGCGGCTATCGCCTGGCGCACCGGTGTCTCAATGGTGGCACTAGGCACGCTCGTCGACACCACCTGGGTGAGCGCCCAGTTCCGATCGCCGGCGAACTGCGCGTGGGCGTGGTAGACGTAGGGTGAGGTGCGTCCGTCGGGGCCGACAGCAGCGTCAGACACGACGCCGATCACCTCGGCATCCGCGCCAGGGAAGTGCAGCCGCTGGCCCAGCGGGTCAATGCCGGGGAAGAGACGCTCGGCGAGGGTGCTGCTGACAACTACGCGCCGCGGTGAGTCAGGACCGTCGCGCTGGTCGAAGACGCGGCCGGCGACCAAGGGAATCTCGAGCGCGCCGAAGTAATCGCCCGAGATGATGCGCTGCTCGGCCGGCATCGGCTTGCCGCCGGCGAGCGGGCCACTGAGCGCGCGGACGCTCCACGTGTTGTATTCGCCGGTCGCCGGAAGCCTGCTCACGCCGCCGGCGTGTTCAACGCCGGGCAACTGTGCGACTCTAGCTGCCACTTCCTCGTAGGCAGCAGCGCGGGCGGTGGAGTCGTAGCGCGCCGCCGGAAGGTTGAGCTCGAAGGTCAGAACGTTGGCGCTACGCACGCCGAGCGGCGTCTCACGCAATTGCTGCAGGCTGGCGAGCAGGATGCCGGCACCCGCCAGCAGGACGAAGGCCAGCGCTACCTGAGCCACCACCAGCGCCGAGCGCAACCGTCCCTGCGTACCGCTCCCGGTGGTGGACAGGGCGTACTCGCGCAGCACATCGGCCGGCTGCGCTCGACCGGCCCGGCGTGCCGGAACGAGGCCGAAGATCAGGGCACTGGCGGTGGCCGCAGCGAGCGAGAAGGCGAGCACGCGCGGGTCGAGCGATAGTGATGCCAGCCTCGGGATGGATTCTGCGCCAAAGGTGACAAGCAGCTTCATCACGCCCAACGCCACCACGAGTCCGGCAACGGCTCCGGCGAGGGCCAGCGTGACACTCTCCGCGAACAGTTGGCGAACCAGGCGACCGCGGGCGGCGCCGAGCGCCGAGCGAAGGGCGAACTCGCGGGCCCGCTCCGAACTGCGCACGAGCATCAGGTTGGCGATGTTCACGCAGACCAGAAGTAGCACCAGACCGACCGCACCGAGCATGAGTTGCAGCGCCCGGCTGGAGGATCCCACCAGATCCTCCTTGAGAGGCACGAGCACAGCCCGCACCTCATCCACCTCAGAGTACTCGCGCGCCAGGTTCTTCCCCAGGGCGTCAAGCTCAGCCTGCGCCCTGCCGAGCGACGTGCCCGGAGTGAGCCTGGCGACGACGGTGAGGAAATGGTTCCCGGGGTCCATCCGCTGTCCGCCGAGATCGAGGGGAACCCAGGCGTCTATGGCACCGGTGGCGTCGGCAGCAGTGATGTCGCCGACAACAGGGTCAACAAAACCATCTGGCATGACTCCATAGACGGTGTATGGCACACCGTCCATCGTCAGCGTTCGTCCCACCGCTGCTGGATCACCGGAGAACTCGCGCATCCACAGACGATGGCTGAGTATCACGTCGGGCGCGCCTGTCTCGTCGCGCGCCTCGAATGCCCGGCCCAGCGATGGCGCGGTGCCGAGCACGTCGAAGTAGGTGGCGCTGACGGGTAGAATCCGGATACGACTCACACCGTCGGCGCCGCCGATATCAGCGCCGTTCTCACTGTAGGTGAAGCTGGCAGCCACCCCATGAAGTAAGGCAAGATCCCGCTGGTAGGACCTGAAGTGAGGCCCAGTGACGAACGTCCGCGCATCGGGATCGTGAGGGAAGTACTGATAGAGCCGCACTAGCTGACCCGATTCCGCATACGGCAGCGGTTCCAGTAGAACCGCGTTCACCGCGCTAAATACGGCCGTCGTGCCACCGATGCCGATCGCCAGCGTGAGTATGGCGCCGATGGCAAAGCGCGGGCTCCGACGCAGCGCTCGCAGTGACCAGCCAACATCGCCCAGACCGTCTTCCACCAGACGAGTGCCGCGGGCGTCGCGGACTTCTTCCTTCGTCCGTTCCACGCCGCCAAAGGCGACCATCCCGCGACGCCGCGCCTCATCCTCGCTCACTCCGGCGCTACGGTGAAGCTCCGTCTCCTGGTCGATGTGGAAACGGATCTCCTCGTCCATCTCGCGCTCCTCGCGACGGCGAAAGGCGAGCGCTCGGAGCCGCGCCGAAGCGTCCGATAGAATGCTCATGTCGTCACCCCGACCAGACGTGCATCGAGGATCCAGTTCACCGCTGTCGATGATCGCGCCCAAAGTTCGCGCTCCACCTCGAGCTGTTCACGGCCACCGGCGGTGAGCTCGTAGTAGCGGGCGCGCCGGTTGTTCTCCGTAGTGCGCCAGGCAGAGGCGATCCAGCCACGCCTCTTCATTCGCTGCAGCGCGGGATAGAGTGAACCCTGGTTGACGAGGAAGACATCGTTGGAGAGCTGCTGGATGCGCTGCGATATACCCCAGCCGTGCATGGGCTGGAGAGCGAGCGTCTTCAGAACGAGCATCTCCAGAGTGCCCTGGAGGAGATCTGTACGATCGGTGGCCATCGAGGCTCCTGTAGTTTGCCTGAAGGAATAATCTACGCCTTCCTTCAGATTGTCAACAGGAGCGGCCGACGGCCGGGGTTTCGGCTGTAGTGCCATCCCTCTCGCACCGAAGCGGAGGTTTCGGCTGTACCGCGGTCCCTCTCGCACCGAAGCTGCACGTCAGAAAAAGCGACCTGACGGCGAGTGAGGGCGTGGACGCACCCGAGCCGGCACTCCTGGTGTCGACGCCGTATCTTGGAGCCGTATGTTCGCCCCGCCCTTTGGCGCCGTGGCCACCTCCCTGGCCTCCGCCGCGAGCTCGCCCTACGCCCTCCGCATCGTCGACCGGAGATCTGCTTGCCCCGCCTGACTGCTGCCCGATACACCGCCGCCATCTACGCACTCGCGTCCGCTGCCGTGCTCACCGCCTGCGCTTCCGACGACGGTGCAGTGGCCTACCGCTGGCAGACGGTCACCGACACCATTGGTGACACGACGGTGGTGCGGACGGTAGGAGCCAGCGATCAGGCTGCGCTCGCGCAACTGGTTAACGAGATCACCATCGGAGAATTCGACGGCCCCGACGAGTACCAGTTCGCCAACGTCGTATCGATCCTTCCCGCGCCTCACGGCGGCGTCTATGTATGGGACGAGACGACGACCCAGCTCCGGCAGTACGATTCAGCCGGAACGTATGTACGCGACGTGGGTCGGAAGGGCGGTGGCCCGGGAGAGTACGAGTACCTGAACGGCCTGGGAGTGCTCCCCGACGGCCGGATCCTCACCTGGGACGCGCGGCTGGTGCGGATCAACGTGTACGATACCACGGGCACTCCGATCACTAGCTGGCGGGCGACCACTCGGCTCCTGATGGATAATGGCCTCAGCGTGGATACGGCTGGGAATGTCTATCTCTACGACCTGCTTGACGCGTTTGATCCCACCACGCCGGACGCCCCGCGCCTGAGTGGTTACATCCGCTTCGCCGCCGATGATCCCGATCAACGCGACACTCTCGTGCTCCCCGACATCGGCCCAGAGCCAGCGGCTCTGACCGCGACTGGCATGCGTGGCGCCAGCAGAGTATCCACCCTCAGCACCGTTCCGTTCGCTCCCGCGCCATTCCGTCTCATCGGGCCAGCGGGCCACTTCATCACCGCGCGCGGCGAACGATATGCCGTCACCGTTCACCGGCCGGAAGGCCCGCTACGCATCGAGCGAGACGTCGCCGCCACGCCGGTTGGGGCTGAAGAGCGGGCAGACAGCGAGGAGCGCGCGGTAGCGATGATGCGCGAGGTAGACCCTTCGTGGAAATGGACCGGACCGGCGATCCCCGAGGTGAAGCCGTTCATCCGGTCGCTCGAGGTCGGTGCCGACGGCAGGGTCTGGGTGGGCCGTTCTATGCCGGGCGAACGGATCCCCGATGATGAGATCGCTGAACCGACAACAACCGGGCCGCGCACCGTCCCGCCGCGTCGCTGGCGCGAGCCCGTCGCCTACGACGTCTTCTCGCCAGATGGCCAGTACCTTGGCCTCGTACCAGTCCCGGCGCGCGCGAAGTTGCTGTATCAAAGCGGTGACATCGCCTGGGGAGTGGTCCGCGACTCGCTCGACGTGCCGTACGTGACTCGGTTCAGGATCGAGTGGCCGGCCCGGTGATCTGATGGCTGGGCGTTGAACGCGCAATTAGCGGAGTGGTAAGAGGAGCGCCCGTCGAGACGCGATGAGCGGAGTCGAAAGGGCGCACGTCGAGCCCCACGTAGCGACGCCGGGCGAGAGAGCGCATCGAGGAGACTCACCGATGCCGGGAGGGGAGCGGGCGTCGAGGCACCTTCAGCAGCCCGGGGAGGAGTGTCCTTCGAGCTGCACTCACCGACGCCGGGAGACTAGCATGCGCACGTTCCGCCGTTGCACGTCGTAGAGCCACCCTCCGTAAGTCGCCGCCGCTACGGCCGCCAGGAGCCCGGTGAACTCGGCCCTCGGGGGGACGCCGAAAGCACGCAGCGCCGCCATGGTAAGCGCCGTCGGTAGGGCGACCGCTGCCACTCGCCAGGCCGCCTGACGGAAGTGGAACTCCCGGCGCCCCATCGCCTCGGCCACCGCATAGCCGAGGACGGTGAAGGCCGTCATCGTCTCGACGAGCCGGAGGACGATGTGCCGTTCCAGCCGCGCCGACGACGCCTCGGTGAGCGGGAGGAGGAGCAGATAGGCGATGAGGAAGGGAGCCGCGCGCATCAGAGCCGCCTGCTCAAAACGCCGGTCACGCCCGGCGGCGTCATCAGCATCGCTGTCATCATAAGAGCCTTTGCCGAACAGTGTGCGGCCGCCGCCGGCACGGTGCCAGGTGAAGAGGGCGACAAGAATGGCGACGAGAACCTCCTCGCGCGGCTGGCTGTTCAGCGCCGGAAGGGTTGCGACGATGAACCAACCAGCGGCGGCCGCCGCCATCCCTGCCGGCGAGAATAGGCCGGCTGGTCCGAAGTGCCGCAACTGCACCGCGCCGAGCACGCTCCCCCCGAAAAGACCGAGACAGAGCAGAAGGAACGTGCGCATGGGGCTCGCCCCCACCGCCAGCCCTGAAAGCCAGCCGAGGGGGATCAGCAGATGGATGAGCCCGATGAGGGGGAGTTCGAGCCCGAGCTGGCCCACCACGGTGGCCGGATCGAGTCGGCGGCGCACCAGCATGAGCGACCGCGCGCCGGCCCATGCTCCGGTCGCATTGGTGAGCACGTCCCAGGGCGACGAGTAACGGTCCGGCGCGAAAAGTTGAGCGCACTCGATGGACAGGCTCGCGATCGTGCCGAGGAGCAGGGCGCGGCGTGCCCCATCGGCGGCGAGCCTTGGCCATGCCATCGCGCCCACGAAGCCGAGCGGAAAGAAGAGCAGGACGTTCGCGACCAGGTCGAGCACCGTCCATTCGGACGGGTACATGCGCAGCCGGTCTGGCCACGCGAACTCGAACGGGGCGAGCGTGACCGTCGCCGTCACCGCCAGCAGATACAGCAGGAGCGCCGCGGCAAGCCCGCCACCTGGAGCAATGCCTGCCTCGGCAGCTAGAGGGACGGCCGCGGATGGCCGCGATAACGGTGGCAGCGGCAATGCTGGCGTATGCAGCGCCGCTGCTTCGGCCTGTGCCATTCGCTCTGCGTTCGAATTCAGTTCGGCTGGCCCGAGCCTGCTGTATGGCTGAATGTCGGCTGAATGGGTCGGTGGGCTGGTCACACCTGTGTGACGACTGGGTGCGCGCACGGGCACGGCCACCAACTACCCGTCAATCCGGCGTCCACGCAGGACGAAGTGTTGCCCGCACAGGCCCGGTTGCCAGCATCCGTCGATCCTCCGTCCAGACCGCACGCTGTGCCGGGCGCACGGGCACCCCCGCTGCAGCGCTGAGTTCGCCCTCCAGCGATACGGCGCTCCCAGCCGTACTTTGGAAAGACAACTGCCCACAGCTCTACCCCCCACATCAACCTGAAAGTGATGCAATCTTCCCCGGGTCGTACCTGGCGGCTGACGCGTCGTGCCGGAAGCATGTGCGGCGCGATAGCGGCGGTCGCCTTCGTCGCGCCGGCGTTTGTGACGCCCCAGCTTCACGCGCAGCAGCCGGCCGCCAGCGCGTACCGCGATCACGCGCGCCTCAGCCGCGCCCTCGACAGCCTCCAGCGCGCCCACCCGCGAATCGTCCAGGTGAGCACCATTGGCAGTTCCGCGGGCGGACGAGCGCTGCACGCAGTGCGTCTGGGTGCCGGTGGCGATGCCGCCGACCAGCGACCCGCCCTCCTCGTCGTGGCCAACGCCTACGGTCCGCAACTCGTTGGAAGTGAGATCGCCATAGCCGCCGCAGGCCGGCTGGCCGCCGGTTACGGACGCGACAGCGCGACGACGCGTCTGCTGGACGGGAACACGATCTACCTGATACCGCGCGCCAACCCCGACGCGGCCGAAGGGTTCTTCCGGACGCCCCTCATGGAGCGCACCGGGAATGACACGAAGACCGACGATGACCGCGACGGCGCCCTGGACGAAGACGGTCCCGAGGACCTGAACGGCGACGGCCTGATCACGATGATGCGCGTAGCCGACGCTGATGGCCCGTGGATGGCCGACGCGCTGGATCCGTTCATCATGCGCCGCGCTAGCGCAGCCAGAGGTGAGCGCGGTGGCTGGCAGTTCCATACCGAGGGCCGTGACTCGGACGGTGACGGGCAAATCAATGAGGATGGACCGGGCGGCACCGACATCAACAAGAACTTCACCAACGACTACAAGTTCTTTGCCGAGGGCACTGGGTTGTACCCGATGTCGAGCACCGAGGCTCGGGCGTTGGCAGACTACATGATCGAGCACCCCAATATTGCCGCCGCCTATGTGCTCGGACCGCAGGACAACCTTCTGAAGCCATGGGAGTTCCGGCGCACCACCGGGATCGCCGGCAATCCACCCGGCACGTCCGCGGGCGGACCGTTGCAGAGCATCCTGCAGCCCGATGAAGCCTGGTTCGCCGAGATTTCCAAGCGCTACCGGAAGACGACTGGTCAGACGAAGGCACCGGCCTCAGCGCCGCTCGAAGGCGACGTCCTCTCCTGGCTCTACTTCGACATGGGACGCCTGGCCTTCGGCTCACCCGGCTGGGTGATGCCCGACGCGCCGGCTGACAGCGCCTCGCCCCGTCCCGAGCAGCCCGATCCGGTAGCCGATGAGCGGGCCGCTATCCGCTGGCTGCGCGCGAACATCCCCGGTTCAGTGGTGGAGTGGACGCGCATCGAGCATCCGGACTTCCCGGGCAAGGTGGTCGAGGTGGGCGGCTTACGCCCCTACTCACGCCAGAACCCGCCGGCCTCCATGCTCGACGACGTCCTCACCAAGCAGACGGCGTTCATCGGTGAGCTGGCCGGTTCGCTGCCGCGCGTCGCGCTGCGCGAGATAAAGGTGGAAGCGGTGGGCGACCGCACCTTCCGGATAACCGCCCAGGTAGTGAATGAGGGCTACTTCCCCACCCAGGCTGCCATTGGCGCGCGAGTGCGCTGGCCCAGGGCGGTGCGGGTGGACCTGAAAACGTCCAAGGACCAGCACCTGGCCGGCGGACGAGCAGTACAGCTCATGAGCCCGATCCAGGGCAGCGGCCGGTCGACCGAGCTCTCCTGGCTCGTCGTCGGCGCACCCGGCAGCACCGTCACCCTCGAGGCAGCGAGCCCGACCAGCGGCCGCGCGACGGAAACGATCACTCTCCGCGCACGGTGAGCCCGATGACGACGACGCATTCCACCATCCGACGCATGCAGATCCGCCTGAGCGAATTCACCCGGCTGGCCGCCTTTACCACTCTGGGCGCCACCCTGCTGGTCGGCGCCGCCGCGATCCGTCCGGCGCCCCTCGGCGCGCAAGTAGGCGCCCTCTCCGCCATCGGTGCGCCACGCGATCCCAAGGTCAAGCTCCCGTGGGACACCTATTACGACCATGCCGGCATCGGCGAGGTCGTACGCAAACTGGCCGAGGCTCACCCGAATTACATCAAGGCCGGCTCGATCGGTAAGAGCCACGAGGGTAAGGACCTCTACCTGCTCACCGTGAGCGACTTTCGCACCGGAGATCCGGATAAGAAGCCGGCCTACTACATCGACGGCAACATCCACTCGAACGAGGTCCAGGGGAGCGAGTTCGCGCTCTACATCGCCTGGTACCTGGCCGAGATGGCGGGCGAGGTGCCGGCCATAGACTCGCTACTTCGCGAGCGCACGCTGTACATCGTGCCAACCATCAACCCCGATGGCCGCGATCACTACCTGCACCAGCCCAACACCGCCAGTTCCCCGCGCACCGGGCTCGTGCCCCGCGACAACGACCACGACGGGTTGATTGACGAGGACAGCTACAACGACCTGAACGGCGATGGCCACATCACCCAGATGCGCCGGCGTAACCCGAACGGTCGCTTCATCGAGTCGCCAGTGGACCCGCGCATCCTCGTCCCGGCCCCTCCCGGCCAGAAGGGTGAGTGGGAGATCCTGGGTCTGGAAGGTTACGACATGGACGGCGACGGCCTCGTGAACGAGGACCCGGTAGGCGGCTACGACCCCAACCGCAACTGGCCCTGGCGCTGGGCGCCGCAGTACGTGCAGGGCGGGTCTGACTACTACCCCGGTTCTCTCCCCGAGACGCGCGCGGTGATGAACTTCGTATACTCGCGTCCGAACATCGCCGCTGCCCAGAGCTATCACAATAACGGTGGGATGATCCTCCGCGGGCCAGGCGTGCCCCAGGACGAGTACAAGCCGGCCGATGTCCGCGTCTTCGATCACCTCGGACAGGTCGGCGAGGAGATCCTTCCAGGGTACCGCTACATGATCGTCTGGAAGGACCTCTACACGGTCTGGGGCGGTGAGCTGGACTGGCTGTACGGAGCACGTGGAGTCATAACCTTCACCAACGAGCTCTGGAGTTCCTTCCTCTACTTCGATAAGCCGGTGGTGAACGAGCCGTACGATAACGTCACGGCAAAGTTCGACCGACTGCTGATGATGCGCGAGGGCTACGTGCCCTGGACCAAGGTGCAGCACCCGCAGTACGGCGAGATCGAGGTGGGAGGCATGAAGAAGAACTTCGGTCGCGCTACACCTGGTTTCATGATGCGCGCTGAGGCCCACCGCAACGCGGCCTTCACGCTCTACCAGATGAGCCAGATGCCGCAGGTCTCGGTGGACTCGGTTATGACCCGTTCCCTACCCGGCGGGCTCACCGAGGTGACGGCAATCGTCGGCAACCACAAGATCATCCCGACCCACACCCAGCAGGATCTCGATAACCGGATCAGCCGCCCCGACTGGGTGACGCTTGAGGGTGCCGATCCGATAGCGGCGTTCATCGTCAACAATCCGCTGCAGGATATCGCCGTCGAGCAGAAGAAGAACCCGAAACGGATCCTGGTCGACAACATTCCCGGCATGGGCACGGTCACCGTACGCTGGATAGTGCGCGGAGGCGGCCCTTACCGGGTGACGGTGGATTCGGAGAAGGGAGGAAAGGCGACCTGGAGCAAGTGAACCAGGTCGAATGAGAAACGGGGGTGCGGCTGCAATCAGCCGCACCCCCGTTTTCTCTTTCAACCACCGTCACTGCACCGACAACAACTGTCCGAAGCCGGCGAGATAGTTGGTCAGGATGGCGAAGCGTCCGCTCACCAGCAGCAAGCCGACCACTACCAGGAGCCCGCCAGATATGCGTTCGATGAGCTGGAGACGGGTGCGAAGCAGACGCGTACTGGCCAGGAACCAGTTGAAGGACACAGCAGCGATGAAGAATGGTATCCCGAGGCCAATGGCATAGACGCCGAGCAAGAGCATCCCATCAGCCACCGTGCCCTGCATGCCCGCGTAGAGCAGGATGGAGGCGAGCACCGGACCGATGCACGGAGTCCAGCCAGCGCCGAAGGCGACACCGACGAGGACCGATCCCACCATGCCGGTGGGCTTCTTGGAGAGATGTACCCGGCGCTCACGCATCAGGAACGGCAGCCGCAGCACTCCCAGCAGGTAGAGCCCGAAGAGGATGATCACCACGCCACCCGCCTGCTGGAGCGCTGGCAGCAGCCTGCGAAGAGTCGACCCGAAGATTGTCGCGGTGGCGCCCAGCGCCATGAAGACGAGCGAGAAGCCAAGGATGAAGAGAGCCGCGTGCAGGGCGGCCTGTCGGCGCGCGCCGGTCCGGTCGCCAGTCGCCAGTTCGTCCATCGACATGCCCGTCACGAACGTCACGTAACTCGGCGCCAGTGGCAGCACGCAGGGGGAGAGGAAGGAGGCGATTCCAGCCACGAACGCGACAGCGTAGGAAACCGAGACGACGTCGTTCATCGCCCCACCTGGCCGTCGGCCGACGATGGCACTGCGGCCCCGGGCATCGCCGGAACTGGCATCACCGCGGCGGAGTCTCCAGCAACGTCTTCATCGAGCAGGCGAGAGACGGCCTTCCTGAGCGCCACCTCGGCGAAATAACCACGTACCTCATGGCGCAATCTTCCCTCGCGATCTATGAGAAAGGACGTCGGCAGCACGCGTGCGCCGCCGTAGTCGTTGACCATCCGACCGCTGGCCATCGCGACCGGATAGGTGATGCCCTTATCGCGCAGAAAATCCAGCACCGGACGGCGACCGGCCGCGTCGGTGGATACGCCGAGGACCATGAAACCGCGGTCGACGTTGTCGTCATAGACACTCTGGAAGCCGGGCATCTCGATCCGACAGGGAGGGCACCAGGTAGCCCAGAAATTGATCAGCACGACCTTTCCGCGCAGCGAGTCACGAGTGACCGGCACACCGGTAAGGGTCGTGAGCTCGAAGTCAGGCGCCATCTGGTTCATGGCGGCGAAGCCGAACGCCGCACCCGCCTGTGGGGAGAGCCTGTAGGCCAGGAAGCCGACAAGAAGTGCCCACCCTATTTTTTCGGGCGTTAGTAGTCGACGGAGACGTCTCAAAACGGAAATGGCTGAGCGTGATCGTGAGCGAGCCCGCCGCGACGCGAGGCGTGCGGCGAGCGGGTGATCGGCCCGGTACGGACTAACAGCGTCGCGTTAGACGCGACAGTGCGTCCCGGTGTAACTCGGGACCGCAGTCGGCCCGCGCGACGTCGTGACTCACACCGCGCCGACCGCGGGTGGCCGACCCGGGGCCAGCTCTAAAGCTAACGCCAGGGCGGGGTGTCGCCTGCCTTCCGCTTGAGCTCCGGGTTCTCCCGGTAGAGCGTCACCGTGTGTCCAATCACCTGGACGACCTCGGCGCCGGAGTCTTTGGCCAGCGAGCCGGCCGCGTCGCGCGCTGGCAGCTCGAGTGTTTTGCCTAGCTGCACCTTTACCAACTCGTGGGTGCGCAACGCGTCGTCGAGCGACTGGAGGAGCGTTCGCGTGAAGCCCTCCTTGCCCACGTGCACGATAGCTGTCAGGTGATGGGCTTCGGCACGGAGCGCCGCCTTCTCTCGTCCAGTAAGGCTCATGGGAGCAACTTCATGGGTGCGACTTCTATGGGTGCGATTTCGCGGGAACAACTTCACGAGAACGACTTCACGAGAACGACTTCACGAGAACGACTTCAAGGCTGCGACTTCGGCGGAACGGCCTCATCGACTCTACTCTACGGGCGCGAGTTCGAGGGAACGCTTTCAACGCAAAGACGCCACCGAACTTCCTTCACCCAGCCGACATCACCGAAACGGATCCACGCGAACTAATTCACGGACGCGACTGATCGCTCGAGGTGGCGTTGGCGGACGTCGCCGCGCGACCGATGACGACCAGGTAGGGCTTCGGATTCACCGGCTGTCCGTCCCAATAGCGATCACGTCGGTAGCGCATCGCCTGAAAGTGCAGGTGCGGGGTGTTTGCCGGTGCGTTACCAGTCGTGCCAACATAGCCCAGCACGTCGCCCTGCGCGACGGGCATCCCGTCGCGCAGCCCCTCGCGGTACCCATCCAGGTGAGCGTAGTAGTAGATGAAACGCTCGGCGGCGTCCAGCAGATAGACCGTGAGTCCGCCCAGCCTGTTCTCCCCCACCTTGAAAATCCGCCCGTCGTCGGCAGCCAGGACAGCGGTGCCGCGCGGCGCCAGGATGTCGAGCGCGTTGTGGGTGCGGCCGCCACTGCGCGCCGCGGAGAAGCTGTCGGAGAGTCGTCCGGGAGCAACCCCGGCCACCGGCACCATCAGTGTCCGCCCCCGTAGGTAGTCAGCCTCAGCCATCGACGCATCGACCGCCGGCGTGGGTTCTGGCGGCGCCATGGTAACAGCGCCCCGCGACGGTGCAACGGGAACGGGGCCCGTGATGGGAGTGAGCCCCGGGCCGCAGGCGGCCAACAGCAACGGTATGAGCACGCCGGCAAGCGCTCCCCCTCGAGCTGACCGCCCAGGACAATCTTCTGCAGCACATCGGCGGCCTCAGCCGTCAGGTCGTCGGCGAACTTGCGATCTCGATCGAAACGCACGATGTGTCCGAGGAGAATCGACGCCACAGCGGTGTCTTCGTCGTCGTCTTCACTGTCCTCCAGATCGTCATCGTCGTCGTCCATCGCCGCGACGGAGTCCTCGAAGCTTGGGACGCTCGACCGCCAGGGTTCACTAGCCGTCTCCTCCTCGTCGTCCATGATGCGATCGGCCGGCACGAGGGCGAAGAGTCGACACTGAAGCCCTGGTTCCTCCTCCACCGCGAGTAGCGCCAACGCCACAGGTTCGGCGAACAGGTTGAGTTCCATGAGATGTTCGATGGCCTCGCGGGGCATCGCGCAGCGCGCCACGAGCCGCTCGCCGATGAACGCGCCGAGAGCGGTGCCACCGGGCGCCCGCTCGTCGTCCAGCGGCGCGACACGAAGGGGAACTGGCAGCGCCGTGCTTACAAAGACCGCCCTGGGCTGCTCCCCGTCTCCGTCGCCTGCGCCCTCGCCGTCGTAATCGTCGTCATCGTCGTCATCGCCATCATCGCCATCATCGCCATCATCGCCATCATCGCCATCATCGCCATCATCGTCGTCGCCTTCATCGCCGTCGTCGCCGTCGTCGCCACCGTCGCCACCGTCGCCACCGTCGCCACCGTCGCCACCAGAAGGATCGGCGAGGTCCGCGGCACCTGCGAGATCCTGGATGTCATCCACGTCAGCGATGTCATCCAGGTCCTCGGGACCTCCAGTGCCACCCACGTCGCTGTCGCGCTGGGGGGTGGGTGAATTCGACGTATCCTCGTCGCGCTCGCCGTCCGGATCGGAATCGTCGGGCGGCAGTTGGGCCTCGTTCACGCGGCCTCCAGTATCTCTGTGCGGAAGGGCATACGCTCCCAATATGCACGTGTGGAAGGCACGGGTGCAGCGGGCAGAAATTGTCGGATGTCCAGCGCCGCCGTTTGCGGCAGCGCGCTGATCAAAGTTTGACGCTTGAGGGTGCTACGAGATACGGGGGTACTCAAGCGCCGATCGTCCCCGCTGGAAGCGCTTCGAACACGTCCGACACCGGCTGCACTCCGTCGTCGCCGGCTACACGCACTCGGTAGAGCCCGGGCGCCTCGACAGTGAACTCGGCCCCATACCAACGGTCGCCTTCCGCAGTCAGCTCCGTGCGCGCCATCTCCTCCCCGGTTGAGGCAAGCTCCAGCGTGGCAACCAGAACACCCACCTCCGCGCTCTCCGGACGCACTTTCACGGACACCGGCGCACCAACATTCACCGCATCGGCCAGCACGATATCGAGCCCGATCTTGCTGCGCACCGGCGCGGGAATAATGTCGGCATCCAGGTAGAGCGAAGTGAACAGCCCCAGTACGTAACTCAGTGCGCGATCGTCGTGTTGCAGCTCGCCGTGTCGGCCAGCGGTGAGCAGGGTACCCGGCGCATCTCCGGTATCGGTGGGCTGGGCCGCTACTCGCGGCACCTGACCATCGCCCGAGAGGTCGCGATTCTGGTACGTGTTGAGTAGCGACAGCTCTCCATCCACAAGGCGGGCGCTCTGTGCCGTGCTCTGCGCGGTTCCAACGATAGGAAGCAGCCTGTAGGCACCCTCGCGGTAGGCGGGGTTCCCGTTGTGTCGCTTTATGGCCTCGTCGATGTCCGTCCAAAGCTCCAACGCCATTCCCACCTTCTCCGGGTCCAACCCTGGGATCTCAAGTTCGGTCAACCGCTGCAGCGGCACGTCCTCACCCTCGCCCTCCTGTACCGCCGGATAGACAGGGAGCAACTGGTAGAGAGAGGTGAAGCTGCGCAGCAGCTCGCTCAGGTCGCCGTCACCCAACCTGATATTCGGCACCGAACCGGTTAGCGCACCAAGCAATGCGGGCACGCCACGGAAGGGCGCACCGAAGGTGACGAGCGCGCGAGCGTGCTTCCAGCCGTCCAGCGCCTCAAGGAAATACCGGGCGACGATGGCTCCCATGGAATGAGCGACAAGCACCAGCTTTGCGTCCGGGTTCCCGGTGCGCTCGCGGAACTCCTCCAGCCATCCCTCAGCGCTTCGGTCAAGAGACTTCGCGGCGGCGCGCAGGTCGCGACGCCAGTCGTAGGCGAATTCGAGATAGTTGCGGCCCGGCTCGACATCGAACAGTCGCCCCAGCAACTGCGGCATGCGAGCGTAGCCGTCAATCTTCCAGACGTCGGGCAGCATGTGCGTGCCAGCCACGACGCCGGTTGCACTGATCCCATCAGCCAGCTCGGCTCGCGACGCATCGTCCTTCGTCAGGCGGAGGAGGGGGAGTGCCTCGTCACCCAGGGCCAGCAGCGATGCGGCGCCAGCCTCGCCGCCGGCACCCCACAACACACGCCCATCCCGCTCCAGCACACTGCCGCCGAAGCCAGGAATGAGCACCACCAGGTCAGTCATCGCGTCGCGCATATCGGGGTTTCTCCGGTCGTGCAAGCCCGGCGGCGCTCGAGCTGCGGCGCCGCCGGGACATAGATGACGAGGCGGCCGGAAGCGTCCCGTTTCACCGGGCCTCCGACCGCGAGCTGCGCTGCGCGGCTCCCGACCTCACGGTCGGGACATCCGTGCGCGTCCTCTCGTATCTTGGGCCCCGGGTATGGCTGGTGGCAAGGCACGACCCCGCCGCTGCCCGGGACGGTTATCTTTAAGGGATGAAGCCCGACCGCCAATCGCTTCCGCCGTTCGACCGCTACCTCGCCCTTGGCGACAGCCTGTCGATCGACCTCTACCCGGCTCGCGCGACCCACGCCGCCGGAGCCCTCGCCGAGCCTGCCGAGCTCACGCCAGGGCTGGGCGCCGCGACCCTTCTCTACCGTAACGACGACGCGCTCTGGCCGGAATTCGACGGGCTGGATCTGGTCACGGCGAACCCGGACATCGCCTTCCGCAACGAGCACGCTTTCGACCACCCGACCGAACATCCCACGGACCATCTGGCTACCGATGGCGCGACCACCGTTGGAGTGCTCGCCTACCAGCTCCACCGCGTCCCTCCCAGCGAGGAGCGGCTGCTGGTAACCGTGACAGCCGGCCGTAGCGACGTTTTTCAGATGATGGGCGCGCCGACGCCTCCGGCCACCCTGGTTGCCGGCATGCTCTCCCGCGCCGAGCGTCTGGTAAGGACGGTGCGCGAGCGTCTGCCCAACGCGGTTCTCCTGCTCACAACGGCGCCCGACCCCAGCGATGGCCTGGGTCAGCTCGACGACGAGACCCCCTTCGGGCGTGAGGCAGGCTGGCTGGCCGATTACAACAGAGGCCTGGCCGAACTGGTGAGCGACGCCGCCTCGTCGCACGTCGTGCTCGCCGACGCGGCTACCCATTTCACCGGCCACGGGCTGGCCGTGCCAGCTCCCGAACGCTGGTACTGGGAGGGACGCATCACCGAGCCGAACGCCCGCGGAGCCAGCGAGTTACGTCGGGTTTGGGTCGAGGTGCTCGAAGGGCTTTAATCAGACCTGCGCACGGTCACGTTCCGTGCACCGGTTGCGAACCGGAGAGCGGCGCGCGATCTGCCCGAGGATGTGGCTAGAGCTGCGCTGCACTGAATAGCGCAGGGTGCGGCAAATCCGCTGTGATCTTCTGACGTTCCTATCTGGCGAAACCCACGGTCTCGCGCGACGAGTGCCGTTAGGCTACGCCCGTGGGGGGACGACTCCGGCGTGCCCAGTTCAGGCTCCGGCCGCCCCTCCGCCCAGCCGCCAGGCAACCAGAGCCAGCGCCAGATGCACCGGCAACGCCATCGCTATCACCTCGCCGTTCACCTGATAGAACGACGGCAGCAGCTGAACCACAAAGCCAAGTAGGGAGAGAGCGGCGACCGCGGCGCTAACCCGGAACGCGAGTCGCGGCGAACGGTCCTTGAGAAATAGCCGCGGAAGCAGGTAGACGAGAAGCAGCGACAGTGGCGTGAACTGGAGCAGGTTCTCGTTGTAGTACATGAAGGCGTGATCGGTGAGCGTCCATGTGAGCACCATAACGGTCCCTATGAGTCCGCTCACGAGGCTCCAGATGCTGGCGATCACAGCCAGCGCCACGCGCGGAGAACGACCTCCGCGGTCAGCCGCTACTCCAAGGGCGACGACTATCGCGGCCAGCACTGCGCCCAGCGTCAGATAGGCCAGCACGAGATTGGCGGGCTCGCTCGCTTCCGCTGCGCGCGTTGCTGCGTAGAGTTGCATCTCGCTCTTCACGAGCGGCCGGACAACGCCATCGACACCGGTCACGGTGACGCTGGCGATGCTCGCGCGCAGACGCATCGGGAGGAAGAACTCCGCCCACTCCGAGATCTCACGGTCGCCTGGCTGGCCGAGCACGATGTCCATCCCCGTATAGATGGGGAGTTCTTCCTGCGTCAGGCGGCGAGTGTGCCAGCGATAGCTGGTACCAGTGGCCACAGTATCGGTGACGGCCTTGATGCGGCCGCCGAGTACCAGGTCCAGCGCATCCCTGACGCGCGTCGAGCAGTTATCGAGGAAGTAGTCGTAGTGATAGAATTTGTTCTCGTCGAGCGCATTCCATTCCACGAAACGCACCAGCTCCAGCTTCTCTGCCGGCGTCAGCTCCAACTCCTGCACCCACATGGATCGATCGCTCCGCGCGTAGAAGCCGATCATCGGCTCGGCGGGGATCCCCTCCATCCAGTAGCGCATGCTCCCCTTTAGAAAGCGCGGGATGAAGTCGGCCTCGTTGAAGTCGAACAGACCCCAGTTGTAGGCCAGGTCGACGCCGCGCGCAGGGTCGCGAACCCAGATCGCGTTATGACCGAACTTCTCCCACACTGCGTCGCCCTGCCCGATGGTGAGCAGGTAGATCTGGATCCCCGCGCCTGGCGTGGTGTCGGCGGTGGGCGCCGGAAGAGGCGGCATCATCAGGCGCCCTGGCGGCGGTACCTGCGCGGGCAGCACGCGCAGGCCGGGCACACCCACCGCCGCAGCAAGCAGAAGGAGCAGCAGGAAGAGGGAGAGCGGAGTTACCGCGAAGCGCCGGCGTGAACGCGTGGTACGGGACATTTTCAGGAAGGGAAGAGTTCGCCGAATGGAAAAGGCACGGGAGGCGACGCGCAAGGCACGCTGGTTATCTTGCCGACATGCCTCCTCCACAGCTCCGTCGCCGACCGGCGGCATTCACTCCTGACAGCGGGCGACCCATCTGCCCGCGTTGCTGGTCGCTTCCCGACCTGAACTGGGGTAAGGGGCGCGGGCCGGGCGAGCGGGAGATGCGCGGGTGGGGCGTGACAACCGGCGAGCCGGTGGAGGTGAACGGCGTGCGACTGCCGGTAGCAGTCGTCGTACACCGCTGCGCCAACCGCGACTGCGACACGGCGCTCGAGGTCACCACCCTGCTCGGAAGCGGCTACATACCCGCACTGGTGGAGGCGCAGCGGTTGGCGGAGCGCGACGCGGTGGCTTACAGGGCCGGCCGGCACAACCGCGCCGGGGTCTGGCTTGGCATCGCCGGCGAGCCGCGCACCGCACCGCCGCAACGCGACCTGTTCGGCTGACCGCGGTCCTGGCTCAGCCCCGGTCGGCGTGCCAGCGCAGAATCACCGCTCCCACCACGCCGGTGGGGGCCAGTTTACGCGCTGGCAGGGCCGGATCCAGCGGTAGTATTTCCACGCCATCCCCGTCCACCTGACCCAGCCGACCTAATTCATACGAGTCAGCATTCAGGGCCAGCACCAACCCTCCGGCGGCCGGTAGCTCGCCCACTTTCGCGAGAACCACGTCGTCGGACGCGTTGAAGCGCCCGGCCCGGTGCACCCCGGTCGGGCCCAGCGGAACGGCCACGAACTCGCCGTCGTTCGATCCATCTGGCCAGTTCCATCCGTTCATCGGAGTGCCCACCGTTCCACCTCTGTAGAGTCGCCTTCACGTAGAACCGCCGCGCCGCCGACCGGCCACGGGACGCCGCCCAGGATCCTCTGGACCACCGTCGCCAGGAACCATTCCGGCAGTCTGGCGAGCGACAGTAAAAGTAAGCCGAATAAACACCGAAGACAAGCGCGACTGACTTGCCGGTATGGTGACGAGGGCTCAGGTTGGAATCCGGGTGTGCCGACCGGGCCTCCCCGTACCCGATCGTGGCTCCGTGATTCGTTCGCTCAGCATACCTCGTCCGCTCCGTTGCGCCGCCCTCCTTCTCTCCCTGGCCCTTGCGGCTGGCTGCGAGCCGGCACCCGACGCGCCGGCCTCGGTCACCCTGCGCTACCGGGAAGTGCAGCCGCTCACTCGAGATCGGCTGGTGGTAACGGTGGACGATCAGCACAGCAACTGGTATTTCGAAGGCGTGGATTTCGAACCGACTGACGACGGCTGGCTGGTGAGCCGGTCGCTCAAGCTCTCAGCCAAAGCGGGCGTGCGCATCGCCGTCACGATGCGTAGCGTCAGCGACTCAACTGACAGGGCGGTGGCCGCCGGCCAGATCATGCTTCCCAACAGCCCGAACGAGCGCTGGCAGGTCGATATCTTCGCTTCCGAGCTGGAACCGACAGTCGCCTGCGGCAGCTGCTCTTTCCTGGCTCGCTTCCCGATTGTCGAGGGCTCACGTCCCGCGGCACGCGACTGGCTCTACATACGCTCGACCGGCAAGGGTACCTCTCCCACCGGACCGCGCTGACATCGTGACCTTTTTCCGTTACCGTTTCACGATCTCTCTTCGCCCGCTTCCCTCCCGCGAGACCACCGAACATGAATAACACCAATTCCCAGCAGCGTTGGACGATCTACGGCGGCATCGTCATCGTACTGATCTTCATCCTGGCCATGGGTTGGCAGTACACGCGCGCGAATCGGCTCCAGTCCGAGCTCGCAGTTGCGCGCGCAGAAGCCACACTCGGCGCGTCGGCACTGGAGGCGCAGCGCGGCAGCTACGAGGTGTCTCGGCGCCTGGCGAGCGACTTCTTCACGCAGTTGCAGGTAACCGTCGGCGACGCTCCATCGGATATCCAGCCGCAGTTGAGGGCGATGCTCGAACAGCGCGACGGTATCATCACCATGCTCTCGCGCAACGACGACCAGGCCGCTGACGTGCTGGCGCGCATGTTCACCCAGTACCGCACTGCGCTCGGCAGCCCGGGGGCCGCGTCCGCGTCACCGACGTCCACAGGCCAGCCGTCGGGCACGAGCATCCCGGTGGTTCCCGATACGATGTCTGACTCGGTGCCCATGCCCTGATCTTGTGCGCTTGCCGGACAGCAGGGCGCACGTCAGAGGTGAAGCGTCGTCCGGCGGGCACAGGTCGCGACGAGAACGCAGTATGACCGGTGGCCGGACGGAGGGGCGTCCCTGAAGGTGGACACCGCCCTCTGCCAGGCCATCATTTCGTTAAGCGCAACCCGTTACGCAGTAAAGGTTTAAGCGCCCAGGTCTGAGGCTCGGCGAGGCGGCACCGGCGGTGCGTGAGACTCCAGGAGTTGTAGTCGACTCGACAACCTGGAGACATCATGCGCACTACTCATGTCAGACTCGGTCTCGCACTCGCATTCGCTCTCGCCGCGGCCAGCGTGCCCGCCACCTCGCACGCCCAGCTTCGGCAGCCCGCGTCCATTATCGAGGTGACGCCATACGCTGGTTACATGAGGATCGCCGACTACGCCGACGGCCCATTCGGGACGAACCTCTCGAACCGCAACGGCTACGTGGTAGGCGCGCAACTCGCCTTCCGTCTCACGCCAAACATTGCCGTGATCGGAAACCTGGCGCGTGCCGGCGCTGACCTTCAGGTGGGCGTGCCGATACTGGGCGGTATAGGCGTGGGCAGCAGCACGCTCTGGCTCTACGACGCCGGACTGCAGCTCGGTCTTCCGGCAGCCAACCGCGGCGGAGTGGCAGTGAGTCCGTTCGTCCAACTGGGCGCGGGCGCCATCCATCACGACATCGGCAGCTCGCTCATACGCAGCCAGAGCACCAACCTGGCGTACAACGCCGGCGTTGGCGCCGATGTCATGTTCGGGCGCTCTATCGGGCTGCGACTGCTCGCCCGCGATTACATCGGCCGTTTCGACGCCAAGGAAGCAATCGGCTTCGACCTGGGCACCGACGTACGTCACAACATCGCCCTCAGCGCCGGTGTGACACTGGCCTTCTGAGCACGGACGGGCGCTGTTCGACTCGCGCCCCGCAGCGCCGCGCCTATCTTCTGCCCATGACCATCCTCCGCCCTCCGGCGCTGCCGGAGCTGCACACCGCTTCCGACGACCCGCGCTTGGGCCACCTCATGGGGCGCGCGGTCGTCGAAGGCGCCCCGCCCCGCGCCGTCATAGTCGGCTTCCCGAGCGACGAGGGCGTGCGTCGGAACGGTGGCCGACCGGGCGCTGCCAAAGGTCCGGCGGCTATCCGGCAGGCACTCTACCGCATGACTCCCGACGCTGGCGCTCTGGAGGCGTACAGCGCCACGGTTTCGCACACGCACGACCTGGGCGATGTGGACGTGACCGGCGACGTGGAGGCGGACCAGGAGCGACTGGCCGACGTCTTGGCACCGTACCTCGAGGCAGGCGCGGTAACCATCGTGCTTGGCGGCGGTCACGAGACCGCCTACGGCCACTTCCTGGCCCACGTCCGCGCCGCCGCTCCGGTGCGGATACTCAACTGGGACGCCCACGCCGACGTGCGGCCGCTGCGCGACGGACGGGCCCACTCCGGGTCACCCTTCCGCCAGGCACTCGAGCATCCATCGGGGAGTTGCGCGTCTTATTCGGTGGCCGGCCTGCAGCCATCCAGCGTTTCCGGCGCGCATCTCGCATATGTGCGCGCCCACGGCGTCGCACACATGCGCGCCGACGTCGACCAGCCACTCGTCACCAGCCTCTATGCCGCCTCTCCAACTATGGTGACCTTCGACCTTGACGCCGTAGATCGCTCCCAGGCGCCCGGGGTGAGCGCGCCAGCCATTGATGGACTGCCAACGTCACTCTGGCTCCACGCCGCGCGGCTGGCCGGCAGCACCCGCAGCGTACGAGGCGTGGACGTGGTAGAGCTCTCGCCACCATTCGACCGGGACGGGCAGACGACCGCGCTTGCCGCGCGCACGGTCTGGGCGATGCTGCAGGGTCTCACCGAGCGGATGTGAGCGAGCGCGCTGTCATTCCGGCGTTCGTCAATCCGCACGCCGGCAGCGCCGACGAGGCGCGATCGGCGATCGAGGCCGACGCCCGGTTCGACCTCCGCGAGGTGGAGCCTGATGACCTGGCCGATGCCATCCGCTCCGCTATCGACGCCGGTGCCACTCGCGTCCTTGTCTCCGGCGGAGACGGTACGATCGCGACTGCCGCGTCAGTGCTCGCCGGCACCAAAATCGAGCTCGCCGTACTGCCCGGCGGTACGCTCAACCACTTCGCCAAGCACCTCAATATTCCCACCGACCACGCAGCCGCGCTGGATGTGGCCGCCGACGGTGTGCCGTGCGACGTCGACGCAGCGTACGTGAACGACCATCTCTTCATCAACACCAGCGTCGTCGGCTCCTACGTAGCCTTCGTGCGCCTGCGCGACCGCCTGCAGCGCTACCTCGGCTACTGGATCGCCTCGCTGGTGGCAGGGCTGCGCCTCTTCTTCACCCTGCCCCGATACAGGCTGCTGCTGGAAGTGGACGGCAAGGTGCATCGCTACCACACGCCACTTCTCTTCGTGGGCGTGGGCCAGCGCGAGCTATCCGACCCCTCGCTCAGCGCCCATTCCCAGGATGGAAATCACGGTCTGCATGTGGTCGTGGTGCGTAAGTGGCGACGGGCACGCATCGTCGCCCTCGGGCTGGCGGCGGCGCGGGACGGCGCGCGCGGCGTGGGCGACCTCCCCGAGGTGGACACCTTCATCGTGGACCGATGCAAGGTGGACTTCCACCGTCACACGGCGCGGCTGGGCGTGGACGGCGAGGTCACGAGACTACATGCGCCACTGGAGTACCGATCGGCGCCGGCCGTTCTGCAGGTGATCGTGGGGCGATGAATCGTCGGGTCGCTTATCGCGATCCGGCAGCGTCCTCGCACTCACGCGAGGGCGAGCGCAGCGTTATGATAGCGGCCTCCGTCTCTGCTTCGGGACGGATTTCTCAGGTTGACCGCCGCATTTCATTTCAACATGCTCATACCTCTTCCCACCCTTCTGCGTGCTGGCTTGCCCAGGCGCGTCAGACGCGCCTCCGATAGCCATCTGAGCCGAAGCTGGCGAGCCTGCTCGCTCGTCGTGATCGCTGTGCTCCTCGCTCCCGCCGCGGCCCACGCGCAGTCGGCCGAGCGCGGTCCGGCAGCGCCGATCCTCGGCTGGCTACCAGCGAGCACACGGGCGCTGGCCATGGGAGACGCGGCCGTGGCTAGCGGAGACCCGGAAGCGGTCTTCTACAACCCCGCCGGTCTGGTGCAAGCGCGCGGAGTGGATGTCGGCATTCAACGCTACGGCCGGGGCGCGACCATGGGCTCCATGGCCGTGGCTATCCCGTTCGCCCCCGGCGGCCTGGGAATCGGCGTGCAACTGCTGGATTACGGTGTCTACTGCGCCGACTGCAGTGAGGCCGTGGCATCGCGTGAGGGTGTTCTGGCCGGCGCCCGCGGTGCATACCCGGCGTCGGCAATGGCTGCCAGTATCGGCTTCGGTCGTACGCTGTTCGGCGTCCGCGTGGGAGCGACCGCACGCTATATCGAGCAGCGTATCTCCAACGCGCGTGGCGGCGCCCTCGCCGCCGACATTGGCGCGTCGATGCGACTGGGTCCGATCGACGTCGGACTCGCCGTGCAGCAGCTTGGCGGCCGGTTGGAACTGGCCGGTGAACGCTGGGAGTTGCCGCGCCGGGCGACGGTCGGCGCAGCGTTCAACAGGCTGCCCGCCGGTCCATTCGACATCGCCGGGACCGCTGCAGTCTCACTTCTCGCCGGCGGAGACGTAACCGTGGGCGGCGGAGTGGAGGTCGGTTACACGCCGCTCGACGGTTACACCATCGCCGGCCGCGCCGGACTGCGCAGCGTGCGCGGCGGCGACGTTGGCCCGCTGTCGCTTGGACTCGCGCTCGTTCGCGACCGGATCCAGTTGGAGTATGCATTCCAACCGCTTCCCGGCCCCGACGACCTGCACCGCGTGGGGCTTCGGCTGCACGCGCGCTGAACCTCCTGATGCTTGGCGGCCGCCACGTCGCCAGCGTTCCAACCCAAGCTCGCCATACCATGACCGTCAGCACTCCCTCGCTCGCTGAACTGCACGCCGCGTCGGGCGTTGTGTACGCGACAATGCCGCCGACTCCGCAGTTCCAGTGGCCGGTGCTCACCGAGGAACTGGACGTCGACGTATGGGTGAAGCACGAGAATCACGCTCCGACAGGCGCCTTCAAGGTCCGCGGCGGCCTCGTGTACATGAGCGCGCTCAGCCGCGACCGGTCGGTACTCGGAGTGGTGGCGGCGACACGCGGCAATCACGGCCAGTCTGTGGCCTTCGCCGCTCGCGAACACCGCATCCCCGTCACCATCGTCGTGCCCCGCGGCAACAGTGTGGAGAAGAACGTCGCCATGCGCGCCTTCGGTGCGGAAGTGATCGAGGAGGGAGAGGACTTCCAGGAGTCAAGCGAGATTGCGGCCGCGTTGGCCGAACGGAATGGGCTGCATCGGATACCCAGCTTCCATCCGCTACTCGTGCAGGGAGTGGCCACTTACGCCCATGAGCTCCTGTCGGTGGTGCCGTTGCTCGACACTGTCTATGTCCCGATTGGGATGGGATCCGGTGCCTGTGGAGCGATCGCCGCTCGTGACGCGCTCGGCCTACGCACGGAGATCGTGGGAGTGGTTTCGGCATCGGCGCCCGCACGAGGTAGAGGCGGCGATGCGGCTCATGTTCAGCGCGACGCACAATGCCGCCGAGGGGGCTGGAGCGGCCGCGTTGGCGGCACTGATGCAGGAACGCGAGACGATGCGTGGGAAGCGTGTCGCAGTCGTGCTGAGCGGCGGGAACGTGGATGCGAAAGTGTTCGCGCGGGTGTTGGGCAGCGAGGGCTGACGGCAGTTGTTTGCATGGTGCGCCGAGTTCCTCTCAGAACAAGGCCATCCGCGACCGGGGTAACTGAGAACAGAAAGTGATACCGCGCTATCTGCGGGCGCGCCTCACGCTACCGCCCGCCCTTCGTCACCCCGATGTCGTCCATCAGCACCGTCCCCGCATCCACCCGGTCGAACACAAACCGCACCTTCGTGAGCCGCGCCGGATCAAACCGCGGCTCGGCCGCCACGAAGTCCGCCAGCGGCATCGTGTAGCTCTGCAGCACCAGCTCGTACAAATTCTTGAACGCCTGCTTCTCCCGGTCGCGCCGCCGCATGATGTGCGTCTCCAGCGGCCGTCGCACCACACCAAACCGGCTGAGCGGCAACCGGGCGACGGTGCCCGCAGCGTCCTCCAACTCCACCGTCATATCCACCGGCGGCGGCTCGGACGGCTTCCCCTTCGGCTTCGGCGCCTTTGGCGTCTTCGCTGCTGACGCCGCACTATCACTGCCTGCCGCGCGTGGTGCCTTGCGAGGACCGGGCACCTGAGGCATGGCCGTGAGATCCACCGACAGCCAGTCGTACGCCGATACTCGCCATGCCGCGACTAGCGAATCGGACAACGTCAACGTGTAGGCCGCTGGCGGTCCCCGGCGAGTCGTGTCGGCGCCGGCTATACGGTTGTTCCAGCCCAGCCAGACGCCGTTGGTCTCCTGGGTGTCCTCGTTCTTGCCACGGAAGGGAATCCGTGCCTCGCGCCAGGTGGAGAGGCTGTCGCCGTCAATGCGCACACCGGACACGCTCCCCGTCGTCACGTCCACGTCCTCGTCAAATGTGGCCAGCGCGCGGTAGCCAGTCTGCTCGAAGCGGGTGATGTACATCGTCTTGGGCAGCCAGCCGCCGGCCACTCGGTGGTCGCGGAAGAGCGGCATGTACTCCCGCCTCCCCTTCAGCGTCGCGTCCAGAAACGCCGAGACATAGACCTCGGCCACCCGCCGCTGGTCGTCCGGGTCCATGAGCGCGCGCAACTGTAGGCTGCGGCCGCTCCGCGGGCCACGGTCATGATTCCCCCAGACGGTGTTCCACTGGCCATGGTTGGCGCGGTAGACATAGATCGCCGCCTTGAAGCGCGACGGGTCGTCGTCGCCGAGCTCGATCCGGTCGTACTGCTTTAGCCCCTGAAAGGTGGAGACGTCGCCATCGTGAGAGCCGTGCAAAACGAGGTAGCTGACTTCCTTCACTGGCACCAGTCGCCCCGCCGGCTTGTACTGTCCGTCCACCGGCGCTATCGCCACCAGCGACTTGATGCCGTAGTTGAAGCCCAGCTTGACCTTGGCGTCGTCCGGGTAGCGCTCCATGGTATTGAACAATGCCGCCTGGGCCACTGCCTCCCCGCCCCGCGAGTGCCCCATGAGGGCAATGTTCTGCAGCTCGGCGCGGCCGGCGAGCGGGTTGCCGGCGGTGCTGTCGAAGCCATGCCAGGCCTTCACGTGCTGTAGCAGCATCCAGCCGCGGGCGTCATTCTCGCCGCGGATGCTGCCGTTCAGGAAGTTCATGTCCACCGACGCCACCACGTAGCCGCGGCTTGCC